>VYKS01000161.1_pt1 | contig 43270 bp, 38 predicted proteins | sample 5114511 | NCBI WGS metagenome assembly VYKS01 (sample SAMN12291795, study PRJNA351875) | freshwater metagenome | isolation source: freshwater lake | place: USA: Michigan, Gull Lake | collected 2011-07-05 | reverse complement strand
CTTTCTCCTCTTCAGCAAAAAATCTTACAGTTGCTAAACTTTCCTCTTGAGATTTATACTCGCCTTCTCTTACAATCTGATTACCCTCCCTAAAAATCAGCGAACCGTAAGTATTGAAGTTGATATTGTTCCTTTTGGCAAAATTGGTGAACCTGATCAACAAATTTTTTGGGCTGATAGTGGCAATCCTATGAATATTTTGGGATTTGCTGAAGCTTTAGCTAATGCTGAAATTGCAAGTATTGATGGTTTGGAAATCCAAGTAATCAGTCTTCCTGCTTTTATATTTCTTAAGATTTTTGCTTGGAGTGATCGCGGCGGACGAACTGATAAGGATATAGAAGATATTGAATCCGTTTTATTAAAGTATGAGGACTATGAGCGTGTTTATACTGAATTAGCAGAGGAACTTGACAATCAAGTAGTTAAGTTTACCGATGCAAACATATATTTGCTGGGGCAAGATATTTGTAAAATACTTCAAACCAAAACTCTTATTGAGCTAAATAAAATATTGATAAAGCTGATTAAAAAGTTCGATTCTGATGACGAGAAATCTTTAGGATACAAGTTAATAGTTTTACAAAAAGGGATTAACTCACGAAACATAAAAAAGTGATCGATAAAAATTAAGTTTGTGTAGAATAAGCAAAAAGAAAAACGGAACTAAAAATAATGTCACCATGGGTAGCAGCAGATCCTAATTCAGGTGGGAAAAAGATTCCTGAATCCGTAAAAACTATAGTTACAAAGCGAATTTTGGCATACGCAGAAAAACACTATGCGGGTAAATATACCAAGCTAGGCATACGATTTAAGTCACAGTTTTGTTACATAGATGCATACACAGAACCAGATTTGCCAGCTAATTTCCCACCACCCGATTTCCCAGAATCTAGAGAAGAATGCTTAGAACGTATGCGTAATTTACCTATCCATTTATGTAGACTTCGTTACTTCGGCAATATGGAAGGTTGGGGATTTGCTTTTTACACTTACAGCAATGAAAAATATGAACTGAGTGTTTTCCCTGATGGTAGTTTTTATGGCTCCCCTGAAAATGCCTTTGCTGCGGGTGCTATGTACCTTGAATAGAAACATCTTAAGACTAAAGGAAAATGTGTTAGAAATTTCGTCATTTTGATCATGGGGAATGCGATCGCCTTCATCGTGAAATAATGGGTTCCAAGTTACATTCACATAAAAACTCTAAACCTATTATGCAAATTAGTGCAAAAAAGTTCATTCCTAGTTACGGGTGGAACTGGGTCTTTTGGTAAAAAGTTTGTCGAACTAATATTAAAAAGCTTTCCTAATATCCGTCGCTTAGTAATTTATTCACTTGATGAATTAAAGTAATTTTAAATCTTATCCTTAACTAAATAACCTATAAACCGAGATCCGTCTAATTTGTTGGGTTTATATCGGTTTGATTTTAATTGCTGGTACTAGCTTTTACTAATGGGTTACAGTAACTTTAGGGTTTTGGTATAATTATTTTATATTTTAGTGATTTCTACTATAATTACATATAAGTTAATACTGATGATTACTATAAAGGTGATTACGCCATATTTATCTTAAATAGTTATTTTGTCGAAGTCGATAGATTAACTTACCCATAAAAGCATTCCCCAGAGGTCGTTATGTTTGCAACCCTATCTAAACCCCAAAAGTCGGAGATTCCCTACGATCTATTCAAAGCGATCGCTAAACTCAAACAAGAACTGAATGCGGTGATTTTGGCGCACTACTATCAAGATCCTGATTTACAAGATGTTGCCGACTACTTGGGAGACTCTCTGGGATTATCGCAAATGGCAGCTAAAACCGATGCCGATGTCATTATATTTTTGGGCGTACATTTCATGGCAGAAACAGCCAAGATTTTGAATCCCCATAAGCAGGTTTTAATTCCCGATCTGATGGCAGGTTGCTCCCTTGCCGATAGTTGTCCACCCAAGGAATTTGCTGCATTTAAAGCTGCCCATCCCCATCACATAGTCGTGTCGTATATCAATTGCACTGCCGAGATTAAAGCCATGAGTGACATTATTTGTACTAGCGCCAATGCTGTAAAAATCATTAACCAAATCCCTAAAGATCAGCCAATTATCTTTGCTCCCGATCGCAATTTAGGCAGATATGTAATGCAACAAACAGGAAGGGATTTAGTCCTGTGGCAAGGGAGTTGTATGGTACATGAGATCTTCTCGGAGCGGAAGTTGGTGGAATTAAAGCAAATTTATCCTTATGCTCAAATCATTGCCCATCCTGAATGTGAAGTTTCTGTACTCAGGCACGCTGACTTTATCGGCTCGACTACGGCTCTACTTAAATATGTGCAGAATCATGATGTCCAAAATCATAACAACTCCACATTTATAGTTGTGACTGAATCGGGCATTATTCATCAAATGCAAAAAGCTGCACCAAAGAAAATCCTGATTCCTGCCCCATCAGAGCATGACTGCGCTTGTAATCAATGTCCACATATGCGCTTGAATACTTTAGAAAAACTCTATTTGGCGATGAAAAATCGCACACCAGAAATTATCTTAGATGAACCAACTCGTCTAGCTGCCCTACGTCCAATTCAGAGGATGTTGGAAATGAGCTAGGCGATTACCTTCGGTATGCGTTCCGCCGCTTATTTTTCTACCTATTTTTTGCGGAAGAATTATGGAGTTAGTGAGAAATTTTTAACTGGATAAATACTAAACCGAGAACTGCCACGAGCATAAACACTGCCGCCGCCGCCGCATAGCCAAAATCAAACATCCCAAATGCTTGCTCGTAGATGTAATGAACCAAAATATTTGTGGCATTCAAAGGCCCGCCGCCCGTAACCACATATACTTGCTCAAAGCCTCTGAAGGTAAAAATTACGGTGGAAATAACCACAAAAATAGTTGTAGGTCGTAATCCCGAAAGTGTAATATGCCAAAACTGTTGTAAATCATTAGCCCCATCTAGCTCGGCAGCTTCATAGCGACTTTGGGGAATAGTTTGTAATCCTGCTAAAAATACCACCATATTAAATCCCAGTTGCTTCCAAATACTAAGCAAGATTAATACGGTCATGGCTAAGTTGGGATCGTTAAACCAAGCTAAAGGCGGGCTTGTTCTGAATATACTATTAATGATCCCGTCAGGCTGAAATAACCACCGCCAACCCAAGCCTGCGGCGACTATGGATATGACTGAAGGTAGAAAAAATAGCGATCGCAATAAACCCTTACCCACAAAACTACGATTTAACATAACTGCTAAACCAAGGGGTAAAACCACACTAGGAATTAATGTCCAAAAGGTAAAGTAGATCGTATTTCCCAATATTTGCCAAAAATCGGGATTCTTGATTAACCTCAGATAGTTATTTAAACCTGCCCACTTCACCCCTTCTAAGGTTAGGTGTCCATCCGTAAGACTGAGATAAACCAGATAAAGTACAGGAAATAAAACGAATATTCCCAAAATCAAGAGGGCGGGACTTAAAAATACCCAAGCAGCGATCGCCCGATCATCCAGCCAAGTATTTATCCTTTGGTTAGTTTTAGCGTCCAAGTTTGTCTCCTAACTTACATCATGAGTTAAGGGAGTTTGAGGGTACAGTCCCAATCCCCATACCAAATCGGGTTTTTATTTTTTACTAAGTAAGATAAGTCCTAACTTAAATAAGTATATCCACTTAAGCTATGCTCATATTTTTGCAAGAGTAATCTTGCTTCTTCTAGGGTAATAGTTTTGGCTTGGAGGGCTTTTTCAGTTTCTCGGCGCATATTTTCCAAGAGTCCGTCTCGACTGTACTGCACATATTCCAGTACCTCAGTCATGGTATCGCCTTTGATTACGTGTTCGACTTGGTAGCCATTGGGAGAGACATGAATATGCACGGCATCGGTATCCCCAAACAGATTATGCAAATCTCCTAAAATTTCTTGATAGGCTCCGCCGAGGAATAGTCCTAAAAAGTAAGGTTGATTGGGATGAAAAGGATGAAGTTCTAAAACAGATTTGACATCTCTGAGATCGATAAATTTATCAATTTTGCCATCACTATCACAGGTCAGATCGGCGATCGTACCTCTACAAGTGGGTTCTTCGTTAAGACGATGGATTGGCATGATCGGAAATAATTGATCGATCGCCCAGCTATCAGGTGCAGATTGAAATACCGAGAAATTACAATAATAAGTAGTTGCCATAATTTTTTCTAGGTCTTCTAAATCATCAGGCACATAGTTTTGCTGCCGCACAATTTTGAGAATGCGATCGCAGGCTTCCCAATACAATCTTTCCACCCTTGCCCGTTGAGCTAAATCGAGATAACCAAAGGAGAATAAACTTACGGCTTCTTCTTTGAATTGGGTAACATCATGGTAAGCCTCTTGGTAGGTATCAACATTAATCTGCTCTAAGGTTTCAAATAGATTGCGAATGATTAGGTGTTCTCCTTCTTGGAGCGGAGAAATATCGTCGCTGGGAATTCCACTCACATTTAAGACATCAAATATTAAGACCGATTGATGGGATGCGATCGCTCTACCACTTTCACTAACTAAGGTTGGCATCGAAATACTATTTTCAGAGCAAGCCTCTTTAATCTCGGCAACCACATCGTAGGCATAGTTTTGCATATTGTAGTTTTTAGAGGCATAGAAATTGGTTTTAGAACCGTCATAGTCCACGCCCAAGCCACCGCCCACATCGATATATTTCATGGCGGCACCGCTTTTTGCCAACTGCACAAAAATTTGCGAAGCTTCTCTTAGGGCATCTTTAATTACGCCAATGGAACTAATTTGGGAACCAATATGAAAATGCAGAAGTTGCAGAGAATCTAATAAATCTGCTGCCTTAAGCTTCTCAATTACTTCTAAAATTTCCCACATATTTAACCCGAACTTAGCGCGATCGCCCGCAGAATCTGCCCATCTGCCAATACCTTTAGAACTGAGCTTGGCCCGTACCCCTAAAATTGGCTGAATATTAAGATTTTTAGCAGCTTGGATCACCAAATCAACTTCTTCTAACTGCTCTAGGACAATAATTGGAGTTTGTCCCAATCTACGAGATAAGATTGCTGTCTCCACATATTCCAAATCCTTATAACCATTGCATATCAGCAACGCCCCCGGAGTTTTAAGTGTGGCTAGGGCAATGAGGAGTTCGGGCTTGGAACCTGCTTCTAATCCAAATTGAAATGCTTTGCCATAATTTACTAATTCTTCTACCAGTTGCCTTTGCTGATTTACCTTAACTGGATATACACCTCTGTACACGCCGTTGTAGTTATAACGAGCGATCGCCTTCGCAAAACAAGCATTTAACCTTTCAATGCGATCGGCCAAGATGTCAGAGAATCTTAGGAGGATCGGCAGCCTCAGATTCCTTTGTTGCAAATCGTTAACTAAATCAAATAAATCTATACAGCCACCGCGATCGCCCTTGGGAGAAACCGTAACATGACCTGCTTCGTTAATACTAAAGTAAGGCTCACCCCAACCATTAATCCGATAGAGTTCTTCACTATCTTGAATTGTCCATACCTTTAATTCAGTTCTCAACTCAATTGGGCTTTTAACCAAGACAGGTAGTACAGTTTCTGATGCCATTTATGGTTCCATTAAATTTAAATTTTGCACTTAAGATCTTAACTTATTTAACCATCTGCTGAGACCACTCAGTAATTGTGATTAAAGTTACTAAATTTTAGTAATTCGTATTAATTGGCAGCATTAAATAATAGTTAATCGAGCCTTAAAATATTTCTAGAAAGAGAACAGATACTAACCAAAAATCATATTTTAGTATCTAATATAGCTAATATAGTTACTTGCTCATTGTTCGCACATTGAAGCATAAAGACTTCTTTAGAATCTAACAACCATGAGTTATTGCTTTAACCCCAACTGTGAAAAACCGATCAACCCTAATAATATAACTCAGTGCCAAGGTTGTGGGGCTTCTCTAATATTACGCAATCGGTATTTTGTACTTCAACCCATAGGTAAGGGGGGATTTGGGCGCACATTTTTAGCTGTTGATTTAGATATGCCCTCTAAATTGCGTTGTGTGGTGAAACAGTTTTTACCCATGGAACTCAACTCCAAAGACACGATCAGAGCCGCCAATTTATTCAAACAAGAGGCTTTTTTGCTAGAAAAGCTGGGCAGGCATATGCAAATACCTTCATTATTTGGATATTTTCAAGTTGATAATATTTTGTATTTCGTTCAAGAATTTGTAGACGGTCAGGATCTGCAAAAGGAACTAAAAACAACAGGAACCTTCGATCGCCCGAAATTGATCGATCTACTTAAGGGAATGTTACCTGTCTTAAAGTATATCCACGAGCATGATGTCATCCACCGAGATCTAAAGCCAGCAAATATTTTGCGGAGTAAAGATGGACAACTCGTTTTAATTGATTTTGGGGCAGCCAAACAAAAATCTAAACAAGACATGGCATCTGGCTCTGTATTTGGGAGTCAAGGTTATATTGCTCCAGAACAACTCAGCGAACTTGCTGTTGCCGCTAGTGATTTGTTTAGCTTAGGCGCAACTTGTATTAACTTAATTACGGGCAAATCTCCAGCCCAAATGCAGGATTCACCTAATGATTTTTTCCACTGGCGGGATCATTTACCTGATGGTGTCGATATAGATGATTACTTGGGTGACTTGATTAATAGAATGACCTTTCCTCAAGTGAAGCAACGTTATCAAAATGCCGATGAAGCCCTCAAAGATTTAGAACTTTGCCAATTACCCCAACAGACAAAGGTGTATGAGGGTTATCTACTTGCTATGCCCTCTAAGCATGACTTTTCATCTTTAGAGCAGTTTTTAGCAGAGGGGAACCTAAAGGCTGCGGATATGGAGACTTGGAATTTGATCTGTACTTCTCTTAATAAGCCGAGAAAGAGCGAGTTAACGGATATGGATCTGCGTAAAATTCCCTGTAACGATCTGCTAAACCTCGATCACCTGTGGTTAAAATATTCGGCGGGGAGATTTGGCTTTAGTGTGAAGTGCGATATTTATGCTGCTGAGGGTGGTGATTATAAAAGTTTTTGTAATCGCATTGGTTATCGCCTTAAAAGAGGTGGGAGATATCAGTGGATAGAGTCAAGTCAAGTTAACTACACAATGGAAGCCCCTAAAGGGCATTTACCTTGGATATCTGGTTTGTATGGGTTTTCTGGAGTTTTGGGTCAACAGGAGATCATTATCGCCTTAAAGTCTACATTAACAGCTTGCCAAGCAAAGCTTTCACGTTTTGGCGTAGTCAAACTATCAAGCTAATTTTTAGTTTTTATTTATAGTTGGGGATTGGGGTGGAGTTCGATTTGGTGAGCTATATCTGACTTGCAGCGATCGCAGATTCTTAGTGTCATATAAAAAACCGATAGGTTTGAAAGAAAGGCTAACATAAAAGCTACTCCTCTCGAAGTAGCCGATCTAATTATTAGGTTAAAAGAGTTTTTATTTTGTCCATTCAGTATGGAAAAACTCACCCGCAGGCTTGTCAATGCGCTCGTAGGTATGGGCTCCAAAATAATCTCGTTGGGCTTGGGTCAGATTTTGGGGGAGGCGATCGCGACGATAGCTATCAAAATAACTCAAGGAAGCACTAAAGGCAGGGACAGCAATTCCTAATTGGGCAGCAGATTGAACAACTAAACGCCAAGCCGACTCTTTAGTTAAAATGCTTTGGGTAAAGTCTGGATCTACGAGTAAGTTCTTTAATTCGGGATTACGCAGATAAGCGTCTTTGATTTTGTTTAAAAATCCAGCCCGAATAATACATCCACCTTTCCAAATCCGAGAGATTTCGGCGAGGTTCAAGTTGTAGTTATTCACCTTAGAAGCGGTACTCAATAAAGCCATACCTTGGGCGTAGGAGCAAATTTTAGAACAGTACAGAGCATCTCTAACTGCATTAATAAATTCGGTGCGATCGCCTGTATAGGTTCCAGTCACATTTCCCAAGATCTTAGCTGCTTCTATCCGCTCGTCTTTATAAGAGGAGGCAACCCTAGCAGTCACTGCCGCAATCATCGTGGGGATCGGTACTCCTAGATCAAAGGCACTTTCTACAGTCCACTTGCCCGTTCCTTTTTGCCCTGCTTTATCCAGAATTAATTCAACTAGAGGTGTGCCAGTTTCCTCATCTATTTTAGTGAAGATATCTGCAGTAATCTCAATTAAAAAAGATTCTAACTCCGTAGAATTCCACGAGACAAAAGTTTCATACAGTTCCTGCGCTCCCAAGCCCAAGCCAGTTTTGAGTAGGTCGTAGGCTTCGGCAATTAGCTGCATATCTCCGTACTCAATGCCGTTATGCACCATCTTGACGTAATGCCCTGCACTACCAGGTCCAATGTAGGTAACACAGGGTCCATCATCAACCTGAGCTGCAATTTTGGTCACAATCGGTTCGATCTCAGCGTAGGCAGTTTTTTGACCACCAGGCATCATACTGGGTCCGTTTAATGCACCTTCTTCACCACCGCTAACTCCCATGCCGATAAATTGCAGGTTGTCTTTTTCGAGTTCAATGGTACGGCGATCGGTATCTGTAAATAATGAATTTCCGCCATCAATAATAATATCCCCTGGATCTAGTAAAGGCTTAAGCTCAGAAATTACCGCATCTACGGGTGCGCCCGCTTTAACCATAATTAAAATCTTACGCGGACTTTCTAAGGATTCCACAAACTCAGGAATGCTAAAAGTGGCTTTAAAGTTTTTGCCAGCAGCCCTAGTTGCCATAAATATATCTGTCTTTTCACGGCTACGGTTATAGACAGAAATCGAAAACCCATTGCGTTCAATATTCAGGGCGAGGTTTTCACCCATAACGGCAAGACCAATTAACCCAAAGCTTTGTTTTGACATAATCACTGGTAACTTTATTTCTTGGTATGTAATAGCTAGATTACCTTGACCTTAATTGATCCCCACAGAGCCAAACTATTAATTAATAATTCAAATTAAGAACTCAAATATTAGGGGCGATTAGCGGCGATCGCTAGATGTGAGATCAAAACGCTGATTCAAGAATTAATAAGGTACAACAATAATTTCAACTGTTTCTATAAATTGTTTAATAATGGATTATCTAAATCGCCTGAATCGCCAAATAACAACAAAATTTTGATCCATGCTTCGTATCTATAACTCCCTCACTCGCACCAAACAAGAATTTATCCCCCTAGAGCCAGATGCGGTGAAAATGTATGTATGTGGTGTCACTGTTTATGATTACTGCCATTTGGGTCATGCTCGTGCCTACGTGGTATGGGATATGGTGCGTCGGTACTTACAATATTCGGGTTACAGAGTTAAGTATGTCCAAAATATTACTGACATAGACGATAAAATTCTGAACCGTGCCCAAAAAGAAGGTGTGGCAATGGCAGAAATTAGCGATCGCTATATCAAGGCATACCAAGAAGATATGGCAAAGTTAAATATTCTCCCTGCGGATAGTTATCCCCGTGCTACTACTTCGATTCCTGCAATTATTAATCTGATTAAATGCCTGATCGATCAGGGTTATGCCTACGAATCTGGCGGAGATGTTTATTACGCTGTGGGGAAATTTCCCAGTTATGGCAAACTCTCTGGCAGAAAACTCGTAGATATGCAAGCAGGAGCTAGCGGCAGAGTGGATCTAAAAATTGACCAGAGTGAACCTCTGAAGCACTATCCCTTTGACTTCGCTTTATGGAAGGCAGCTAAACCAAATGAACCTTTTTGGGACTCACCTTGGGGCAATGGTCGTCCGGGATGGCATATTGAATGTTCGGCTATGGTTAAGTCTGAATTTGGCGATCGCATAGATATTCATGCAGGAGGAGCAGATTTACAGTTTCCCCACCATGAGAATGAAATTGCCCAATCTGAGGCTATAACTAATCTTCCTTTAGCTAATTATTGGATGCACAATGGCTTTGTAAATATCGATGGCGAAAAGATGTCTAAATCCCTTAGCAACTTTACAACAATCCGAGGCTTATTGGAAACCTACGACCCAATGGTTGTGAGGTTATTTATTCTCCAATCCCACTATCGTACACCTATAGATTTTACGGAAGCAGCAATTAATGTGGCGGCTAAGGGATGGATAAATATTAGAGATGCGATCGCTTTTGAGCAAGATTTTGGACAGCAATTAAATTGGCAAGATTTTGCTTCTATAAATGGATTGAATGATGAAATTGTGAGTAGATTTAGGGAGGCAATGGATGATGATTTTAATAGTGCGATCGCAATTTCAATTATTTATGAATTAGCCAAAACACTTACAACTGAACGTAATAATTTAGTCCATGCAGGTAAGATTCAAGGGTCATCTTTAGTGTTATGGAAAACTTGGCATACTCTTCAATACCTAACTTCTATATTAGGATTTGTGATTAGTTCTGATTCCAAACCAGAAATCTTATCAATCTCGGATCAACAGATAGAGGAAATGATTCAACTACGGAAGGAAGCAAAGAAAAATAAAAATTGGAAGGAAGGCGATCGCATTAGGGATGAACTGAAAGCTCAAGGCATCACTCTTATCGATCAAGCTGGTGGTGAAGTTAGGTGGCATCGTAGTTAAAATAATAAGGATTAAATCAATGCAAATTTCTGTAAAAATCCGTAGGCAAAAATCAAGGGGTAGTTCTTCCAATTATCACGCCTTTGCTGTAGAAGTTGATCCCAATAGCAATACCGTCTTGGATGTCTTGCAAAAGATTCAATGGGAACAGGATGGTTCGCTCGTATTTCGGCGCAACTGTCGGAATGTGATTTGTGGTTCCTGTGGCATGAAGATTAATGGTAAAGCGGGACTGGCTTGTCAAAAGCTTCTCAGTGAAGTTTTAGAGGACGGTCAGTTATTGATTGAACCGATGGGAAATCTGCCTGTAATTAAAGATTTGGTAGTGGATATGACTAAGTTTTGGCAAAATCTCGCAAAGGTCGATCCCTTCGTTTCTACAGCTTCTAGACAAATTAGTAATGGGCAAGAATTTCTGCAATCACCTAGGGAACGGAATAAACTTCAAGCTGCGGCAAACTGTATTCTCTGCGGTTCGTGCTATTCAGAATGTAACGCTGCAACTGTAAATGAGAACTTTGTCGGGCCCCATGCTCTAGCAAAGGCATATAGAGTGTTGGCAGACAACCGTGACGATCGCACCGAAACGAGAATAGATAAATATAATGATCCTGATTTTGTTTGGGGCTGTACCCGTTGCTATAACTGCAATGAAGTCTGTCCCGTGGAAGTGGAACCCTTAGATCGGATTTCTCAAATTAAACATGAGATTCTCCAAAATCCCGATCTACCAGACTCCACCGCCCAAAGACATCGACACACTATGGTAGAACTGGTGAAAACCGATGGTTGGATTGATGAAAGTAAGTTTGGCATCAAAGTGGTTGGGGATAACTTTAAAGATCTAAAGGGATTGATGAGTATAGTTCCTCTGGGATTACGGATGATTGCCTCTGGGAAAATGCCTTATCCTTGGTTCTTTCAGGTCTCGGATGGGGTAGAAGAAATTAAAGCTTTGATCGAAGCAGTTCAAAATCGAGATAAAACCCAAGATCAAGCCGAAGTAATTGAAGACACCATCAGTCGAGGGGGATAGGATATATTGATCAAAGTGAAATAAAATCTAAATTAAAAAACCATAATTATATGAATACCGAAGAAACAAGCGCACAAAGATTAAAGCAGATTGAAATCCTATTAGCGACTGCAGCTAAGACCATTAATCGGATCGATGAGCGTCTAGATCGTTTGACTGAACGACAAGATCGTACTGCCGAAGCCATTGATCGTTTGACTGAACGACAAGATCGTACTGCTGAAGCTATCGATCGCTTAACCGAACGCCAAGATTTTACTTTTTTGGCTATAGACCGTTTGACTGAACGTCAGGATCGATCGGATGAGCGGATAGATCGCTTAACGAGCAGAATGGGAGAAATTTCAGAATTTTTTGCTGAAACCGTAAAAATTATCCGTGAGCAGCAGGTTAATATCGATAAAATGTCATCTGAAATTCGAGGTCTACAGGTAGAAAATCAACGAATCTTACTCAGAATTTTTGGTGGCGAAGAATATCTTGAGCCTAATTAATTTCTAATGAATTATTTTCCTTTGGATTCTCTGCGATCGCATCAATGGTTTAAGTTAATATGTGGTGCTAGTTTTCAGCATTTACCTGCCATTCGTAATCTTGCTTTAGTTTATACTCTCGCAGGGGCTGATTGCATTGATATGGCTCCCGATCCCGCCGTAATTAGAGCCGCCAAAGCAGGAATTGAAGCAGCCAAAGCCATAGATAAGACTATCATTTCTCCGTTAATAATGGTGAGCTTTAATGCAGGAGAAGACCCTCACTTTCGCAAGGCTAAATTCGATTTTAATATTTGTCCTACGAATTGCGATCGCCCCTGTATTTCTATCTGTCCCACTAATGCGATTAATTTTAACGAAGTCATTGAGAATCTTTGCTATGGCTGTGGAAGATGTTTACCTGTCTGTCCTCCGCAGATTATTTATACCCAAGAACAGATTTATTCCCCAGAGCTAATTAAATATGAAGGCATTGATGCGATCGAAATTCATACCCATATCGGATGTATATCAGAATTTAAAGAATTATGGGATAAATTTGGAGAATTAACTTCTCATCTTCAAGTTGTAGCGGTTAGTTTTCCTGATGGGGAGAACTTAAAGGCATATCTTTTAGAATTGCTAGAAATCATGCAACCAGCACCCGCTCATTTAATTTGGCAAACCGATGGTAGACCAATGAGTGGAGATATTGGCGATGGAGCAACTCGTGCGGCTCTTCTTTTAGCGCAGAAAGTTCTGGATTTTAATTTGCCCAATGGCTTTGTGCAATTAGCTGGGGGAACCAATACTAGTACTGTCGCTAAAGTGCGATCGCTAAAAATTCCGATTTCTGGGGTTGCCTATGGAAGCTATGCTCGGAAGTTAATTGCTGATTTATTAGATTTAGGAGGCGACGCTCTAGAAGAATATCCTGAACTTTTAACTCAAGCTATAGAGAGGGCTAAAGATTTGGTTTCTCAAATTAAAATATAGATTGGAGTAGCAATAAGAAGGAAATTGAAAACTCAAATTATTGGGTGGGAAAGTGTTACGATTGCGGTTATCGATCAATCTCGGACAAAAAGGATCTCAAGATGTAGTCCCACTCTAGTTTTAGATTTTCTATCTGTGCCACATTTACCTGAAAACTGCAAGAGATTTCTAATTCTAATCAATTTGATAAGATTGAACTAGCGCATAGGCAATAAGTAAAGCTTCAGGCAATTGACAAAAAGATTGCTCTTGAGCTATCAACCGATTTAATTTATCAAATAAGCTAGCTAAATCATGATATTTAATGCTCTGGTATTGATTTCACATATAGCCCCCCCGCTAAATTCTCTGCTAAATTTCCCAGGGGCACGCAACCTTGATTCAGCTAATTGCCAAGTTAAGCCTGCAGTGGAATTTTTAGTAATTGGTGGTGGTGGTGCCCCTAGTAATAATGAGATTGCTTTAGAGAAAAATCTTTTGTATTTCCAGCGATCGCTGCGCTTTATGGGATATGAACCCAAAGAAGCGATGATTTTTTTTGCCAATGGAAATAATGGTAAGGCTACAGTTAGATACATAGATAAATCTAGGAATGAGAAATTCAAACCTCCTGCTATTCCTAACCTAAATGGAGCTTCTACTTACGATAATTTAAGGCGATCGCTCGCAGCAAATCAATCTCAAAAACATCTATTTTTTTACTTTACAGGGCATGGTTCGTTGAATCGCAAAGATCAGAATAATAACTCCATGATTTTGTGGGAAGAGAACTCGATGAGTGTGAAACAATTTTCGAGAATCTTGGATCAATTACCCGCCCAAAAGTCAGTGGTAACAGTAATGTCCCAGTGTTATGCAGGCTCATTCGCAAATATTATTTATAGAGGTGGAGATCCAAAAAAAAATATAGCTATCCAGAGCCGTTGTGGATTTTTTGCCACAATCAAAACCTTGCCTTCGGTGGGATGTACACCTGAAGTGAATGAAGCCGATTATAAAGATTACAGTTCTAGTTTCTATGCAGGATTAACAGGGCGTAGCCGTACCAATAAGGCAGTTGCTTCTGCGGATTATGATTCTAATGGTAAGGTTTCCTACAAAGAGGCTCATGCCTTTGCCAAAATTGATGATATGACTACCGATTTGCCCATCTCTACTTCAGAAGCATGGTTGCAAAATCAAGCCTCTGAGCAAAATAAATACGCTATTTTCAGCAAACCTATGGACAAGCTTCTAGTTACTGCCAGTCCCGATCAACGTTATGTCGTGAATTCTTTACTTAAAACTTTTAATATCAGTAGCGATCTCTCATTTAGGAATAGTAAATATTTCCTTGCTAAATCTAAAAAAATGGAACCTGAAGTTCAACAAGCTTTTTTAACTAGGTTACAAATGGAATTAATTAATATTGGGATGGAAGAGCGGATTCGTACATCTCAAAACCAAGCCAGCATCAATATTTTAAAGCGGTTAATTAAATGTGAAAGTGCCTCTTGGAAATAATAAGGCGCCAGTCTTTTCAAGCTTTAAATATATTTGCTCTTTCTAAACTCAGGCTCAAGCTTGGAGCATTTTTTTGTCTAAAATTAGCATCTCTAAAAAAGTACCGTAAAACCTTCTTGCGTAAAGTGTCTATCATGGGTAAGCACTTCAACAATATTTAGTTCTTTCATAATTACCATTGAAATACAGTCCGTAAGGCTATACCCCTTATCTGGTCGCAACCTGTAAAGCTCTATCCCTGCTTTCCTTATTTGTGGGGTGTAAGCAACTATTTGGATTTTTGGATCTTTAAGCATACTTTGATATAGCTCTAGAGATTTACTTCGCATCAGCGTCCCCATTTTGGAATAGTGGGCAAAAATTTCGTCAATAATTCCATCACTAAGTATTAGTCTTGAATCTGAAAGAACTTGACTATAATCTATAACCCTCAGATACCATGAATCATTAGGATTGAGAAGTGCAACCCAGTAAAAAGTGTCTGCAAATATAGTTCTCATCCAATCTGTTTAGGAATACCATAAATATAATGATCATGCTGTTCTGCTCCATCAGTAGGAAGTTGATTAATAATCTCTGCTGGCACATCTGCCATAAGTTCTTGTGCTACTTGCCAGATTGGTTTATGAGCTAGATGCTCTTGTTTTTGGAGAGAATTAGTTGGATAGCGTCTAGTTTGGGCAAAAAGCAAGAAGTCCAATAACTCTTCAATTAAAGGCTCTGAGACAGTTTCAAGCTCTCGAATTAGTTGTTCCTTGGCAGTCATATTCTTAAGATTTAGGAGTAAATATCTTCTTCAGGATCGTTCCATTCATCAAAGGCGGTTTCTGCGAGTTTCGTAATCATATCTGTATCTAATCTCTCATTGACCTCTGCCATGAGGTTCAAGAGTTCGGCTGTGGGTAGTTTAAACAGTAATATCTTAATATCTTCAGTTGTTAAATTTGCTAGCATGACTCAACCATTACTATATTAACTGGTTTATATATAGAAATTTCCTAGCCTAAATTTACTTTCTTCACCCCAAATATAAACTGGTTAATGCCAATATTTTAATTACCATTGTCATATTAGCTAAAAATTGCTATCAATAAGAAAATTCAGGTAATATGCCAATGGTTAGCTGTACCACATAAAACTATATAAAAACTATGTCAGATATGATCCGCAGGCAGGTAACAGATAATCTCGATCAACTTTTAGAAATTCTACCCCTCCCAATTAGAGAGAATATTGAAGCATACGGACAATTAGATAGTTTAGTTGAAGTCGTCATGGATTTGGGGCGATCGCCAGAGGCAAGATATTTTAATGAAACCAGATACTTATCAGAAACTGCCATTACTCAAGCTGATTTAGATAGCTGTATTTCTAAAGTTGGAGATTTTAGCGGCGACAATCGAGCGGGAATCGAGCGGACTCTCCATCGCATCAGTGCCATGCGGAATCGTAAGGGCGTAATAATTGGCTTAACCTGTCGGATTGGGCGTGCCATATATGGTACCAGTGCCATGATTCGGGATTTTGTCGAAACTGGGAAATCAATTTTACTCTTAGGTCGTCCTGGGATGGGTAAAACTACGGCTTTACGGGAAATTGCGAGGGTGCTTGCCGATGAAATGAATAAGCGGGTAGTGATTATTGATACTTCTAACGAAATTGCGGGAGATGGTGATATTCCCCACCCTGCCATTGGGCGCGCCAGACGAATGCAAGTTGCCAAACCAGAGCTACAACATCAAGTCATGATCGAAGCTGTGGAAAACCATATGCCCGAAGTCATTGTGATTGATGAAATTGGCACAGAATTAGAGGCCCTAGCAGCTAGAACGATCGCCGAACGTGGAGTGCAATTAATTGGTACAGCCCATGGTAATCAGTTGGCTAATTTAATCAAAAACCCCACACTTTCCGATCTGGTGGGCGGTATTCAATCTGTAACCCTGGGGGATGAAGAAGCGCGGAGAAGAGGAACCCAAAAGAGTATTTTAGAACGCAAAGCCGATCCAACCTTTGAAATTGCGATCGAGATGACCGAAAGGTATAAATGGTTTGTGCATAAAGATGTCGCTGAAACAATCGATGGCTTATTAAGGGGAAGAGAACCATCTCTACAAATACGGGCAGTTGATTTGGAAGGCAAGGTGAGTATTAGTGAACAAGCTCCTAAAGCTCCAGAAATAGTTAAAAATCCCAGTAGTCGAGGCTGGCGATCGAGTGGGCGAATGGAACCTCTGCCTCTGGAATATGGGATATCACCTTTGAGTTCCGATCTAGCACCTCTAAAAAATGGAGAATGGCATGAGCCAGAATGGATTGATAGAGAATCTGCCCATAGTTCTAGGGTGGAAAAAGATGGAGAAATCGCCTATATTTATCTCTATGCGGTTAGTCGTCATCAAGCCGAAGAAGTCATAGATGGATTAAAGTTACCAGTAATTTTGACCAAGGATATGGATAGTGCCGATATGGTTTTAACTCTGCGATCGCACATTAGACAACATTCTAAATTACGTCAAGTTGCCCAAAATCGTTCTCTTCCCATTCACGTAATCAAAAGTAGTACTATTCCTCAGATTACGAGAGCCTTTCGGCGGATGCTGCAAATTGATGAACCTGTAGGCATTTCGGCGGCTAATGATTTGTCTTTATTTGCTTACGGTGATTCTGAAGATGAAATGGAAGCTTTAGAAGAAGCAAGATTGGCAGTGGAGCAGATTGTCATTCCTAAAGGTCAGCCTGTAGAGCTTTTACCCCGTTCCGCAGAAATTCGTAAAATGCAGCATGAGTTGGTGGAACATTATCACTTAAAATCTTCCAGTTTTGGCAATGAACCCAACCGCAGACTAAGGATTTATCCAAATTAACTAGCAACAGAAAACTGGGTAAGGGCTTCTTTCAAATACTGCCCAGTATAGGAATTTCCCACCTTTGCCACTTGTTCGGGAGTACCTTCGGCAATGATTTCACCACCGCGATCGCCACCTTCGGGGCCCAAATCAATAATCCAATCAGAGCAACGAATTACATCTAAGTTATGTTCGATCGCCAAAACACTATTACCTTTATCCACAAGGCGTTGGACTACATCTAAAAGCTTATGCACATCATAAAAACTTAGCCCTGTCGTCGGTTCATCTATTAAGTAAAGAGTTTTACCTGTGGCACGGCGAGCTAGTTCGGTGGCAAGTTTTACCCGTTGGGCTTCTCCACCAGAAAGAGTAGGAGCAGATTGCCCTAAACGGATATAGCCTAAGCCCACATCTACCAGCATTCCCAATTTGGTGTGAACCTGATGGATATTTTCAAAAAAGTGCATCGCTTCTTCAATCGTCATATCCAAAACATCGGCGATCGTCTTCTCTTTGTACTTCACTTGCAGAGTCTCACGATTATATCTCGCTCCTTTGCAGACATCACACTGCACATAGACATCAGGTAAAAAGTTCATGCTAATGACATTTACACCCTGCCCGCCACAGGCTTCACAGCGTCCACCTTTGACATTAAAAGAGAACTGTCCTGCTTTGTAGCCACGGGTTTTAGCCGCCGTAGTTAGGGCAAAGGTTTCTCTGATTATATCGAAAGTGCCAGTATAGGTGGCGGGATTGGAGCGGGGAGTCCGACCGATGGGAGATTGATCGATGACGATGAACTTATCTAGAGCTTTCAAGCCTTGAATGCCATCAACGCCTTTGGGGGCAGGGACTTTGCGATTAAAATGATGTTCCAGATAAGTATGCAAAATTTCATTGACTAAGGTTGATTTGCCTGAACCAGATACCCCTGTAACACACACTAATTTACCCAAGGGAATCTTCACATCTAGATTTTTAAGATTATGACTGAAGGCATTACTGATTTCAATAAATTTACCATTCCCTTCTCTTCGACTTGAAGGTGTATAAATTTGCGATCGCCTTGCCAAATAACTACCCGTAATTGATTCTGGATGATTCTCAATATCTGCAACTGTCCCTTGAGCAATAATCTGTCCTCCATGAATTCCTGCCTTGGGGCCAATGTCCACTAGATGATCGGCGGCTCTAATCGTCTCTTCATCATGCTCGACCACAATTAAGGTATTGCCTAAATCTCGGAGTTTGTGCAAGGTGTTTAGGAGTCTGCCATTATCTCTTTGGTGCAGTCCAATGCTCGGTTCATCCAAGACATACAAAACTCCTGTTAAGCCAGAGCCAATTTGGGTTGCTAGTCTAATTCTTTGTGCCTCTCCGCCTGATAAAGTGGCTGTAGATCGATCCAAGGTGAGGTAATCTAAGCCCACATCCAATAGAAACTCTAACCTCGCTTTGATTTCCTTCAGAACCAAGGCGGCAATCTGGGTGGTGCGATCGTCTAAAACCAAGTTCTCTAAGCGTTCTTTACAAATCCCAATCGCCACACCAGTAAAATCTGTAATCCGATAACCACCAATACGGACAGCCAGAGATTCGGGTTTTAAGCGGGTGCCGTGACAAGCACTACAGGGTAACTCGATTAAGTATTGAGCTAATTTTTGCTGATAGGATTCAGAACTTGCCTCGTTGTACTGTTGTTGCAGCATAGCAATTACGCCTTCATAGCGCTTGTAATAGCCTTCTTCACCCTTAGAAAAGCGAGAATCAGCTTTAATAAAAATCTTCTCTGTAGTTCCGTATAGAATAATATCTTTTTGGAAATCTGAAAGTAGTTCCCACGGTGTCCCAATATCAAATCCTGCATATTCACTTAAACTAGCTAGCAGGGATAAATAGTAGGTATGGCTTTTATCTGCCCAAGGAGCGATCGCCGCATATACGGGTAATTTGGGATCGGGAATAATCAATTCAGGTGAAAAGGTTTTAACATTACCCAAGCCATGACAGGTAGGACAAGCCCCGTAGGGAGAATTAAAAGAAAATAACCTTGGCGATAACTCTTCCATCACGGCCCCATGCTCAGTACAGGCAAAATTCTCGGAAAAAGTCAGAATATTATTTTTAGAATTTTCTCCTAAAATTTCCACCATGACAATGCCTTCGGCGCGTTTAAGGCAAGTCGCCATGGAATCCGTTAAGCGTTCTTGAATCCCATCTTTTCTAACTAGGCGATCTACTACAATCTCTAAATCATGGGTTTTAGTTTTTGCTAGCTCGATATTATCCCCCAGTTCTCGAACTTCACCATTAACCCTCACCCTAGCAAAGCCTTCGGCAGCAAGTCCAGCTATTAGTTTTTGATGGGTACCTTTTTTGCCTCGTACCACTGGAGCCAATAACTGAAATTTGGTACCATTTTCTAACTCCATCACCTTGTCTACCATTTGATCGATTGTTTGGGGTGAGATATTGCGATCGCAAATATAACAATGGGGCGCACCAGCCCTACCAAATAATAGTCTTAGATAATCATAGATTTCCGTAACTGTACCCACGGTAGACCGAGGATTATGGGAGGTAGATTTTTGATCGATGGAAATTGCGGGACTTAGCCCTTCAATATAATCCACATCAGGTTTTTCTACCTGTCCCAGAAACTGACGTGCGTAGGCACTTAAGGACTCAACATAACGTCGTTGTCCCTCGGCAAAAATTGTATCAAAAGCCAATGAAGACTTACCAGAACCCGAAACCCCAGTGAAAACCACTAATTTATCTCTGGGGATCGTTAAATCAACATTTTTAAGATTATGCTGGCGGGCACCACGTACCTGAATGTGAGTATGATTGGGCATAAATAGACTTTCCGTTTCCGCTTCTGTTTCCCCAAAGTGAGTTACCCACTGCGGTCAAAAAAGACCACATTAGGAAACAAATTTTAACATGATTGTTCATGTCTCTGGGGAATGCCCTATTCTAAAAATTAACGCTTCTAGAAATTAAATACAGTCCGTAAGGTAGCGATCGTAATTAAACCATTGCCGCTGTTATTATTAGGATTAATTATAAATTGCAGATCTGGAGTGATGCTGATTTGCTGAGAGAGAGGAAATTTAAAAAATGCCTCAATATTAGTCTGGCTGCTATTACCCACGGTGCGTTCAATAAAAGGCTGTCCAATGGCGATCGCCCCTAAAGAGCCAGGTCTAATTAAATCAGGGAATGCTACCCCAGCCGACCAGGTATAGGGATTAATCGTAGAAATGCGATTGTTAATACCACCAAAGCCAAACCGCCCAAATACAGCAATATTCTGATTAATTGCCCACTCTAGGTTAACGCCACCCGCATTAAAATCAAGATTGCCAATGGAGGCATTGGTGTATTGGAGTTTTGCTGCGAAGCCAGATTCCTTCGGGGCAAACTCTAGTTCTACCGTAGCTTGGTAAGGATCTCCAAACAGGCCACCATTAGTTAAATTACTGGTGGTAGCAAATAAATTGTTGCCAATAGGATTTTCGGTCACCCCAGCATTAGGACTTGAGCCATTTCCTGCCACATAGCCCACCCGAAAGCTAAATGCTCCAGCCCCAGGGTTCCAGTCCACCACCGCGCCTGCCCCACTATTGAGAGGCAAAATCAATGGGTTATTGATAAAAAACTTTGCCGAAAAATCCCTAGATTCATCATTGGCAAAGCTATTGACGTCTAGTTTGTCGCTCAAATCCATCTGGGATGCAACTGATACCCGTAGATCTTTAACAGGAGAAAAGTCATAGCGCAAAATTCCCAACTTTATGGTGTTACCTGCTCCAGCGTATGCCAGATCGCTACTAGCAAAGCTGCCATCTAGGAAAGAGCCGATATTAGAGCCGTCATTTCCTGTCTCAAGGCGAGTTACTAGCAAGTCTTCTCCAGTGAATGTAGTATTTAGTTCTAATCTCACCCTATTTACTAGTGTTGTGCCTGCTGATCCAGAATTTCCTGATAATTGACCATTTGGCAGCAGAATATTACTAGTCCCTGAACCACCACCCGAAATCGCCGTTACTACCTGTCCTGCAAGTTTAGTTGTTGTTGAAAATTGTTGGGCTTCTAAGGTGGTAGTTTTTGCCTCTAATCCATCAACTCTTCCCTTTAAAGCTGTTAATTCCCGCGCAAATTCAGTTTGAAACTGTTGCAGGGTAGCTAAATCTTCCTTGCCTACTTTGTCAGCCAAACCTGCAGCCATAAGTTCATTAACTTTATCTAAGCAAGCATTTAAGCCCGCCGCAAACTCATAACGACTGAGGGCACGATTGCCACGGAAGGTTTTATTAGGATAACCTGCAATACATCCATACCGCTCTACTAGAGATTGCAGTGCCGTAAATGCCCAATCCGTAGTTTGTACATCTGCTAATTGTGATACTGAAGTAACCTGAGCTGTGACAGCTTCTCCTTTACCTTCTTGGGCATGTCTTAATAACTGGGGACTAACTAGAGATTGCGAAGATTCTGATTCAGCCCTAACTGCCTGAACTCCTATGCTAGAGGCTATTAAATTGACAACAACTAGCGATCGCCACAGGCTTTTTAAATTTTTTTTCATATTAACTACTCACACCTAAATTTTTTCTATAGTAGCAGTAATTTTATTAAATATTAATCATAATTATTATCAATAGAGATTAATAGATAAATACCCAAAACCCTACGATCGCCATGGAGAATATTGGAGTCAGTCTTTGTGTAACTAGCCATTACCGTTTATGATAGACACCAGTGAAAAATTATTGTTAATTTTATTATTAATTAAGTCATGGCAGAGGTTACCTTTTTTAATGCCCTCAGAGCAGCTCTAGACGAAGAGATGGATCGAGATCCCACCGTATATGTGATGGGCGAAGATGTGGGTTTTTATGGAGGTTCCTATAAAGTTACTAAGGACTTATATAAAAAGTATGGTGATTTACGTCTGCTAGACACGCCAATTTGTGAAAATAGCTTTACGGGTATGGCTGTGGGTTCGGCGATGACAGGTTTGCGGCCTGTGATTGAGGGCATGAACATGGGCTTTTTGCTATTAGCCTTTAACCAAATTTCTAATAATGCAGGGATGCTACGTTACACCTCTGGCGGCAATTTTAAGATTCCTTTGGTGATTCGTGGGCCAGGGGGAGTTGGCAAAAACTTGGGAGCAGAGCATTCCCAACGTCTAGAGGCATATTTTCAAGCGGTGCCTGGAATTAAGATTGTCTCTTGCTCTACGCCCTACAACGCTAAAGGGTTGCTTAAATCAGCAATTCGCAATGATAATCCTGTTTTATTTTTTGAGCATGTTTTGCTTTATAACCTCAAGGAAAACTTGCCTGATGAAGAATATTTGTTACCTTTAGACAAAGCTGAATTAGTGCGATCGGGTAAAGACGTAACGATTTTGACCTATTCGAGAATGCGCTATCACGTGTTGAAAGCGGTAGAGACCTTAACTAAAAAGGGATACGATCCCGAAGTAATTGATTTAATTTCCTTAAAACCCTTAGATTTAGAAACCATCTCCACTTCATTACGCAAAACCCATAGATTAATAATTGTGGAAGAAGATATGCGTTGTGGTGGCATTGGGGCAGAAATTATTGCTTCAATTAATGATAATCTCTTTGATGAACTTGATGCTCCGATTGTGCGCCTAGCTTCTTTGGATGTTCCTACTCCCTATAACGGCACCCTCGAAAACCTGACCATCGTCCAACCTGAAGATATTATCAAGGCTGTAGAAAAGCTATTGGGAAATAAGATTTAGACTAATCTAAAGTCTTTCTAGAACCTTAGTTGATCATGACTAGGGTTTTTTTATCTTTTAAAAATCAACTAATCCTACCAATTGTTTGCCCCACTTTTACCTTTACCCCGAGATCACGATGGGAGAGCGATCGCCTTGATAGAGCCTTGAGAAGATCGTAAGTATCACTGTGAATCCAATCGCTATAAATGTTTTAGAGTCTGAGTTACAATCTCGATCGCAAATTGCTTTACCATACAAATACATACTATTTCCCCGCCATTTATCCGCTTACAATTTACCCAAATCCTGTGTTAGATATTAAACTTCTGCGATCGCAACCCACCCAAATCCAAGATCGTCTAAATCTGCGAGGCAGAACCATAGACCTAACTGAAATCCTTGCCCTCGATCAAACTATTAGAGAATTAGAAACTAAGCGATCTCATTTAGAGGCTGAAAGCAACGAAATTGGCAAACAAGTCGGCAAGCTATTAAAATTTTCGGGGCAGTCTGGGAATAAAGATGGCGTAGATATACAGGCACTAAAAGACCGAGCTAATGACATCAAGCATCAAATAGCTAATTCCGATCCTGAAGAAAGAGAACTAAAGGAAAAAATCGCTCAACTTTTGCTAGTAATTCCCAATATTCCTGACCAAACCACACCCATTGGTAAAAATGAACTCGAAAATATTGAAGTCAGACGCTGGGGAGATGAATATAAAGGATTAGAAAATCTTTCTCCTCACTATGAAATTGGCGAAAAACTGGGAATTATGAACTTTGAACGGGCGGTCAAAATTTCCCAAAGTCGATTTGTCACCCTTTTAGGAGCAGGAGCAGCCCTAGAACGAGCCTTAATTCAGTTTATGCTCAATACCCATGCCCAAAGAGGTTATCAAGAGGTTTTGCCTCCCTATTTAGTTAATTCTGCTTCTTTGCTAGGCACAGGACAATTACCCAAATTTGCCGATGATGCCTTTAAGTGTGCCGAAGATGATTTATGGTTAATTCCCACGGCAGAAGTCCCTGTTACCAATCTCTACCGTGATGAGATTTTAGAAGCCGAAAATCTGCCCATTCACCATTCTGCTTTTACTCCGTGTTTTCGTCGAGAAGCTGGCAGCTATGGCAGAGATACCAAAGGTTTAATCCGCTTACATCAATTTCATAAAATCGAACTGGTAAAACTTGTCCACCCCGATCGCTCTGCCGAGGAACATGAAAGCTTAGTCGCTGATGCTGAGTTTATTCTGCAAGCCTTAAAATTACCCTACCGAGTTTTAGAGCTTTGTACTGGTGACTTGGGATTTGGAGCAGCTAAATGCTATGACCTAGAAGTATGGCTACCTTCAGCTCAACAATACCGAGAAATTTCTAGTTGTTCCAATTTTAAGGATTTTCAAGCCCGTCGGGCCAATTTACGGTTCAAAACCAAAAAACAAAAGGGAACAGAATTTATTCACACGCTCAATGGTTCTGCTTTGGCAGTGGGCCGAACGATGGCAGCAATTCTAGAAAACTATCAAGATCCTGAAGGCAGAGTCAGAATCCCTGAGGTGCTGCAACCATTTTTAGGTAGAGCCTATCTTTAGAAAAGGTAATTAATAATACTGAAACTGAGTATCTACAAAAACCAGCAACGTGATAAGCACATAAACTTGCTATATTTGATCAATCTTTCATTAAATCTCATAAATCTCTCAGCCCTGTGATCAATCTTCGGAAATTAATTAAACCAGATTTAATATTAGCTAATCCCATTTGGTTTTTAACCCCAGACTTAATTAATAAGTTTGGTTTACAGGGTTTAATTTTGGATGTCGATGATACTTTATTGGGTAATAATGACAAAGAAGTTTCGACTGAAGTGAAGCAATGGCTAGATTATACCCGCCAAATTTGTAAGATCTGTCTTGTTAGCAACAATTTTAGTAATAGTCGAATCCACGCGATCGCCCAAAAATTAGATTTCCCCTATCGCAGTCGGGCGGCAAAACCATCACGACGGGCAGTGCGAGAAACCTTAGTCATGATGGAACTAGCACCTGAACGAGTTGGTATGGTTGGCGATCGCATTCTCACCGATACAATTGTTGGCAATCGCTTAGGAATGTTTACAGTTTTGATTCAACCGCCCCATCAGGGTAACGATACATCTTGGCTGGGTGGGCGATCGCAAATAGTCCGCAATTGGGAAAACTGGCTGATGCACAAATCTGGAATTGGAGCTTAATCTATAGGTGTGGTCATAACTTTTTTGAGGATAGTTAGTCCTTTTTTGAGCTGCCTAGATACAGTGATCGCACTAATGCCTAAGATCTCCGCTACTTCACGGTGGGTGAATTCTTTTAAAAATACAAACTCTACTACTTCACGGGTACGATCTTCAAGGTGTGATAATGCCTGATGGATGCGGATACTATCTTCTTGGGCTAACTGGAAACTTTTATACTTATGATCTTGAACCAACTCCCCTAGGGATGTACAACCATCGTCTTCATCATTATTAACTGGGGCATCTAGACTTAAGGGCGATCTGTTTTTGCAGGCAAGCTTAATTTCCTGCCAATTAGCCACTGCTATCCCTAAAACCTCGGCAATTTCTAGATCGGAGGGATCGCGTTTTAGCTTCGGACGCAGTTGGCGCGTAACTTTACAGCCTTGGTTATACACAATCAGCCACTGCCTTGGCATTTTTAGGGTCGGGCTTTTATCTCGGAGGTAATGTTGGATTTCGCCACGGATATAGGGGACAGCAAAGGTGCTAAAGGCATAGCCCTTATCGAGATCAAATCGCTCGATCGCCCGCAATAATCCCATAGATCCAACTTGCATCAAATCATCGAATCCTTCTGTACTTTGATTTGACCAGTGATGGGCTTCTTTTTTGACTAAGCCAATATTTAGCCGCACAAGGCGATCTCGTAGGGCTTGAGTTGCCTCAATCCGATAGAGTTCAAATACTACTAATGTTTCCGCTTTGAGAATCCCTGAAGGACTATCATCACTTAAATCTTTATTAAAATTTTTATGAGGGATTTTAGGTTTTTTGTATGAAGTTTGAGATTGCTCACTTAAGGATTGCTCTACGATCTGCCCAGCATAGCTTTGGATGTACCGATCAATATATAGAGTCGCAACTACGTTAAATGAGTGTTTGCTGTCAGGATTAAAAATCTCGATACAGTGGGCTAATCCCTGTAATCCCGCTTGGAGAAAATCTTCATTATGATTATTGGCGTGATTGCCTGAACTTTGCAGTACCCTCTGCACGAGGTCGGAATTTAGCTCTAGTATTTGAGTCTTGATTTGCGTCTGCAACTCTGGAGACTGGGAACTATGGAAGGCTCTCAGTAATTTTGTAGTTTGAGTAGATTGGTTGGAGGTATTGGTATGCATCTAGCTCAAGTTCAAAGTTAGCAGGATCTAAATCAAGGTAGGAACTACGAAAACGGATTATGCAAATTATATGAGTAGATAATGTAGTTAAGCATAAATAAACTGAACATAAAAAGGGTCGCTGGGCGAAGCCCCGTTATGGATTTTCTAATTTTCCATAGTTAAGACTATTAACCTTTTTTTGTACTACTTATAAATCAAAATAAATTAAATCAAAATAAATCAAAATAAATCAAAAAATAACATCTTTTTTAGAATTAGAAAGCATGATTAAGGACTACTTAAATTAATTTTACTACTGCTTGTTTATCTAAAATTAGCTTCTTAGTCAATAAGTCTGCGATCGAAATGCGAAGAATACGCTGGGCATCAACTTCAAATAATACCCTTAGCCGATCGCTTCCTGGTTGTCCGAGGGGATCGAGGAGGGCAGTTACCTGCTCATTTAGAGTTTCTGCCACGGTCTGATGTTGTTTAAGATTTCGGGTAATTAGGCGATCGCCCTCAAAATATACCTCTAAATTGGTTTCCCCTAATTCCCCAATTACTAATTCAATACTGGGTTGATCGGGCTGAGATGCTCCCAAAATTAGTTCTACAGTTTCGGTGGGATAGGTGGTGCCAGCCTGAATAATAGGATGCCAATTGTGTTGACGATGGCGTTTATCCCAAAAGCGTACCCCATAGCTGTGATAGAGAAAATCTTGGAGTTGAAAACTTTGATTTAAAGCTCCGTGAGCGATCGCCTCAAAGGGTTTAGTAGATTTAATTTTGGCGGGGGGAAAATATTGCTGAATCCAATCATGAACTGCGGGAATTTGGGCGGTGCCACCAACTAGTAAAACCCCATCGATACCTGCGAGTTCTAGATCCAGCCTTTGGGCTTGCTGTTTAATTTGATCTAGAGCTTGATCGAGACGGCTAAAAAAATTATGTGCTTGGAGGATGTGCTGAAATTGAGATCGATCTAGTTCAAGGCTATAACTATTAAAGGTTTCATCATCAAAAAACACCTCGATCGCTTGCTCGGATGTGGACAGGGCGATTTTTAATTTTTCAGCTAACCTTGTGACTAAAGAATTTTTGGGTAAACCTTGGGATTCATGAAAATAATTGACTAACCAGTTATCGATATCAATCCCACCAAAATTTTGTCCTGTTTTGGCTATGACTTTGGCGATCGCTGGTTTTGGAGTTTGATTAATTGATTGATTATTCCACTTTAATAAAAATCCTAAAATTTGCTTTCGATCTTGAATCTGATCTTGAGTTTTAGAGTTAAGCTTTACTAAGGATAGATCCAAAGTTCCGCCGCCCATATCTACAACTAATACAGTCTCATTACCTGTAGTTAAGCCATAGCCCAAAGCCGCCGCCGTTGGTTCATCTAAAATCCGAATCTCCGCAACTGCTAATTGCTCACATACTCCTGATAACCATTGCCGATAGGGTTCAAAGCTATCTACAGGAACAGTTAAAACTAAAGATGTCACATCTGGTAACTGCTCGATCACCTTCCTCAAGAACCACGTTCCAATCTGCTCTGAACTGATTTGGATGTAATCTAGTTCTGGTAAAAATCCCGATCGGGGTTGGGCGATCGCCCGTTTGAAATTTTGAAAAAGCCTTTGATTACTTTGCTGGCTATTTTTGAAGTCTAAACCGCGATCGCGCACCGATTGCCCAATTACAACCTCATCAGATTCTGCATTCTCCACAAATACTAAGCTAGGAATTACAGGCGGATTATTAATTTGGACTTGACTTAAGTTTGCTAGTTTAAGGGTTTCAATTTCACCATTAATTTTAATCCTTGCAACTACTGTATTGCTGGTGCCAAAGTCGATCGCATAGTGCATGACAAATAAGATGAGATTTTTGTCACCATACTGCACGGCTAACTCAGTAGTCAAGAAATTTGCTCAGTAAGCAGCAATTGCAAATTCAAACTTGACATAGTAGTGGGGTATCTCAAAATCAACACAGATTTAATTTGTAGGTAGCTTAATAATTACTCGTCCCTAGAGAATCTGCTAATTTTCAGTTAATCTTAGCTTCAAGGCTGCAAATACTTCGGGGGCAATTTGACTCCGCAGCGATCGCCCCAAACGATTCTTTTTTTGAGCCTGTTGTAAGCACTCTAAATTAGGACAAAGATATGCCGAGCGACCCATGCCGTGATCCAGTTTAATCGCTCCATCTACTCGTACAACTCGCCAAAACTCAGGCTTAAGCCCTACCTTTTGACAACTCAAGCACTTTCTAATATTAGGTTTCATCCTCGTCTTCGTAGTTATCGGCGTATTTATTAGATTCTTCAATCCTCGATTGTCTTAGGGCAAGTTCCGTTTGGACTTTCTGATCTTCAGCTTCATAGTCGTATTTAGAAGCATCTTTAATATCAATTTTCCAACCCGTCAGCCTTGCTGCTAAACGCACATTTTGCCCTTCTCTCCCGATCGCTAAACTGAGTTGCTCCACAGGGACTAAAACATGGGCTTGGCGATCGTCAGCATTAATCAGGCGAACTTCGGCAATTTTAGCTGGACTCAAGGCATTAGCAATATAGGTAGCAGGGTCTGGCGACCAGCAAATTACGTCGATTTTTTCACCCCTTAACTCTGACACCACAGCTTGAATTCTCGACCCCTTAGCCCCAATACAAGCTCCTACAGGATCGACATCTCGCTCCAAAGTATCAACGGCAATCTTAGTTCTAGCACCCACTGATGGCGAAGGTGGATTAGCTTCACGGGCAACTGCCACAATTCTGACAATTTCATCTTCAATTTCGGGAACTTCATTGGCAAATAAATCCACAACTAAACCAGCATCAGCACGGGAAACTACCAACTGGGGCTTACGGCGGGGAACTTCATGGATTTTTTTGAGATAAACTTTAATTGTGGAATTAGGGCGATAGGGTCTTTCACTGGGAAGTTGCTCACGGCGGGGCAGTTCAGCTTCTACCTCTGGTTGTCCTAGCCCACTACTTATGGACATAATTACGGAGTCGTTTTCAAAACGTAGCACTCTTGCCTGTAAGACTGTACCTTCTAGCTCTTGAAACTCTTCTTGAATCAGGCGACGTTGTTGATCTAGCAATTTTTGGGCAAGTACCTGCTTAGTTTGCATGGCTGCCATCCGTCCAAAATCTCCCTGCTTAGGCGTAACATCTACGACCACACTGCCACCTGCTTGGGCTTCTGGGGCTACCTCTTGGACTTCGGCTAGGGAGATTTGATGATCGGAGTTTTCAACACTCTCGACAATGGTTTTAGTGGCTAAGACTCGAAATCCTTCGTTTTCTTGATCTAGCTCGACATCAAAATTTTCAAAGTATTCTTCTTCAAAGTTGCCACCATCGGCTCGATAGGTCTTACGATAACGCTCATAACCCTTTAAAAGTGCCTCCCGCAAGGCATTCTCTACAGCGTGCTTAGGTAGATTTCGTTCTTTACTAATCACATCAACCATTCCGCCTAGACCTGGCAAATCTACAATGGACATACTTTAAAAATCTCCTTTAGTTAATTTAGTAACTGATGTTACGTGAATAAGTGTGAATTGGGGATTTGGGGGCTTTGCCCCTGAACCCCTTTCTATCTGGGTTATGCCTAAGTTAATTTGATAGTTCTACTTTGATAATCTCTTGTCTGGGAATGTTGATTAAACGTCCTTTTTGGCTAATAGTTAACTTATCAAGATCACGGCTAACTAGATGCCCTGTCCAAGTATCATTGCCTGCGATCGCTTTCACCATAAATCCCTTAAAAGCCAAAAACTCCCGATCGCTTTTAATTTCCCGATCGGTGCCTGGACTAGATACCTCTAAAACGTAAGCGTAGGGAAACACATCTGCTTCATCCAGTGCGATTTCTAGGGCTTTACTCATGCGCTCACAGTCCTCTAAACCCGTGTGTTGGTCAAGATTACGAATGTCAACTCGCAAAGTTGCAGGATTTTTATGGGTATACATGAGCATATCAACTACTTCCAGACCCAAGGGGGTAGCGATCGCCTCAGCTATTTCCAGCAGTTGGGGAATTAGGGGATGACTCATAAATTAAACAATCAACGCAATCACTAAATGAGAATAGTAAGAACTAGAGCATAAAGAAACAAAAAAAGTGGGCGGCTCCCACAAATAATGCATCTAAATAGTCTGATCAATTGTACGCTAGTTTTGATCTGCTAGCCTGGCTGAAGCTATAAAGTTAATATGGATTAGTCTTAATCACACTAGAGCTAATTGCTTGCTCAAATCTAATCTCTTCTAAGGAATATTCCCCGTAGCGATCGCTAATCTGTTCCCGACAACAATCGATGGCAAAGTCATCTAGTTCCGTTGCCGCGATCCCAAACATTTCCCCAAAAATTTCAGGCTCAACCCGACAAAATCTGGGGCGATCGGCATAAATTCGACAGTTTCTTGTGACTCGATCGAAATTAATACACCAACCATCTATGCCCACCATACTCAGATATACTTCTAACTGGTCAGAGGTCAGATATTCCTCTAAATCGGGGCGATCGCTAGGGTCAAGATGACAACAAGCCCCACAGTTTTTAATACATTGCCAACTAGCCATTAAAGTACGCAGCCATCAAAATAATTTTTTACTACCATCAGGGCGAATCGTTGCCCAATTAGTCTTTGCTGTGGCAAGTTGTTCATTCGTAATCCTTGCCCCTTTTAAATCTGCTCCCCATAAATTAGCCCCCCTCAAATTAGCTTGACTCATATATGCCCCTCTAAGGTTGGCTCCAGAAAAATCTGCTCCCGACAGATCGGCTTTACTCATATATGCCGATTGTAAATTTGCTTCTCTCAAATCAGCTTGTTGCAGGGAAGCCCCACCCAAATCAGCTTTAGTTAAAATTGCCCGTTGCATTTTAGCTTGAGCTAAGTTCGACCCATTTAATTTAGCCTGAGTCATAATTGCACCAATAAAACTAGAATTAGTCAGATCCGATTGACAAAAATCGATTTCTACTAACTTAGAGCGACTCATTACAATTCCTGAAAGAGTTACTCCAGCCAAAGATGCTTTGGTTAGATCTAGATTGGCAAAGTTACGCTTCCCATAGCCATACTCAGAGATAACTTTTTTTCCACCTTTTAGTTCCTCACCAACATCTTTCCCAGCGATATAAGTTTGATTCCTAGTACGGGTAAAGCTATCGTCATCAATATTGCCAGACTTTGTCCAACCCTTAGTAGATTGAGTACGGGGGGTAATGGCTTTGCCAATGGTAGATCCACTAGATAAATCTTGATTTCCAGGCCTAGTTGGCGACTGGATTAAACCACCTCTACCGACGGAAATTCGTGAAGCAGATCGAGATGAAGGAGTAGATCTTGTTGGTGTAACTGGATTTGGCGCAGTTCTTGATGCTGTGATTGTGGGAGTAGCCTTAGCCCCCATGGCAACTATGACCTCTTCGGCGGTGCGGAAACGTTGAGAAACCGAGATTTGCAACATTTTACTAAAAATGTCAGCAAGGTTCTCATTCATATTTACTTCTGCCCGCCAGTTAATTTCCCCTGTGTAGGGATTATGGGAAAAATCCTTGGGCGATCGCCCTGACATCAGATACAAACAGGTCATTGCTGTCGCATAGATATCGCTAGAATAAACTGGGCGCATTGCCATTTGTTCGGGCGGAGCAAAGCCAGGAGTACCAATGGCAAAACTTGTAAGTAGCCCCCCTTCATCTTCTTCTGGTGTTGACCGATTTGTTTGAGTTGAAACTGCCCCAAAGTCAATCAATACTAGTTGGGCATCTTGTTTTCGCCGAATGATATTGGCAGGTTTTATGTCTCGATGGATTACGCCATTTTGATGCACAAATCCAAGGGCTGGCAGCATTTCCGAGAGGACTTTAATAATATCTACTTCCTTAAATAAACCTCTGCGCTCATACTCCTGCTTCAGAGTTTCACCCTCTACATATTCTTGGACTAGATAAAAATTTTCTGCTTCTTCAAAATATGCCAACAGTCTAGGAATTTGAGGATGATTACCAATTCTCCCTAAAGTTGTGGCTTCGCGTTCAAATAGCTCCCTTGCCATTTTTAATACACTTGCCGACTGAGTATTAGGGCGTAGTTGTTTGATTACGCAGGGAGGATGACCAGGTAAGCTCTCGTCAATTGCCAAATAAGTTGCCCCAAACCCACCACGACCCAGAGGCTTTATGGCTGAAAAGCTACCTTTGAGCTTTAGTACATGACCACAAGCAAGACATACGGTTGCCTTATCAGGATTTTCGGGTTTAGAACAGTTAGGGTTAACGCAATATCTCACAGTTAGTATTGCTGATAGGGTTTATAGGTCGATGGTCTAGTCGAGGGTCTATAGGTATGTATTTCAACAATAATCTAAATTACTTATTAAAACAAATATATCTTTTGAGTTTAATTAGTCTTAGTTTTACCTATTTTCAATAAGATTTGTGTGGTCAAGACTACCAATCTTGTTCATCTGCTTCTGCATCAAAGGAAGGCTCAGGACTTCTAGGTCTTTTACGGCGGGGAGGTTGAGGATCTGTATTCCATTCTGAGTTAAGCTCAGTTTCGTTGCGAGTTTCATTCCTGGATTCACGTTTAGCTTCGTTAGAGCGATCGCTTTCAGGACGATCTGGTCTAGGTCGGCGAGGTTTGGGCGAAACAGGACGAATATCATCTTCATCAATGTCTATAACATCAGAGCCACGACGGGGACGGCGAGATTTTTGATCTCCATCAGCATTTCTAGGATTAGTATTTCTATAATCAGCATTTCTGGGATCAGAGTTGCGATTATCATTTCTTCTTTCTACATCACCTCTAAGCTCGGTTTGCTGGGGAGATGTACCACGCATTTGGCGGGTATTTTTACTACGGCGAGGAGCAAATTCTCGATTTGGATCAATTTCGGCTCGATAACCTCTGTAGTCATCTTCAATGGGGTCATCTTCGATGGGATTCATGGGCGATCGCCGAGCTTGGGTAGATAGAGCTTGGCGCAAGATCAGTGCCTCGACAACAAACCAGCCTGCGAAACCAACCACCAATACCTGGGCAAGTTGGGTGGTAATTTCCATCCGAAAGTTAAATGCCAAGAGGATAATTCCATAAACTAGGGCGATCGCTGAAAAGAAAATATCATGATCCCTTGCTAGTTCTGGACGAAAGCTACGGACAAAGTACAGACCGACACCACCTAAGGCTGCAATTATTGCCAAAAGGATCATTAGCGGATTGCCGCCAATATTAATCATGATTTATCTCTCCTAAGATTTCGCCTAACATTAATCTCAACACTCACTTACAACACTTGTTTAAGTACATATGCGGAATTATTTACACATAGCGATCCTTATTGCGAGAAGTTTTTGCAGATTTCTATGTGTAATTAATTTTACCTACCTACTTAACAGATATTTAACAGAGGCTTAATTCAGATTATTCTAACCCTTAAACATCCAATCAGCCTTGAATATCTCAAAAATTGAGCCAAAATAAAGTCCCTAACTCATCCTACGTGCTAAAAAATAAAACCCGATTTGGTGTGGGGTTTGGGGCTTAACCATTGATTAAAACAATCTAGGTTTATGCTAAGAAGCTATGCCACAAAGATTCACATAACGATATACTGTTGTCTAGATTCACTAATCACTAGATTCTAAAAGGTTAAGAGGCGATCGCAAACTATGGTGATGATCGAAACAAAAGCAGAGCGCATGGTTATCAATATGGGACCCCACCATCCCTCCATGCACGGGGTACTGCGGCTAATAGTTACCCTAGACGGTGAAGATGTCGTAGATTGTGAGCCTGTTTTAGGTTATCTCCATCGGGGCATGGAAAAAATTGCGGAAAATCGGACTGTAATCCAATACTTACCCTACGTTACCCGTTGGGATTATTTGGCAACCATGTTTACCGAAGCAATTACTGTAAACGCACCCGAAAAATTAGCAAACGTGCCTGTCCCTCGCCGTGCTAGCTATATTCGCATGATTATGCTAGAACTGAGTCGGATCGCCTCTCACTTGCTCTGGTTAGGGACTTTTATGGGGGATATTGGCGCACTAAGTCCATTTTTCTATACCTTCCGTGAACGGGAAATGGTCTATGACCTGTTTGAGGCAGCTACAGGAATGCGGATGATGCACAATTACTTCCGTATCGGTGGAGTCGCCGCAGATTTGCCCTACGGTTGGGTCGATAAATGCGAAGACTTTTGCAACTACCTGACACCCAAAGTTGATGAATACGAAAAGCTAATTACTAATAATCCGATTTTTCGTAAACGGGTTGAAGGACTAGGAACCATTGGGCGAGAAGAAGCCATTAACTGGGGTCTATCTGGCCCAATGCTGCGGGGGTCTGGGGTGAACTGGGACTTGCGTAAAGTCGATCGCTACGAACTATATGATGAGCTAGATTGGAATGTACAAATCGAAACTGGTGGAGATTGCCTAGCCCGTTATTTGGTGAGAGTTAGAGAAATTCGTGAGTCAGCCAAGATGGTGCTTCAAGCCTTAAAACAATTACCAGGTGGCTCCTACGAAAATCTAGAGGCTCAAAGAGTTTTAGCTGGGCCTAAAAGTGAGTGGACTGGGTTTGATTATCAGTTTATTGGTAAAAAATCTTCTCCCACATTTAAAGTGCCTGAGGGTGAGCATTATGTCAGGATTGAAGCCCCAAAAGGTGAGTTGGGTGTTTACCTAATCGGTGAAGATAACATTTTCCCTTGGCGGTTTAAGATTCGACCACCTGGATTTGTAAACTTACAGCCGTTGCCTCAAATTGTTAGAGGTACAAAAATTGCCGATTTAATGGCAATCTTAGGTAGTGTCGATATTATTATGGGTGAGGTTGACCGCTAATGAATACAGGTATTGATTTACAGCGATCGCTAATTGAATTATTAACAGGACTGGGATTACCCTTTGGCTTGGCTCAGATTATTTGGATGCTGATTCCCATGGTGGTAATTATCCTAGGCGTAACAGTTGGGGCTTTAGCCTGTACTTGGCTAGAGCGCAAAATTTCAGCAGCGATGCAACAGCGCATTGGTCCAGACTATGCAGGTCCTTTTGGGATATTACTTCCCCTTGCCGATGTAGGTAAATTATTGATTAAGCAGGACATTATGCCTGCAAAATCCGACCCCATTCTATTTACCCTTGGACCAGTATTAGTATTTATTTCCATCTTCTTTTGCTTTTTGGTGGTGCCATTTGGGGAGAATTTACTCATATCTAACTTGGGTACGGGCATATTTTTTATCATCGCTATTTCTAGCATTGCCCCGATTGGTTTATTAATGTCTGGCTATTCTTCTAATAATAAATATGCTTTGATCGGTGGACTGAGGGCAGCAGCGCAATCAATTAGCTATGAAATTCCTTTAGCACTAGCTGCTTTAGCGATCGCCATGATGTCTAATGGCTTAAGTACCATTGATATTGTGCATCAACAGGCTGGGCTGGGTATTCTTTCATGGAATTTGTGGAGACAGCCCGTTGGTTTTATGATTTTTGCGATCGCCGCCTTAGCTGAATGCGAACGTTTACCCTTTGACTTACCTGAAGCTGATGAAGAACTGGTGGCAGGTTATCAAAATGAATATGGGGGGATTAAGTTTGCCTTATTTTATGGTGGTTCCTACGCTAACTTGCTTCTGGCTGGACTCTTAGTGGCGATTCTTTATCTGGGTGGTTGGGAGTTGCCTTTCCCCATTGATCGTGTTTCGGGTTTCTTCGGTATTAGTCCCAATGCAGGATGGTGGCAAGTAATAGCTGCGGCTTTGGGGATCACTATGACCTTGCTCAAGGCTTACTTCTTTATCTTCTTTGCTGTTTTATTACGGTTCACTGTGCCTCGTGTACGGATCGACCAACTCTTAGATTTGGGTTGGAAGTTTTTGCTTCCGATCGGGCTAGTTAATCTCTTACTTACAGCCGCCTTGAAACTAACTTTCCCCTTTGCCTTTGGTGGTTAATTATTAGATTATTTATATTCTTAAATTATTTAAAGAAGGTTGGAGGTTATGCTTCCAGCCTTTTTTATTGCGAATATAGCCTAATTTTCTTCTGGTATAAATATGTGATCGCTAATAATTTCCTTAAAAACCACATCTTCATAGAGATTTTCAATTTCTGTAGTGAAGTCTATGGATTTGAGTTCTGGGCGATCGTCAGCTCTGTAAGATTGCAGAACCCCTTGAGTTAATTCTATGGCTCTATGCTCTTCATGAATTAATCTAGCGATCTCTCATTTAACCTCAAGAAAAAGCTCATTATTCTGACTCCATAGCTTTACAGCTTCTGCCTTTTGAATACGATGTCTATGTTCTGTGACCTCAACGTGGGCAAGGATGCTACCTTCCCACCTTTGCGCCCTCAGAGGAATACGATCTATGCGCTTAATCAAAACATCGCCATGTCTATAAAGAACACCAATTTGGGTAGCTTTAGGATGATTAAACATATTGGTTGCTAGGTTTGGAATCTCATAAAAGATATTTTACTTTAATTTGGAGAGACTAATTGATTGTGGGAAGCGATCGCAAATCAGGATAAATGTATCCTTAGGTACAAATTTTTTTAAGCTTAGTTGATAGGTTACGCTCACCCAGAAATTAGGACTTTAATGATTTTGAATTCCAATTAAAAATTTGTTTGCTTCTAGGGTTCCGATTTGAATGAAGGTTTAATCTTATTTCAAGTGCTGGTCCGAGAGAGGCAGGTTAACTAAATTTAAGACTCTCTTTCTCAAAAACTGATGGTTGCAGTTAAGTTAGCTACACGGCGGGACAAAAGCCCGGGAGGAGCTTCAGCACTATAGGCTGGTGTTTCTTCTGGGTTTTGTTATTTTCAAGCTTACTCACTCTTTTTACCCAATCTCTAATGATTTCTATAAAATTGCGATCGCTTTTATCTTCTTTTCTGCTCTTCATAGCTACTGTCACCCTTACGGTCAGTTGTACCAATCCCACAAGTAACGTTCAAACTACTCCTCCTGTAGCTACTGCCCCCGATCAATCCCAAGTAGTCCGTCTGGGATTTAGCGCATGGCCTGGGTGGTTCCCTTGGCAGGTATCCCAAGACAAAGGTATATTTAAGGAAAATAAGGTTTCCGTGGATTTGAAATGGTTTGATGGTTACTTAGAATCCATTAGTACCTTGACTGCTGGACAAATCGATGCCAATAGTCAGACCCTAGGCGATACTGTTAGCTCCGTGGCAGGTGGTGCCGATCAGGTAATTGTTTTGACCAATGATAACTCCACAGGCAACGATAAAATTATTGTGCGTAAAGGGATTGAATCGATCGCTGATTTGAAAGGTAAAAAAGTTGCGGCGGAAGAAGGCACCGTTGATCACTTTCTCCTTTTATTAGGACTACAAAAAGCGGGCTTAAGTCAAAAGGATATTGAATTTGTACCCTTAGAAACTGGTAAAGCAGCTACAGCTTTTGTTGGTGGTCAAGTCGATGCCGTAGCGGTATTTGCACCGTTTACTACTCAGGCTTTAAAGCTAGCAGGCAGCAAAGAACTTTTTAGCTCTAAGGATTTTCCTGGGTCAATTTCCGATCACTTGGTATTCACCCGTAAATTTGTAGATGCCCATCCCGATCGGGTTCAAGCCATGGTAAATTCTTGGTTTGCAACTCTGGACTTTATCAAAGCTAACCCTGCGATCGCCAATGAGATTATGGCAAAGCGGGCTGGTGTGACTGTGGATGAATATAAGCAGTATGCTGATGGCACTAAGATTTTTACAATTGAGGAAAATTTGAAATCCTTTGAGGAGGGAAAAGATCGGACTTCTTTAAGATTTGCTGCTAGAGAAATGAGTAAGTTTTTAATCGACGTTGGTTTGATTAAATCAGCCCCAGATATAGATAAGTTATTTGACGATCGCTTTATCAAGGCATATAAAGCCCAAAAATCCTAGCCCAAAATTCTTAGCTATGAATGAAGAACCCAAGTCCATTCGTGAGTTTATCCGTCCCAAGAAGGTTAATCACAGCGTATTCTGGCAAATTGCAGAAGATATTCCTCCCCGTTTGCATACGGTTTTAACCATCACTTCTCTTGCTCTACCATTTTTGTTATGGTGGACGGCAACTAATTTTGGGCAAATAGATGCCAAGTTTCTCCCATCCCCAGCCCAAGTAATTACTGCTTTTGGGAGGCTGTGGAGTACAGGAGAACTACAAAAAGATACGATCTCTAGTCTTGGACGAGTGGGTTTAGGAGCTTTATTCGTAGCTATATTTTCGATTCCGATTGGGGTGTTAATGGGCAGTTTTGCCAGCATTCGAGCTTTGCTAGAGCCGCTGTTTGGTCTGGTTCGTTATATGCCTGCACCTGCCTTTATTCCTCTACTTATTCTTTATCTGGGCATTGGGGAGGAACCTAAAATTATGCTGATTTTTATTGGCGTGTTTTTCTTTAACTCCCTAATGGTGATGGATACAGTTAAATTTGTGCCAAAGGAGCTAATTGAATCCACCTATATTCTGGGTGGGAATCGAACTTCAGCCTTATTTCAAGTGATCTTTCCCTACGTTACCCCTGGGATTTTGGATGCCTTTAGAATTAACCTAGCGGCGGCTTGGCAATTGGTAATTGTGTCTGAATTAATTGCGGCAACGGAAGGACTGGGCAGACGCATTAGCGTAGCAGGAAGATTTCTCCGCACCGATGAGATTTTTGTGGGCTTGATTGTGATTGGGGTAATAGGCCTATCCTTTGATCTATTCTTCCAAGCCATGATTCGGTTTTCATGTAAATGGGCAAGCCAAAAAAGAGCATAATTAACTGGGAATTTAACCATGTATTTGCAAATTAATCATCTCCATAAAAGCTTTCCCACGAGAGAAGGAGAATTGATTGTCCTCAAAGATATCAACATAAGCATTCAAGAAGGGGAATATATCTGTGCTGTGGGCGCATCTGGGTCAGGTAAATCTACCCTCTTGCGTCAAATTGCAGGACTCGATCGCCCTACCTCTGGTGAAGTTAGAATCGATGGTAAGTTAATTACCGCCCCAGGTCACGATCGCGGCATGATTTTTCAGCACTATACTTTATATCCGTGGATGTCAGTTTTAGAGAATACTGAATTTGGCTTAAAGCTGCTAGGAGTTCCCAAAAAAATTCGCCGTGAACAAGCCAGTTATTACCTGAGCATAGTCGGACTCACAAACTTTGCCCAAGCCTTACCTAAACAACTGTCTGGTGGCATGAAACAAAGGGTAGCGATCGCTCGTGCCTTGGCATCCGAGCCGAAGGTGTTACTCATGGACGAACCGTTTGGAGCGTTGGATATTCATACTAAGGAATCTATGCATGAATTTATGATTGACCTCTGGCAACGTACTAAAATCACAATTTTTATGATTACCCATGATGTCGAAGAGGCGGTATTTTTAGCAAATCGTATCTATGCCCTTGGTTCTCATCCGGGAACTGTCCGCAAAGAAATTACAGTGAACTTACCCGATCGCAGCTTTGCCGTTAAACGTCTCTCAGTTTTTCATGATTACCGCGATCAATTAATGGAACTACTGCGCCAGCAATTCTAAATTCAGAATGTAATTAATGATACAGCAAACACAAAATACTAAAAACTAGAAACAGGTCAAACTTTCTGATATACCCAATTCAAACCTTCCAATATGCACAATACTGCCTATATATTTGTATTCTGTGTTACCGTTTGAATTTGGAACTGCTGCTACTGCGCCAGCATGGTAGAGAATCAACGTGAAATATATTAAAATAAAAAGTTGGAAAAGAGCCTAATTGACTACCTAAAAGAAATACCAGATTTTCGAGAAGCAAGTGGGTGTAGACATCCGATGGGATCGGTCTACCACTTCTCTAAGATACAAAGGGGCTAATTGGCTACTCACGTAAGAGTTTTAAGGTTTTCTGATCGCAAGCTGACGTTAACTAAGAATTTATTATGCTGAACCTCTGCCGAACCTTAATTCATAAACTTCAGATTCTTTTTCGGTGGCGATCTCCAAATCCGATCTAGGGCAAGATACACAAAGTAAAATATAGCCCTTAGCATCTAGCTCGGCACCCATACCACCCACGCCCATTCCTTGACTTTGATCAACTGTCCCTGAAATTATTTGAGCCGCACAGGTAGTACATACACCCGTATAGCAGGAGCAAGGTAAATCCATTCCCTGATCGGATGCTGCTTCTAGGATAGTTTGGTCTTCTGGTACAGCAACTGTCAGAATTTGACCTTGGTGATGGAGTTTGACGGTAAAGGTCTGAGTCATAGAATGTTATTTTGCTGGTAGGATCAACAAGCTATTTTAGCTTTATTACCCCCCTTTTATGCAAGCCCGTCATATTGCGCGTGAACTCGCCCTGTTAAGTATTAGTCAACTTCCCGTCAAACCTGAGAACCTTACTACTAAAACTATTGACGATATGGTGATTGCGGCTGTGCGATCGCTAACCGAAGAAGTTAAAGAAATGATCATTACCGCCAGTGGAGAACTGCAACGGGGACAGGATATGTTGTTTTCCAGTGAAACCCGTGCTGCGGATTTAGGCACTGCTCAAATTATGGTCAAAGATGCGATCGCCCTCACCCAAACTGCGATCAATCGGGCAGGACTTGCTTTAGAGTTTCCTGAACTAATCCAAACTGCCCGCCAGCAAGAGGTCAGGGATTATGTTGTAAATTTATTATCAACTATCCATGACGAGCGATCGCACATCGATCAACTAATTAGTGCCTCTTTGGTCGATTGGCAGCTAAACCGCCTTGCCCAAGTCGATCAAAATATTCTTAGAATTGCTACTGCCGAAATTGCCTATCTAAATATTCCCAAAGCGATCGCCGTTAACGAAGCCGTAGAACTAGCAAAGCGTTACAGTAGCGAAGATGGCTATAGATTTATTAATGGAGTGTTACGGAATATTAATCCCATTCCCCTCAAACTCCATAAGGACAGCTTAAATAGTTAAGTTATTTATTTAGTTAATGGGCTAGGTTAATCTCTTTTACTAAGTCATCTAGGGCGATCGCGATCTGGGTTCCTGTTTGTAAATTTTTAAGGTTGCAGGTCTTGTTAGCTACTTCAACTTCACCCATGATCACACAGAGGGGAATACCGAGTTTCTCAGCCTGTTGAAATTGCTTACCAATAGGACGGGTTTCAAAGATTGTCAGCACCTTAATTCCACCTTGCCTTAGCATTTGTGATACTTGCAGATAAATATCGATCATTTCAGGTTGAAGATTTAACACCATCACCTGAGCAGGACTGGGTGAAAGAGGTTTGAGAACTTTAGCATCCATTAATTGCCGTAGCAGCCGAGTTAAGCCAATGGAAATTCCTACACCTGGCATTTTTTCGCCTACAAACATCCCCACTAATTCTTCGTATCTACCCCCTGAACAAATACTACCTAAGCTTTCGTAGCCAATAAGTGTGGTTTCATAAACTGTGCCTGTGTAATACTCCAAGCCACGGGCGATCGCCAGATCAATACAAAACTTATCCTCAGAAACTCCTAGGGATAGAACCCCTGAGATCACCTCTTTAAGCTCATTAATCCCTTGCTCAAACTGCGGATTTGCCAAAGCTTGGGATTTTTGGGCTAGTTGCTCTAAAACTGTGGTTGTATTGCCAGTGATTTTAGTAAAACTAATAATTTCCTGGGCCTGAAGTTCGGAGATCCCTTGTTTTTGCAATTCTATTTTGACTTTTTCTTCGCCAATTTTATCCAGCATATCCACAACCTTAATACAGGCGCGAATCTGGTCAGGAATAATGGCGATCGCGGCAAAGAAACCAGTTAAAACCTTACGATTATTAATCCGAATTAAAAACTTGCCAATCTTAATTTCATCAAAAATCTGGGCAATAATTGCAGGAATTTGAGCATCATAAAGCAAATTTAATTTACCCCGACCAACCACATCAATATCACATTGCCGAAACTGACGGTAACGCCCCTTTTTAGCCCGTTCTCCCCGAAACACCATATCCATTTGGTACCGCGCAAAGGGAAAAGTTAAATCATTTAAATGACGGGCAATATAGGCAGCCAAAGGTACAGTTTGATCGAACTTCAATCCACGGCGATCGCTATCTTTATCCCCGTCTTCGCTCACAATCGGATTAATACTGTAAATAATATTGTCACCTTGATTGCCCTTGGCTTGCAAAACTTCTAATCGCTCCACCGCAGGGGTTTCAATAGGTGTAAATCCATACTGCTCAAATACACGGCGCATGGTATCGATCAAGTACTGCTCTAGCCTTTTTTCGGCGGGCAGAAACTCAATATCAAACCCACTGGGAGGCTTAAAGTTTATTTTTTCGGTTTTGGGATCAGTTTGAGATTCGATTTTGCTCATATTTGCAATTGAGAGATATAAATTATTTACAGTTAAGAAAGTTAAGTTTTAAACCTTATCACTTGTTTTTATATACATCTCGCCTGTGCTTACATTGCAGTATTGACATCCTCCCACCGATAAATCGGGGGATTCCTAAGATTCACAACTTAGGTTTCTGTTTCTTTCCATTACTGGAATTTCGCAACTGCCCTTTAGAGGTATCCCTATCAG
>VYKS01000146.1_pt1 | contig 43453 bp, 44 predicted proteins | sample 5114511 | NCBI WGS metagenome assembly VYKS01 (sample SAMN12291795, study PRJNA351875) | freshwater metagenome | isolation source: freshwater lake | place: USA: Michigan, Gull Lake | collected 2011-07-05 | reverse complement strand
TATTTATTCGCGCGGCTTTCAGAATTTAAGCATGGCGGAGGTGGCCAAACAGGCTGGGGTCTCAACCGCGACCTTGTATCGTCTTTATCCAACCAATTGGGACCTTTATGACGCTGCCTATGGGCTGGGAGTAGGAATTTATATGGCGTGGCTCGGGAGAGATATCCAAGCAGCCAACCCCTTGGTTCAATTTACGCACTATGCTTGCGCCTATTTTGAAGCGTTTTTTGATGTTCACTCCAAAAATGCTTGGTCCTTGGACCAATTACGCGGTGAACCCTCGGAAATTGAACAAATGCAGCGCTATAGCGAGATTAAGGTCCAACTCGAAAGCCTAGTCTGGCAAAAGCGCTTTTCCAGGCTCTACGCAGAAGGTTACATCAAGGAATTGCCAAGCTGGGACATGATCCACACCTTCCAAGGACCAACCTCAATCTTGATTATCCTGTTTATACGCGATGGCTTGGCGGCCCTGCCTAAAAGCGCTTGGTTTGAAGAAGCTTGGCGCACCACGGATGAGTTTTTCCAAATCTATGGCACGCCCCATTTCCATGCGATGCGCAAGAAAATGAACTGGGACGCAGAGCTAGTAGCTCATCGGGCGAGGGCGGTCTAGGTTGCGTGTGTAGAACCTAGACCGACACGCTATGTCCCGATGTGAAGCCTGCATTCCTGCCCGACAACCGTGCCCAAGTGCCCCAAGGGGCATTGCTTTGGCTCAATCCTAAAAGCGTTTTGCGAAACCAAGAGAGACGCGATGAACTGTTTCCTCGCTGTCGACACCAAATCGGGCATCATAACCGACCCGCACGTTTAGACCCGCTATGCTGCTGGTATAGCCCAGCTCGGCCGCCACAAAGTCTTCGCCACCGTCCATGTCGCCCAATTGGATTGTGCCTAGGCTGGATCGCGCACTGGTTAGCATAGCAGTCGTAGCTTTCACACTTTGCTCGCGTGAATTGTAGAGCACGCGCGCTGAGACTACCCCAGCCAATGCGTCGGCCGATATTTCGCCGCCGCCAAAATAATCTGTCACTTCCGCCTCAATTGGCGAGAATGTGACATTAGCGCCGCTTGCACCACGTTCACTATAGCCGTCAAGCTCTGCCGTCATTTGGCGCGCGCCAATTACCGGGCCAAGCTGCACTACGCCTAAGTCAAACAACTTACCGCCTTCGGCCCGCACGTTTTTGCTTGTGCCTTTTGTAGCGCCACGGGCCGTTTGACCATAGGAGGCTGGGCGCAGGATGTTGCTATATTCTAAATTGCCATAAGTATAGGAACCGTTGGCAAACCAGCCATTTTGCGAATAGCCACCATAAACAGAAACTTTGGTTGCGCCGTGATCATATGAGAAATCACCACCATCGCCATTGCTCTCTTGCTCACCCAGCGCGGCACCAATTTCAAAGCCATTCTTTGTGCGGTAGCCCATGCCAACCGTAAAGTCAGCTAGGTCGCCATCATCAGTGTCGCCCCAAGTCTGCCCAAGGCTACCCCAAAATGTGACGCCCTCTTCTGGTCCACCAGCTTTTGCGCCTAAGTGGCGCTGGCTATTTAGATGCGCCGTAATGTTCAAACTGTTTTCTTGGGTAATACGATCTGTTGCCAAGCCGAGAACACGCGCAGTTAAAGGTGCGGTAGTTTCCAGTGCTAGCAAATGCATCGGATCAACATAGGTTGGCAGCGTCAAGCGGTACACCAACAGCATATTGTCATTTTCGACGCCGTCATCATAGGTCGCATAGTTGAGGTCACCAACCATAGCCCCAGTGCGCGTCTGGAAATCATTGTCATTGCCAACAAACAAAAAGAAATCTTGCGGGGCGTTCTCGTCAAGAACAGGCGCCAATGCAATGGCTTCCCATTTCTCTGAGAGGGTCATGCGGTTGTTCGTACGTGCCAAGTCCGCTGGGTTTGCATCGAGGTTAAGACCGAAGCGCGTCAGTTGGTCGGTATTGAGCATGTTTACAAACTGAACACTCGCAACTGTTGTAATGTTGGGAGCCAATACGCCACCCGGCGAGACAGGCGTAGCGCTTGTTTCGTAAGGCGTGCCCGCAATATTTGTTGCACCTGTGATGTCCACCAGCATAATGCTTTTGAATACGAGTGGGTTATTATCCCCATTATCGACCCCGTTGCCATCACGCGACAACATCAGGAATTGGCTTTTGTTCAAGGCCAAGATATCGCTCTGCGCGGCTGTTCGGTCCGCTGCGCCGGCGACACCCCTGCGGTCAAATGTCGGCAGCTCGAGCACATAATGAGCCGAAGGTGCAGACGGCGCTGGATTAGTCGAAACATCGTAAACCAGAACGCGTGTGAACTTTCGTGTTGCTTGATTTGCAGCAATGGAATCCTGCACGGTCGAGCTTTGCAAGACACCGAACAGCGTCTTCCCATCAGGAGACAAGGATAGCGATTCCATCCCTTGGTTATTGCGCCGCCCTGACGTCGTTGGCTGTGCCAGAGAGTTGAAATTCGTGACTCCAGCCGTAAGTGGGGCAATGGCTGGCGGGGGTGCCAAATAGCCAATCATTCTGCCTGTGGCATTATAGTGATAAATGCCGCCGGTATATTCATCGCCGATATAGAACGTACCATCGCGCCGGAAGGCCAAGGCTTCAGCGTCTAAACTCACGCGGCCCGCACCTTCACGACCCGCAGGAACGACTGGCAACACATAGCCATTTTGAGTGACGGTCCCTGTACCGGGGTCTTCGCCAGTCGTCGGCGCATTGTTAAAGTCATTCAGGAAGAAACTGCGTGACGCATTATAGGTTAGGATGACTTGGTTTTGCGAGGCGACGTCTTGGGGCAAAGTGCCGCCAGTATAGGGGGTAAATGCCAAGTTGAATGCGCTGATGCGCGACCGATAATTCGAGAAAAACACATCATTATAGCCACGATCGGGCAAAGTATAGAGAATGCCAGAATAACCATTCGCTGCGCGCCGCCACGTTGTTAAGTCCAACGCCATGCCCGAAAATGACCCAAGCGTATCGCCGTTAAAGTCGCGCAAGCTGGCCAAAGATCGCCCGGCCCCAACCATCCCCTGATTGACGAAAACCTGCCCACCTACTGTGACGCTGGTGGATCCAAGACCCGTAGCGCGGTTTGGAACACCGTAAAATTGCGCGGAAGCTTCACTAAAGCCCAAAGTGGTTAACGCAGTTACGAAAAGTGCCGTGTTACGCAAACGCGTTTTCGTCAAATTCAGATTTTTCACGATAATTACCCCCGTTAAGGGAAATTTCGTAGCAACTTCTTGTGACAGAAAAATCTCGTTTTTGCGTCACTTTGAGGCCGATGACTTTGACTGCCTAAAACCTAAGACGCCTTGCCGGCCAAGCGGCTTGCAGCACGCTCTGGACCGATCAGCATGAAGATCCACTTCATCTCTGGCCCATGCTCCTGGCCCGTGAGAGCCTTGCGCAAGGGCATGAAGAGGCCTTTGCCTTTTGCCGCGGTCGCCGCTTTCACCGCTTCGGTAAAGCCTGACCAGGACGTTTCATCATAAGGGCCAGCCGGCAGAAGGCTCAAAGCCGTGGCGATGAAGTCTGGCTCATCAATCTGAGGCTCAATCGGGCCTTGGACGACGCGGGCCCACAGCGCCACATCGTCAAACTTTGCGAGGTTGCCGCGAACGGCCAGCCAGAAAGCTTCACCCAGATCGCACTCAATTGCGGCTAGGCGCGGCTGAATCGCCGTATAGTCCGCATGCTGCAGCAATTGCGCATCCAGACGGCGGACGTCTTCGGGGTCAAAGCGAGCTGGCGCGCGGCCTATTTTACCAAAATCAAAGCCAGCGATCAGCGCGTCGAGATTATCGACAGCCTCAACCGGGTCCGACGTGCCGATCCGTGCCATCAGGGACAAAACCGCCAAAGGTGCAACCCCCTGCTCGCGCAGGCTCTCAACCGATAGGGAGCCAATGCGCTTGGACAGGGTCTCCCCGTCGGCACCAACCAACAGTGGGAAGTGGCCGAACTCAGGGCGCTTTCCCCCTGTCAGCGCTTCAAAAATCTCAGCCTGTGCGCCTGTGTTGGTCACATGGTCTTCGCCGCGGATCACATGGGTGACGCCCAAGTCCACATCGTCCACGACCGAAGGCAACGTATATAGATAGGCCCCATCTTCGCGGATCAGCACGGGGTCGGACATCGAGGCGGTATCAACCGTTTGCTCACCCCGGATCAAATCCTGCCAAGCCACGCGCTTGCCCGAAAGCTTAAAGCGCCAGTGGGGCCTTCGCCCTTCGGCTTCAAAGGCGGCCTTGTCTGCATCTGTGAGGGCGAGGGCGGCACGATCATAAACCGGGGGCAATTTGCGCGACAACGCGATCTTGCGCTTACGGTCCAATTCTTCCGACGTCTCATAGCAGGGATAGAGCAGGCCAGCTTCGATCAACTGATCCCGCGCTTTATCATAAATATCAAAGCGGGCCGACTGCCGCGCTTCTTCATCCCAAGTCAGGCCCAGCCAAGTCAGGTCCGTCCGGATACCGTCTTCATAAGCTTGGGTGGAGCGCGCCGTATCGGTATCATCAATGCGCAACAGGAAGGTGCCGCCATGTTGGCGCACAAACAACCAATTCCGTAATGCCGTGATGACGTTACCTACGTGAAGCTTGCCGGTTGGCGAGGGGGCAAATCTGACTTTCATGTTTCTTTCCTATCACGGCTGACTTAGCAGTCATGCCGCCGACAGGCGAGAGGGGCATGTGTAGGTAAGCCGTCTGGGGGCTGCGGAAAAATTTTCATAAGGCTATAGACGAAAAAACGGAACAGAGTTAGAACATCGCCACTTTGTTCGCGCATCGTTCACGGTGCCATCGGATTTGACAGGGGAAGCGTGCGCGCGCTCCGCAAGATAGGGGAAGTTGATGCTGACGTCCAAACAACGAGAGCTTTTGCTATTCATTCATGAGCGTCTCAAAGAAACCGGCGTCTCGCCTTCCTTTGACGAGATGAAGGATGCGTTGGACTTGGCATCTAAGTCAGGCATTCACCGCCTGATCACCGCGCTTGAGGAACGGGGCTTCTTGCGCCGCCTCGCCCATCGTGCCCGCGCGCTAGAAGTCTTGAAGCTGCCCGATAGTGCAACGACGGCAGCACCACCCAAAGGCCGCCAACCCTTTACGCCACTGGTTGTGGGTTCCAAGCCCGCCCCCGCCATCCCGGCCACACCGCCTTCAGCTGCCAATGATATCGCGGTCTTGGGCCGTATCGCAGCGGGTGTGCCTATCGCTGCTATCCAGCACGAGATTGATCGGATTGCGGCACCCGACAAATTGGACCCTGCCCTGCACTTTGCCTTGGAAGTCAAAGGCGATTCCATGATTGATGCCGGCATCTTGGAAGGCGACTTTGTCATCATCCGCCGCACCGATGATGCCCAATCCGGCGATATCGTGGTCGCTTTGGTCGACGATGAAGAAGCCACGCTCAAGCGCCTGCGCCGTCGCGGCCAGTCCATCGCGTTAGAAGCCGCCAACCCACGTTACGAGACCCGCATCTTCGGGCCTGACCGGGTGAAGGTGCAAGGCGTGTTGGCGGGGCTTTATCGGCGATACTAGAGCCATGTTGGCGCTGCGGGAGGGTGCAGTTTTGCAGGACTGTACCCAACAAACAAGTTGCTAAGCACAAAACCTATGGAGCTCAAATAATGTCTCGTATCTGCTATATTGAGCTACCCGCCACCAACTTGGCCTCAACTCGCGCCTTCTATACCATTGCGTTCGGCCTTGCCTTGACCGACTATGGCCCCAGCTATTCTTGCACGACGACCGGTGACGTGGACATCGGCTTGCAAGGCGACTTAAGCGAGGCCAGCTCCGCGCCTTTGCCCGTCATCGCCGTCGATGATCTAGAGGCTTGCCTTGAGGCGGTGACACAGGCGGGCGGTGTCATCACCAAACCCCTCTTTGCCTTTCCAGGCGGCCGCCGCTTTCACTTCCGCGACCCAAGCGGCAACGAGCTTGCCGCCCTGAAGGCGGACTGAAAATCGTGCTATAACTTAAGCAAGTAGGGTGCAGTCCAGAAGGGGTGGACTTTCTCGTTTGCGTTGGTCTTGGGTTTAGCTTCTTTCCACATAGACAGGCTCTGCCTTAGCAAAGGCTTCCTTCGAGTTTGAGCGCGCATGATATGGGGTCAAGGGGCGCGCCTGTGGCACGTCGGCGAAGCCGATTGCACCCCTTGACGCCAAATCTTGCGCAAAGACAATCGTCCTAGGGCTTCAAGGCAAGCGGAGTGGTGCCTGAAGCCCTTCCAAGTTAGCCCTACAAAAGCACAGCCCTTTGTCGCGCAGCCTCGGAGCGCGCAACAAAAGTTCCGCATGCCGCCGCGCCCATATGCGCAGCCCTTGCTGCGCGATCCTTGGGGCAAGCAGGGCGAGCCTTGAAAGCGTTCCGAAGCACTTCGCTTAGGGACCGGACCCCCCCCTAAAACTCCGCCACCAAATCCACACCCGACGCGCTCTTCAAAGCCCGCCGCGCCGCGACATCGATCGGGAAACGCCCTGGGGCTTGAATTTCGACTTCGCGGCCATCTGCGAGTTCAACGACGACGCGCAATTCGCCAAAGCTGGATGAGGTGGCGCCGCGTAGAGTTTCGGTGACGCGTGCTAATTCGTCGATGGGTGCGCCGCGCGCCAGAAAGACTTTGATCCCGGCACAACCCGACATGTCAGTTTGGTCGAGGAGCTCAATCTTTTCAGCCGATAGCTTCAAGTCGCCATCGCGTAGCCGTGCCTTGGCCCGGAAGCTCACCGACGTGCCGGGATCGAGAAAGTCACGGGCTTCGTTCAGGGTTTCAGGCATAATCATTACCTCAAACTCGCCCGTTGGATCGCTCAACGTCACCCAAGCAAACTTACCGCCATCCCGTGCAGGGCGCTCTTTGCGCGCCCGAACAACGCCCGCCATGCGGAAGATCGCGTCGGAGCCTTGCATCTTGGAATTGATTTCAGAGAAGAAAACCGTTTGGCGGCGGCGCAACGCCTCGATCAAATCGTCCAACGGATGGCCCGACAGGAATAGGCCAAGGGCCGCAAACTCATGGTCCAAACGCTCTTGCGCAGACCATGGTTTCACACTCGGCAAGGGGGCACGCGGCGGCGGGGCGGCATCGCCAAACAGACTGGTTTGCGCGCTCTGCCGATCTGAGGCTGCCGCATTGGCATGGGCCACCAATTGATCGGAGGAGGCAAATACCAACGCGCGGTTAGGCTCAATGGAGTCAAACGCCCCAGCTTTGGCCAGTGTCTCCAAGGTCCGGCGACCCAACGTGCGCGGATCAACCCGCTCGGCCAGATCATGCAGAGATTTAAACTTGCCGCCTGCGTGGCGGATTTCAACCACCTGCGCCATCGCCGCTACGCCGACCGATTTAATGCCGCCAAGGGCATAACGAATGGCATTGTCTTGCACGGTAAAGTCTGCGCCAGAGTAATTGAGATCTGGTGACAACACTTTGATCTTCATGCTTTTTGCCTCTTGCATGAAGGCACCCAGCTTATCGGTGTCATCAATATCGAGCGACATGGAAGCCGCCATAAACTCGACCGGATAATTGGCCTTTAGATAGGCGGTTTGATAGGCGATCACGGCATAGGCAGCCGCGTGGGATTTGTTGAAGCCATAGCCGGCAAACTCACTCACCAACTCAAAGATACGGTCAGCAAGCTCTGCGTCCACGCCCCGTTCGGTGGCACCGCTGACAAACCGGTCCTTTTGCTTGGCCATTTCCTCAGGCTTTTTCTTACCCATGGCGCGGCGCAAAAGGTCTGCTTCACCTAAGGAATAGCCCGACAAGATCTGGGCGATCTGCATCACCTGCTCTTGATAGATGATGACGCCTTGGGTCTCTTTCAGGACCTGGACCAAGCTTTCATGCAGATAATCAGCATCTTTGCGGCCAAACTTCACATCACAATAGGTCTCGATGTTCTTCATCGGGCCCGGCCGATAGAGCGAGATCAAAGCGATGATGTCGTCCAACGTGTCAGCGCGCATCTTGCGCAACGTGTCGCGCATGCCTTGGCTTTCCAATTGGAACACGCCCATGGTCTTGCCGGAGGCCAAGAGCTCGTAGGTTTTGGGGTCATCAAACGGCAAAGTGTCGAGATCGACGACAATGTCGCGGGCTTTCAAAAAGTCTAACGCACGCTGGATAACCGTCAGCGTCTTCAGGCCCAGAAAGTCGAACTTGACGAGGCCCGCAGGTTCCACCCATTTCATGTTAAACTGCGTGGCAGGCAAGCTAGAGCGCGGGTCCTTATAGAGCGGCACAAGCTCGTGCAGTGGACGGTCGCCAATCACAACGCCAGCCGCGTGGGTGGAGGCGTTGCGGTAGAGGCCTTCAAGCTCAATCGCGGCATCGAGAAGCGTGCGCACATCGGCATCGCGCGACCGCTCCTCCTGTAGACGCGGCTCGTCCTTGATGGCTTGGGCCAAGGTTACGGGCGCTGCGGGATTGTTCGGCACCATTTTGGCCAGTCGATCGACTTGGCCGTAAGACATATCCAACACCCGACCGACGTCGCGTAGCGCCGCGCGCGCCTGTAACGTTCCGAAGGTAATGATCTGCGCCACCCGGTCTGCGCCATATTTCTTTTGCACATAATCAATGACTTGATCGCGCTTCTCCTGACAGAAATCGATATCAAAGTCGGGCATGGAGACGCGTTCTGGATTCAAGAAGCGCTCAAACAAAAGGCCAAAGGCCAAAGGATCGAGATCGGTGATGGTTAGAGAATAGGCAACAAGCGAGCCCGCACCAGACCCCCGCCCAGGGCCGACAGGGATGTTGTTCTCCTTTGACCATTTGATGAAGTCCGCAACGATCAAAAAGTAGCCCGCAAACCCCATGCGGTTGATCACATTGATTTCGTGTTCCAACCGCTGCTCATAGATGTCGCGTGCCACCACAGGGGGCCGCTTCGCGAGGCGCGCCTCAAGGCCTTGGCGGGCTTGGCTGGCTAGCTCCTCCGGCTCATCGCGGCCTTCAGCGGTGGTAAAGCGCGGCAGGATCGGCGCGCGCATGAGGGGGCGCACCGCGCACCGTTGGGCAATGTCTACACTATTGGCCAAAGCCTCTGGAAGGTCCGCAAACAGGGCCACCATATCGGCTTCACTGCGGAAGCAATGATTGGCCGACACGCGCTCGCGCTTGTCATCGGCCACGCGCGTGGCTTGGCCGATGCACATCAGAATATCTTGGGCGCGGTGCCGCTCTGGGCTGTCAAAACGCACATCATTGGTTGCCACCAGTGGAAGATTGCCTTGATAAGCTAAATCAATCAGAAGCGGTTCAATCTGTGCCTCATCGGCCATGCCGTGGCGCTGTAATTCGATGTAAAGCCGATCTGGGAATGCCTTAGCCAGTTGGCGCAACAACATGTCAGCCTCGGACTTCAAATTGGCCAGGAGTGCGCGTGATAGAAGCCCTTCCCGCCCCCCAGTGAGGCAGATCACGCCTTCACTATGGTCCAACACTTTCTGCAAGTTGACATGGGGGAGGCTTCCCGCCGGAACCTCTAAAAAGGACAGACTGGAAAGTGCCATGAGATTGGCCCAGCCCACCTCATTCTGCGCAATCAACGCCAAACTACCGTCAGGGCCCGCAGCGGCACCGGGCTTTTGGCTGAGGAAGGACACAGGCAAGGTAAGGCCCATGATGGGCTGAATGCCCTTTTCGGCAAAGGCTTCTGAAAACTCGAGCGCGCCAAACAGGTTCGGATCCGAGATACCGACAGCGACACAACCTGCTTTGGCGGCAAAGCCCGCAAGCTTCTTCACCGTCATCGCGCCATCAAGCAGCGAATAGGCCGACCGAACCCGCAAATGCACAAATCCGGGACCCGCCAACGCCGGTCTAGCCACCTGCAGTGCTGCCCCCGTCAAAACGGCTTTACTCGAACTCTGATCACTACCAGAGAACGTGCCGCCTGAAAGAATACTATCTGCCATAGGGCCACCTGAATCCGTCGACTGAATCATCACCAAAGAGGGACTTAGTCTGACAGGACTCTTGAGCCTCTGTCAGCCCTCGCCGACAGAAATCTTGAAGCCATCCTCAACCGATGACAGCGCCCCAACCCCAAGCCATCAGGGTGAAAGCGAGAATTGCTGCGAAAGCGGCTGCGTCTTGAAGTTGGGCCATGTTACACCTACTTTGTTCTGTGTTCGTTCTATTCTTGTTTTGTTCTCCTAGCAAGAGGGTTTTTGCAGAACGATGGAACAAAGATTGATGCTTCTAATCCTGAACCAAAAGACCGCCTTCAATGCGGAATACACGGTCCATTTGCCGTGCTAAATCAAGATTATGGGTAGCGACCAATGCAGAGGTCCCCTCCTCCCGCGTCGCCTTTCGGAAGGTGTCGAACACAAAGCTGGAGGTGGCGGGATCAAGGTTGCCGGTGGGTTCATCTGCGATCAAAAGCGCGGGATGATTGGCAAGCGCGCGCGCAATCGCCACACGCTGTTGCTCCCCGCCCGATAGCTGGCCGGGTTGATGCAATTTGCGGTCGGCCAGCCCCATCATATCCAAGAGTTGCTCTGCCCGAGCTTGCGCCTCTGCTGGGCCCACGCCGGCAATCCATTGTGGAAGAGCGACATTATCGACCGCGCTAAACTCGGGCAGCAAATGGTGAAATTGATAGACAAAGCCTAGCGCGGTGCGGCGCAGGGCCGTGCGTGCGGCATCGGGGAGTTTGGTTGCATCAATGCCAGCCAGCTCCACCGTACCACCTTGGGCGGCCTCTAACAGGCCGGCCGCATGGAGGAGCGATGACTTGCCAGAGCCTGACGGCCCAATCAGCGCGACGATTTCGCCCGGCATGATGGTCAAATTGGCCCCTTTGAGGACTTCCAGCTCGCCCGCGCGGGTTTGGTAGACGCGGCGCAAATCTCTGAGGCGCAGAACCGGGCTATTCATAGCGAAGCGCCTCCACCGGATCGAGCTTTGAGGCGCGCCAAGATGGAGGCAGCGTGGCGACGACACTTGCAATCGCGGCAAACAATGCGGTCGTGATGACTTCATGCCATTCCACTTTGGCGGGGATCTGGCTCAAGAAATAAACATCGGCATTGAAGACCGGACCGAACACAAACTCGACCACTTTTTGGATGGTTCCAATATTCAGGCAGAACAACGTGCCGCCAATGGCCCCAGCCAATGTCGCCAAAATACCAACACTCGCCCCAGACATCATAAATACCCGCATGATCGAGGCGCGCGACGCCCCCATGGTGCGCAGGATGGCGATATCGCGGCCCTTATTCTTCACCAGCATGACAAGGCCAGAGATGATGTTCATGGCCGCAATCGCGACAATCAGCATCAAGATCAAGCGCATCACATTGCGCTCAATCTGCAACGCAGAAACGAGGCTTTCGGATTGCTGGCGCCAGTCCGTCACATAGCGGTTTTGGCTGAACTTCATCACCTCGATCGCCAGTACATCGGCTTTATCTGGGTCCTGCATCCGCAGTTCAATCGTGTCCCAACTGGTCTCTTTTGAGAAGAATAATTGGGCCTGCTCAATCGGCATATAGATGAAGGTCGCGTCATACTCGCTCATGCCAATGTCGAAGATGGCAGAGACGGTGTAATCCTTGATGCGAGGCGTGGTGCCAAAGGGCGTCGAGGCGCCTTGTGGCGAGATGAGCTGAACTGAATCCCCCGGCAAAACGCCCAAGGCTTCTGCAAGGCGAGAGCCCATGGCAATCTCGTCTCCGCCATACTCACCCGCCCCCCAGGTCTGGAGGTTTCCGCCGACCAAATTGCCGGAGACGATTTTGAGCTTGCTGAGGTCTGACGCCGAAAGGCCAGTCACCACGGCACCGCGGGCTAGGTTTCCGCCTTGACCGACCGCCATGACTTGGCCGTCAATTTTGGGCATCACGTCGATAACGCCGGGCAAAGCTTTGGCTTTAGCCACAATGGCACGGGCTTCTGGAATGGGCATATTGCGCACATCGACAAAGACATGGCCGTTAACGCCCAAGATGCGACCCAAAAGTTCTGCGCGAAAACCATTCATGACGCTCATCACGATGATGAGGACGGCGACCGCCAGAAAAATGCCGATGAAGCTGATCAGCGAGATCAGTGCGACCCCGCCATCTTCACGCCGGGCCCGCAAATAGCGTGCGGCTAGCGCGCGCTCCCACATGCCAAAAGGCCCCGCGCCGCCAGCTTTCATGCCGACGCCTTCGCGGTCAGGCGTGACAGCGCGCTTTCCAGCGACACTTCTTCCTTGGTTCCAGTCTTGCGGTCTTTGACCTCAACCAAGCCGTTGGCAAGACCCTTTGGCCCCACGATCAATTGGGTGGGCACACCGATCAAATCCATGGTGGCAAATTTCGCCCCGGGTCGGTCTTGGCTGTCGTCATAAAGCGGGTCCATGCCAGCCTTTAGAAGGTTCTGATAGGCCTGCTCACAGGCGGCATCGACAGCTTCATCACCGGGGCGCAAGCTGATCACACCGACGTCAAACGGAGCGACAGCATCTGGCCAGATGATGCCGTTCTCGTCATGGCTGGCTTCAATAATCGCCCCGACCAGACGCGACACGCCAATACCGTAAGAGCCCATTTGCACCAAAACGTCTTTGCCATCTGGGCCAGAGACTTTGGCATTCATCGGGGTGGAATATTTGGTGCCGAAGAAGAAGATATGGCCCACTTCGATGCCGCGGCCCGTGCGGCGGCGGTCAGCGGGGACTTCGGTTTCAAAGCGGCCCTCATCGTGGATTTCATCGGTTGCCGCATAGGCCTTCACGATGCGCGATACGGTTTCAGCGCGATTGGCGCGAGCGGCATCATTGTTGTCAAAGCTGATGTCCATGCCGGCCCAATCGGTCTCGTCATAAACAGCATCATAGAACACGCCGCTTTCCCCTGTGGGTGCGAGGACCAAAAACTCATGGCTCAAGTCGCCACCAATGGGCCCTGTATCGGCACGCATTGGCACGGCCTGAAGGCCCAAGCGTTGGAAGGTCTTCAAATAGGCCAGAAACATCTTGTTGTAGGCATCGCGCGCGCCAGCTTCGTCGAGGTCAAAGCTATAGGCGTCTTTCATCAAGAATTCACGCCCGCGCATCACGCCAAAGCGGGGGCGGACTTCATCGCGGAACTTCCACTGAATATTATAGAGGTTCAGCGGCAATTCCTTGTACGAGCGCACATGGTTGCGGAAGATATCGGTCACGACTTCTTCGGCTGTGGGCCCAAACAACAAATCACGTTCATGCCGATCGGTGATACGCAGCATTTCTGCGCCATAGGCATCATAGCGGCCGCTTTCACGCCATAAGTCTGCCCCTTGCATCGTTGGCATCAAGACTTCCAGCGCGCCGGAACGGTTTTGCTCCTCGCGCACAATGGCCTCAATCTTTTGCAAGACTTTCAAGCCCAAAGGCAGCCAGGAATAGATACCGGCGGAATGTTGCTTGATCATACCAGTGCGCAGCATCAGCTTGTGCGACACGATTTCGGCATTGGCTGGGGTTTCTTTTGTAACGGGCAGGAAATAGCGCGACATGCGCATGGCGATCACCTTCTCTTTGACGCTCTGCCATAGTCTGTGCCGCGCGCTGAGGCAATTAGCCAGCGCTGCGGCTAGTGTTTGGGGCGGGGGGGGGCGGAAAGAAGTTCTTTTCGTCTAGACCTATTTTGGTGAAAACCATGTTTCACGAAAGTGCGACCAAGTGTTTCGATCTCAAATTGTGCGCTCTCCCCTCGCCCCCATGGGGGAGAGGGGTCGGGGGTGAGGGGGACTAAGCGCAAAGGCGCGAAAGCTTATCCAAGATGAAAGTCACCCATTCGCACATCCAAACACTGCCGGTATCAGAGCCCTCACCCCCGTCCCCTCTCCCAGAGGGAGAGGGGTGGGGACCGCGGAGAGATGCGCAGCTAGTGCTGCGCGCTCCAACATTCCCCCCCTAAACGAAAAAAGGCCGCGCTTGAACAAGTCAGGCGCGGCGCAAAGGTTCTGGGAGGAAACGCCATCAGGCATTTACGAGGAGGCGACAGGCCCGTCTCGCAACTGCACAATCGCCGTTTCGCCTCGCAGGTGCAACATGGTGGCTGCCCAATTGCCGCAAAAACATGCTTATGCCCATCATGCGGCTAAATGTGGTGCAAACCCTGCCCTCTTTTTGGGCTTGAAGCCGAAATCGACCCAATTGTTGGGTCGATCAAGCCCGCTCACCCCATCAACCGACCCAATGGATGCTCCAAAGAGACCCATCCTGTCATCAAAAGCAGGGCAAACGCTGTCCACACAATGGACGTGATCGCTGTTGTCCAGATCAGTTTCTGCTTGATGTTGGCGACAACAGGGGCGCCGGGGTCTGTGCCAGCGACAATTTCGCCGCTTTCCTCTTGGCTGCGCACGCCAATCGGTAGGACGCAAAACAGGATCACCCACCACATGGTGAGGAAGATTGCGATCCCTGTGAACCAATCCATCTAATGGGCCCCCTTCGGCGTTTCCATAAGCTCGATCAATACACCGTTTGAATTCTTCGGGTGGACAAAGATAATCAACGTGCCGTGAGCCCCAATCCGGGGTTCGCCCAAAATGGTCGCGCCATTGGCCTTCATTGCGTCGCGCGCAGCATAAATCTCTGGCACCTCAAAGCACACATGATGCTGGCCGCCATTGGGGTTCTTTTCAAGGAATTTATGGATGGGCGACGCCTCTCCCAAGGGCTCAATCAGCTCAAGCTGGCTATTTGGAATATCAACAAAAGCCACCTTCACGCCTTGCTCGGGCATGTCGCGCATCGGCGTAATGTCAGCGTCGGTGACGCCGTAAAGGGCTTTGTAATTTTCCAAGGCAGCGGCAATGGAGGGCACGGCAATGCCGACGTGATTGAGACGACCCAGTTTCATGATGCTTTTCCTATGCAAGTGGCCCGCTTCCATCATGGCTTTAGGCGGCTACGTCAATCTTAGCCCACAGGTAGGCCTCACTTTTGGATAGACAAGCGCGGCGGCGGTCCTTAGCCTCAAAAGGCTGTGATCAGAATTATAATCGGGGAGACCACTATGAAAAGAACAACTTCAATAGCCACCTTAGCTGCACTGATCCTCTTAGGCGCTGCTGCCCCTAAACCGACTGCGCCGGTGCAGACGCTCAAAATTCCAGAATTGAGCGCCAGTGTGGCTGCTGATTATTCAAAGTCGCTGAAAAGCTTGTGGGAGGATTTGCACGCCAATCCGGAGCTTTCCTTCCGCGAGACGCGCACCGCAGGCGTGGTAGCGCGGGAGCTGCGCGCCATTGGCGGGATTGAGATCACGGAGAAAGTCGGCGGCACAGGTGTGGTCGGTGTGATCCGCAATGGTGCAGGACCAACCATTATGTTGCGCGCCGACATGGACGGTCTTCCAATCCTCGAACGCAATGGCCTGCCTTATGAATCCAAAGCCCGGCAGATCGATGCCGACGGGGTTGAGATGCCCGTCATGCATGCCTGCGGCCATGATGTTCACGTCGCCGCCCTCATCGGCGCTGCGCGGCAATTAATGACACGTAAGAGCCAGTGGCGTGGCACAATCGTCCTCGTCTTCCAGCCAGCCGAGGAACGCTTGGGCGGGGCTTTGGCCATGTTGCAAGATGGCCTTTATACGCGCTTCCCAAAGCCTGATATTGCGCTGGGCCTCCACATTGCCAGCGGTCTAGAGCGCGGCAAGTTCAAGGTTGAAAGCCGCGTTGCCAATTCCAGCTCTGACGGCGTGAACATCATTGTACGCGGCGTTGGCGGGCATGGTGCCTCGCCACAACAGACCGTCGATCCGATTGTCGTCGCGTCCAATCTGGTGATGGCCTTACAGACCTTGGTCAGCCGCAACATTTCGCCACTGGAGCCCGGCATTGTAACTGTCGGCGTCGTGCAGGCTGGCCTAAAGCGCAACATCATTCCCGAAGAAGCGCGCCTTGAACTAACCGTGCGGGCTGACACGCCAGAAGTGCGGGCAAAACTCTTAGATGGGATCAAACGGATTTCAGACGGTGTGGCAAAAACCTATGGCGTGCCAGAAGATCGGATGCCCATCGTCACCAATCTGGCAGAAAAAGCCCCGCCCAATCTGAATGATCCTGAGAATGCCGCCAAGCTGCGCGCAAGCCTTGAGACCGCCTTTGGCGCGGACCGCATGTCCAAGATCCCACGCGCTGGCATGGGCGCTGAAGACTTCGCCTATTACGGCGCGCCCGAGTGGGGCGGCATCAAAAGCGTGTTCTTCAATGTTGGCGGCAGCATCACCGATGACATGAGCAAAGCACCCCCCCATCACTCACCCTTGTTCCGCATTGAACCAGAAGCCTCGGTCAAGTCGAGTGTAGAAGGCTATATGGTCGCGGCGATGACGTTTTTGGGTACGCCTTAGGCTATAGAGATAGTGGTCGTTAGGAGACAAAACTTGGAAGACTTGAATGCACAGCTTTGCTCGCATTCAAGTCCCCGTTTAGTTTGATATTGCGCTTGGGTCTGTCAAGCCCTCGCCCGAAGGGCGACCCGCGGAGCGGGCTCGGGGCTTGACAGATCCAAGCGCAACGACATCCTCAGGGATGCGTCTTTGCGTGCAGGGCAGAGCCTGCACCAAAGCGCTTCCAAGTTGTTTTTTCTTAAGAAAAAAACCACTGAACCACCCCTAAATCGTCATCACCACCACATCGACGATGGGGCGCTTGCCGAAGATGCGGTCGCAAGCCTTGCGGACAGCGCGCATGACATAGCCTTCAGCGGTTTCTTCGTCCATGCGTTGATCGGGCTTCAGGCGGTTAAATGCCTCTTCCGCCGCATCGGCCAATTGCTCTAAGCGCCCTTCAGCAGGGGCACCATTGCGCTCGGACAAGCCGCGCGCCCGCACATCTGGCCCGGCCTTGATCCGACCTTTGGCGTCCATGGCGATAGACACCATCACATAGCCATGCTCGCCCAGACGAATACGGTCGCGAATGGTCTCGCTGTCTGAGGAGATGATGGCATCGCCATCCACGAGCAAGCGGCCATTGGGCACTTCATCAATCACCGCAGCAGGGCCCGGGGCCAAGCGGATCATGTCGCCATTCTTGACGGCCAAAGCTTCTGGCACCTGAAGGCTTAAGGCGAACTTCGCATGCTCCATCAAATGGCGTTGTTCGCCGTGGGTTGGGATGGCGATTTGCGGGCGCACCATCTCATACATGGCGCGCAACTCATCCCGGCACGGATGGCCCGAGACGTGGATATGGCGATCTTTACCGGTGATGATCTCGACGCCACGCATGGCGAGCTTGTTTTGAAGCTCCAAGATCGCGCGCTCATTGCCCGGAATTTCGCGGCTAGAGAACAGGCAGGTATCGCCGCGCCCAAGGGTCACAAACGGGTGGCTGCCTTCAGCTATGCGGGCCAAAGCGGCCCGTGGCTCACCTTGGCTGCCGGTGCACAGATACAGGACTTTGTCGTCTGGCAGATGGCGCGCCATTTCAGGCTCGATAAAGGTCGCCTCTTGCAACAAGCCAACCGCCTTTGCAGCACCGGTAATGCGCAGCATAGAACGGCCAATCAAAGAGACAGAGCGGCCAGCCGCTGTTGCGGCTTCGACTGTCGACAAAATGCGCGCCACATTGGAGGCAAAGCAAGCCACAGCGACTTTACCCTTTTGCTCCGCAATTGCCTCAAACAGACCGTCGCGGACACCAGCTTCGGAGCCCGCTTCGCCTTCTGAAAACACGTTCGTGCTGTCGCAGATCATGGCCAACACGCCATCATCACCAATTTGGCGGATGCGGGCTGTGTCGGTTTGTTCGCCGATCAACGGATCAATGTCGATCTTCCAGTCGCCGGTATGCATCACCGTGCCCAATGGGGTGTGGATCGCGAGGCCGTTGGGCTCAGCAATCGAGTGGGTCAAAGTGACATATTCAATGTCAAACGGGCCAATTTGAAAGCGATGCTTCAGAGGGACTTCATGCAGGGGGACCTTACGCTCAATCCCACGTTCGCGCAGCTTGTCGCGCAACAGGTGCGCGGTGAATGGTGTTGCATAGACGGGTGCGGGAAAGCGCGGCCACAGCCAGCCCATCGCCCCAATATGATCTTCATGGGCGTGGGTCAGCACGATGGCGAGGATATCGTCCTTATTGGTCTCCAAGAATTCTGGATCGGGCAGGATTAAGTCCACGCCCGGAATGCCTTCCTCGCCAGCGAAAGTGACGCCGACATCGACAACAATCCACTTCTTATCGCCATCCGGCCCAAAGCCGTAAGCGTTAAGGTTCATGCCGATTTCATTAGAGCCACCGAGGGGAAGAAAGACGAGTTCATTTGTTTTAGTTTTTGTTTTTGTCACGTTGGGTTCCGATTGGCGGACCTACCGCCATTGCGTTCAAAGATTTCTAAAAGCCCGACAGTTGTCAGGTCTTGATCATAATGATCAATATGGGTCGATGCGCCTTCAAACAAAGAGGCAACACCCCCAGTTGCGATGACTTTCATGGGCACGCCATATTCGGCCTTGATCCGGTCGATCAGACCATCAATCAGCTCAATATAGCCCCAAAACACGCCAGACTGCATCGCGCCGACCGTGTCGGTGCCGATTACTTTGTCGGGCTTACGAATTTCGATGCGCGGCAAACGGGCCGCGGCGGTATGAAGCGCCTGAAGGGACAAATTGATCCCTGGCGAAATCACACCGCCCTCAAATGCGCCATCTGACCCTACAATGTCAAATGTGGTCGCGGTGCCGCTGTCGATCACAATGCACGGCCCACCATATTGGATGAAGGAACCGATCGCATTGACGAGGCGGTCTGCGCCGGCTTCCGAGGGCTTTGGGATGCGCACATCTATGCCAAGCTCTGCGTTTTCGCCCACCACCCAAGGCTCTGCGCCGACATAGCGGCGAGAGAGATTACGCAAGTGAAACAAGGCTTGCGGCACCACAGTTGAGATGACGCAATGATTGAGATCATTCACGGAAAGCCCTGCAAATCGCATCGCTGCATCGAGCCACACAGCATATTCATCAGCCGTGCGTGAGGAGTTACTAGCCGCACGCCAAGTGCCGCGCCATTTGGTGCCATCATGGACAGCAAATTTCGAATTGGTGTTCCCAACGTCAATGGCCAGCAGCATGTATCCCCCTAGGACTGTTTTTGATACGGGGCTTGGCCCGTTTGAGTTACCATCGTCGAGGTGCCATGACCTGTTCGCGCGCTCTCTCTACCCCGCCCGGGGTGGGCTGCGCCAGTGCTAAGGGTGTAGGTGACCTCACCCAAAGAACACGTCCCCCGCTGTCACGTCGAGGATCGCGCCATTGGCCTGCTCTAATTGTAGGGCCCCATTGGGTGCAAGGCCATAGAAGCGGCCCTCCAGGGTCTCATGCGGTAAACGGACGATGATGGGCTGTCCAACGCCAGAAGCCCGCGCGAGCCAAGCTTGCGCAATCGGGGCAAAACCCATTTGCGCCCAGAGGTCGAACCAGTCGTGGAAGCGGTCTCTGAGCGTCTCAAACAGGATTTCCGCGCTGACAGCAGGTTGGCCAGCGCGCACATGGTCGGCAACGCACGTGATTGGCTGATCCACGCCATCTGGTCGAGTCCGAACATTGACGCCTATGCCGACCGCCAAGTGAAAGCCAGCTGCGCCTTGCCAGCTTTCGAGCAAAATGCCGCTGGTTTTCTTGCCCGCGATCAACACATCATTGGGCCATTTGAGGCTGACGGCCCCTTGGATCACATGGGGGTCAATGGCTTCTGCCACAGCCAAGGCTGCGACAAACGACAGATTGGCCGCTTCGGCTGGGCCGCAAGTCAGCGTGAACAGGCCCGTCGTGAACAGATTGCCGGGCTCCCCCAGCCAAGACCGACCCCGTCGGCCCCTGCCCTTGGTCTGCTCAAGGCTGCGCACCCACAATGGACCCGTCTCGCCGCCATCACTCAGACGGCGCGCTTCGTCATTGGTAGACTCAATCGTGTCGTACAGCCGGACGTCATTTCGCCCGCCCATTAGGCTTGGCTTCAATGGAAGCCAGCCCCAGCAATGCTGGCAGCCGAGCCAACAAGGCCGATCACCAAGGTCAAAGCGGCCAAAACAAAGGTCGCCCCAGTCAGCGTGAGGGTCGTGGACGCGCCAACAGGCACCATGGCGATACGTGGTTCGTCAAACCAGACGGTCTTGATGATGCGCAGATAGTAAAAGGCCGAGACCACCGACGCCAAGATCAGAACGATGGCGAGCGGAAGCAGGCCCGAAGCACTGGTCGCCAAAATCACTTCCCACTTACCAAAGAAGCCTGCCAGCGGCGGAATGCCCATGACCGAAAATAACAACATGGTCAAAGCAGAAGCCAAAAGTGGGTTAGAACGCGACAGACCAGAAAGGGCTGAGATTGTCTCGACCCGTTCGCCTTCGCTGTTGCGCAGGGAAAGTACTACCCCAAACAGACCGACCGAAGTGATGGCATAGATGGACACAAAGACCAAAAGTGCTTTCGGTCCAAATTCTGGCCCACAAGCAATGGCAACCAACGCATAACCCATGTTGGCAATGGACGAATAAGCCAACAGGCGCTTGATATTGGTCTGCTGCAACGCGAACAAAGCCCCAATCGCCATCGATAGCACGGCCATGATTACAACGATGCCCAGCCAATCCTTCTGCAGCGGGCCGAAAGCTTCAAAGCAGACGCGAGCAAAGAGGACAGAGGCGGCAACCTTGGGCGCAGACGCGAAGAAGGCGGTCGAAACCGTGGGGGAGCCCTCATAGACATCGGGAGTCCACATATGGAATGGGGCTGCCGACATCTTGAACGCGAGGCCACAGAGGATGAAGACGAGGCCGAAGACGACACCGATAGAGCGCTCGCCAGCAACTTGGGCGGCGATCACGTCGAAATTCACCGAACCGGTAAAGCCATAAACAAGCGAGCAGCCATAGAGGAGCAAGCCTGAGGACAAGGCACCCAGCACGAAATATTTCAGGCCCGCTTCAGAGCTTCTGGCGTCATCGCGCGCATAAGCTGCGAGCACATAGAGTGCCAAGGACTGCATCTCAACACCGACATAAAGCGCGATCAAGTCATGGGCTGAAACCATGATGAACATGCCCAAGGTCGCCAAAAGCGCGAGCACTGGGAACTCTGGCTTGTCGAGTTTTTTCTCTGCAAGAAAGTCAATGGAGAGCAAAAGCGCACTACCAGCTGTCAAAGCGATGATCAGCTTGGCATAGGCGGAAAATCCGTCAGCGGCATAAGAGCCGGAGAAGACGACCACTTGCACTGGCGGTATATGCAACACAGCCATAGAACCAGCCGCAACAATGGTGGCGACGCACAGCCAGGTGACCAAGCGCGCACCCTTGTCGCCCATAAAGGCACCGATCAACATGATGATCAAAGCCCCTGCTGCAAGGGTAATTTCCGGCAGGATATACGGAACCTGCTGGAAAAAGAGCTCTGCTGTCATGGTTTGGTTGATGGCCATTACCGCACCGGTCACTTAAAGTTGGCGTGGAAGGCGTCCACGAGCGCAACGGCAGAAGTCGCCGTCTGGTCAAAGATGATGTTGGGCTGGAAGCCCAAATAGAGAGCCGCCGCAATCAGAGGCACGAAGATCGCGATCTCGCGCGCATTCATGTCGGTGATGGTGTTCAGAGCCGGATTGACGATCACACCAAAGACGACCTTGCGATAAAGCGTCAGCATATAGGCCGCAGATAGGATCACCCCACTTGCCGCCACCATGGCGGTGACAGGATCGACGTTAAACGCGCCTTGCATAGTGAGGATTTCGCCGACAAAGCCTGAAGTGCCCGGAAGGCCGACATTGCCCATGGTGAACAACAAGAACACAGCCGCATAGATCGGCATGCGGTTCACGAGGCCACCATATTGGGCGATCTCACGGGTGTGCATGCGGTCATAAATGACGCCCACACAGAGGAACAAAGCGCCAGAGATTACCCCGTGGCTGAGCATTTGGAACAAAGCGCCTTGGATGCCCTGCTCATTGCCCGAGAAAATCCCCATGGTAACAAAGCCCATATGCGCGACCGAGGAATAGGCAATTAGCTTCTTGATGTCGGTCTGACGGAAGGCAACCAGCGAGGTATAGACAATCGCAATACCCGACAACGCAAACACGAAGGGTGCAAAATCGTTGGAGGCTTCAGGGAACATCGGCAAGGAGAAGCGCAGGAAGCCATAGCCGCCCATCTTCAACAACACCCCGGCCAGAATGACAGACCCTGCCGTCGGTGCTTCCACGTGGGCGTCGGGCAACCAGGTATGGACCGGCCACATCGGCATTTTGACGGCGAAAGATGCAAAGAAGGCAAGCCACAGCCAGGTTTGCGCGCTCTTTGCAAATTCAAAGGCTTGCAGGTCCGGGATTGAGGTCGTCTTGGCCGTGATGGCCATCCATGCAATCGCGATCAACAGGAAGAGCGAGCCTAACAGCGTGTAGAGGAAGAATTTGTAAGCCGCATAGACTCGGTTCTTCCCGCCCCAAATCCCGATGATGAGATACATGGGGATAAGGCCCGCTTCGAAGAAAATGTAGAAGAGGACGATATCGAGCGCGCAGAACACGCCGATCATAAGGGTCTGCAACAGCAAGAAGGCCGCCATATATTCAACGACGCGCTTCTCAATCGAGGTCCAGCTAGCCAAGATGCACAAGGGCATCAAGAAAGCGGTCAATAGGATCAACAGCACGGAGATACCGTCGATGCCCAGATGGTATTGGATCATGCCATACCAGTCCGCCCGCTCAACGAATTGATAGCCAGTCTTGGTTTCGTCAAACGCCAAGGTCATCCAAAGCGCCAACGCGAAGACGATTACGGTTGTAACCAACGCAATCCAACGGGCCGCATTGGCGCGCGCGGCCTCTGGGCTCTTGATGAGCTGGGGTAAAAACAGGATCAAGACGGCCGCCACGGCGGGCGACCAGGTGAGGATCGAGAGGATGGGCAGCGTGTCCATGATAGCCTCAGGCACCCCGGAATAGAACAAAAGCGCCAAGCGCGACCGCCGCGATCAGCATCAAAAAGGCATAGTGATAGACATAGCCCGACTGGATCTTCACGGCTTTCTTCGAACCAAAGTTCAAAGCTGCGGCAATGCCATTGGGCCCGAGCCCATCGATCAACTTGCCGTCACCGATTTTCCAGAAGAAGTCACCCAGCGCGCGGGCACCCTTTACGAAGACGATCTCATAGAGCTCGTCGAAATACCATTTGTTCTCCAAGAAAGCGTGCGCCATGCCCTTGCGGTCGGCGATCTTCTTACCCAAGCCTTCATTGAACAAATAGAAGTAGAGGGCTGCGGCGAGGCCGATCACCATCACGACCAGCGGCGCATAGAATACCCAGCCCGGAATGGAATATTTGTCTTTGAGGACAGTATTGTCTGGCGCGGTATAGATCGAGCTGCCCCAGAATTCCTTGGCATGATGGCCAACAAAGGCATCATAGAAGATAGAGCCCGCAAACACGGCACCCACAGCCAACAGGATCAGCGGGATCAACATCACCCACGGGCTCTCATGCGGGCCGTGCCAAGCATGGTGACCATGGTCGTCATCATGGCTCCCAGCAGCATTCTGGCCAGCTTCGTTAATATGGGCGACCGCCGGCAAACCATGCGCGTGGGCGGCATCACTGTGGCCATGGTCTTCATGATGACCATGCTCGCCATCAGCCTTCCATTTTGGCGTGCCATGGAAGGTCATGAAGGCGAGGCGCCAAGAATAGAAGCTCGTCAGGGTTGCGGCCAGCAAGGCCATCCAGAAGGCCATTTGCGCCGCCGTATTGCCCGTCATGCCCGCAGCATAAGTGGTTTCAATGATGGCGTCTTTCGAGAAGAAGCCGGCAAAGCCAAATGGCGTATGGGGAATGCCGACACCGGTGATGGCCAACGTGCCGATAATCATGATCACAAAAGTGATCTTCATATGCTTGGCAACATCGCCCATTTTCCGCATGTCTTGCTCATGATGCATGCCATGGATCACGCTACCTGCGCCTAAGAACAACAGGGCTTTGAAGAAGGCGTGCGTAAACAAGTGGAACATGGCGGCCTGATAGGCCCCAATCCCTGCGGCAAAGAACATAAAGCCCAATTGCGAACAGGTGGAATAAGCGATCACGCGCTTAATGTCGTTCTGGGCAAGGCCAACTGTTGCGGCAAACAAGGCGGTCACCGCACCAATGATGGTGATGAAACCAGCCGTTCCAGGTGCCGCTTCATAAATCGGCGAGCACAAGCAGACGAGCACGACGCCGGCTGTCACCATGGTGGCGGCGTGGATCAAGGCCGACACAGGGGTTGGGCCTTCCATCGCGTCGGGCAACCACGTGTGCAGGAAGAATTGCGCTGATTTGCCCATCGCGCCGATGAACAATAAGAAAGCGATGATCTCGATAGCGGGCAGTTGATAGACGCCCCACTTCAACATCACGCCAGCCTTCTCCGGCACCATGGCAAAGACTTCTTTGAACTCAATCGTGCCGAACACAAAGAAGACGGCCATAATGCCCAAAGCAAATCCAAAATCGCCAACGCGGTTGACCACAAAGGCTTTAATCTGCGCGTCATTGGCCGAGCGCTTGTGGTACCAAAAGCCGATCAAGAGATAGGACGCGAGGCCCACGCCTTCCCAGCCAAAGAAGAGCTGCATGAAGTCTGCCGCGGTAACCAGCGACAACATGGCAAAGGTAAAGAGCGAGAGATAGGCAAAGAAGCGCGGCTTATGGGGATCTTCGGCCATATAGCCCCAGCTATAAAGATGTACCAAGGACGATACGCCGGTGACGACAATCATCATGACCGCACTAATGGCATCCAAACGGATCGACCAGGTGCTTTTTAGGTCGCCGACATGGATCCAAGTCGCGATGCGCATGGGCTCTGCAGGCAAGTGCAAGCTGTGCTGCCAATGGCCGATGAAGATGGTTCCAGCGCAGGCCGCGGCAATGAACAGCAAAGCCGTGGCAACAAACATTGCCACTTTCTCGCCAATGAAGCGGTTGAAGAGCCCGCAGATGATGGCACCCAAAAGCGGCGCGAACACGACAATGGTCGCAAGCGTTTCGGCGAGGCCCGTCGTGGCGTGAGGATCAGCTGACACGCGTTACCCCTTCATCAGATTAAGATCTTCAACCGCGATATTGCCGCGGTTTCGGAAATAGACGACCAGAATGGCAAGACCGACGGCGGCCTCAGCGGCGGCAACGGTCAGAACGAACATCGCAAACACCTGTCCGACCATGTCGCCCAGGAAGGACGAGAAAGCGACCAGATTGATGTTCACTGCCAGTAGAATGAGTTCAATCGACATCAGAATGACGATGACATTCTTGCGGTTCACGAAGATGCCGAACACGCCAATGGTGAACAAAGCGGCAGCAACTGCCAGATAATGAGATAGGCCGATCAAAGTACTACTCCTTCGCCCGGCTTCGGGTCAGTCATTTCAACGCCGCCCGCACGGGTGCGGCCAACTTGTGCGGTGACATTCTGGCGGCGGATGCCGTCGCGGTGCCGCAGCGTGAGTGCAATCGCCCCCACCATGGCAATAAACAGAATGATACCAGCGGATTGGAACAAGAAGATGTAATCAGTGTAGAGGATGCGACCGATGGCTTCGGCGTTTGACACAGCCGCAGCGGCGGGCGTTGGCGCCGCGATGGCTTCGGCCGAGACGGACTTTTCGATCCAAGCCCCCCCGACCATAACGAACTGGCCAAACAGGATCAGAGCAATCAAGCCACCAAACGGCAAATACGTGAAGAAGCCTGCCTTCAACTCCGCAAAGTCGATGTCGAGCATCATGACGACAAAGAGGAACAAGACCGCGACCGCGCCGACGTAAACGACGATCAAAAGCATGGCGAGGAATTCTGCCCCCAACAACACAAACAGGCCGGCTGAGGTGAAGAAGGTCAGGATCAGAAACAAGACGGAGTGCACAGGGTTGCGGGCCACCACGACCATAAAGGCCGAGGCAATCGCAATCGCACTCAAGATGTAAAAGGCGGCGACCGCAATCATCGCTACTCTCTTCCCCTCTGCGCCCCGTTCACCATGGACAGGCGCGCGCTTTGTTAAACATCTCCGGTCTGCGGCTTAACGATAAGCCGCATCCAACTCTAGATTCTTCGCGATTTCGCGTTCCCACCGGTCGCCATTGGCCAGAAGCTTGTCCTTGTCATAGAACAATTCTTCCCGCGTCTCGGTAGCAAACTCAAAGTTCGGACCTTCCACAATCGCATCCACCGGGCAGGCTTCTTGGCAAAAGCCGCAATAGATGCATTTGGTCATGTCGATGTCATAGCGCGTGGTGCGGCGTGACCCGTCTTCACGCGGCTCTGCCTCAATCGTTATGGCTTGGGCGGGGCAAATCGCCTCGCACAATTTGCACGCAATGCAACGCTCTTCGCCATTGGCATAGCGGCGCAGCGCATGCTCCCCCCGGAAACGCGGGCTGATATGGCCCTTTTCAAACGGGTAGTTGATGGTGAATTTCGGCTCAAAGAATTTCTTCATCGCAAGGCCAAACGCGCCTGCAAAGTCGAGCATCAATGCGCCTTTGAGAGCTTGGGCTATGCTCATGGTTTTTGATCCTTGATCATCGCTTTTAACTTCAATTCATTCTGTTTGATTTTGAGCTTCAAGAGCGTCGACAGGTCTAAAATGATAATGATAATTACCACAAAGGCGACGACGATCAGGATCGCCCAAAAGGCGAGAAAGATGTACTCAATCCCGAACGAGGACATCGCGGTCTACCTCCCGAAGTAAGCGACATGGCCGCCTACTACTGCCACGGCGACCAAGGTCGTGGGCAAGAAGATTTTCCAGCCAATGCGCATCAGCTGGTCATAGCGATAGCGCGGCACAATTGCCTTCACCATGGCGAACATGAAGAAGACCAGCCAAATCTTGATATAGAGGATCAAGAACCCAACCCATGGGTTCTCAATCGGGCCCCAAGGTGCATTCCAACCGCCCAAGAACAGGATGGAGATCATGGCGCACATCAGCACAATGGCGAGATATTCCCCGATCATGAACAAGAGATAGGGGGTGGAGCTATATTCGACTTGATAGCCCGCCACGAGTTCGGATTCGGCTTCAGGCAAATCAAACGGCGGGCGGTTGGTCTCGGCCAAGGCTGACACAAAGAAAATGCCCAGCATCATGAACATCACAAGGCCGACGATGAAACCGTACAAGGTGCCAACAACCCCCGCGCCTTCTTGAGGATGCACCAAAGCGCCGATGAAGGAAAAGGCGTGCCAATCCCAGATGCCAGCCTTTTGATGATCGACAATGTCGGTCAAATTCAAGCTGCCGACTACCAAAAGCACGGTGATCAACACAAAGCCGATGGAAACTTCATACGACACCATTTGCGCGGCAGAGCGTAGCGAGCCCAAGAACGGGTACTTCGAGTTTGACGCCCAACCGCCCATGATGATGCCATAAACACCCAGAGACGACATGGCGAGCAGGTACAAAATCCCGACATTCATGTCGGAAATCACCCAGCCCGGCGCAAATGGCACAACGGCATAGGCGACAAAGGCGAGCGTGATGGTGATCAGGGGTGCGAGGATAAAGACCGCCTTATTCGCGCCAGCTGGAATCACGATTTCTTTGACGACGAATTTCAAGAAGTCCGCAAAGCTCTGCAATAGGCCAAACGGTCCAACCACGTTGGGACCCTTGCGCATCATCACCGCCGCCCAGACTTTGCGGTCGAACAACAGGATGAAGGCCAAGGTCAAAAGCAGCATGACCATGATCGCGAGGATCTGGCCTGCCCCACCAATCACGCCCCACAATGGGCCCCAATCGCGAACGAGATCCTGCATGGGCCCCTACTCCGCTGCTATCGCAGCCACTGAGGCCGCTTTCTTGGCTGCCGAGCACTCCGCCATGATTTGGCTGGAGCGGGCAATCGGGTTGGTGAGATAGAAGTCAGAAATCGCGCCGGTGAACGGCGCTGCATCCACGTCGCCCGCCACGCCCAAAAGCTTGAGTTCGAGTGGGGTGCTGGCTCCCGGCGCATAGTCCAGCCCGGCAAAGCTCGGGCTATCGGCCATCAGCTTGGCACGCAGAGCGTCCAGATTGTCATAGGGCAAGGTCTTGCCAACCAGAGCGGAGACAGCACGGAAAATCGCCCAGTCTTCACGGGCATCGCCCTTGGGGAACACGGCCCGGCGTGCCTGTTGCACCCGGCCTTCTGTGTTCACATAAGTCGCGTTCTTTTCGGTATAGGCCGCTGCTGGCAGGATCAAATCTGCCTGCTGCGCCCCGGCATCGCCGTGGCTACCGACATAAACGACAAAAGTGCCCGCTGGGGCTTTGACTTCGTCTGCACCTAACAGGATCAACGTATCTAGCGCGCCAGCTTGCAACATTTGCGCGGTCGAAAGGCCTTGGTCTACGGGCAAGAAGCCCAGATCAAGCGCCCCAACGCGGCCAGCGGCCTGATGCACAACATTCCAGCCATTCCAGCCTTCGCGCACGATCTTGGCCTTCATACCAATTTCAGCGGCCAGCTTCAGGACCTGTGCGCCATCTGGACGAGCGAGCGCGCCCATCCCGATGATGACCATCGGCCGCTCTGCCTTCGCAAAGCGCTTGAAGAAGTCGCCCTTGCCCTTGGCCAAATCGGCCAAAGTCTTTGGCCCTGCCCCAACATGCTCATAAGCATAGGTCAGGTCGCTTGCCTCACCCACAACGCCAATCAAGTCCAACGTGCCGCGTAACCAAGTCTTGCGGACCCGCGCATTGATCAATGGGGCTTCCAGACGCAAGTTAGAGCCGATGATCAACACCGCATCGGCATCTTCAATGCCCATGATGGTGGTGTTGAACAGATATTCGCCGCGTTGCCCCGACAAGCCAATCGCTGCGCCATCTTGGCGGCAATCGGTATTGGCAACGCCGAGACCACGCAACAAGTCCAAAGCCGCTTTGAGGCCTTCAGCATCGCTCAAATCACCGGCAATCGCGCCAATCTTGGCGGGATCCCCCTTCAAACGCGCCGCAAAAGCTTCCAGAGCTTGAGGCCAGCTGACAGGGGCCAATTTGCCATTGGTTTTGAGATAGGGCTTGTCGAGGCGCTGACGGCGCAGGCCATCGACCGCGTGACGCGACTTGTCCGACAACCATTCCTCATTAATCTCTTCATTGAGGCGCGGCAGCACGCGCAGCACATCATTGCCGCGCGCATCGACGCGAATGTTAGAGCCGACCGCATCCATCACGTCGACAGTTTCGGTCTTCTTCAATTCCCAGGGCCGAGCGTTAAATGCATAGGGCTTAGAGGTGAGCGCACCGACTGGGCAGAGATCGACCACATTGGCCGAAAGCTCACTCGTCAAGGATTGCTCAAGATACGTGGTGATTTCCATATCTTCGCCGCGGCCAATGGCCCCAAGCTCGGACACGCCAGCCACCTCGGTCGCGAAGCGGACGCAACGCGTGCATTGGATGCAGCGCGTCATCACCGTTTTAACCAAGGGACCCATATTCTTTTCTTCTACCGCGCGCTTATTTTCGTCATAGCGCGAACCAGCGCGGCCAAAGGCCACGGCTTGGTCTTGCAGATCACATTCCCCGCCTTGGTCGCAAATCGGGCAGTCCAGCGGGTGATTGATCAACAGGAATTCCATCACGCCTTCACGTGCGACCTTCACCTTCGCAGACTTGGTAACAACGACGGGTGGCTCACCATTCGGGCCGGGGCGTTGATCCTTTACCTGTTGGGCGCAAGACGCCACAGGTTTAGGCGCACCTTTGACTTCCACAAGGCACATGCGGCAATTGCCCGCCACACTTAAACGCTCATGATAACAGAACCGCGGAATCTCTGCGCCTGCGGCTTCGCACGCTTGCAACAGCGTGTACTCGCCAGGCACATCTACTTCGGTTCCATCGACGACGATTTTCGTCATCTTCTCGCCCCATCGTTTGAAACAGACTCAGCCAAGCTGACCCGCCGTCCGCCGAGATACGACGCTACGACCCAAATTGCCACCGCCAAACTCACTCCAAAACCAGCAAAAATCCAGCCGGATACAGCAAGCTCATAAACCAAAGCCAAAACGATCCAAGCAGCGATGCTTAGGGGTGCTGTGATGGCGAGGATCAGGCGCAAGATCAGGCAGGTTTGGCAGGGCTGCTTCATGAGGGCGACGCCCTTCCAGCGCTGATTGAAGGTGAGAATTCAGCCTAGCCCAGTTCAGGTGTGCATTGAAGTCTTTGTTGATTTCAGCGCCGAGTTTGTATTGCCAAATGGCATTAGCTGCGATATATTATGCCAAATGGAGATTTCCATGTCGGTTTTAGAGCGCATTGAGACATCTGGCCCAACTTTCCGTGCCGATCCCATCACCCAAGATGAAGGTGCGGCTATGTTCCGGGCAGCGTTGAACCTGTTTGAGAAATGGGGCCTCACGGATGAGCAGGCCGCCACTTTATTGGATATGCCATTACGCACTTACCGTCGCTGGAAAGCCGAGGGTCCGGGTCGCTTATCGCGGGATGGGCGGGCTCGCCTGTCGAACCTCATCGGCATCCACAAAGCGCTTCGGATCATCTTTACAGAAGCCGCACGCGGCTATGCTTGGGTGAAGGCGGCAAATGAGACTTTTGGCGGCGCAAGCGCGCTCGACATCATGTTGGGTGGGGAGCTGACGGACCTGATGCGCGTACGTCGCTATCTCGACGCGGAACGCGCGGGCTGGTGAATGGGATGGCGGGGATTGAAGTCTCGCATGTGGACTGGCCCAAAGCGGTTCGGATTATCCGCTCGAGCTTTCCACCGATTGATTTGTTTGAAGATATCGCCGATCCTGAAGTTTGGGCTTTGCTGATCTCAGCCGAGCAAAAGACCAATCCTCGCCTGATGGCATCCATCGGTAATCTCGATTTAGTGCCGCCAGCGCGCCGCGTCGGTGGCACCGGTGCCAGCTATCTCATGGCACCTTTCACCCATGTCAGCCCGGATCGACAAAGCCGCTTTAGCAATGGCAGCTATGGCGTGCTTTATGTTGCAGCCCATTTTGAAACCGCCCTGTTTGAGACCATCCACCACCATGCGCGGTTTATGGCAAGCACCGGGGAAGCAGCTGGCTGGACGTCGCAGTTCAGGGAGATCGTCTTGTCAGTGCGCGCGGACCTGCACGATCTCCGTTCGAACGAACCTGTGCATCAAGCATCGCTTGATCCAGACTCCTATGTCGCTTCGCACACGCTTGCTGCTACGGTCCGGGCGACGGGGTCAAACGGGATCGTCTATCCCAGTGTCCGCCATGCAGGTGGGGAGTGTGTCGGTCTTTTCTATCCAGACTGCGCCTCCAACCCCAACCAAGGCCGCCACCTTGCCTATCATTGGAATGGCCAACGGGTTGATCTGGTGCGGGACGCAAGCACAGGTGAGGTGTTTCGGGTGGTGGAGACGCGCTAACCATCCTGGACCATCGGCGATGAATGACCAAACTTGAACTTGTACAAGTAACCTGCTAAGGACGCCGCATGGCCAATTCCGCGCTCGATGTCGTTACCTATTCCCACGCCCGCCAGAACTTTAAGGCGGTGATGGATCGCGCCACCGATGACCATATGCCGGTCGTGATCAGCCGCCGCGACGGCAAGCCAGCGGTACTCGTGTCGTTAGAAGACTGGAATGGCATGCAGGAAACCGCCTATCTTTTGGAAACTGAAGCTAATCGCAAGTTGCTGCTGGAGAGTATTGCTGAGGCAGAGCGTGGCGAGACACTGGCGGTAGAACTTGACACGCAGGGTGGGTTTCGCGTTACGGACGAACCCTAATTTGTCATGAAAGTTGGCTTCACACCAACAGGCTGGGCGCAATTACAACATTGGATGGAGCACGATCCCAACATGTTGGCGCGGATATCTAAATTGATCGAACAATGTCGCCGTTCACCCTTTCAAGGCATCGGCAAGCCGGAACCTCTCAAGAATGAGTTGCGCGGCTGGTGGTCTAGGCGGATTGATGGCGAGCATCGCCTTGTCTATCGCGTCACGGGGACAGGCGACGATCAACGGTTAGAGATTGCGCAATGCCGATATCATTATTGATGGCGTTCTAAACTTTATTCACTCGACGAGGGCCATCGCCTAAAGTCATTATCCGAGCACGCGCTTAGCTATTCGTCAAACGATGAAGATGACGTGGAGGCTATGCGTTTTTGATTGAGCGCTGCGGAGGTGCGGCTCTGGAAGGATTAATATCGAAGCCAATTTAAGCCGCTAAAGTCTGCGCATCTCAACGAGTTCAGCACCCCCCGTTAACTCCGATCGGATAGCGTTCCACTGCTGTTCAAACTGAGCCAAGAGGTCGGCGTTTGAACAATTGCCTACATTCAGCCACAGGACTTGCGGTCCTTTGGATTGGGCGTTGAACCGAACAAAGTCTTTGTCTTTTGTTACGATGCATGCCGAAATGGACGTCGCGAGTTGCCAAATCTGAAAGTCATCAGCCGTTAAGCGATCAAGCTCAAACACATGTAAAGCATCACACCCCTTGCCGCGAAGCCAATTGACCAGACTCGGTGGCAACTGGGCATCGACCAGAAACCTCAAGCAGCACCGCGTTCACTTTGCGCTGCAACTGCTTCAGAGGCATATGCCAAACAGGCCGTAATGTCCTCCGCTTCCAAATAGGGGTAGTCTCTTAGAAGGTCGGCGGCACTTGCGCCGCCAGCTAGATTGTCGAGCACATCAATCACCCGCAACCGCATGCCACGGATGCAGGGCTTACCAAAGCAGACGTCTGGGTCAATCGTAATGCGGTCTGAAAAGAGCGTGCCGGTCATCCCCTAACATTAGCACAAAATGCGCCTTTGTGAAAATGACAAACTTTACTCCGCCGCGATAGCAGCCCCCATGACATGGGGTTTGCCCAAGCGATAGCGGTCGATGCGCTCTTCAATCTCGCCCCGGAAGCGCCAGATCAGGCCTTGGACTGGCCAAGCGGCCGCATCACCGAGAGCGCAAATTGTGTGGCCTTCGACTTGGCCGGCGACTTCGAGCAGGAGGTCAATCTCGCGATGTTCAGCTTGGCCGACGGCCATGCGTTCCAACACGCGCCACATCCAGCCAGTGCCTTCGCGGCAGGGCGTACATTGGCCACAGCTTTCGTGCTTATAGAAATAGGCCAGCCGCGCGATAGCTTTGATTAGATCGGTCGATTTATCCATCACGATCACGCCAGCGGTACCGAGGCCGGACTTCAAGGCCGACAGGCTGTCAAAGTCCATCAGCGCATCTTCGGCCATTTCTTGCGTGATCATACGTACCGAGGAGCCGCCGGGGATGACGGCCTTCAGGTTCGACCAGCCGCCGCGCACGCCGCCACAATGCTGTTCCAGCAAATATTTCAGCGGGATCGACATGGCGTCTTCAACATTGCAGGGCTTGTTCACATGGCCCGAGACACAGAAGACTTTCGTGCCCGTGTTATTCGGACGGCCAAAGCCTGCAAACCACTGGGCACCACGACGCAGGATGGTTGGCACAACGGCGATGGATTCGACGTTATTGACGGTGGTTGGGCAGCCGTAGAGACCGGCATTGGCTGGGAAAGGTGGCTTCAGGCGAGGTTGGCCCTTTTTGCCTTCCAAGCTTTCGAGCAAAGCGGTTTCTTCGCCGCAGATATAGGCCCCTGCCCCGTGATGGACATAGAGATCAAAGTCCCAGCCGTGGATATTATTCTTGCCGATCAGCTTGGCCTCATAGGCTTCTTTTATGGCTGCTTCGAGGTGTTCACGCTCCAGCACATATTCGCCGCGGATGTAGATGTAAGCCGTATGCGCCTGCATTGCGAAGGAAGCGATCAAGCAGCCTTCGATCAACAAATGCGGATCGTGACGCATCATATCGCGGTCTTTACAGGTCCCAGGCTCTGACTCATCGGCATTTACGACCAGATAATGCGGCCGGTCTTTGACCTCTTTCGGCATGAAGGACCATTTGAGACCTGTCGGGAAGCCAGCGCCACCCCGACCACGCAGACCTGAATCCTTCACTTGCTGAATGATCCAATCGCGCCCAGCATCGATCATATCCTTGGTGGCATTCCACGCACCACGCTGTTTAGCCCCCTCCAAGCGCCAATCGTGGCGGCCATAGAGGTTCAGAAAGATACGGTCTTTATCGGCAATCATAGAACACTCGATCAGCTAGGCGTGATAGTTCGTATCTAGGCTTCTATAGGGCTTCATCCAGCCTGCCAACGACATTTGCAGGTGGAAGCGCACCCCCACTGCAGGAAGCAACCTACTGCCGAGTCATCAAATCTTGCCTCGAATAACCTGCGAATTTGATTAGCCAGTTCAAGCCAATGCCGCCATCATGATCCTCAAAGTTGGAGAGGTGTGATGCGCAAAGTTTGGGTAAGTTATGCGGCTATGGCCGTCTTGGCCGCACATGCCGCCACGCCAGCAGCCGCCCAAATCATCAAACCGAATGAGCGCGCCCAAGCGGTCAAGCAACACCCCCAGATCGTCGCACAATTTGGTGGCGCGATCACCGGCCCGCTCGCGACCTATGTCTCAACGGTCGGCGCAAAGGTTGCGACCGCGGCAGGGCTTAAGGACCAATGCACCTTTACCGTCATCAATTCTGACGTCGTCAACGCCTTCGCGGTACCTGGATGCTATATCTACATCACCCGCGGCTTGATGACGATTATGAATTCGGAGGATGAGCTCGCCTCGGTTCTGGGTCATGAAGTTGGCCATATTGTCGGCAAGCATTCATTGAAGCGGACCCAGGCCTCCACGCTCTCGACCTTAGGCGCTATTGCGCTCGGCATTGCCACGAAGTCCGATGAAATCATGCAAACCGCTGGGCAATTGGCGCAGGTCTATACGCTGAGCTATTCGCGCAAACAGGAAAATGAGTCTGACGATTATGGCGTGCGTTATCTGCTGGCCAATGGCTATAATCTCTATGCCGCCTCCGACATGCTGGCAGCTTTGGCCGCGCAAGAAGCGCTCGACGCCAAGGTCAAAAATCGCCAGTCTCGCGATGTGCCAACTTGGGCGCGCAGCCACCCGATCACGACCGAGCGCGTCACCCGCACCGCCAATGCTGCCCAAGCGGCTAAAGCCAGCCGCGACGTGCCGCCAGAACAGGTCCGCCCCTATCTGACCGCGCTTTCAGGGATGCGCGTGGGCGATGATCCAGAGCAAGGCTTTGTCGATGGGCGGCGCTTCTCGCATCCCAGCATGAAAATCACCTTTGAAGTACCGCAAGGATTTTCTCTCAACAACACCACTGAAGCCGTTGAAATTGAAGGACCAAACAGCCTTAAGGGTCGCTTTGGTGGCGGTGCACCGCTGACAGGCGCGCTTGATGCCTATGCGATTGCGAAAGTGCGAGAGACATTGGGTCAAACGCCGGCCACTTTGGGCGCTGCGACACCAGGCACCACCAATGGCATGCCGACGATCACGCTTCTGGCCCGGGCGCAAACCCGCTCTGGTCTCGTCGATGTTGGCGTGATCGCCTACAGTCTGAATGGACGCGCCTTTCACTTCGTGATGATCGGCCCCGCAGACGGCTTGTCGCCTACCTTCCCGATCACACAGACGTTCCGGGAATTGTCGGCCACGGAGATCGCGGCGCTTCGCCCGCGTGAGCTTGAGATTGTGACGGTTCGGGCAGGCGACACGGTGGCTAGCCTTTCAGCCCGTATGGCCTATCCCGATTTCAAGACGGAGCGCTTCCTGATGATCAACGGCATGCGTGCGGAGCGGCCCTTAAAGCCCGGCGAACTTCTAAAGATCGTCCGGTTTAGCGGGACCAGCCGTTAAAGCGCGATGGGTCACAAAAGCGCTCCACGCCGTCAGGCTGGCGCAAACGCCGTAAACCACACGGGCCGGGAGGTCGCGGGTGTAAATCAGGCCAAACCAAGCCCAAGCCCCAGTCACAGCGATCATCACGGCCAGCATGATCCAAGCCTGCATCCGGGGCAGACGCATGCCCGTGGGCAAGGGTCGTTCCAGACCCTTGAAAATCGCAATACCAACAAGGCCGATCCCAGCCACCGCCGTCAAATTCAACGCCCACTGGTCGACATCAAGCAGATGGTCGAGCGATTGGGCCACCCACGACAGCATCATGGACGCCCAAAAGGCGGCGTCACTGGTAACGGGGATACCAACGCGATTTGGATCATCCTCCGGGCGCAGATAAGGCTGCTTGGAACCCGTGCTCATCGGCGCACCCGGGCCAAGGCGCTGCCTTAGGCCTTCTCGGGCAGGTTCGGCAGTTTAATCTTTTTGGCGAGGCTGCCGTCAAACAAGGCCTCGTCATTCAAGACATTGGGGCCACCGTCTGGCGCGCTGGTCAAACGACCAATGGCAGAACCCGGTGTCACATCCTTGCCAGCGGCCAAATCGTCGATAATGGCGCTAAAGCTCTCGGCCGTCAGATCTTCATGATAATAATCATGGATGGCGACGATGGGCGCATTGGCGCACGCGCCCATACATTCCATTTCTTCCCACGAGAACAAGCCATCTGGCGTGACATGGTGGTGATTGCCGAAGCGCTTCTTACACACGTCGATCAAATCGCCAGAGCCGCGCAACATGCACGGCGTCGTGCCGCAGACTTGCAAATGGTGCTTCCCGACGGGTGCCAAGTGGAACATCGTATAGAAGGTCGCCACTTCATAGACGCGGATGTAAGGCATGGCGAGGTCGAGCGCGATCTTGCGCAGCGCAGGCTCACTCACCCAGCCTTCTTGCTTTTGCGCCAACCACAAGAGCGGGATGACGGCCGATTGCTTGCGGGCTTCTGGATATTTGCCCATCCAAAACGCGACCTTGACGGCACTATCGGCTGACCAGTCAAACGACTTGGGCTGAACTTCGGGGGGCGCGAGGCGACGTGTGGCCATGGGTGAAGAACTCTCTTTATCGTCTGGAATTGTAGGCTGTAAGTCTTTGGATACGACCAACTTCATAATGTGCGTGGTCTAGGTCAGCCCATAAGAGTCCCAGTGGACTCCAGCGCTTTAAGGCAAACCACGAGATCAGGCTAAGGCCTAGCACGACAAATATCGCATAGTTGGGCAAAACAAAGCCAAGCAGGGCCAGCAACAATTTACCAACATGAGGCCATAGCAGTGCCATGGTCAAAGTTGAAATTGCCAACCGATACCTTGCAAGGCCACCTGGCATTTGCGCCACAACTTTTGGATTTGGTTTGATATAAGTCACCCAAACCAAAAAAATAAACGCCAAACAAATCAGCGCCGGCCATACCAGAATTGACAGTTCGCTCATTTCACAAAGTCCACGCGCGCGATTTTGCCATCCTTAATGGTGTAAATCGCCAGCACTTCAAACGGCTCGCTTTCAGGGCTGCGGCGTACACGCTCATGATCAACCACGACATTGCCACAGGCCAAGCGGTTCACAATCTCGGCGTGGTTTTGCGGATATTGCGCAAACACGCCTTGATAGCGGGCGCGATAATCGGCGATGCCGTGCAGGTTTTCCGCGCCATTCAGGTCTGCAATCACGACATCATCGGCAAAGCAAGCAACATGGGCGTCTAAGTCTTGCAGATTATAGGCTTCCAGCTGCTTCGCCACGACGGTCAGCGCCGCTGCCTCATCGCCCTGCTTTGAAATGGACTCACACCGGGCAATCAAGCCATCGCGCACGGTATAGATCATCATGACATCAGCGTCGGGGGCTTTAGAACCTTCGCCCGGCTCTGAATGTTCCCGTTTGATGGTAACATTGGCCAATTCCATCCGACCCAACACGTCGGTGCGGTCCATCGGATAATCCACCAAATGACGCGCATAGAGCTTACGGGCTGCATCTCGGCTGGTCAGCCAAGGTGATCCGCCGAATGGCGAGACGGTGTAATCCTCCGCCAAAGTCGCCAACACGCCTTCCAGATCATTGGCGGCATACGCGGCATAGTTTTGGTCGATGATCGAACTCATTGCGGCACTTCCTTTGTTTCACCACCGACCCAAACAGCAATCCGACTAACAAATGGTAGGACTTGGGACCAAGCCATGATGCCACATATCGTCAATATTATCCCGCCGAGGTCCGCATTTAATGAGACACCATACTTCCTTATAGCCCATTGGGTCCCCAAAACTGGAACATAGGTCGGCACGAGCTTGTGTAATGGAAACAAAAGGGCACCGACAGCCGCAATCGCCAAACCTGAGAGCAATAAAAAGACAAACACCGCTGCCCGCGGCTTTGGCAAGGCAGTCAGGTCGTCAAACGTCGTGAGCCAAGGTTGCAGGATGCGGTTTGCCGGGCCATTCATTAGCGATCCACCTCGCCAAAGACGATGTCGAGCGAGCCGAGGATGGCCGACACGTCGGCCAGCATGTGGCCTTTATTCAAATGGCTCATCGCCGCCAAATGGGCAAAGCCCGGCGCGCGGATTTTAGCGCGATAGGGCTTATTGGTACCATCGGCGACCAGATACACGCCAAACTCACCCTTGGGCGCTTCCACCGCGGCATAGACTTCCCCGGCTGGCACATGGAAGCCTTCAGTATAAAGCTTAAAGTGATGGATAAGCGCTTCCATTGAGCCTTTCATGTCCGCGCGGCGCGGTGGGGTCACTTTGGAGTTTTCAGCCAGAACCGGGCCCTTGGGCATCATCTCGATACATTGCTTGATGATGCTGGCGCTTTCGCGCATTTCGTCCATCCGGCAGAGATAGCGGTCATAGCAATCGCCATTTTTACCGACAGGCACTTTGAACTTCAGCTCGGAATAGACTTCATAGGGCTGGCTGCGGCGCAAATCCCAAGCAATGCCAGAACCGCGCACCATGACGCCAGAGAAGCCCCAGTCGAGAATGGTCTTTTGGTCGACCACGCCAATATCAACATTGCGTTGCTTGAAGATGCGGTTATCGGTCAACAAAGTCTCAATATCGTCGCACAGCTTCAAGAATGGGTCGCACCACTCATAGATATCGCGCACCAAAGCATCTGGCAGGTCTTGGTGGACGCCACCTGGGCGGAAATAAGCGGCATGCATGCGCGAGCCGGAGGCCCGCTCATAAAAGCCCATCAGCTTCTCACGCTCTTCAAAGCCCCACAGTGGCGGGGTCAATGCGCCTACGTCCATGGCTTGGGTGGTGACGTTCAAGATATGGGATAGGATGCGGCCAATTTCTGAGAAGATAACGCGGATGAATTGCGCGCGGCGTGGCACGTCGATCCCGGCCAAACGCTCAATCGCCAAGCACCACGCATGCTCTTGGTTCATCGGGGCCACATAGTCCAACCGATCAAAATAAGGCATGGCTTGCAGATAGGTCTTATATTCGATCAGCTTTTCGGTGCCGCGATGCAGAAGACCAATATGGGGATCAACCCGCTCAACAATCTCGCCGTCCAATTCCAGAACCAGACGCAACACGCCGTGCGCAGCGGGGTGCTGAGGCCCGAAATTGATGTTGAAATTGCGCATGGCGGTCTCGCCCGGCAAAAGATCGGCAGAAGGATTGGTTTCTAGGGTTTGTGTGCCGTCTGCCATGGGTCAAAATCCTACCAAGTCACGCGCTTATCAAAGCACCCGATTCATCGTGCCCTTGTGGGCCAAGATGACCACAGGATCAATAGTTTTGCCTGCGGTTTTCATGCGCAAGCGCCTAGGAACTCGCCGCAGAAACCAAACCCAAATGTTTCACAAAGGGCACGAAGTCGCCCTGCTGTAACAAGCCCGGATCAAGGTGCATCAAATGAACTACGCCGCATTTCATCTAGATCGCCAATCCAGTCTACTTTCCCGCGCAAGGCCCGGAGTCCTCGCCTTTGCTTAAGCCGATCCAGCATCTCGCGCAACGCGGTCTCAACCGCCTCCTTCGGGCTCAGAAAGCCACCCTCGAGCATGGCTGCCGCGATTAAGGCGTCGTCAATTTCAATAACTGCGGGCATGGGGCGCATCCTCGAAGGAGAGCCTAACTGTTACCTACAAGAACACAACAAAAATCATCGACTAAACGCTATTTGGATCATCGCGTGGTACGCGCAGGCGGTAGGCCGCAAGCGTTAGTGGTTTGAGTGGCTTATACAGGACATGGCTCAGGTGGGTTTTACCAGTTAGTGCCGTGCCGTGGCGACGGCGCGTCTCTAAAAAGCCATGCCGGGTCCAGAACGCCATGCCACGTGCATTGCCGTCCAAAACCCCTAGGCGCAACACATTCGTGCCTCGGCTTGCCAGCCAGTTTTCCAAGCCTTGATACAAGTCGTGCGCCAAACCCGTACCCTGCAGGGCTGTGGCAACTTGAAACAGACCAATATGGCCGACGCCCTTGTCGATCATGTCTTCGGTGACGTCTAGGATAGCGGCAATGGTCTGGGGGTCTTGGTGGCGGCGAGCAATCAGCTTGTGGTTTTGGGTCCAATTGAAGGATGCGGGCGGCAGGTCCGTCATAAAATCCTCAACCCACTCGGCCTCGTTGGGCACTTCCCCTGTCAAGAACAGGTCGTATTCTGGATTATCGCGACAAAAGGCAGCCAAATCCGGGCGATCCGCATCCGTTGCGGTCCAAACGTCAGCGTCGGAGAGGGAGAGGATGGGTCCGGCGTTCATGAGGCTGGATTAGCGGCTTTTGGGGACGGCGTCACGGGGATGGGATGGGGGAGTCCATCCACAAACCTAAGCAGAGTTATTTCGTCTTTGTTTGCGAGGGGTCTGGCTCCAATTCGGCTAGGGCACCCCGAACGAACGGGAAGCGTCTTAAAGCCATGTTGATCGCTATAAAGCCCCCGATAACAACAATGAAAAATAATAAACTGAAATCAGAGTCCCCGATCAGGATGTCTTTCTCATCCATGAAGAAAAGGCTGGATACAATGAATGCAAGGGTGGTTGCTTCAACCAAAGCGTCAAGCGAGCAATAAAGGAAAAATTTTCTCTGTCCTAAGATTGCAGCTTTTGCGCGCTTACGATGAAGCGTAAAAAGCAGACGCACTGTGAACATCATCACAAAACTTAAGGACCAAGTTTCCAAGGAAGACTGCGACATCAAAAATTCTCACGTACAAAATTCGAGCTTGAGCGTCGCAAAATTTCAACTTGAGGTCAAACTGTTTTTGATAGTGCGGCTATTTGGGACCCGTTTTCCACTTGGGGGTCCAGATGAGAATAGGCGTACCCCTTCAGTCCCTTCGGGACAGCTTCCCCATAAATGGGGAAGCGGCTTGACTTCACTGTCGCCGCCAGCCGCTTCCCCGTTTGCGGGGAAGCTCCGCCGAAGGCGGTGAAGGGGTAACCCCCCTACTCCGCCACCTTCTCATCCCCGGGCAGCATGCCTTCCCACGGGCTCAAGAAGTCGAAGTTGCGGTATTCCTGCACAAGCTTGACGGGCTCATAAATCACCCGCTTTTGCGCTTCATCATAGCGCACTTCTGTATAGCCAGTCAGCGGGAAGTCCTTACGCAGCGGATGGCCGTGGAAGCCATAATCGGTGAGGATGCGGCGCAAGTCTGGGTGACCTGAGAAGAGGATGCCATACATATCAAAGGCTTCCCGCTCAAACCAATCCGCAGCGGGCCAAAGCCCAAAGGCCGAAGCCACCGGCGTATCTTCGTCGGTTGTGACCTTCACCCGGATGCGCGCATTCTTGCTCATGGACAAGAGGTGATAGACCACTTCAAATCGTTCACCGCGCTCTGGGTAGTCAGCGCCGCACACGTCAACAAAGCTTGAGAAGCTTTCGATATCGCGCAAGTGCTGCAGCACGGCGAGGCTATCGTCACGCCGCACAACAATGGTCAGCTCACCAGTCGCCTGCGTCGCGGACAGGATGGACGCGCCCAGAGCCGAGGTCAGGCGCTCTTGCAACTCAGCCAAAGCGCTCATCTTTCGATCGTTCCTTCACGACGGATTTTCTTCTGCAATTGCAAAATGCCATACATCAGGGCTTCTGCGGTGGGCGGGCAGCCCGGCACGTAGATGTCGACTGGCACGATGCGATCACAGCCGCGCACGACCGCATAGCTATAGTGGTAATAGCCACCGCCATTGGCACACGACCCCATGGAGATCACATAGCGTGGGTTTGGCATTTGGTCATAGACCTTACGCAAAGCCGGGGCCATTTTGTTAGTCAAGGTGCCAGCCACGATCATTACGTCAGACTGACGCGGGCTGGCACGCGGCGCAAAGCCAAAGCGCTCCATGTCATAGCGCGGCATGGCGGCTTGCATCATCTCAACGGCGCAACAAGCAAGACCAAAGGTCATCCACATGAGTGAGCCGGTGCGCGCCCATGTGATCAGATCATCCGCGGCCGCAACGACAAAGCCCTTATCGGCCAATTCATCCGACAGTCCCGAGAAATAAGGGTCATTTGGGACAACGGGGCCAATGGTGTCGAGTGTGGCAGGGACAACGCCCGTGCGAGGGGGAAGCTTTAGTTCCATTCCAAAGCACCTTTCTTCCACTCATAGATAAAGCCAACCAACAAGATGCCAAGGAAGCTCATCATCGACCAATAGCCGAAAGGCCCAATGTCATCGAGTGCCAATACCCAAGGGAACAGGAAGGCGATTTCCAGATCGAACAGAATAAAGAGGATCGAAACCAGATAGAATTTCACGTCAAACTTCATGCGCGCATCGTCAAACGCATTGAAGCCGCATTCATAGGTCGACACTTTTTCTGGGTCGGGACTTGAAGGTGCCAAAACCCAAGACGCCAGCATGAAGGCGCAGCCGAGGCCTGCAGCAATCACCAGAAAGATCACGATGGGGAGAAAGTCGAGCAGAAAAGCGTTTGAGACCAAGGTCTGTTGAACGCCCGAACCGGCTTGGTTGACTGCTGACACTGCACTGTCGGCCATGTGTGCCCTCTTGAAACGACTCTCTGATCTGCCTCAAGCCCAGCCGGGCCGAGGCAATCGAATCTGATTTTACTAGGCTGGAGTGGGCTTTGGCGCAATGCGCGAAGGCGGTAATCGCCTGCGAAATGTCTCTAAAGATCAGCCCAAATTGGCAAAGCAGGCAGCGACCACATCGGGGTGGGTCAACATACCATCACGCGCCGTCGGCAGATCCAGCCAGCGCCAGCCAGCCTCCCTGCCCGGCCCCCACATGGATTGAGAAGACGGGGCAAAGGTCTGCAAGGTGGTGTGAATATAGGTGCGCGGTAGGTCTTCCCAGCCGCCATTGGCAAAGCTGACAGGCTCGGTCCATTGCCCAGCAGGGTGCCAAGTCAATTTGCGCTTCAGCAGGGCGATATTGACAGTATCATCCTCCGGCACCAGCATTTTGATTGGATAGTGATCGAAGAAGATCATCTTGTAGCCGTCGATGAAATGCGCCCGCCGATCTTTCCACCATTTTGGCCAAGAACCATCGGCTTCCGGCATCACCCACGCTGGGCGGGTGCGGGT
>VYKS01000144.1_pt1 | contig 43683 bp, 37 predicted proteins | sample 5114511 | NCBI WGS metagenome assembly VYKS01 (sample SAMN12291795, study PRJNA351875) | freshwater metagenome | isolation source: freshwater lake | place: USA: Michigan, Gull Lake | collected 2011-07-05 | reverse complement strand
CGCCCAGGTCTCGCAGCTCGTCCAGCAGCGGCAGGGGCCGCGCGCCGTTGACCAGCGCGTCGGCCGGCAGGCTGAAGCGGATCTTGAAGGTCTTGAGCGCTGGCGTGGTCGGCGGCGCGGGGCCGTCGCCGTCGATCGCCTTCTGCAGGTCGGAAAGCAGGGCCTTGTCCAGGCCTTCCGCCACCGGCCGTCCTTCGGCCAGGGCGCGCATGTGGTCCTGGGCCGCGAGCACGGCGGCCACCAGTTGCGCGCTGGCCGCGACCTCGCCCTTGCGCACGCGGTCGAAGGCCGTCTCGCAATGGTGGGTGAAAGCGGCGAGGGCGTCGAAGCCGAACATCGCGCCCGAGCCCTTCAGCGTGTGCAGGGCGCGGAAGACCGCATCGATCAGGTCGCGATCCCCTGGACGATCAGCCAGATCAAGCAGGCCTTGCTCGATCTGTTCCAGAAGCTCCTGGGCTTCCTGGCGGAAGGTCTCGGTGGGATCGAGGCCGCTCATTTCGCCAGGACCTTATTGACCACCCTGACCAACTGCTCGGGGTCGAAAGGCTTGGTCAGCCAGCCCGTCGCGCCGGCGGCCTTGGCCTGGGCCTTGACGTCGGCGTCGGACTCCGTGGTCAGAAACAGGATGGGGACTCCGGCTCCGGCCGGGCGTCCTCGCAACTGCTGGATCATGGTCAGCCCGTCCATGACCGGCATGTTCAGGTCGGTGACGATCAGGTCGAAGCCACCAGCGGTGGCCTTGTCGAGGCCTTCAGCGCCGTTCGCCGCCTCGGTCACGCTATAACCCTCGGCGCTCAAGGCGATCTTGATCGCCGCGCGAATGCTGGCGGAGTCGTCCACCGATAGGATCGCGGTCACGGTTGTGCCCCCTCTTTAAGCCAAAAACTCGTCGTGCTGGGATCTGACGGATCCAAGAAGCCCCCTCGCCGCAGGACCGGAAGCACGGCTTCCCCGGCGGCGCTCCGCAGGCTTAGAGCCCGTCCGCGCTCAGCAAAGGTGCGGCGCGCAGACTCGATAAGTTGAACGAAGGACAGATCCGCTTCAGTTACGCCGTCAATGTCGATTGAGGCCGGCGCGTCCCTATCCAGGACTTCCAGCAGGGTGGAGTGCGCTTCCTTGATGTTAGGAAGTGTAATCTTTCCCGATAAAACAACAATACTCTTATCTTGTGCTTCGGACACTATGCCTCGCGTTCGCAATAAATATTGCGACTGTCTCGATCAGCTCATGAATTCAGACTGATCGGGTAACCTTAAACGCGAGTAAATTTGTCCAAAGAGTGGGTGCGACAATCCGCCACGCCCATCTTCTCTTGGAAAGACTTGGGGTCTTTAATTCAGAATGGCTTGAAGCGCGCTGAATAGCGTTTCTACGGTAATGGGCTTGGCGAGATGGCGGTCGGCCCCCGCGCGCAGGCTTGCGCGGACGTGTTCTTCGGCGGCGTTGGCCGTCAGCATGATGATCGGGAGGCGTGCCTGACCGGCGGCGATTTCCAGGCGTCGAATCTCCTCGATCGCCGTCAGACCGTCCATCACTGGCATCTGCATGTCCATCAGGACAAGATCCGGCCGTTGACGCTGGAAGACCTGCACCGCCTCTTGACCGTTCTCGACGCTGATAACCTCCGCCGAACCGTCCAGCATGATCTCCACGATACGGCGGTTGGCGGGATGATCATCTGCGACAAGCACCTTCAGAAGGCCTTCTGACAGGACGGATTCCTCGCCCGGGCCTTGCGAGACATCCGTCTCAACGGCGTCGCCGGCCTCGAGCGGGGGCAACGGCAAGGTGAACCAGAATCGGGAGCCGACGCCCGGCGTGCTCTCGCAATCCAGCTTCCCGCCCATCAGCGCCACCAGATCGCGCGCGATCGTCAGGCCCAGGCCCACGCCGCCGAACCGGCGGGTCATCGAATTGTCGGCCTGCTGGAAGCGCTCGAAGATGCGGTCCTTGTCGGCCGGAGAGAACCCCGGTCCGGTGTCGCGCACTTCGAAGCGGATCTGGCCCGGAGCGATCTCTTCGATGTCGAGCGCCACCTCGCCTCGCGCGGTGAACTTGATGGCGTTGCCGACCAGGTTGCTTAGAACTTGGCCAAGGCGCACTTCGTCGCCCATGACGTTCTGCAGGGAAGGGGGGCAGGTAATCGCGAACGTGACCTCGCGCCCGACCAGTTCGCTACGCGCCGCCACCTCGACCGTGCGCGCCAGATCCTGCATTTCGAAGGGCTTGGCCTCAATGCGGAGCCTTTCGGCCTCCAGTTGGACAACGTCCAGAATGTCATCGAGCAGGCGTCTCAGCGTTCGCCCCGCCAAGCCGATCATCTCGACCTGTTCCCGGGCGGCCGCATCCAGAACCGCCCGCGAGAGCATGTCGGCGCATGCAACAATGCTATTCATGGGCGTGCGCACTTCGTGGCTCATGTTCGCCAGGAAGGCGCTTTTGGCCTGGCTGGCTCGCTCGGCGGCCTTGAGCGCATGTTGCAGGGCTTCGGCCTGCGCCAGACGTTCGGTGATGTCCTCGGCTAGGCTGATCACATGGCGCGGCCCCTGGTCATCAAAGGTGGCCATCGACTTGATGTCGTAGACCGCTCCGCCCATCGTTTCGGGTAAGCGCACCCCATGGGTTACGCGCGTTTCACCCATCCCGAACTGCTCGGCGTCCGCGCCGGAGACGGCGTTCGCGAGATCGGCGGCGAACAGTTCTGTCGGCGTGCGCCCGAGCGCCTGTTCGGCGTCGACGCCGAAGGCCGCCTCGGCCGCGCGGTTCCAGAGCACATATCGGCCCGTATCCGCAGCGGTGACCGTCAAGGGTGACGGGAGAGACTGAACGACGGACGCCATCAGGGCGGCGGATTCAACGCCTTCCGTGACGTTCTGGGCGACGGCCGTAATCGCGGAGACCTGTCCATCGGCGCCGAAGACGGGGGCGACGATGGCCTCGAAATATGAGGCGGTTCGAAGCTTGCGATGATCAAAGGAACGAAAGCGCGCGACGCTCCCGCTTGTCGCCGCAGCGAACGCCCGGTCAAGAGAGAAACTGCTCTCTTCGGGCCAGTGGTCGCGCCAGAAGGTGCCTATCGCCTCACGCGCGGCGACGCCGGAGAACCGCTCGCTCGCCTCGTTGAGGTGCAGGATGCGGCCATCCAGACCCAGCGTCCAAAGACAGTTCAATGGTTGACCTCAAGATCGTAGAGCTTGATCTTCATCAAGTCTGGCGGGCGATAATCGGACAGGCGCTCGCGCGTCTCGTCAATTGCCGCTCCGCTCATTTTCGTTTTTCCGTTTCGGGCGCCCAGCGCGCTCGCAGACCGTCTTCTATCCCCCGCTCACCCACTGATCCAGCGACTCAATCTGAGGTTTTCGGAGTGCGTAGTGGGTAGGATCTGAGTTTCGGTCGTCGGGGGGCGCGCCTTGCGGCGTCGGCGGTCAGGCGCGCCAGCTTCGATTGGGGCGGTCGATGAGATTGAAGGCTAGCCATGCGGCGGGCCGTGCCAAGCCTAACGAAGCAAGAAAAGGGCGCTATGGAGCAAGAGATGATCCAGAGGCTCGCTAAAAATGATAAAGCAGCTACGCGCAAAATATTCCGAATATGGAATATCCGTGTACGGACTAGTTTAAACTGCTCGCCAACGGCCTGTGTTCGAGCCGCCATATGAATGGCGCGTGTATTCAATAAATGAAGTTTATCTTCATCAAGATTCTTGAAATGGAAGATTAGAGTTCATCTGCCAAATATTATATTCATAAACGAAAATTGATTTCCGCGATCGCGGGACGCGAAGGTCAGTAGACTCGGCTCCTGCCCTCTAACTCGGCTCGCAGCGGGGCTCTGGTCATCGATCACCGTGTATTGGGTGAACCCCATTCCAGAAAAAGTGTCACAATTGCCGACTAAAGAGCTCCCTAGGCGTGACCGCCTGCGTTCGTCGCGGCTTGAGAAACCAGAGGGGCTCCTGTGAAGCTGTATAGAAACCTAATGCTCGTGAGCTGCGCCGCGATGGCGCTGGCCGGCTGCGGATCCGATGACATCTCGTCGCCCGGGACTGGCGGCAACGTCACCATTAACAACCCGACGACGCCGACCACCCCGACGACGCCGACCACGCCGACCACCCCGACGGGTGTGACGCCGGCCTCGGGCTGCCCGACCATCGCCGACCCGCAGGGTCTGAAGGACGACGGCACCATCACGGGTCCGACGGGCACGTGGCGCGTTTGCACCCTGCCGTCGCGCATCAACCGCTCGATCACCCTGCCGAAGATCGCGGGCCTGCTGTATCAAATGGCCGGTCGCGTCGACGTCGGCACGGATGGTGGCTTCACGAAATCGGCCGCCGACACGAACGTCACGCTGACGATCGAGCCGGGCGTCATCGTTTACGGCGGCACGGGCGTGTCGTGGCTGGCCGTCAACCGCGGCAACAAGATCAACGCCGTCGGCACCGCCACGCGCCCGATCATCTTCACCAGCCGTGACAACGTCCTGGGCCTGAACACTGAGACCTCGCAAGGTCAGTGGGGCGGCATCGTGCTGCTGGGCCGCGCGAAGATCACCGACTGCACCACCGGTTCGACCGCCGCCAACACCTGCGAGCGTCAGACCGAAGGCGCGGCCGACCCGGCCCTGTTCGGCGGTTCGGACGACACCGACAACAGCGGTACGATGCAGTACGTGCAGATCCGCTACTCGGGCTACGTGCTCGGCGCCAACGTCGAACTGCAGTCGCTGACCCCGTCGGGCATCGGCAGCGGCACGGTCCTGAGCCACATCCAAAGCTACAACAGCTCGGACGACGGCGTTGAGTTCTTCGGCGGCGTTCCGCAGATGAAGTACTACGTCTCGGTCGGCGCGGACGACGACAGCCTCGACGTCGACGTCGGCGCGCGCGCCAACTTCCAGTACGGCATCATGATCCAGCGCGATGGCGCCGGCGACGCCCTGATGGAAATCGACAGCAACGGCCGCGAGACTGAGCTGCCGCGCACGGATCTGCGCATCTCGAACTTCACGATGATCCAGCGTCAGGTCAGCAGCAACAACGAATCCGCCGACCTCGCTTCGATCCTGCTGCGCGGCAACTCGGACACGACGATCGCCAACAGCGTCATCGTCTCGCCGAACAACGAATGCCTCCGCATGAACGGTTCGGGCGCCACGCCGGCCACGCTGGTCGCGCGTTCGTTCGTCATGAGCTGTAACGCGACCAAGTACCTCGGCAGCGGTTCGTACAACGCCGCTGCGGTTCAAGCTCAGTTCGGTTCGGGCGGCAACAACAACAACGACGCCTTCACCTCGACGCTGAACGCCTTCATCAACGGCGTGAACGAACTGCAAGTCGCGGTGTTCAACGTCACGGGCCTGGGCGCCTTCTTCAGCCCGACCACCTACATCGGCGCCGTCAAGGACAGCAACGACACCTGGTGGGCCGGCTGGACCTGCAACAGCTCGGTGGCCAACTTCGGCTCGACCAGCACCGCCTGCACGTCGCTGCCGACCAACTAAGCCGACGCGTTTTCGTCGAAACGGGGGGCGGCTGCAAAACGGCTGCCCCCCAAACTTTACCTGCCTAGCTCCCCGGGGGGATTGGATATGATCACGCGTCGGCTAACGTCTCTGTTGCTTCTCTCGACCGCGCTCTCGATGCCTTCCTGGGCCCTGGCGCAGACTGCCCCTTCGGCCGACGAGGCCGCCAAGCCTGCCGCCGCCGCCGCGGCGCCGGCGCAATCGGATTTTCCGCAACCTGAAGTCTCGATCCCAGGCATGGTCGACGCCGTGGTCATCACGGCGAACCGCTCGACCAATGTGGTCCGTACGGGGTCGCAAGTCGTTACGGTCCTGAGCTCGGCCGAAATCGCGCGCACGGGCGAGGGCAACATCGCCGGCGCGCTGAACCGGGTCACCGGCGTGACCCTGGTCGGCAATGGCTATGTCTATGTGCGCGGTCTTGGCGACCGCTACTCCCTGGCGCTGCTGAACGGTTCGCCCCTGCCGAGCCCTGAACCGCTCAAGCGCGTGGTCCCGCTCGACCTGTTCCCCAGCCGCGTGATCGCCTCGTCGCTGGTCCAGAAGAGCTATTCCGCCAACTTCCCCGGCGAGTTCGGCGGTGGCGTGATCAACCTGACTACCAAGTCGATCCCGAATGAGGGTTTCATCAGCATCGGGGCCTCGGTGTCCGGCGACACCGAAACCACCAACCAGCTCGGCTACGACCACTACGGCAGCAAGACCGATTGGACCGGCTTCGATAACGGCAATCGCGACACGCCTTCGGCCCTGGCGGCGTTCTTCGCCAGCGGCGAGCGCATCAGCTCGGGCAAGGTCGACACCGCAGCGATCGCCGGCCAACTGGTGAACAGCCGCAATGGCGTGGTCCAGAAGTGGAACCATCTGCCGGTCAACTACGCGATGGACATCACGGCGGCCAAGCCGTTCGACCTCGATTCGATGGACCTCGGCGTCATCGCCACGGTCGGCTTCAGCAACCGCTGGACCACCCGCGACGCTCAGATCCAGAGCTCCCTGAACGCCGACCTCTCGGACAAGGAATCGGATTTCCGCCGCGTCAGCACCGATAACCGTATGGTGCTCAACGGCCTGTTCGGCGCCGCGCTTGGCTTTGGCGAGAACAAGATCCGTTGGACCAATCTGTACGTTCACGACACGGTCAAGAACACGCGTCTGGCGCTGGGCAAGCGCGGCGGAACCAGCGTCGACTTCATGCAGCAGAACACCGGTTGGTTCGAGCGCCAGCTGTTCAACACCCAGCTGGTCGGCGAGTTCAAGCCGACGCCGGAGCTGAACGTCGACGTCCGGGCCAGCTACGCCAACACCCAGCGCAAGGCCCCGGCCGAACTTTCGCTGGAATATGTGCGCACCAACACCGCGTCGGATCCGTTCGGCCAGTACTTCGTCAACCGCCTGAACAACGGTAACGGCGGCGACGCGCGCATCAGCTATTCGGATCTGGACGAAGACCTGTGGTCGGGCGGCGTGGACGCCACCTACAAGTTGGCGCCGGGCTTCGCGGCGACGGTCGGCTACGCCTATGTCAGCACCGATCGTGACAGCTCGCGTCGCGACTTCCAGTTCCAGGCGCCCAACACCTTCCCGCGCGGCGTTGACATGCTGCGTCCCGATCTTCTGCTGGCGCCGTCGATCATCAAGAACTTCAATATCGCCCTGGTCGACACCAATGAAGGCAACCCGGCCTTCAACGCCCAGCTGCAGAACCATGCCGCCTACGGCAAGCTGAACGGCACGGTGTTCGGCGATTTCGACTTCGACGTCGGTCTCCGTTACGAGACGGCGCGCCAGAAGGTGTCGCCGGTCGAGGTCTTCAAGACCCCGGGCGCGTCCCTGGCCTCGACCCGCCTGAAGGAGACCTACTGGCTGCCGTCGGCCACCGGCACGTGGCACGTCAAGTCAGATGCTCAACTGCGTCTGAGCGCGTCCCAGACGATCGCTCGTCCGCAGTTCCGCGAGCTGATCTATCAGTTCTACTTCGATCCCGACAGCAACCGCATGTATCGCGGCAACCCGCTTCTGACGGACAGTAAACTGACCAACGCCGAAGCGCGCTACGAGTGGTACTTCGCCAGCGACCAACGTCTGACCGTCGCGGGCTTCTACAAGACCATCGATCGCCCGATCGAGAGCTATGTGTCGGGCAGCGACCTGTCGACCAGCTTCGCCAACGCGCCCAAGGCCAAGCTCTACGGCGCGGAATTCGAAGTTCAGAAGTATTTCGACCTTTCGGATCTGAACGGCGACTTCTGGGCCAGCCGTCGTCTGGTGGCGATCGCCAACTACACCTACTCCAAGTCCGAGCTTCAGGTTTCGGCGGGCGACACGGTCGCGGTGTTCGCCGCGACCTCGACCAAGGCGACCGACTATTTCACCGACGGCGCGCCGCTGACGGGCCAGTCGGATCATGTGGTCAACCTGCAACTGGGCCTCGAAGACACCGAGCGCCTGTCGCAGCAGACCCTGCTGATCAACTACGCCAGCAAGCGGGTCACCAGCCGGGGTCTGGTCAACAGCGGCCAGCCGGACGTCGAGGCCTATCCGGGCACGCGCATCGACTTCGTCGCGCGCCAGGGCCTGGAGCTTTGGGGGCGTGAAATCGAACTGAAGTTCGAAGCACGCAACCTGACCGGCGTCGGCTACGAAGAGTATCAGAAGGCCGGCAAGAACCGCGTCGACGTCAACACCTACGACGTCGGTCGCTTCTTCTCGATCGGCGCTTCCGCGAAGTTCTAAACGGATGGGCCGAGAGGGGGTTTGCCCCTCTCGGTCTCCTCCGAACGGCGCCCCAACCGACGCGCCTCTCGCCTCGGATCATCCGAACCGGGAGCGTTTGTCATATTTCTGTAGTCAAACCGTCGCCGAACTGCGGCGCCGCCGCGCTACATCGCTTCGACCGTAAGCGATCCGTTGGCGGACCCCATTGTCATTCCCTGACCTTCCCCGTTCGCCCGGTCCCAGGATCATCCTCGCGCTTGAGGTCCTGCTGGTGCTGCTGCTCGCCGCGCAGGCGGCGCGTCTGGTCTGGATCATCGCCGCGCCGGTCGGTGTGGTCTCGCCGCCCGTAAAGGCCTCTCACCCTCCCGTGGACATCAGCGTGCTGGCCCGGTTCGACGCGTTCGGCGCGACGCGCGGGGCGGTCGGCGGGTCGGTCATCGATGGCTTCCGTCTTTTCGGCGTGAGGTCCGGCGGGCCGGGCGGCGGCTCCGCCATCATCGCGGGACCCGACGGCGTGCAAAAGTCCTACACCGTCGGCGAGACCATCGCGGATGGCGTCACCCTGGCCTCCGTCGCGGCCGATCACGTCGAGCTCTCCCGTGGCGGCGCGCGCGCGACCCTTTCCTTCCCGGTGTCCCAATGACCAAGGTCCATCCGTCGCGTTCTGTTCTGGCCGCCGCCGCTGCGGCCCTGGTCTTGGGCGGCGCCGTGCTTCCGCCCGCGCTCGCCCGAGCCCAGACCCAGCTGCTGAATGTCCAGGACGCGGATATTCGCGTGTTCATTCAGGACGTCGCCAAGTCCACCGGCACGACATTCATCATCGATCCGCGCGTCAAGGGAACCGTGACCGTGGCGAGCAACGGCCCGCTGAACCGTCGCGAACTCTTCGAGGTGTTCCTGGCGACGCTGCGGGCCAACAATTTCGTGGCCACCCCCGCCGGTAATGGCGCCTACCGCATCGAGCCTTCCGAGAACGCGGCCCGACAGCCGTCGGCGGCCGGTGGTCAGTTCGCGACCGAGGTGTTCCGACTGCGCACCCTGGACGCGGCCAGCGCCGTCGAGATGCTCAAGCCGCTGGTCGGACCGCAGGGCCAGGTCGTGGCGAACCCGCGCGGCGCCGCCGTGGTGGTGGCGGACTATGCCGACAACGTCCGTCGTATCCGCGGTCTCCTGGCCCAGGTCGATCAGGACCGCGCGACGGTTCACACCGTCACCCTGACCCACAGTTCGGCCCGCGAGATCGCCCAAGTGCTGAACGACATGCTCGCCACGCCGGGGGCGGAGGGCAAGAGCGGCCGGGGCGCCGTCACCGTGGTCCCGGTCGACAGCAGCAACTCGGTCTTGCTCCGCGGTGATCCCGACGCCGTTCAGCGTCTGCTGCCGATCATCACCGACCTTGATCGTCGCGCCGAGTCCAGCGACGATGTGCGCGTCGTCTTCCTGCGTCACGCCAACGCCGAGCAGATGCTGCCCGTGCTGCAACAACTGGTGGGGCAGACGGCTGTCTCGTCGACGACGAGCGCGTCGCGGAGCCTTGGCGGGTCACGGGCCGCGACCGGAGCGCCGGCTCCGTCGACTCCAGCGACCGCCCCGGCCGCCACCGTCGCGCCGAGCAATGGCGCCCAGGCGACGATCGCGCGCTTTCCCGGCGCCAACGCCCTGATCATCAACGCGCCGCCCGAGACCCAGCGCACCTTGGCCGAGGTCATTCGCCAGCTGGACATTCGCCGGGAGCAGGTTCTGGTCGAGGCCATCGTCGTCGAGGTCACCGACGGAACCGCCAAGCAGCTGGGCGTGCAGTTCCTGCTCGGCGGGACCAACGGCACCATTCCCTTCGTCGCGACCAACTACACCAATGCCACGCCGAGCCTGCTGCCGCTCGTCGGCGCGGCGGCGACCACGACCCGCGGCGCCGACAGTGATGGGCTGAAGTCCATGCGCGACGCGGCCATCAGCTCCCTGCTGACCGCATCGGGCGTCACCTCGGGCGTCTACGGTCGCAGTGGTGACGCGCTGTTCGGCGCGATCATCAATGCGGTGAAGAAGGACACGGGCTCCAACCTGCTGTCGACGCCGTCGATCATGACGCTGGACAACGAAGAGGCCCGTATTCTGGTCGGCCAGGAAGTGCCGATCACGACGGGCGAAGTGCTGGGCGACTCCAACGCCAACCCCTTCCGAACCATCCAGCGCCAGAACGTCGGCATCCAGCTGGAGGTCAAGCCGCAGATCAATGCGGGCGGCGGCATCACCCTGTTCCTGCGACAGGAAGTGTCGAGCGTCGCGGGGCCCGTCAGCGTCGGCTCCAGCGAGCTGATCATCAACAAGCGCGAGATCGAGACCACGGCCCTGGTCGACGACGGCGACATCGTCGTGCTGGGCGGCCTGCTGGACCAGCAGGAGACCCAGTCGGCCCAGCGCACGCCCGGCCTGGGGGATGTTCCCGGTCTCGGGGCCCTGTTCCGGAGCACGGCGCGCGAACACAAGAAGACCAACCTGATGGTCTTCATCCGGCCCCGCATCATCCGCAGCAGCGCCGACGCGCGCGACCTGACCGCGCCGCGCTACGACTACATGCGCAACCTGCCGCCGATGACCACGCAGGATGGCGATAACTCGTTGGACGCGGTGATGCGCGACTACCTGAACGTGGCCCGTCCGGTCGGGGCGCCGGCGCCCGCTAACGTCTCGCCGACCGCCGGCAAGCCGGCGACGACGCCATGACCATGCCGATGCTCGCCTACGGTTTCGCCAAGCGAAACGGGGTGGTCCTGCTGTCCCTGGGCGAGCGAGCGGTGATCGGCGTTCGCGAGGGCTATGACCCGATGGCGCTGGTCGAGATCCGGCGGGCGGTCGGCGCGCCGCTGGCGATCGAGCCGATGACCGCCCCGGTGTTCGATCGCAAGTTCTCGGAGGTCTATGCGGGCGCGGGCCTAGCCACCGCCTCAAGCGCCGACAGCCTGGATCTGGAGGGCGGCCTGGGCCTCCTGCTCGAGGACATGCCCGCCGCGGCCGACCTGCTCGATCCCCAGGACGACGCGCCGGTCATTCGCCTGATCAACGGCCTGATCGCCGAGGCCGTGCGCCTGGGCGCGTCGGACATCCATATCGAGCCCTTCGAGAAGGCGCTGATTGTCCGGCTTCGGATTGATGGCGTGCTGACCGAGGTGCTGAGCCTGTCGCCCCGCATCGCCGCGATGCTGGTGTCGCGGGTCAAGGTCATGGCCAAGCTGGACATCGCCGAGAAGCGCGTCCCGCAGGACGGCCGGATCTCGCTGGCCCTGGGCGGCAAGAGCCTGGACGTCCGGGTGTCGACCCTGCCGGCCCGCATGGGCGAACGGGTGGTGATGCGGATTCTCGACAAGGACCAGGCCGGCCTGCGCCTGACCGATCTTGGCATGTCGCCCGACGTGCTGAGCGCTTTGGAGACGGCCGTGCGCGAGCCGCATGGGATCATCCTGGTCACCGGACCCACCGGCTCGGGTAAGACGACGACGCTTTACGCGGCCCTGGCCGTGTTGAACGACAACAGCCGCAACATCCTGACCATCGAGGATCCGGTCGAGTACGCCGTGCATGGCATCGGCCAGACCCAGGTCAACACCAAGGTCGGCATGACCTTCGCGGCGGGCCTGCGGGCCATCCTGCGCCAGGACCCCGACGTGGTGATGGTCGGTGAAATCCGCGACTCCGAGACCGCCCAGATCGCCGTCCAGGCCAGTTTGACCGGTCACCTTGTGTTGTCGACGGTCCATACCAACGACGCGGCGGGCGCGGTGGTGCGCCTGCGCGACATGGGTGTCGAGCCCTTTCTGCTGGCCTCGACCCTGCGCCTCGTGATCGCCCAGCGGCTGGTGCGTCGCCTGTGCGAGCATTGCCGCACGCCCGAACCCGCCGACGCCGCGACGGCGGCTCTGGTGGGGCTGCCTGAGGGCGAGATTCTGTATCGCCCCGTCGGCTGCGCCCACTGCGGCCACACCGGCTATCAGGGCCGGATCGGTGTCTATGAGGCTCTGCGCGTCGACGACCACCTGCGCCGTCTGATCGGAGGCAACGCCAGCGAGCAGGAGATCACCGAGGCGGGTCTGGATCGCCGCCTGGGGCAGGAGGCGCGGGCCTATGTTCTGGCGGGCCTGACGACGGTGGAGGAGGCGCTCCGGATCACGGGCCAAGGGGCGCGCGATGGCGACCTTTGACTATGTGGCGCTGGATCTGGCTGGCCGGACGCGCCGGGGCCAGCTGAGGGCCGTCGACGAGGCCGCCGCCGCCGAACAGCTGCAACGCAAGCGCCTGGCGCCGGTCAAGATCATGGCCTCGGTCGCCAAGCCGGTCAGCGCGGGGCGTCTGGCCTTCGGCCAGGGCCTGAGCGCCAAGGACCGGTCGATGTTCACGCGCCAGCTGGCGACCCTGACCTCGGTCTCGACGTTGGAAGAAGCGCTGCGCACGATCGCCCTGCAGGCCGACAAGCCGAAGCTGAAGCAGGTGATCGGCGAGGTTCATGCCGCCGTGCTGGAGGGCTATCGGCTCTCGGACGCGATGGCCCGTCCCACCAAGGCGTTTCCGCCACTGTACCGCGCCATGGTGGCGGCCGGCGAGTCGTCCGGCGCCTTGCCGGCGATCCTGGATCGCCTTGCCGACCTCTTGGAGCAACAGCAACAGGTCCGTGCCAAGATCACCACGGCTCTGGTCTATCCGATCGTTCTGGCGGTGGTCGCCTGTCTGGTTGTCGCGGCCCTGATGGTCTTCGTCATTCCCAAGGTGGTCGAGCAGTTCGACTCGATGGGCCAGACCCTGCCGCTGCTGACGCGCCTGGTGATCGGCCTGTCGACCGGTCTCCAGACCTTCGGCTGGTTGATCGTCGTCAGCGCTGCGATCGCGGTGTTCGCCTTTCTTCGCGCCCTGCGTCATCGGCCCTTCAAGCTGGCGGTGGATCGCTGGCTGCTGCGCCTGCCGATGATCGGCCGCCTGATCCGGGACGTCCATGCCGCCAGACTTGCCCGGACGCTCGCCACCATGGTCGCCAGCGGACTGCCGGTGCTGGAGGGCCTGATGCTGACCGCCGGCACGGTGCGCAACGCCGTGCTGCAAGCCGCGCTCGACGACATGATCGCCGCCATCCGCGAAGGCGGCGCGCTGTCGGTGGCCATGCGCCGGGCCGAGGTCTTTCCGCCGGTGCTCGTCTACATGACCGCCAGCGGCGAGAGTAGTGGGCGGGTCGAAGCGATGTTGATGCGCGCGGCCGACTATCTGGAACGTGAGTTCGAGACCTTCACGGCCACGCTGCTCAGCCTGCTGGAGCCGGCCATCATCGTGCTGCTGGGCGGCGTGGTGGCGACCATCGTGCTGTCGATCCTGCTGCCGATCCTGCAGATCAACAATCTGGCCTTGAACTAGGAAGCCAAGTCATGCCGAACCTCGATCCCGAGACGAGACGCCGCCGGGCCCGCCGGGCCGGTTTCACGCTGGTGGAGATGATGGTGGTCATCGTCATCCTGGGCCTTCTCGCCACGGTCGTGGCGATCAACGTGCTGCCCAACCAGGAAAAAGCCATGAAGGGTAAGGCGCGCGCCGACGTGTCCGTCCTGGAACAGGCGCTGGAGAGCTATCGTCTGGACAACTTCTCATTTCCGACGACCGAGCAAGGGCTGTCGGCCCTTATCGCCCCGCCAGCGGGCCTGACCCAGGTCGATCGCTATCGTGAAGGCGGCTATATCCGCCGCCTGCCCAAGGACCCTTGGGGTAACGACTACCAGTACCGCGCGCCCGGCGCGCACGGCGCGATCGATGTCTACTCGTTCGGCGCGGACGGCCGCGAAGGCGGTGAGGGCAAGGACGCAGACATTGGCAACTGGAGCTGACGCCAGACGAGCCAAGAGGCGTCGCGTCGCGCGGGCGGGTTTCACCCTGGTCGAGCTCATGGTCGTGCTGATGATCATGGGCCTGCTGGCCACGGCGGTGATCCTGACCCTGCCTGACGGGAAGATGTCGCTGTCGCAGGAGAGCGCGCGGTTCGCCGCGCGGCTGCTGCGCGCGCGTGAGGAATCCCTGCTCACCAATCGCCAGGTCAGGGTCGAGGTCTCGTCCGCCGACTATCGGTTCGACATCCGGGACGGCCGCGGGTGGCGGGCGCTGGACAAGGCTCCATTCGTGACGACGGCGTGGGTGGAAGACACTCGGGTCGCCAGCCGCGATGGGGCGGGGGCCGTCATTTTTGAGCCAACCGGCCAGGCCAATGGGGCCGAGTTCAGCCTGGGGCGCGGCGGTTCTGGCTATGTGGTCAGCGTCGATGTCGCCGGAAATGTTGCTGTCCATGCCGCCCAGACGCTCTGAAGCCGGCTTCACGCTGATCGAGCTGCTGGTCGCCCTGGCGATCTTCAGTCTGGCGGTGTTGGCGCTCTTGAACCTGGCGGGCGAGAACACGCGCGCCAGCGGTCGGCTGCAGGATCGCATCCTGGCCGAGGTGGTGTTGGACAACCGCGCGATCGAGGCGGTGACCAGCGTGGCGCCGCCGGCCTTGGGCCGCGTCTCCGGAGCTGAACGGGTCGCTGGCCGCCCGTGGTTGTGGACTCGCCAAGTCAGCCGCACCGACGATCCCTCGATCCTGCGGGTCGACATCGCGGTCATGGCGCCGACATCCCGCCAGCCGGCCGCGGCGGTGACCCTGTTCAGGGCCGCGCGATGAAGGGCTTCACCCTGATCGAAATGATGGTGGCGCTGCTGATCTTCGCGCTGATCACCGCCGCCGGAGTCGCGGTGATGAACTCGACGCTTACCAACCAGAGCGCCGTCCGCGTTCGGGTGGAGCGTTATGCCGAGTTGCAGCGTATGCGGGCTATCGTGAAGGCCGATCTCTCACAGGCGGCGACACGCCGGACGCGCGGCGAGGACGGCGTCCCGGCGCTAACCGCTTTCGCGGGGGTCAGCCCCTGGGTGGCGGGCGGCCCCCTGCTGGCCTTCACGCGTCGCGGCTACGAAAATCCCGACCAGGCGCCGCGCGCCTCGATGCAGTATGTGGAGTACGCGCTGGTGGAGGGACGTCTGGAGCGCCGGACCCGCCCCGCGCTGGACGGCGCCCGGCTCGGACCCGCCCAGGTGCTGATGACCGACGTGGAGAGCGTCCAGTCCGCATATCTGTTCGACGGCGTCTGGCGTCCGACGTGGCGGGGCGAAGCGGGGGCGGACATTCCGACCGCCGTGCGCCTGAACGTGAAGCTCAAGGACCTGGGTGACATCGACCAGCTCTTCCTCACCTCGGGAGAGGGGCGATGAAGCGGGAGGACGAGAAGGGCGCGGCGCTGCTGACCGTCATGCTGATGGTCGCGGTGATCTCGGTGATCGCGGTCGGCGTTCTGGACGACATCCGGTTCGGTGTGCGCCGCACGCTGAACGCGCGGATCGCCAGCCAGGCTCAATGGTACGCCCTGGGCGCTGAACAACTGGCCCGCACCCGCATCGCTCAGTTGATGGAGCGCGACGCGGGCAAGACCACGCTTGAGGGCGGCTGGAACGGGCGGGTGATCGCGTTCCCGATCGACCAGGGCCGCATGGAGGCGAAGGTCACCGACGCCACGGGCTGCTTCAACCTCAATAGCGTGGTCGAGGCCAACCAGGGCGAGCCTTTCCGCCGGCGCGAGCTGGGGGTTCGGCAGTTCACGACCTTGCTGTCCCTGGTGGGGGTCTCCGGCGGGCCGGAGCTCGCGGAAAATCTCGCAGAGTGGATGGACAGCAACGATGTCGGCCGCACCGACGCGGAAGACCCGGGCTATGCGAAGCTGGCGCAGCCTTACAGGACTGCGGGCGGGCCTCTGGCCGAGGTGAGCGAGCTCCGGGCGGTGCGTGGCTTCACGCCCGGCGTCTACGCCGCGCTTCGTCCCTATGTCTGCGCCCTGCCGACGACGGACCTGTCGCCCATCAACGTCAACACCCTCCCGCCCGAACGCGCGCTCCTGCTGACAGCGTTGACCGAGGGGCGCATCAGCCGCGAGACGGCGGCCAGCGTGCTCCACAGCCGCCCCGCCGCGGGCTGGCCCGACGCCCAGGCGTTCTGGGGCCAGCAAGCCCTGGTCGCCACGCCGCCCGGCGACGTGGTGCGCGACCAGATCAAGTTCCGCACCCGGTACTTCGCCTTGGACAGCCAAGTCGTCTTCGCCGACATGCCGGTGTTCATGACCGCCCTCTTCGAAACGCCGTCGGCCAACAAGGTGATCTTGGCCGCCCGACGTTGGACGCCCGACGAATGACCTTGCTCAGCCTTCTAATCCTGCCCGCCGCACCCGACGAGCCGGCGCAACTTCTTCAGGACTTTGGCCTGTCGGCCACGCGGCGGCCGCTGGCGCCTGACGAGCGTCTCGACGACGTCGGCCCGGTGATCCTGGTCGCGCCTGGCGAGGACGTCGTGGCGCGCTGGATGGACCTGCCGCTCGGCAGCCCGGCCCAGGCACGATCGGCGGCCGCCTTCCGCCTGGAGGACGAAGTCGCCCTTGGGGGCGATGACCTGCATATCGCCGTCGGGGATGCCGATCAGGCGGGTCGAACGCTCGTGGCCTGGACCGCCCGGCGGACGCTACAGGCCTGGCTGGACGCCGCCCAGGCGTACGGACTTTCCGTCGATGCCGTCATTCCCGACTATCTTCTATTGCCCGAGACCGAAGACGGCGTCCTGGTGGTGGGGCGGCTGGGGCGGCGGTTGGCGTTGCGCGAACCGGGCAAGGCGCTGAGCGCAGATCCCGAACTGGCGGCCCTCCTGCTCGACGGGCGCGAGCACCGCATCCTCGACGGTAAGGCGCTCGACGCTCAACTGATCGCTGGTGCGCGCTCCCCGGCCATCAACCTGCTGCAAGGGCGCTTCGCCGTCCGCCGGCCTGGCGAGCAAAAGGGTATGAAGCGCCTGGCGATCCTGGCGGCGGCGGCGGTGCTTTCGCCACTGTTGCTGCTGATCGTGCAGATCGCCCATGACCAGTGGACGGCCAACGGCCTGGAGCGCCGCGCCGCCAAGCTGGCGGTCTCGCTCGTGCCGCAAGCCTCCCGCTATGAAGACGCGACGGGCTACGCCCTGACTCGGCTGGCTGCGAGTCAGAGCGGTCAAGGGTTCGGCGCGCTCGCCGCCAGTTATCTCGGCATGGTCGAGTCCGTCCCCGGTGTGACGTTGGACACCCTGGTCTATGGCGAGGAGGGGGCGATCCGCTCGACGATCGGCTACGCCAACTACTCGGACATGGACCAACTGCGCATGGCCGCCAAGCGGCTTGGCCTGGAGCTGACCGAGCAAAGCACCGCCAGCGAGGGCGGGCGGATCAGCAGCGATCTCATCGTGAGGAGAAAGCCGTGAACGGACGACTCGAAGCCGCCCGTCTCTGGTGGGCGGCGCGCACCGGACGCGAGCAGGTCCTGCTGGCGGTCATGACCGCGGCGCTCGTCGCGGTGCTGGGCTGGTATGGCGTCATCACGCCGCTGATGGCCACGTCACAGGCCGCGCGGGTTCGCGTTGAAAAGGCCTCGGTTCAATGGGCCACTCTGCGGGGTCTTTCGGCCGGCGCCAGCCGGTCAGCCGCCTCGGGCGGCGCCGCGCCGCAGGCGGTGGTCGAGGCCGCCGCGAGCAAGGTCGGCCTCCCGATCTCACGCCACCGCCAGGACGCCAACGGCCGCTTCACCATCTGGATCTCCGCGATCGACGCCAAGATCCTCCTGCCCTGGACCGCGAGCCTGGAGCGCGATGGCGGCGTCAAGGTCACCGATTTCACCGCCTCGCGCCTGGATAACGGTCTCATCGAGGCGGAGATCACCTTCGCGCGCGCCGCGCCATGAGTAATCGATTCCTCATCGCGGCGCTTATCGTCGCCACCCTGATCATGACCGCGGCGCTCGCGCCGATGAGTCTGCTCTCCGAGCGCTTGGCCAGAACCGAAGCGTTCGGCGCGGCGGGCGTGAGCGGCGCCGTCTGGCGGGGCCGCTTGAAAGACGTGACCCTCGCGGGCGCTCCGATCGGAACCTGGAGGGGCGGGCTCAACCTCTTGGCCCTGGTCACGGGTCAGGTTCGGATGGGCCTGAGGCATGACAAGGCGGGTTCGGATCAACGAGCGACCTTGCTGCTCAGCGGCCGCGACAAGGGCGTAGAGCGCCTCAGTCTGCGGACCTCCGCCGACCTAGCGCCCCTCGGGCTGCCGCTCACCGGGGATGTCGCCCTGCGAGATGTTTCGGCGGTCTTTCGAAACGGACGGTGCGCGCGGGCTGGCGGCGACACGCGCCTACGGCTGATCGGCGATGGTCCCTTGCGTGGCGCGGTGCTCAGCGGTGTCGCCGTCTGCCGCGCCGACACCTGGACCACCACGCTCAGCGGGCGGGCCGCAGGCGCGGACCTGACGCTGAGCGGCCGTGTGCAGGGCGATGGCCGCTATCAACTGGAGATGTCTGCCGCAACGACGGATCCGGATCTGATCCAGGGCCTGGTGGCCAGCGGCTTCGTCCGCGACGCGACAGGCGCTCGGCGGTCGGTCGATGGCCGGCTGGTCCCTCCGTCAGCGAAGTAGCGCGTGTAACGGGCCCCAGAGCCAGGTCAGCCACGCCCCGACCGCCAGGAATGTTCCAAACGGAAGCTGCTGGTCGGCGGCGAAGCGGCGTCGGACAATCGCCTGCGCGATCGCCACGCTGAGGCCGGCGACGCAGGACCAGATCAGCACCGACGGCAGGCCTTGCCAGCCGACCCAGGCGCCGATCGCGCCGAGCAGGCGCGGATCCCCGCCGCCCAGGCCGTCAAACCCTCGGACCCGCTTGTAAAGCCAGGCGATCAAGGCCAGCCCTCCATAGCCCACTGCCGCGCCGACGAAGGGCGTCCAGGTCGGGACCTCACCGATCATGAGCGTCGCGATCGCCCCCAGGGCGCCGAACGGCAGGGTCAGCCTGTCGGGAAGCCAGAGGTGCTCGGCGTCGATCGTCGCAATCAGCAGCAGCGCCCAGCCGAAAAGCGCGGTTACCGCAACCAATCCCCCGGAGAAGGTGAGCGCGCTCCATGCCGCGATCAGCAGACATCCGGCCTCAAGCAGGGGGTAGCGCCAGGGTATGGCCGCTCCGCAGGTCCTGCAGCGCCCGCGCAGCGCCAGGAAACTGAACAGCGGGACCAGATCGATCAAGCCCAGTTGACGTCCGCACGCATCGCAAGCTGATCGTGACATCGCCCAAGGACGCTCCGCCGGCAGGCGTAGCGTCAGCAGGCCGATGAAGCTGCCGACAAAGGGCGCGAAGATCAGGGCCGAAACGGCCCAGAGCTGTTCGATGGTCAAGAGAGGCTCGTCCGAAGGTGATAGGAGCCTTGGCCTAGAGCTGTCCGAACAACAATCGCCTAAGCGGCGAAGGGATGAAATTTTATGGCGTCGCTCACCCTAACCGACTCAGCGCCTCGCGCGGGGACGGTCGATCGACTGACAGGCTTTGGATGAGGGCGCCGCGCCCCTTCAGCGCCTTATGGGTCTGCAGGAGATCGGGTGATGTCGGTCGATCTCCCGCCCAAGAACAGACGTTTATATCCGCAGCCGAGCAACCTAGTCGAACGCAGCGTTGGTTCGCTACCGTCCCGGCGCCCAGCGTGCTGAATGCCCGCTTACGGGAGCGAAGCTAACGGCAGCAACCAGGCCAGCGCCTCCTTTCGGCTCGAGGTCTCATTCGGCAGCCGTGCGAAGATTGCCGCGGTTCCACCATTTTACGATCCCGCTATGGCTCGCCCGGCGCGGCGGCATGACCTGCGATGCGTTTCCGGCGCTCTTCGCACGCTACTGCGAGACGGTGACGCGATCACTTCGCGGCCTCGTCGTCGTCTGCTCGATGAACGAGATGAACGTGCCCCTGATCATTCAGGACGTGGCGCGCGACCTGCTGTCAGGTCCTGAAGGGGAGGCCAGGCGCGCCGCTGCAGCGCGGGCGCTCGGCGCGCCGATCAGCAGTAATTTCCTGTTCACGCCCCCTGATGCGTTGGTCCGTAACGGACTGGACGCCCACGCTACGGGTCGAGATGCGATCAAGGCCGTGCGGCCTGACGTGCAGGTGGGGGTCACGCTCTCCTTGCAGGATGAACAGGCCGAGCCGGGCGCCGAGGCCGTGCGCGACGCCCGCCGCCCGCCGGTGCTGGTTACCGAAAACGGCTTTTCAGGCGACGATGACGAGCGCCGCTGCGCCTTTGTCGGCGAGTCGCTTGATCACCTTCAAAGGGCGATCGCCGATGGCGTCGACGTGCGCGGCTACTTCTATTGGTCGCTGCTGGACAACTACGAATGGATGTCCGGCTACGGTCCCAAGTTTGGGATCGTTGGCGTTGACCGCTCGACGCAACGACGCATGATCAAGCCCTCGGCCTTGACCTACGGCGCGATCGCGCGGGCGGGCGCTATCGGCGCCGTCGAGGCGCGGTCCGCCATGACCTCCCCGTCACCCCTGCGCGCCGCTACGCCTCTGGGCATGGGGTAGCGGCATTCGCCATTGGATCTGGGGCGAGCGCGCTTGGGGGGCGCACTCGCCCCAGGGGAGGGAGCGCGGGGCGCTGCGGGGGAGGTTCCAGACTTCTCTGACGTGGCGTACAAAAGCCGGATGAGTTCAGAGACGGCGCAGAGCGCGCGACCTCCAAAGCGGCCGCGTCGGACCCAGGAACAGCGTAGCGCTGAGACGCGCGCGGCCCTCTTCGAGGCGGCTGTTCGTACGATCGACAGATAAGGTTGCGCTGGGGCCAATACAGCCCTGATCGCCGATGAGGCGGGGGTGACGCGTGGGACGATCAACCACCATTTCGCCAGTCGCGCAGCCTTTATGGCCGAGGTCGTGCGCTGGGTTTTCGAGCGCGAAACCGAGATCTTCCGAACGCTCACCCAAGATCGCCGCGCAGGCGCCCGGGTAAGCGACTGGCCAGCGCTGCTTTGGGATGTGTTCTCCCGCCCGTCTGGCGTTGCGGTTCTCGAAATCCTGGTGGCCTCCAGAAGCGATCCGGAACTGGCTGAGCTCGTCACGCCGATGCAGGCCGAGGTTGAGCGGACCGGGGCCATGAATTTCGTCCAGAGGATCGGCGCCAGGGACGTCGATATGCCGACGATCCGAATGGTCGTCTGGGCGATCCGCGGCATGACCCTCGGGCGGGCCTTCACCGGCGACGCGGCGGGCATGGAGGGGGCGGTGGCGCAACTGGCGCGGCTCATCGAACGCGCAGCGCCAAGTGGAAGCTTCGAGGAACTGGCCGGGCCGCGGTGAACTCATCGACGATTCTCGCGTGAGCGATACCTCCCAGAGGCGTGGGGCGGCCCAGGCCTTGGAGGTGGTCCAGGCGGCTTATTGACGTGGAGTACGGCAGCCGCGCCTATGCAGATCGCCGAGATCTCTTAGGGCATGTTCAATGTTCCCGCTCTCAAAGAGCACGGCGGTTCAACGACATGGTGACGTTTGCTCTTTAGAAGTAGGCGACATGGATCTGACGTGGACTAGGACGTGAACACCCCATCACAAGTCTCAAGCGCGCCGGACGGGCCGGTCATCTGTCCCATCAACGCGCATCCTGGTTTCGCTGCGGCCGTACGCCATTCTACGACCGGTCCGCTGGCGCTTCTCGACCGTGACCCTAGCTTCTACCGTTGTATCGGCGACATCCCGAGCTACGCGCTGGGCGTACTCGCGCTTTATCTGCATTCGACCGACCGGCTGTACCACCGGGGTCTTCGAAACGTCGCCAAAGATCTTTTTAGTCCCGGCCGCGCCACTGCCATTCTTTCACGAATGCAAACGATAGGCTTGATCGTACCGATCGACGCCTTTGAGAAAGGACGGCAACGGCGCTACAGCCCGGCGCCAGCGATGATCGAGGCCTTCCGCGCCTGCTATTTGATCGAACTTCAAAGCCTCGCAATGATTGACGCCCGCGCCGGCGCCCTAGTCGAAGCCTTTGACGACCCCGCGATCTTCGACGGGATCATCGCCTTTCTGGCCAGCAGCCATCTAGCGGCGCCGACTTTGGATCAGGAGCTCATCGACCCGATGGGAGGCGTCGGTCGCCGATCAATGGGTCTGATGCTCAGCTACGCTCTGGCGGAGGCGGCGTTCAAGGCGGGGCTGCCTCGCGCGGCGGGCAGGATTGAGATCACGGTGTCCAGCCTCGCGAGGCGTCTGGGCATATCCAGGCCGCACTGCCGTCGAGTTTTGATTCTGTTGCAGGACGCGGGACTGGTTTCTGTCGACCAGAAAGCCAATGCGGTGACCCTCATGCCCGCCTTCGCCGAGGCTTTGGACGTTTACTTCGTTGGGATGTTCAACGCTCTGCTGGCGGCGGTCCGCCATGTGAGCGTCGAACGGCTCTGCGGATCCCATTAGTCTGGCGATTCATTCAGGCGATACTGCAAAGCGCAGTTAAATATTATCGAAACATGTCGATGACCCCACTGGGTGGGCTCTCAATCGATGTGAGTTATCCGACCCGAAGTGTGTCAAATGTGTTCAGTTGCGGGCGCGACTGATTTTTTCTTACTGACCAAATGGGGGCGGTTACTCACGCATTAAAGATAAAATGCCACGCCCCCTGCCAATTCCGTGCGCGATCGGCGCGCGGAACGTGTCGGGTTTTGGTTGGGGTGCGTCTTGCCGAGGGTGTTCAGAGGACTTGAGCGATTCGGCGCGCGGCTGGGGGCGGCGCTATCGCGAGCGATAAAGGGGGCTGCGCTTTCGGGGCGAGCCCTAGTTCGAGTCCCGGGCGCCGCAGGCGGATCAAAACCGTCGACCCTGGCTGCCGTTCGAGCCGGATCTCGCTCGGGGTTCGGCGGGGCCATCGTCCTTGCGGTAGCCGTTCTCGGTGGGCTGGCGTCGCCGTCGTCCTTGATGGCGCAGACGGCCACCACGACGACATTGATGTCCACCCAGAACCCTTCGGTCGTAAACTCTTACGGGCAGCCGAGCGGCGTGACCCTATACGTCACGATCTCGCCCAATCCCGGCAGCGGCAACGGCAGTGTCCGGTTCACCGACAATGGCGCGGATATCAGTGGCTGCACGTCGGTCCAGGTGCAGTCCGGCGTCGCGAGTTGCTCGATGGGCAGCGGGCTGCCGATGGGGACCCGCAGCATCGTCGCCTACTACTCGGGCGGCACGGGATATGCCGCTTCCGTATCTTCAACCCTGACGCAGTATTCGGTGCGCGGGCCCTCCGTGGCCGCCAGCTACGCCGCCAGCTCGATCCGGCAGGATCAGTCGACGACCCTGACGATCACTTTGACAAACCCGAACACCGTCGCGCTTGGCGGCGTGAGGCTGCCCGCGACCGACCTTTCGAGTTTTTCGGGAGCAACCATAAGCCTCGGCGCAGGCACCTGCTCGTCGTCGCCCCGCATAGATTTCGGCGAAGTATCCCTGAGCAATCAGACGCTCGCCGCCAACAGTTCCTGCACCGTCGTCGTCAACATTCCCGCAGGCCAACCCACCGGGACGAGATACGTCAATCCGCAGTCTCCAACCGCCACGACCGCAAACGGCGTCAGTGGTTTCAGTCTCACGGGCTCCAGCGGCGGTCAGCAGAACCTGACGGTTACCGCGGGCGTTCCCGCCCCACCCACCATCACCGTCAGCCGGACAACATTTCCCGGCGCCATCGCCGTCGGCGGGACCACCCAACTGACGTTCACGCTGAGGAACCCAAACGCGTTTCTGATCACTGGCGTCGGGACGACGCTGACCTTGCCGAGCGAGCTGGTCATTCATCAGAACTCAGGATCCGATTTCACCACCACCTGCACCAACGCGTCCTTGTTAGGCTCTACGGGCGGCGGCTCGGTGAGGCTCATCGGCGGGCGGATAAGCGCCAACGGTTCCTGCACTTTCACCGTCACGGTTCGCGGCGCGTCGGCCGGTTCGGTAAGCGTTCCGACGGGCGCCCCCAGCGCTACTAACGCCGCTGCGGGCGCAGAGGGCTCTCCTCTCGCGATCACGGTGAACCCCACCCTCACGGTCACCCAAGCGGTGGCGTCCACGGTCCTGACCCAGAACGTCGCGGCGACGGCCTTCACGCCTGTGACCGCTTCGGGAGGCGCGGGACCACTGACCTATGCGATCACCTCCGGCGGCGCCCTGCCAACCGGTCTGATTTTCTCCACCTCGACGGGCCAGATCAGTGGCACACCCACGAGCACGAAAGCTCGGACCACCTATAATGTCACGGTGACCGATCAGTCTGTCCCGACAGCGATCACCGGCACCACGACCTTTGATCTGACGGTCAATGCGGCGTTCACCCCGACCCCGACGCTGACCTTCGCCACGCCGACCTCGGCCAGCGTGACCATGGGCGGCTCGCTGACGAATGCGGCGACCTCGACCCTCAGCGGCGGAAACTTTGGCGCGATCAGCTATGCCTCAAGCGACCCGGGTATCGCCACGGTTAGCGCCAGTGGTGTGGTCACTCCGGTCGGCGTCGGCGCCGCGACCATCACCGCGACCCAAGCAGCGGTGGCGGGTGTCAACGCTCAGGCTTCTCAAACCTATGTTCTAACCGTCGCCTTGCCCCCAGCCCCGACGGTCGCGTCGACATCCGTCGATGTGGCCTATAATTCGCCAGGGCAAGCGGTCAGTTTGCCGGTGAGCGGTCAATACACCGCGCTTGCGATCTCAAGCGCGCCCACGAATGGCAAGGTGAGCGTCAACGGCGCGACGGCGACCTACATTCCGACGCCGGGCTTTTCGGGCGGGGACAGCTTTACCTACATAGCCACAGGCCTGGGTGGCGCCTCTGCCCCAGCGACTGTGACCCTGCGGGTGGTTCCGCCCGGGGCGCCGACGGTCGCGGCGATTTCCGTCAGCGTGGCGTACAATTCGCCGGGGCAGACCTTCAACTTGCCGGCGAGCGGCGAGTTCACCGCGCTCACGGTCGCGAGCGCGTCTGCGAACGGCAGGGTGACGATCAGCGGCACGACGGCGACCTATGTTCCGACCCCGGGCTTTTTCGGCGCAGACAGCTTCACCTACTCGGCCAGTGGCCCTGGCGGCGCATCGAATGCAGCGACTGTAACGCTGGACGTGGCTCGACCCGACGCACCGACGGCGTTGGCCGCCTCAGCGAATGTCGCCTTTAACTCATCGGGCCAGACCGTTGCTCTGCCGACGAGCGGCGCGGTCACCGCGCTTGCGCTCTTGACCGACCCGATAAACGGCAAGGTGACCATCAACGGCGCGACGGCGACCTACGTCCCGACCCCGGGCTTTTTCGGCGCCGACAGTTTCACCTATACGGCGACAGGCCCCGGCGGCACGTCGTCTCCGGCGGCCGTGACCCTGACGGTCGCGCGGCCTGAGCCGCCAACCGTTGCGGCCGTCTCCGCCGATGTCGCCTATAACTCAGTCGGGCAGGCGGTCAGCCTGGCGGCGAGCGGCGTGTTCACCGCGCTGACGGTCGCCACCGCGCCCACGAACGGCAAGGTGACGATCAGCGGCACGACCGCGCTCTACGTCCCGACCCCGGGCTTCTCCGGCTCTGACAGCTTTACCTATACGGCTACAGGCCCTGGCGGCGGTTCGGCTCCCGCGACTGTGACCCTGACCGTGGCGTCGCCTCGGACTTTAACGGTCGCGGCCGCCTTTGCCGATGTCGCTTACAACTCACCGGGCCAGGCGGTCAGCCTGAAAGCGACCGGCGCCTTCACTGCGCTTGTTGTCGCGACCGCGCCCACGAACGGTACAGTGACGATCAACGGCGTGACCGCGGTCTATGTCCCAACCCCGGGATTTTCGGGTGGGGACAGTTTCACGTATTTTGCTACAGGCCCGGGCGGCGTGTCGCCTCCCGCGACGGTCACCCTGACAGTGGCGCGGCCAGACGCGCCGACGGTCGCGGCAGACTCCGTCAATGTCGCCTTTAACTCGGCGGGCCAGACGGTCAGACTGGCGGCGAGCGGCGTGTTCACCGCGCTTACGGTCGCAACCGCGCCCACGAACGGCAAGGTGACGATCAACGGCGCGACGGCGATCTATGTGCCGAACCCCGGCTTTTTCGGCGCTGACAGCTTCACCTACACGGCCACCGGTCCGGGCGGCACGTCAGCTCCGGCGAAAATTACTCTTGCGGTCGCGCGCCCGCCGCCGGCGCCGGTGGTGGTAAGTCTGCCGGCGACCGCGACGACGGCAGTTGTCCCGTCTGCGGCAGGCGGCTCAGGGGCGTCGGTTACGGTCGATTTGACCACCATCGCAACGGGTAGCGTGACGGGATTTGAAGTCACCGCGCCGGGCCAATATGGCCAAGTGGCGATCGAGGAGGTGATCTTGGGCTCGTCGATGGCGCTGGCCGAGGACGTCGCGCGCCCCAGCCGGCCGCGTTCTAGTTCGATGCTCGGCTACCGCCTCCGTTACACGCCGAATCCTGGGTTCATGGGCGTGGATACGGTGACCCTGGTTGCTGTGGGACAGGGGGGACGTTCAGCGCCGGTCGTGTTTACCTTCAATGTCCCGGGTAAGGCTCCGGATCTAAGCGCTCGGGTGCTGTCCAGCGGCTCGGTGACTCTGACCCCGACGACGGGCGTAATCGGGGGGCCATTCCAAGGCCTGCGGATCATCCGCGCTCCGGCTTTCGGGACGGCGATAACTTCGGGGTTGACCCTGGTGTTCGCGCCCGGCGCGGGTGGGAGCGGCGCAGCGTCGCTGGACTACGTGGTGGAGTTGCCGTTCGGATCCTCCGGGGTTGGGCGTATCGATCTGCAGGCAGATCCAGTCCCCGTCGTGGCTCCGATCAAGATCACGACACAGGCGGGCCGTCCGGTCACCACCAGCGTGACCGCGAACGCCCAAGGCGGCCCATTCATCTCCGCCGCCGTCGTCAGTCTGTCGGTTCCCAGCGCCGGGAAGGCTACCCTGACGGCGGGCGGCTCGGCGGGGGCGCGGACCTATGATCTCACCTTCACGCCGGATGGCCAGTTCGCCGGCCAAGTGGACGTCAGATTCACTCTTTCGAACGCCTTCGCGACCTCGACCGGCTTGGTTCAAATCACGGTAGAGCCCCGTCCGGACCCTTCGCGGGATCCTGATACGCGCGCCCTGATTTCCGGCCAGGCCGATACGGCCTGGCGCTTCGCCCGCGCCCAGACCGAGAACTTCAGCCGGCGTCTTGAGCAAATACGCGGCGGCGACAATCGAAGCCAGAACGGGCTATCGGTGAACATGGGCGCCTTCAGGGACACTAAGCGCACGCCCAATGTTGAGTTTCAGCAGCAGTTGGGTCTGGACGTGGACGAGCAGGGTCGCTCTCCGCGCGACCGGGCCTACCAGGCGGAGGAGCGAGCCTTCCTCGACGGCTTCAAGATGCGTAGCGCCGCTCTGGCCTCATCTGCGTCAGATGCGGACGACGACAGCGGGCTGTCTGACCCGGCGTCCAGCCCGAAGGCGCGGGTTGGATCGCCGTCCAAGGTCGGGGTGTGGGCGGGCGGCGGCCTGGACTGGGGTCATCGCGACGCCCAGGGCCTGCGCGACACCCGATTCAGCACCTCGGGCGTGAGCGGGGGCGCCGACTTGAAGGTCAACGACAACCTGATCTTGGGCGGCGGCTTTGGATATGGCGGTGATCGCACCCGCATCGGCAGCCAAGGCACGGCGTTTGACAGCGAGACCCTGGTCGGCGTGCTCTACGGAAGCTGGCGCGCCGCGCCCGACCTGCACCTGGAAGGGTTGATCGGCTACGGGCGGTTGGACTACGGCTCCCGTCGCTGGTCGCCCGAGGAGTCTGGCTTCGCTCTTGGCCGGCGATCGGGGAATCTCACCTTCGGCTCGGTTGGCCTGGCCTATGATCGCCGGTCCGGCCGTAGGACCCGGTCGCTCTATGGCCGGATGGAGACCAGTCGGGCCTCGCTCGCAGCCTTCACCGAAACGGGGGCCGGTATCTCCGCCTTGCACTATCAGGCGATCACCCCCGCGACCGTGACCGGCAACTTGGGTGTCAAGCTGGAATGGATCGTCGAGGCTCGGACATTCGTCTTCGCACCGTCGGCCCGGATGGAATGGCGCCATGAGTTTCAACAGCCTGGCGACCAGACGATATCCTACGCCGACTGGCTAGACGGCCCGCTCTATAACGTCAGCCTCGACGGCTGGTCGCGCGATAGCTTGGCGCTCGAGTTGGGCGGGCGCTGGACGCTCGGTGACAACCTCGACATCGACGCCTCCTACCGCAGCACCCTGGTGTCAAACGGGTCCAGCCAAGGATTGCATTTAAAGCTCATCGCGCGGTTCTGATCGCAAGCAGGGAGAGAGCCGCTCGATGGGGCTCTGGAGACGTTCGAGCCAGCGCATCAGTTTGCTGGCTTGGGCATGGCCCGGAGCGCGGTGCGGCTCCATGGAAGGTCGACTTACTGGAGGCCCTGCAACATCCGCTTATGGCGCGTACCTGCCATGCGCGCGTGTCTAACGAGGTTGGCTTGCTTCCGGATCGAGGAAGGCGGTGCGCTTCTGCGGATATCTAGGGGGAGCAGTTTGCTTCCGGCATGCTTCCGGGAGAAGCGACTACCAAGCTCGTCCCGAGATGGGCTGGGTATGTAATTGGATTTCATAATGAAACTGGCGCACCCGACACGATTCCGGTCGGGGCGGTTCTGGGCGTCGGAGTTGCGGCTGTCGTCTTCGCTCATGGCGGGGCTCGTCGGCGTCGAATGGACTGTCGCGGGACCGGCCGCAGGGCGACGGCAAGCGCAACTTCGACGGCTAGTGTGACAGCCTGAACATGGTGGCGTCGAGGTGGTGCTCGAAGGCGAAGCTGACGACCTGACGGCGCCGGTCGATCCGTCTGAACCATCGTTGCTCAGCGTTCTGGAGACACCAACGCTCGGCGGCGATCCGACGTGCGTCGTCGCTCAGATCGTCGAAGTCGATGGACAGTTCGACACGGAACGGCGCGACCAACAGGTCTGGGTCGGTCGGTTCGTTGAGGCCGCTCGATGCCCTGCGGGCCTCACGAGAGGCTGCGAGGCGGACCTTGAGGGCGGCCATGGTTGCGACCGTCCAGTCGTGTGGGCTCGTCTCCACGATCTCGGATCGGCGCATCAGCAAGCCTCCCTTTGAGGACGGCCGAACAACACCATCCGCGCTACCCGGCAGGCGAGAAGCCAACGGCCTTCGGCGATGAGCTTGCGGAAGACGGCGATCATGGCGCCTTCGGAAAGGGTCTGTTTGGTCGCCAGATAGGAAGGCGACTTGCCAGCATAGCGGATCGAGAAGTCGCGCTGACTGTTCGTCAGGCCGCGCTTCAAAAGGATGTTGTAGATGTCTTCCATAGCTCTCCAATATATGTCCATAGTATATGATCAGGTATTTATTCTCAATAATAAAATATTTGATCACCCGCAACAAACATATAGAAATCCTGATCACTGAAATGATATAAATAAGAATACATGCTCAGGGGAAACAATATCTGCTACCCCGCAGACATTCTGGAAAAGGCTGGCGTTCCCAGCACAGGCATCGCTCGGAGCGGAGCGCGACGAAGGGGCTAATCACTCCGACCCGTCGATAATCAGGTCTTCTAAAAGACCGTGGATCAGCCGTTTTGATGAGGCTGATGCCCATGGGTCCACGGCGGTCGCTTCGATAGCCGTCGTGGAAGCACACGGGGCGGACACGCCCCCAAGACCGTTCTGACCGGAAGCGTAAGCGATTAGGTCGGGATGGCGGCCGCAACAGCAGGTTCAGGAGAACCGCCTGCCCTCGGAGACGAGAACGCGGCTATCGAAGTGATACACGGAGGCCTTATGCGCAGACGATATCAACATCCCCCCGCCTCATCGACCAGTGCATTGCTGGCCGGTGGGGCGGGGGGATTGAGTAATGCCGAAAACATTGTCGCAGGCCGTCTTCGACTTCGCTGTCGCTCAGTCTCGCCTCACAAACGATTGTCGATAAAGACGAATTGAAATCCGCCGATGAACGAAAGAGCGAAGGCACAGCCTGAGCGGTTCGTTCATTGGCCGCTGGGGCGCGCAGCGTCACGGCGCCAGAAGGCCTTCTAGGACTTGGAAATCGGATTCCGGCGCAACTGGTCAGCCCGCCACTTCCCCCGCCTCAGCGTCCTTCCAGAGGGCTTGAGAGCCCTATCCGCACGCCGGGGCCGGAAGTAAGGCCGAGGCGTCACACACAATACTTTCCGTATATTGTTGCCAATAGAAGGCTTGAATATTGCGAGTTATTTCCATCTTTGAATTTGTGAACATGATGCTTACAATAAAGACCCCGATATAATCACCAATTATTGCGAGGATGGCCGTTGGCAGGGAAGCAGGCAAAGACACTCTCGCCCGCCCAGATAAAGACCGTGCTGCTCCATCTGGCGACCACGCGGAATGCCGAACGTGATGTGGTCATGTTCCTGCTCTCGGTGCGGGCCGGGCTCCGGGCCTGCGAAGTCGCCGGAGTAACGTGGAATATGGTCATGGACAGCGAGGGAGAGATTTCCGACCTATTGGCCATTGAAGACCGTATTGCCAAAATGCGGTCTGGGCGGACGATCCCGCTCGCGAACGACTTGAAGAGCGCATTGGTCGCCCTTCACGCAAAGCGCAAGCCTGAGCCGCATGACCGGATCATTTACAGTGAGCGGCGCGCCGGAATGAGCGCGGCCACTGTTACTCAACGCTTCTTTCACGTTTATGCCCGACTCGGCTTTACCGGGTGCTCTAGTCACTCGGGGCGCCGCACCTTTCTGACCAATTGCGCCCGGAAGATCAGCCTCGTAGGCGGCAGCCTGCGCGACGTTCAGATGCTCGCGGGGCACGCTGACTTGACCACAACGTCTGCTTACATTGAGGCGGACCCCGAAGCCGCACGAAAGGTCGTGAACATTATCTGATGTAGGGCCATTACCCACACCTCAAGCCCATCTCCACGCCGACAGCCAAACTCGTCATGACGAAGCGGCTTTCCTTCTGCTAACCAGCGTCGGCTGAGCGAGAGGGCCGGGGCATGCAATACGCCATCAAGCTGCTAACCAGCAGCGACCTGACACTGTTTGAAGCGTATTATCGCAATCACTCCACGAGCAAGCAGAAGGGCGTCAATCTCAATGGCGACGTGCTCGCCGGTAAGCTTTTCCCGCGCCTACCAAGCGAAATCGTGGGGAGTTTCGAGCAGCCAATAACGCTCGACATATATGGGCCTGATTCCGACGACTTCCTGAGAGTACGGCGGAAGATCATCAAGGCCGAGGCGGGCAAGAACTGGCGCCTTAACGGCAAGCTTATCGAAGCTCCCGCCGCTGATGCTGAACGCTACGATGGCCTTGAGGTGGGCGACATTGCCGTTCTGGGCTTTGACGGCGACCCGCTCCCCACGTCCATCAGCTTGGTGCTTCTGTCGGCCAGTTCGACGGTGGACGCGCCGTTGGTCAGCTAGCGTTCTACTGGGCTCGCTTGGCCGGAGTTTCCACCAGCGATTAGGAAAGCTATTAACCGGGTAGGGCGGGACCATTTTGCGATGCAATGCAGATCGCTGCTCTGCCGTCATTGCGCCCTTTGACTTCTCGATCTTGGCGACTTCGGCCTCAAACAGACGAACCGCTGTTTGATGGGCGACCGGATATTCCGCACCTACGGGCATATCTCGAAAGATGAAGGTGTCTCGGGGCAGGTAGCGGATCACGTGATCTTTGAGCCCTTGCTCGTTCTCGAAGCCGGGCCACTGCCTCATATCCGCAGCATATGTTGAAGGCGGCTTCCGCGAATCGTACGGCATTAGCTCATTAAAACGGCGCGCACCCCGCTTAAGCTTGCCTTCGAGGTGGAGAGTGATCGCCGGAAGGTCGCCAATCGCCTCCTGCGCAGTTACGGCATACGGAAGTGTGCTGGGGCCGATGGGCTCCGCGACAAACCACTTCTCCGCGTCGGGGTCGATATTCTTGAAGGCCACGGCTCGGGTGCCGCTGTAACCCGGCGGCAGATCAACGTGCCTTGTGGGGGGCGGAAAACTCGGAACTGCGCCCAAGCTCTTATGTAGAGCTAATAGAATCACTCGATCTCGCATCTGCGGAACGCCAAATCTTGATGCGTTGAGTAGAGTGTAACGAGCGATGTAGCCCATAGGCCATGCGCGTCGTTGGCGACCAGTCGCGCGTCGGATCGTTCATGTAGGCGTCGTAGACCTCGCCGAGCGTAGCCCCAATGGGGGTCTCGGCGGGGCTCTCCTGAGCGCTAGCCGCGCGCTCTGGTGCGCTCTTCCATACCGCTCCGCTGACGATCCTCGGATCGACCGCGCGACCTGATCGTCCATGAGCCAACTCGAAGTCTCGCTCGATGGCTGCGGCGATCTGGTGGGAACGTCGTAGGGCGACCGTGGGGCTGTCCGTCCCTAACGACCGCCAGATTTCCCTTTTCCCGACAATGCCGGTCAGCGATCCGGGCACACGTCGCCGGTAGTAGAAGCGACCACCCCTTCGGACGATATGCGTTCGAACATTGTGGGGTGGGTTTGTGTAGCAGTCGCGCGCGCGATTTCGTGAGCGTTGCCCGACAGTTAGGCCCGGATCGTTGGCGCGATTGTGTAGCAGGGTTGTGTAGCAATCGTCGAAAGACGGTTCCCCAGCCGGTGAAACCTCAACGTTTTCAACGATGTTTTGAGAACTGGCGCGCAGAATCGAATGCGGAGGATAGCTACACCTACGCAGCAGCCATCTAGAGCACGAATTGCCGTGCTCGCCAGGGCTTCGGGCGCGGAAAGTGGATGTCAAAGCCCCCAAACGCCCCTGCGGGCAAAGCCAGGGCATCGCCATGGACACCTTCAAAACCGAAAATCTGCCGGTCTACCTCTCGACAGTTGAAGCGGCCCAACTGCTCCGCCTCTCACCCAGGACGCTCGAAAAGCACCGCGTCTATGGCACGGGTCCATCATTCAGAAAGATCGGCGGTAGGGTCATCTATGCAGCGGCCGATCTAGTCGCCTGGGTGGAGACCGGCACAAAAGCTTCTACGTCCGACCCTCGCAATGGGCCAGGGCCAGCAAGAAGGCCATCCCCGCCACTTCAGTGAGATCATGCCCCAAGCGGGCACCGCTGGCGTCCGCTTGGGGTGGAGAGCGGCCGTTCACGAATCCCTCTCTAAGAGAGAGGGTTTTGCGCAACGTCCGCCCAGGGTCGGGAGCCGTCATTGGCGTCGGCGCCAGGTCCGCCCCTTCAGTACGACCGCTTAGCGACGGAATGTGTTCGCCCGCCTTCGCTCGTTAGGCGACGCGGGGAGCTTACCCGACTTGGTAGAGAACCGGAGCGTGATCGAACTGCGTTAGGATCGACCACCAGTCTTCATAGGCCATACTGGTCTCTGACTTGATGACGCGATCCTTGCCTGAGACGGCATAGTCAATGACTTCGTGCGGCGCGATACCGACAGTGAACGGCTTGTGGGCTTGGCGAGCGAGCCGTAGGGCGGCGTATCCTTGGTCCGTTGTCGGTACGTTGCCATCCTTGCCCCATTGCGTGAATAGCGCCGCGTTGCCGCTCCAATCGAGCGGCCAGAACCCTTTTAGGTCCACACCCCAACTTGAAATCGGATAGTTGAAATCACCGCCGACGATCGCCTTGGCTCCCGCCACGCTATTCAAATAGGCGGATACGGCCTGAGACGCCGTGCGCCCCCCTGAAGCGCTGGCGTTGGCATGGATGATCCAGAGCTCCAACCCGGTGGGTTGGGTGACTTTCAACAGCATCCGTTTGGCGTCGCCGACCCCAAATGTCGGAAACTGTAGAGGTCGCGCAGCAAACCCCAGAGGATTTCCGACCCGCGTGAGGGCGACGAGGTTCTTGCCACAACCATTGCCGTTAATGTCCAGCGTCTGGACAAAATTGAGCACCGCCATGCCGCTCAGCAACTGCAGTTCGACAAAGCCTGCGCCAAACAGCTTCGGGTCGGTGGGCGAGGTGAAAGAATCCTCTTCAAGACACAGCAGATCAGGCTGCATGCGGTGGCACCAGAGCGAAAAGGCCTGCTTTCGCGCGCTGAATGAGGTTGGCCCCATGTTGATGTTCCAGAACCCGACGCGGAAGGCCATCGCAGACTCCTAGGTCCGACCGGACGTTTCGGCGGAGCGTTTTGGGTGAACCTGGGAGGCGGCGAAACACCGTGTCGCGCCAGCGCCAGGCGCGCCAATAGCCCAGTTTTATATTCCGATTTCGCTCGCCTAGATTGTGATTTTCATCACATACCCTCTCGCTAGCGCTCCCTAACGTCCCGCTTGAAGTGCTGATGCGACGTTGAGTTGGACGATCAGGCCGCGACAGCAGCTCTGTCGTTAGTCGCTCAGCCCCGAGTTTCGACCAAAGGCGGAAGGGATCTGAACATGGTTGAGCGACGCCAGCCTAAGGCGGAAGACGCGACGACTTCGTTGGAAGAGCGGGCCTTGCAGGAGCCGGCCGGAACCGACGCTGAAGAAGCTCGCCAGCAAGACGCCCTGTTGGACAGCTTGCCGGGTGGACTGGCACCTCTGCCGAGCATCCACGATGATCTGGCGGCTGAACTGCTGGCCTTGGCTGAGCAGCAGCTTGCTGAGACCCGCAAGAAGTTTGGGCGCGAAGCGTCAAAGCCAAAGCTCAAGCGCATCCTGAGCCTTTTCAACGACAGTGCGGGGCGCGCGCCCTCCGTCGATGCTGAACTCGCGCGTCAGATGCGGAGCCTTGGCGCTGTACAGCAAACGGCACAGCTGGATGGCGTGTTTGACCGTGCTTTAGCGACTGCGCTGAACGTCTACGACAAAACCAGCGTCCAAAGCGGGGCCAATGTTCAGTCAGCGCAGGACAACTGGAGCATGGCGGTTCGCGTCTACAAATCGGAACTGAGGGCTGCGGGCGCTGTGCTGAGAGCCGAAATCGAGGCCGTCAATCACCCACCTGCGCAGCGCGATTTCAACGAATACGAAGAGCCGCTACGCGGGGCTTCCCAGGTTCAGCACTATCTGAAGTCCGCAAAGATCGGCCAATCGCTGCTCACTTACGAAAAGACCATGCAGCAGGCCGGCGCTGCGTTGGTGACGGCCTACGGCCAGCTAACCGCCGAACTCTTCGCAGCGGTCAATACGCTTGCCGTTGCTGAAGCGACGCTAATCTCGGCCACCCAATCGGCCTACTCGACTTTTTGGAACGGTGTGCAGAGCGCGGTGGCGCAGTCGCGCAGCTAACGCGAGGACCGTCCCATTTGCCGGAGTAAATCCTAGATGCCGACCTCCACTATCCCCTACGATCCTTCGCTCGTGCTCGGCATGATCGTAGATCCCAATAAGATCTCGACGCTGGAGAAGATCGCCTCGCTACAGGCACCCGTCGACGCCGCGCGCGACTATGTCAATGCGCTGCTCCGTCAGAAGCTAAGTTTGGATATGACCGGCCGAGAACTGATCAGCCTGGGCGCGACGCCAGAACAGCTCGGCGACTTTAACAAGGCCGTTTCGGATCTAACCAAGAACATCATCGCTGCGGCGATCGAGCTTGGCAATACGGTTCTCAAGGCCGAGCAGGCGATAGTCCAGGCCAAGACCGAGGCCGGCCAAGCGCAGATCAGCAAACAACTACAAAGTCCCGTTGACTTCGCCGCTTCGCAATTGACCTCGCTACCAATCAGTTCGGACTCCATGAGTATGGATGTCCAGTACTTCCGATACGAGGACAATGAGCAGTCGTCCCAGCAGGTGGCCAACCAGGTCTCGACATTCGTTGGCGTGAAGGTCTCGAGCTTTCTGGGCTCGGAATTTGGCTCGATGGCGTCGGCGACAGCCAATCAGTCGGTCTCAAGCGCCAACCAGGGTCGCAACATTGTGGGGACGCTGGTCATCTGCGCAAACTGCACGAGCCGCCAAGCGCAGATCTTTTCGCCGCTGGTTCTGGATGTAGACGCGGCTATCGACTCTTACAGCATGCAGACCGGCGATAAGATGCCCATCGAGGACCCCAACTCGATGAAGAAGACGGCCCTGACCAATCAGGACGACGATCCGAAGACCTCGCTGCCCATCCTGATCGGTGCGTCCTATGGATCAAGCTTTGTTGGCTTTGTGCATTTCGAGCAGCACGAAAACACCAGCAGCTATCAGGAAGCTGAGTCTCAGGCTTTCCAGGCGCGTGGCGAGGCCGACGAGGACATGTTGTTTGAGAATCTCCAGGGTACTTGGGGGATGGACGCCCAATCGGCGCAGGCGCTCAAGAACCTGCTCAGCACATCGACCATCACCTCCCACTGTTCGGTGATCACCATGGGCCTCATCCCCTCGATCAAGTCGAACCAGGTGATCGCGACCGTAAAGGGTCTGCAAGGTGATCCCAAATCCGACATGGAGTCGCTGGCAGCGCTTCAAGACTCGACCAATTCCAGCAATGTGTCGATCGCTTCCGGCGCCGCAGCCGCGCGCAAAGGGGCGGCGGTGGCTCAGATGAAGGCGGACTATGTGAAGGCCGCCGTCGACGCCGTGGCCGATGTCGACAAGACCACCAACCAGGTCATCGACCTGAACTCACTGCAAGTGGCGCTGGACGACTATGTGAGTAAGGCGTCTGATGGTCAGACCGGGGTGCCGATCAATTTCTACCTCAAATACGTGACCAAGCGGGATATCGCTAAAGCGTGGATGGAGAAATACTATCCAGCCATGCTCCACGACCCGGCTACGGCCAATACTTAAGCCCATAGAAAGGGGTTGTTGGTCGGCCCAGGTCGCAGAGGACGAACACTTAACCGACTTAGGCGATAGCTGCCGCCCAAGCGGCGTGGGCATCGGCGGGGACGCCGAAGTCGGACGGCTGACCAAGTGACGTTGGGTTTTGAAGGTGTTGTGGACGGCGGCGTGGGTGGTGAGAGAGCGTTGAGCGGATGCGGGGCTATGAAGCCTTGCATCCTTCACTCCCGCTGCCGGATTGGCAGATGTGAGTTCTCCACCCCGTTGGTCTCACGCAGGCCACCGGAAAGATGATTTCACCCCGAACGGACATGCATCGCGTCCGCTCAGCAGCGTACGCGCGTGACTCGGGCGTACTGCCGGATACAATTTCGCAGTTTAGCGTAGGCGCGCAGAATCGAATGATGAGGAGAGCTACGCCTACGCCGCAGCCCTCTAAGCTACGATTTCTGCAAACGGCCGAATGGGCCCGAGTCGGCCACGCTTTCCGCCACGACCGATTCAGACACAGCTGTGTCAGATGAATTTGGCGGAAGGCACGGGCCCAGAATCGGCTCTTGCTGCTCGAGGATCGAGACGTCGGCAACGGCCAGGCGGAGCGCGAATGGACAAACCCGATGAACTGACGCCGGCTCCCAAGCCGGCTACGCATCCGACCAAGCAGCGCATGGTCAAGTTCGCGGGACTGTTTCCCGACGTCTCGATTAAGCTTCCAGCCTCGCTTGCGTTGCAAGGACCCAAACTCAGGATCGTAGAAGACATCTCCACCCGTCTGGGATCGATCGTCTCAGCGCCCGGCTACGAGGCCGTCCGCCAACTGAGCGAGAGCATCCAGAAGGTCACCGGCGGGTTCAGCGAAGCGTTCAAACGCCAGACCGCGCTGCTCGCGCGGATCACGCTCACGAACCAAGAGATCCAACGCATCGAAGCGGCCGGTTGGCTGCCGCACTACACCACGCCCTACGATGCGGTCGCCGACTTCGATGATGACGCCGAGGCCCTGAGCGCTCATCTGGAAGCCTACTATCGAACCGAATGGCCCAGCGTGCGGGAGACCTTCCTCGAAAAGCAGAAAGGCTATGCGATCAGCGCCGAGGCCAAAGAGACCTTCCGTCAGGCGCTCGATGCTCATGGTCACGGACTCTATCGGCTGACTGCTCGGGCGCTCTTTCCCGAACTCGAACGGGTCGCACGTGAAGAACTCTATGCCGGCACACTCAAACCAATCACCAGCCAAAAGGAGCTACAGGAACTAGCCGGAAAGCTGTCGTTGCATGACACCGAGCCGGGCGGGCTTCACGGCTGGGCGCTGTTCACGAAATTCTTCGACCATCTCTACGAGAACACCACCACGCCTGAGACCTTGGCCGTAGCCACTGCCGATTCGGTACCCAATCGACACGCCGCTCTGCACGGCCTGCTCTCCTATGAGACCCCGCGCCACAGCATGAACGCGCTGATCATGGCCGACTTCATCCTCCAGGTGATCTGCGCAGTGAAGCGCTACCAAGCCGAAGAGGCCTCAACTCGGCCAATTTGACACTTGCGGCGCCAGCATTTTGTTCATGATATGATCCACAAGCTGAACAACAAGCTAGGCTGGTCATGAACGCGCTTATACCCTTCGAGCATGGCATCGATGCGGTGCGCCGCGCAGGCCAGATCATTGGTGGCGACCTACTCTGGACGCCGGACACGGAGCAGCAGATCCGGGAGGCCTTTAGTATCGCAAACGAATGGCGCGACTCCCATGCCCACCCGATGAAAAGCCTGCATCAGACGCTGCGAACCCATATCAGACTTCAAGGCCTGGATGGGCTCACCGCCGCGCGGCTGAAGCGCATGAACGCGATCCGGGGAAAGCTACGACGCATGAGCGGAAGGCGGCGACCATTGGGCCTGGAGACCTTCCAAGATCTCGGTGGCTGTCGGGCCATCATGGGCTCGGTGCAAGACGCGAAAGCCTTGGTCGCAACACTCAAGGACCGCTGCCGGCATGTTCTGTGGGATCAAGACGATTACATCCACGAAGCGCGCCAGACCGGATACAGGTCGCATCACCTCAAATTCGAGTATCGCGGAACTGGCGACAGGCGGATTTTCGACGGCCGGCGGGTCGAAGTCCAAATCCGGACCGATCTCCAACATTCATGGGCCACTGCGGTCGAAGCCGTAGGCCTCTTTCGTGGGGAGGAATTGAAATCGGGGAAGGGCAGTCCGGAATGGCTACGCCTGTTCGCCCTCATGTCGGCTGAATTCGCGGAGGCGGAAGGCTGCGACCCCGCCAAAGGTATGCCGCATCGATCGATTCGGATGCGCGAACTAAAGGAGCTTGCCGGGCACTTAGGTGCCGTGCGGGTGCTGGACAATATGAGTACGGCATTCTTCTGGACACTCGATGCCGTCGAGGCCTCGGCAAAGCCAAAATACTACCTTATCGAGTATGAGCGAGAGACGAGACAGGTAAAGGTAACCCCGAAATTCCAATCGCGCTTCGCGGTGAAAAGTTATGAAGACGCTGAGGTAATCGACAATTTGACCGGCCTGGATACGGCGGACGTTGTTTTGATTGAAGGGGTGAAGCTCGAAAACCTTAAGCGAGCTTATCCAAACTACTTTGGAGACGTTCAGCTGTTCAAGATGCAGCTTGGAGAACTTGTGGGCGGCGGCGCGGTTCGGGAGTTTAAGGTAGCCCTGCAGAAGCGATCCATTCCAACGCCACGCGAACAGGCAGACCCAAGCTGGATGTTTGCGCGAAAGCTGTGGACCGAGCCAGCGGCCAAGTCGAAGAAGAAAAAGAAGAAGAAATAATACCGCCACCCGTAGAGCGGACAGGCGTGCACGTTCGTCGAAAACCTCACCGGCATCCACATCTTTATTGAGGAGCCACGCCCCCCTTCTTTAGGAGCCGCGCCGCAACGCGGAACAGGTCCGGCATGTCATATCGGCCGTCCTGGCGGATGGACAAAACTCCAATACGGACCAGCCTTCCGATTAGGTTCGATTGATTGTCCCCTTCGGCAGCAGGGTCAAACGGCGGAAGGAACTCGCCTGCTAAGGCTCGCTTCATGACGGCTTCGATTGTCTCGGTCTCGTCCCACCGCGCCGCGATTACGCCGGAAGCGCAGGGCACCTGTAGGCGTGCAAGAGGTGCCAGGACGCGCCCGATCCATGGGAATTCGAGACCTAGCTGGTCCACGCGAACCTTCGACGCCTCGCGCAAGCCATGGCGGATGCCCTCAGCGTTCATCGCTTGATTTGTTGATTCGCCCGAAAATCGCGCGGCGGCCACGTTCAGCATCAGGAAGCTGCGGGGAGTGACCTCTCCATGACCATCAGCCAAATGGTTCACCGGCCAATCGTAAGTCCTGCCTTTCTTGTGGCTTCGCCCCATGTAGTTGCCGGCGAGCCGCGAGAAGATTGTCATCTGAGTGCGCTTGTCGTAGGTCAGGCTCCACCGTCGCATTTTGCTCAGCGACTTCGGTGGAGAAGAAACGCCTTCTTCTTCCAAAACCTCTCTGAAAGCTTTTGCGGCGGCTGCATCCTCGACAAGGCCAAGTCGAGAAAACAGCATCCCGTAGAGATTTGGACCAGTCCAATTGAGGTTCGTCGCACCGGCGATAAGCTTGGGGAGCTCGACAAAGCGAAGGCCAAGGTCTCGCATTTGATCCGGTCGCAAGAAAAGCTTTGCGCGGACATTTTTGTAGCCTCGGATGGACCACGCCACTTCTAAAAGGCTGTCGAGCAGCCCCCGAAGGCGATTCCAATCCTCCGCAACACCGTCCAGCGCATCAAAAATAACGAGGACTCGACGGTCCGTTGCTAGCAAACTTTGATCCGCAGCGGCGCATGCATCCTCCCATTCCTCGGGATCGGCATATGTATCCATCATTTTCTTGATGGTGGGCTGTTTGACGTCGGGCCCATCCACCGCCGATTGCAGTGCGCGGAGCACAACGCATCGCCAGAGCAAAGGCGCGATCTTACGCTCGGACCCAACCGGAACCTGCGCATCAATCGTTTGACGGCTAACCGACCCATCGTTGGTCAGACCGGTGTATCCGAAACGAACTTCGAGATTGCCTAGGCCAATATGAGGGTACGCCTCTGCGGCCGCGGCGCGCGTCTCGGAGTCACCAAGAACGCCCGCCCAGAAACTCTTTCCGGCACCTCTCGAACCCAGAACGATAGTGGTGTTCGGGTCCAATGCACCTGCGTGCTGTTCCGGCGCAAAGATTTCGCTGATCTTGGGGCGGTCTTCCCCGCTGGCCGCGTGGGATGCGCTTCCATCGAGAGAAGCAATCCCTTTTCGGATGGCGTTAAAATCGGCCAACTCAGTTTTCCCCAGGGCTATCCAGCCCGACTAATGAATCAACCACCTCAAGCAGGGGCCGGAACGACAACTGATAAACTTCAGGGTCGAGAAGATCCCCATTCTTGAGTGGGTCGAAATCCCGATACCGACCGTCCTCGATGATATGTGTCACCGGCGAAGGCTCAAATCCTTCCTGTTCTGGAACGGCTTCTGTCTCAGCCCAGGCCATCGCAAAGTCTTCCGCAGAAAGATCCTCGGTATCAAGCGAGAGGGCCGAAGGGGCAGTTGGCGCGACCAGTTCGTACAAAGCCTCAAACCTCTGAGCTGCGTCACGACGTTCGTCGTCACGCCCCGAAGCCTTCGCTTGGACAAAGTGAAGCCTGTCTCGCCAATCATCTTCGGCATCCACTTCAAACTGCGCCAAGTGGGAGAAAAGAAGGCTATAGCCAAGATAAGTTTGAGGCTGGTCGGTTCCAAAGAGAAGGGCCTCTGCGCCGAGGCCCAATAGGGCGGCAGCGGCCGACTCGTGGAGTCCGGCGCGGGCATCAACGAGAATGACGTCGAAGGCGCCGGATTTCTCGACTCGATCGAGCAGTGCCGAAAGCTGTTGGGAAAGGGTCAACGCCTCTCCATCGTCATTCACGTTCTCAATGTAGGCTCGCGCAAGCTTGCTCAGGGCATTTTGCGGGTTGTCCAGGGTCCGCTGCCCAACGGCGGGGATTACGGCAACACGCGCTCCCTTACTGCCCAATGCAGAATTGCCGATCATGTCCGCAATGAAGTCGTCCTCAAGCGGGCCAACGCCACTCTCAACCAAATAGTCTAGCGTTCCAAAAGTCGGTACCTCTCCGCTAGCCAGTAGCATCGTGCCAATACCAGGCGCCTCAAGATCGAAGTCGACCGCTAGCACTCGCTGACCTAAGCGCGACAGATGCGATGCGATAACGCAAAGCGCGGTAGTTCGGCCGACACCGCCTTTAAGGCTCCAAAAGACTATTCGAGGGCAGCCGGACGTGGTCGGTTCGGGTGGCCGAAGCCAATCGAGACCCACAACGCGCCGATCTAGCAATCGCAACTCAACACCTTGAATAGAGACGACCGAACGGCCCGTTGCCTCTTCCAAAAGCCGCGCGGCTCCGGTTCCGTCGCGCCCCCTGAGGAGCGCGTTGGCCCGAGCATAAGGACCAAGAGCGTCACGCAACGCCTTCTCTGCGACCGCGATATTGTCGGCCATAACGTCGGTAGCGAGAACCGCAGACAAAAATCCGGTCGCGTCTCGTACGACCACTAGCCCTTCAAGAGTAGCAGGCCCCAGGGATTTAGACAGCGAACCCACAAGGACGTCTAAGCTGGTATCAAAAGTTGCGGCCATATCAGTAATTACGCGTCCATCGCGGCGACGAGTTGCTTCGCGTCCGCATGCCATCGATCAATCCATTTTTGGTCGATGTCCTTGCCATCAGAATATCGCATCGAAGTAGCCCAGTGCTGCATCAACGAGGATTGTCGACAGATTTTTCGTAGCGGTTCATCACGACGGCCTTGCAAGCTATCGTCCAACAGGGTCTTCACGCCCTCGAAATGGGCGTAGTAGGGATCTGACTGGCGTTGGCTCGGCGGCAGCTCTTTTATCCCAGCCTGTTGCATCATGTATTTAAGGGCGCACTCGGCGGCCCAGCCCAACAAGTACCCCGCCACGTCTTTGCGATGGGTTCCAATCAGGAGTTCAGCCGCGTTAAGGTGGCGATGCGCGGAGGCGCGCATGTCTCGCTTGTAGTCCTGCCCCATGCACCACCACTTGTTGCGTTGGGTGCAGCCTAACTCAGCTTGCGGAACAGTCCATCGCGTCTTGGTAAATTGGACGCCGCACTGAGTATGCACCCTCAGTTGGAGGGGAGAACAACGACGGCAAGATTAAAGCGCCGGGACCTTTGGCCCCTAGGTCGTTGATGGTGTTGAGGGTTTTTCGGGACCCGGCCCGCGCCCCAGGTCCCTGTTTTTCAAGGTAGTCGAATATGTTCAGCAGGTTGTCCGGGACCAGCGCCCACTTTGGTCGGATTCACGCCTAGTGCCGCTGCCGGCGGATCAGGCGGGCGCGCTCGCGAATTTCAAGCGGTGTCGCGTCGTCGGGAAGCTCTTCAGCAGCCTGCGCCAAGCTCTGAATAATCTCTTCGAGAATGAGCGCGTGCCCAGCTGACAGGCTTGCCGCGAAGCGCTCCATTGTCCGCCGCGCCAAGCGCGTCAGAAAAGGATCGTCGCGCTCGCTCCCCGTCGCGCGAACGAGCCGTGAAATGGCGTCATTCATCATCATCGCGCCAGGGCATACGCGCCCTTGCCCCTCATGCAGAAAACGCCCTGAAGCGCTTGGTGGAACGAAAGGCCGGACGGGATGCTGAGCGTCATGTGTGGATGGCCCCACACGTCAACCGGTTTGTTCTGGGGGATTGCCTGATCGTCAGTGAAGGCCTCCTCGGCCTGAAGCCTTGGTGGCCCTTCCTGCCTCATGG
>VYKS01000143.1_pt1 | contig 43755 bp, 42 predicted proteins | sample 5114511 | NCBI WGS metagenome assembly VYKS01 (sample SAMN12291795, study PRJNA351875) | freshwater metagenome | isolation source: freshwater lake | place: USA: Michigan, Gull Lake | collected 2011-07-05 | reverse complement strand
ATCGGACACGCCACCTGAAAGACCACCCGGTCGAGGGGCCGGAGACCTGACTGACCGCGACTTGGGTGTGACAGAGTTTAGAGAAAACGTGCGCCAGAATTCAGAGAACTCACAGTTTGATCGTGAGTGCCGACGAACCGTTGTCCAGTGCGTAGTTCACTCAATACGGTTTTGACGTCCTGGATCGAGCAGCGCATCCATTCCAGCGCTGCCCTTTGGGCACCACGTTTCGTAAGCGCCGCGCGAACTTCGTGATCAGTAAAGGTGGAACCATCATCGCGCTCTGCAGGCTCATCGAGAACGATTGTATAGTTCTCAATGTTTGCAGTCTTTAGCTGCTCAGCAACTCGCTGCTTTACGTCGCGAGTAGTCTGCCCCACCTTGAGCAAACCAGCGTGGGCATCATCTGCAATTGAGTAGGCATAGATGCGCGGCCTAGCTTCAGGTTTTGGCGCAAGGACCTCCTCAATAGTCGGCCTATTCATCACTGTCACCCATGGGCCGGATCATGCTGCCGATGTACGCGGCCTCCTCATCCGTGATCCCATATTTCTTGAAGAGCATAGCATCAGTCCACTTGCGGTCCCAAGACTGCATTGGCACCCATCGATATGTCGAGTGGGTGGCATGTTGTGTGATCTTTCGGAGCGACACGAGGAATCTGAAGAATCGGGTCTCGTAGTACGACTGAAGGCTCTTCGCCTCCTCGTGGCTGTCAACGTAGAAAAACAAGAAAGACTGTGTACACACGGAAGGAGAGGGCGCAATCAACGACGGCCCCAAGACAAGGTCTACTCCGCTCCGCTCTCGCTCGCGACCAGATCCGACCGCCGGCACCAGCACCTTCCATGTATCGATCAGGTGCTCGCTCTTTGTCACATCATTTCTTTCGATGTAGCCTACCGATCGCTTCATCGTGCGGATGTAGTAAATCGGCAGATCTCCTTTCCGCGGCTTGTCGTGGAAGCCCGCGAAGTTAGATGTCCAGCCAAACTCTTTGTCGCGAGCGAGAATCGTGTTGATTGACTCTTCATTATGAGCGAGCACTTTGCGCAGAATCTCGAGCGCGCGACTATCGCGTACTAGCACATCAAACTCGTCGAGACTGCGCTTTGACGGACCGACCACTTCACCTGCTCTCACGCTCGCCACGCTGCAGGGACCATCGTGGGCCGCGTCCCACAAGAAATAGCAGACTCCTCCGTTGATGCCCACCGAAGGGAAGACTTCGGCGGCATTCGGATAATCAACGAGGGCCCTAATTCTGCGGTCGGTGAGCATGGTCTGCCTGAAATCGGCCAACCCGAGCCCGCCCGCCATCCATCGGGAGGGAATGACCATGCTTAGAAACCGCGGCTCCAGCCTCTTCGCTTGCTCTACGAACATGTGGTAGATGGGCACATCTCTCGTTCCGCCATCGCTTGCTAGCTGATACGGCGGATTACCGATGATCACGTCAAACTGCATCTTTCCTCCGAACCACTTCGCCACCTGTGTCTTGATTGACTTGGTGTGGATAAACGCGTATGCGTGGGTTTCAAGGCCCACACCGCGTTCATAGGTTGTCTTACTCGCGCCGCAGTACTTGCACCGGTCCTTTTTCCATGAGTGATCCGTGCGCTTATACCACACGTTCCCATCGTCACCGGCAAAGGTTCTAGCGATCGAGTGGGTGCCTTTCGCATGCTTCGAGCAGTAGACACTTCGGCGGGCGAGCAAGCTAGTGACCTGCGTGATGCCAACGCCGTAAACCTGCTTTGTCAGAATGTGATCAACTCGTTCGGCAAGATCGGGGATTTCATGCTCAAGCCCCGTGGTAAGCCGACGGGTTATCTCACGTAGGAACACGCCAGACTTCGTACACGGATCGAGAAACGTGACCGTCTTGTCGGCCCAGATGTTCGCGCCGCCGTTTCTTTCGGCCCACGCATCTGCCAAAGTATCGAGCATCGTGTTGGCAAATTCCGGGGGCGTGAAGACTTCGTCGTTCGAAAGATTCGCAATGCACGTCAATACGTCGGGGTTCCGGCCACGAAGAGCAAAGCTTGCCTGTGCGCTCATATCTCGTTCGCCTCAGCGAGGATTGCCAACTCACCCACTGACATCGGCGAGTAGCTCTTCGACGGCGTGAAAATTTCGTGCTTACCAAGATGTGCGAACAACGAGTCCTCAGCGCTAAATGCCGAAGACTGCGTGAGGCTGTCGTAGCGAAAATCCCGCCTTTGGAACTTTCCCTTACCTAGATAGCCCCACTCTGCAAAGGTGATTGGCAGGTCTCCGTGTGCGCGCATCGTGAGAGCGTCGCCATGGACAAGATTTTGTGACAACACATAGTGCGCGGCCCGATACAAGTCGTCTGTAGGCGATAGAGCCAGATACTCCGCGAAGATTACGAGCAGCTTCTCACGGCATTCTGCGACGTTGTCACTAAGCAGTTCGATTCCGTAAAGGCACATCACCGAGAGAAGTGCATAGTTACGGCGTTCGAAATCAGACTTTCCGTATTTGGCTTCCACGGCCGCCAACTTCCGCTGCAGAACCGGCACGAGGAAGTTACCGTCGCCGCACGCTGGCTCCAGAAAGCGCGAGTCAATGCGCTCGGTCTCGTCCTTCACGAGCTCGAGCATGGCCTCCACCATCCATCCCGGGGTGAAGACCTCACCGTGGTCGGCGACTCGTTTTTTTGACTTGATCTGGTTCATGCGCCAATACTGAGGAAGTTCAACTGGCCGTCCGGACGCTACGTCGTGAGGAAGTAGCGCCGTCTCGGATCCTGCGGCCCGCTTCCTACTTCACGAAGGAGGCCGTTGCCTACGAGCCGAGCGAGCCGAGTGCGGGTCGCACGCGAGGTGAGCCCAATGACGGACGCGATTTCACTCGTCAATTTGCCCGCTCCGTCTGACAGTGCGGCCACAATGGCCTGATCGGTATCATCGAGCGTGGGCCCGTTGACCATCGCGGTAAAGATGGTCACGCGAAACCTCGTTGCGATCTCTTCGAGCCGGGGGGAGGGCAGCCCGGCTTCGCGGCAGGCGGCGGTCATACGCTGAATGCCGCTGCCCCACTGTTCGATGAGGCCGAGGGCGTGAAACACACGGCCGATCACGCGATTTCGGAGCTTCGAGACGCCTTGTGCGAGGTCTTCTACTGTAAGACCAAACGGGAGCAAACCCGGATTCTCGATCTCTAGGCGGTCGTCGAAGATGGAGATGCGAATCGGAGCGCCCCGCTGCGAGTAGTCCGCGTGCGCCACGGCGTTTATCACGGCTTCTCGAACGGCGATGGGGGGGAGGTTCCAGCGGTCCGTCCGGCGGACTCGTCCAATGTCGGCGCCATAGAAGGAGTGCTTCTCGATAAAGGCGACAGCCGCCTCGATGGCGCCCACCGGGAGGTCGCGGAACTCAGCCCGGTCCAAGATTCGGCTCTTGTCCATCCCGTCGAAACGTCCGGCTTGGATCCACGCGTCGGGAAAGTGGCGCTCACGGTCGCGGCCAAAGAGCAGGACACCGCCAACGGTTGGGACCGTCTGGCCCTGATGGGTGGTGAGTAGCCGAAGTGTCTCGAGGTCGCGCTTCCTGAGCGTCCGGATGGGCTTGAAGGACTCGGAAGCAGCTCGGAAGTCCAGCGCTTCCGAGTCGAGGTCGGTCATCGGCTGCTCGTCGTAGGTCTCCCCGCGCGCGGTGCGGCGGAGCTCCTGCAGCATTTCGGCGTCGGCACGGCGGTTGGTTGAGCCTACGCGGACGTAGGTCCCGGACTCCACTCCTTCGCGCCTGAGGTAGTGGGGCCGAGAAGAACTCGGGTGCACTTGAATGGCAAGGACCTGAGTGCGCCGCCACGGCAGGATCTCGATGTCGGGTAATAGCCGCGGCGCGATGGAGTCGCTCACGATGTTGGCGATCCGCTCCTCGAGATCGAGAGCATCCGTGATACCACGCACGTTTCGAGAGCGATCTTCAACCCCAACCAGCAGCGTGCCACCCGCCGTGTTGGCGAAGGCGATTAGAGTCTTGAGCACGCCGTCCGGGGAGGACAGGTCACGCTTGAACTCGAGAGTTTTGCCTTCCGGGCTGGTGAGGATCTCGACAAGGTCCATATGCTCGGAAGTATGCTACGAAGTCCCTGAGGAGGTCAAGCTTCCGAGCAGACGTGCGCATCGGTGTCCTGGTGTCTCGGTTAGAACGAGCACCCTACGAAAACTCTGCACTGAGCAGCTTCAAAACCGCATTGCGCCACTTGCCGAGAAGCCAGCCGCTCTTCGGCCATGCGGCTGCGTAGTCCGCGTCAGCCCAAGAGGAGATTATGCAGGCTCTTTCGCGCGATACTTGTCGCCGGCTGCCTTGCACAAAGCTATGCACCTGTCGATCCAAGACTGGTACCAGTACCACGAGCCCTGCACCAGAACACCGTATCCTTTCGCAGGATTCTTTGCATCCTCGGCCTTCCACATAGCAAGGTGCTCGGGCTGCACTCGGAACTTTGCAAATCCAGCCGCTCTGACGGCCTCAACAACATTGATCGGCTTGTACTTTGGCTTTTCGACATCCTTTTGAACCCAGTACTCTTTATCAATCTCTTTCGCGATGTCAGAAGCAGGATCGATAAACTCGATAACACGATCCGCCTGCCCGGGTTTGTTCACGAGCTTCCGCTTGAACAAGAGGCGGTAGGAGTATCGTTCACTATTGTACTCGTCGTGGGTGAGAGCAGCGTCGAACTCGCGAACATAGGTTCGAAGTCGATCTGGAATGTCTGGCTCGGGAATCGGATGCAAGAGCTGCTCGCTCGCCAGTTGGAGAAACTGGATGCTGTAGCTCAGATGTTGATCGAGCCCGTGCTTTGCGCCGAAGAGCTTCTTGAGATACGCGTTGTAATTCATCGCGCAGGCCTGATATCGGCCGCTCAAATAGCTGTCCAACGAGCGAGTCATCTGGTGTTCGATTTCGTGCCGAAGTCCAATCAGAAACTTCAGGTTGTTCGAGGCATCCTTGTCGATTGGACATGAACTGTCTGTAAGAGAGCGCTCAAGTTCCCAGTACTTGTAGGATCCGCGTTTAGTTCGCTCGAAACGTTTGCGCTTCCCCACTGCTCGCGAATAGCGGTAATCAATGCGCTTCTGGCGAAAGTACGCGTGTAGCAAGTACGTCCACGCGATCACCATGAGCACAATGAATGTCTCAGACTTGAACTGGTTGCCAGGATCGTTGTAGATGCGGATTGCAGCGAGCGCGGCTTCCTTGGACTTCGAAACCAGCTCCGCCGTGAGAGATGCTGGTGATCCTTTCTTCCTTGCCATGATTTGCTGACAGAGCGTTCGAGAATGAAGATTTCAAAAGGAGGGCAAACGAAATGCCGATGGGAATTGTCATGAGGGGCAGCATTCCGAACAGGGCAAGCGCCAGCTCCAAACTCCCTGCGTCAGGAGTTAACAACCAGCCGGCCTTCTAGCGGCGCCAGATCACCGAATGGCCGCACGCGGAAGATACCAGGCGGGATTGGGCAATGCAGAGAGGTTGTCAGACCTAGACTCAAGTCTTTGTCCTCCTGAGAGTTAGCCTCCCTGTCCAAAGCGGAATCACAAAACGGTTTTCTGGCCACTTGTCCAATGAGGTGTGTCCGTGGAATGTGAAGTTCGCGCGGGAGATTGCCTTCGAGGATTTCCGTCCACGTGAGTTGTTCGCGGACACGCAGAACCGCGACGGGACCCGTGCTCTGGCGCGCGAGCTGTTGATGATGGGGCCGGCCGAGTACGCAGCGGCGTTCAAGGGTTCAGCCATCAAACGCGCCAAGTTGTGGATGCTGCAGCGCAACGCGTGCGTGGTGCTGGGCAACGTGGGCACGGAGGAGGATCTCGCGGTGCTGGAGGCAATGCTGGCGCACACGCACGACGCGGTGCGGGAGCAAGCGGCGTGGGCGGCGAAGCGGTTGAGCCGCAGAGCACCGTCAAAGACGAACCGAGTGTGCTGAACCAGACGTTCGTTGACACGACCGCTTGACGCTGTCGAGGCTTTCATCGGCCGTTTTGGTCCAGACGAGCGGCTTCGGATCCATGTTGGTGAGCGCGATGTAGGCCATGATCGCGTGCTCGAGCGATTCGGTACTGCGATGCGCGGCGCGCTCGAGTTGCTTGGGCGTGCGCTCGCCGAACCACCGTTCGACCATGTGCATCCACGAGGCGCTGGTCGACGTGAAGTGCACGTGAAAGCGGGGACGCGTGGCCAGCCACCGACCGATCGGCGCGGACTTGTAGGTGCCATCGTGATCGAGGATCAGGTGGACATCGACATCGACTGGCACGCTGCGGTCGATCTGATCCGAGCACTGGCGAAACGCCTGCGCCCGATAACGCGATTCACAGCGTCCGATGATCTCGCCGGTCTTGGCATCCAGGGCCGCGAAGTGGGACACCGGGCCATGCCGTACATAGGCGTGCGGGCGCCGCTCGACTTGGCCCGGCTTCATCGGGAGCAACGGCTGCGTCCGTTCGAGGGCGTGAATCTGCGACTGCTCATCAACGCACCATACCAGCGCGCGGTCGAGCGGGGCCAGATACCCCCCACGATATCGCGCACGTTCTCGATGCACTGCGGATCGGTCGACCGCTTGAACGTCTCGACGCGAGGTGGCTGCGGCCCGAAGGCGCGCCACATGCGGCTGACGGTGCTCTGGCTCAGTCCCGTCTTCTGCGCGCGCGCGTACTTGGACTTGACCCGATTTCGTGGATTCCCGACTCGCCCGAGTACTGGGGCGGAGGTGGCACATGGGATCGCGCAAGAAGGTGGTCCCGCGTGAGCGACGCGCTTTCAGCGCGGAGTTCAAGGCGAAGGCAGCGCGGGTGGTGGCGGAGCCACGGGCGGACGGCGCGTCGTTGACGCAGATCGGCCGAGAGCTGGAGGTGCGACCGGACCAGTTGCGGGTCTGGGTCCGCGCGCAGCGTGAGGCGCACGGGGCGGGGGCGGGGACGACGGGCGAGACGCCGGAGCAGGAGCTGCGGCGCCTCCGGCGGGAGGTGGCGACGCTGCGCCAGGAGCAGGCCTTCGCAAGAGAAGTGGCGGTGTCCTTCGCGAAAGTGTCGCGTTGAGGTGCGCCGCGATTGCTCGTCACGTGGACGAGTTCCCTGTGCGACTCCTTTGCCGGGTGTTGGAGGTGTCCGTGTCCGACGACTACGCGTATCGCCGGCGACCGGAGCGCTGGCGGGCGGTGATTGATGACGTGTTGATGGCCCATGTGCGGATCGCCTTCCGGGACAGCGGGGAGACGTTCGGGGCCCCGCGCGTCCATCAGGAGCTGCGCGCGGCGGGCCTGCCGACCAGCACCAAACGCGTTGCCCGGCTGATGCGGGAGGCCGGGTTGGCGGTGCACCCGAGAACGCGCCGTCGCGTGGCCACCACCGACTCGAATCACGCTGAGCCCATCGCCCCGAATCGACTCGCGCGGCAGTTCGATGTGCACGGCGTGGCGCTCAATCCGGTGTGGGTGGGCGACATCACGTACATCCCGACGCGGGAGGGTTTCCTCTATCTGTCGACGGTGTTGGACCTGGGCTCGCGGCGCTGCGTGGGCTGGGCGATGCGTGACACCATGGAAGTCGACCTCGTGACCAGCACCCTGCGGATGGCGCGGGAGGCGCGACAGCCGGCCGCCGGCCTGATCTTCCATGGCGATCGCGGGAGTCAATATGCCTCCGCGGCGTACCGCACCGAACTGGCGGCCCACGGCATGCTGGCGAGCATGAGCGCGAAGGGCGACTGTTACGTCAACGCCGTCGCCGAGCGCTTCTTCGCGACGTTGGCGTTCGAGCTGGTGATGACTCGCGATTGGCGCACTCTGGGGGACGCGCGACGGGCGATCTTCCGGTAGATCGAGACGTGGTACAACCGGAAGCGACGGCATTCGACCTTGGGGTACGTCAGGCCGGCGGAGTACGAAGCGCCGTTACCGAAAGCCGCGTGGTGCCTTCCTGGACCACACGCGTGCGGGCCGCCGTGGATTCGGCTGAGCAGCGCCAGTAACGTCCGTCGGCGCACGCACCTGAGGACTCTCTGATCAGGTAGTGCGTCCGATCGGGTCATTCGCCGTCTTGGCGCGCGCTCTTTCCCCTTTGTAGTTTGTCGATGAGCGAGCAGGTGACCTTCGCGGATGCGGTGTACGCCAGCACGCGGCGCGTGACGCGTCGGGAGCCGTTTCTCACCGAGATGGACCAGGTGATCCCGTGGGCGACGGTCGAGGCGCTGGTCGAGCATCCGTTTCTCGTGTTCAAGCGGCTGGAGGGCTTCACGAAGGTCCGCTCTCGTGGGCTCGCGAAGGATACGGCGCGCGCCTTGCCACGTTCCCAGATGTCCGCGTTTCCCACACCGCCGGTCGTATGCACCCGATCAGCGTTTCCCCAGGAGGAGGACACATGAAGATCCTTGTCGTCGACGGGCATCCGAACCGTGAGAGCTTCGTCGGTGCTCTGAGCGACGAGTACGTCGCAGGGGCGAGAGACCAAGGCCACGAAGTCGCGGTCTTGCGACTGAGCGAGATGAATCTCGAGCCGTACATGAAGTACCGGCACGGTACGGATCACCCGGTCCTGACCCCCGACCTCGAACTCATGCGCAACCAGCTGGTCTGGGCGGACCACTATGTCTTCGCGTACCCCATCTGGTGGGGCCTTCCACCCGCGCTCCTCAAGGTCTACTTCGAGGTCGTGTTCGCCCCGGGTGTTGCCTTCAAGTACCTCCCTCGTGAGGGGAGCCGCGTCAGGTGGGAGCGACTGCTGACCGGGCGAACCGCCCAACTCCTGGTGACGGGTGACGCGCCACCATGGTTCTGGAGGTACGTGCGGGGGGCCGCCGATGAGCGGGCACTCGAGCGGAGCATTCTGGGATTCTGCGGGGTACGGACGATGAAGACCGCCTACTTCGGTTCGGTCAAAACCTCGACGCCCGCCGAGCGACAGCAGTGGCTGAGCCGCGCACGGGCGTTGGGCTCGCGGGGGCCGTCACGCCGCTCCTGGTTCCTGACCATGCGCTCGAGGAGCGCCGGGAAGAGCTGACTCGGGACCGCCTCGGCGACCTCGCCACCGGCCTGCGGCACGATCGCGGCCAGCCCCATCCTGGGCACGAGGGTGCCGCGGTGGCGTCGGCCGACACCAGGGGAGTCCGGAGCCAGCGTTCAGCGTAGTGCCCCACACCATGGCTTCGCCGTTGAGCGCAGCGGACGCCACTCTCGTTTTCTCACGTCGGGAGACCTGCTCGATGCGGCTCCCCCCACGCAGTCGTGGACCGAGGGAGCGGCGGTCCGCGTTCCCGTCAGAACAACACGTCGATCTCCAAGCCGGTGAAGGAGGCCGGTCGACGACCAGACGCGATGACTGTCCCGACCCTGACCTTCAACGGCAAGAGAAGCTGGGCAGGAATCCGTCCCCACGCCGGCATGCGATAGTAGTTGATCTTCAGCAGGGATCCCAGCTGAGCGCCGGCCTGCGGAACCACCACAAAGGCGGACTGGCCCAGACGTCGATCCATCCCGACCTCCATGTAGCTGAAGAATCCTGCGAATCGCTCGTCACTCACCCAATAATCGAAGTTGCTCCGAATGCCGACCTTCATGGCCCACGTGGCGATCGTATCTCGTTCAGATATCACTCGCCCATTGGTGTACGAGGCGGTGTAGCCATACCACGAGTCCAATGCGCCCCGCTTTGTGCCGACCCGATTGAACCGGTACGCAGACAACGGGAGGCCGAAGTTGAATCGGAGATCGGCTCCCTGGAAATAGTCCGTCGACCCAGCGCCTTGACCTGTCGTGAAGTCGAGCACCAAACCATTGGCTACGCGACTCCGCACAAAATCACGCAGATAGGGTTCCTGGTTCGCCTGCCGGACCTCCACGCGGTGCGACAGTGAATCGGGCATGATGTCCCGCAGGTTCGTTCCATACGGAAGAGGGACGGAGGAGAGCGCCCGAAACGCCCTGAAGAAATGCGTCGTTCTCGGCGCCGGCTCCGCGGGAACAGCTGCCGATGGCAACTGCTGCTGTCCAATGCTCGTGCGCCCTCGCTCAAAGGCGTCGAGGAGATCGTCGAGCGACGCCGCCACCGCGTTGACGATACGGTTCGCCTCCGTCGTCAACGGCGGGTAGCTGATGTCACGAATGGAGCGACTGCTGACATAGCTGCCGCGGGCTTCATTGAATGCGTCATCCCCAAAGGCTGTCCAGATCTCGCCGTTCGCATTGACGACACGAGTACCATGCTTCGAGTAGAAGTCGTGCAGCGCCTTGTTGTTGACCAGCATCGAGAACAGCGTGCGCTTCACCAGCAGATGTCCTGCGGAAAACGCATCCTCGAGGAAGTGGTCGGCGAAGCCGTTGTACAGGAACGCGAAATAGAGCAACTGTCTGGCGGCCGCCTCATCGGGCTCGCTGCCAGCCATCTCCGCCAGGCGAATCGCCGCGGCATGGATCGTCGCGTACGCGTTCAGGGCGTTCGTGTCATGCAGGCGTCGCAAGACCTCCTGCTCATTGGCAGGATTCAGCAGGCGGTCGACGTCTGCTGGATCGAAGGCGGCCAAGTGTGCGCTGGCACCTTTACCGTACAGGTAGAAGTGCGACCGATTGCCAATCGCCAGCTTGAGATATTCCGGGTCCAGCTTCGCTAGCTGACCGTCGGGAGCGCTCGCGAAGTGCGCCGCACCGAATTGTTTCTGCAGTGCTATGACCCGGAGCAGCTTGCTGTTCGGTGTGAGCAGATGTTCCTGAAGCACCAGCGGGCTCACCGTGTGATCACCGCTGAGCGCATTGAGCGTCCCATATCCAATCGACGACTCGTAGCGCGAGAGATACGGGAACGTGTACGCCGACGCCGCCGAGTCGTACGCCATTGGGAGGAGTTTCCAGAATCCCGACGTTTGCAGACGGTACGTTCGGGCGAATACCTGCATCGCCGCGTTGCCGATGCTCACATGCTCGTGGTAGAAGTAGGCATATGCGGATCGCGGGACAAGCAGCATCAGGGCAAGCGCCGACAGCCGCCGGGCCCACGCACGCGTGGACGACACACGAACCGCGCACTTCGAAGATGAGGAAGGATGTCGGAGTGGAGGTGTCATGCTCGAAATGCTCTACGATCAGGATATGGTGAACGTACCTCCGTCGAGAACAGCCGGGGTCGCCGAGGTATCACGCCGCCACGGATAGTACCGCGTTCAGGTATTCAAGCACCAGTCGGGAGCGTTGGTGCGGCGCAGAGTGTCGGCGCTGGGGATCGTACCAGTGGCGTTCCTCTCATCTCAGGCCCAATGATCGCCAAGCGGTGAGCCATGCACGCTAGGTATGCCTGGCCCAAGAACCCAGCCACCTTCTCGGCGAAGGCCTGGGGCGCGTTCGCCGCGCTGTGCGACAGCGCCCTGCAGACCGCTCGCGCCTGGACCATGAAGGAAAGTCTCCGCCACTTGTGGGGCTACACCAACGTGGGCGCCGCACGCACGTACTTTCGCCGCTGGTATGGCTGGGCGAGGCGATCGCGCCTCGAACTCATGAAGCAGGTGGCCCGGATGCTGTAGAGCCATCGCGAGAACATCCCGACGTACCTGGCGCACTGGATCACGAATGCGGTCACGGAGAGCCTCAGCGCCAAGATCCCATGGATCAAGTTCAGTGCTCGCGGCTCACGCAACCGGGAGACGTTCACGATGGTGATCTACTTTCACTGCGGAGGGCTGGATCTCGAGCCGCGCGTCGGGTGAGGACACCCACAACAACCCCGGAAGAGCCTGAGTTCATTTCGGCCACCAGCGCGACGAAGTGGCGCCACGGGCCGTACACTCGCGTGAAGCGCTCGTCCGCCTGCGGTGGGGCCGTCCTGCCGGGTGCCCAGCTTATCGAGGTCCATCGGCCGAATCCAACGGGGGCGGGACGAACGCCGAGCGATGCCCCGGGCCGGCGTCAGCCCGACCGGAACTCGACGAGCGTGTCCTCGTCCATGTTCTCGAGCGCCCCCGGAGCGTCTGGCGCCATGACGACAACCCGACGTCGGATGACGAGGGGCTCGTCATGGAGATCGCCATGATAGAAGTGACGCAGGAGGCCGACGTAGCGAAAGCCACCCCGGTGCAGGTCGGTCAGCAGTGCCGTCCACTGCGCAATCTCGTCCGCCGCCGCGCGCTCGGCATCCTCGCGCGCCCGCACGCGACTGGCGAGTGCGCGCTCGACCTTGGCCGCACTCCAACCGCGCGCCGCGAGCTTCCGCGCCTTGGCCGTGTCGTCACGTTCACGGCCCGCGCGGTCCATGGCGATCCGCCCCAGGGCCGCGCCGCAGTCGCATCCGCCGGCCGACAGCGCGTAGTAGGCCTCGTTCGGAAGCAGCTGGTGTCGCACCGCCTCGTTGGCCACGGACACGAGGCGACGCCCCATGCGCGTGAGGGCGTCGTGCGCATGGGGCAGTCGCCCTTCGGACGGAAGTACGCCGGTGATGAACTGGCACATCGGTTTCTCCATGACGGGCGTCGACTTGCCCACCAGCACGACACGGTGCGTCACGCCGGTAACCACGACACCGCCGGCAGCGTTGAGTTCGTCCACCGCGCGTGGGGCCCCGGCAGGACGGCCCCCCCGACGTCCGGCGGTCCATGGCGCCGACGTGGCCGATGAGCCCGACGCGGAACTCTGCGGGACGCGAGGGCCAACAGCCAATGGCCAGCGTGCCCCCACAGACCACCGCAACACAGGACAGGATACGAATCTCGATTGGGGCAGGTGGAGAATACCACGTGATCACGGAGCGCGCGAACACCGACTGGCGGGCGAGAGGCGCGTGCCGCGCTCTGGCTCGCGGGGGCCCGCGTCACTGGGCGGCGGCCCGTCCGCGGCGGAACGCTTTGATCAAGTGTGCCGTGTTATGCTCGGATCTCGACTTTGCCGAAGCCTTGCGGGCGGTCGGGTTGCGTGACGCGCTGGAAGAGGCCGAGCTCCAGCGCCGCCGTCGTCGCTTCCCGATTTGGCGACGCCGAAAGCGGACGAGCCGTTGCGGCGAGTGATACGGCGTCGAGGCGCGGTCGTGGAGCACTTCAGGTGCAGCCTCCGGTGCAGCCTCGGCGGCCCGGTTTCAGGGCAATTCCGCATTCCCGCGCGGAGCTCCTGCCTGATGCGCGCTGGTGCGGTGCACCGCGTGATTGCGGCGCCCGCGCGCTCCGTTCGTGCAACGCCTCTCTACCGGTCAGGAGGAACCCCGTGGAGCGCGCGATACCGATTTTGCCTGCAGACGACCTCCGCGTCGCGAAAACCTTCTCCGTCGACAAGCTGGGGTTCCAGGTCCGCTTCAAGTCAACGGACGACGGGATCACCGAGATTCTCGGGCTCGAGCGCGGTGGCCGTACCGTGATCATCGATGCCCCGATGTCCGGACACGGTCGGGACATCGGCGTCTTGCTCGAGGTCGGGGAAGTCGACCGGTACTGCGCCGAGTGGAGCGCGCGGGTCCACAGGCTTCGCGCACCGGTCGATAAGGCGTGGGGCGCGCGCACCTTCGATCTGCTCGATCCGTTCGGGAACACGCTGTTCGTCATGGGGCCACCCGCGGCGGCTGACCGATGAGCATTGCCTTGCTGGCCTGGCGTTTCGGTCTGGCGACTGCTGACACGGACCGCGCGACCACACGATGCGCGGCTGTCGAGATCACCACACCCTGAAGAGCGGACACGCATGGGAACGACGATCTGCCGCCATCTGCTGCGGCACGTCGAACCGCGACGCACGGTGTGCCGGCACGTGCCCGCCACCCGGTATGCGGTGTGCTGGTGTGCGGGCGTTGCGCGTACGTTGGTGCCGAGACCAGACACCGCTACGCACGCCCAACGCCGCCGGGGTTGAATACTGCGCTGTCGAAGGGGACAGGGCCCTCTCGCGACACGGTCGTACCCGCCCACCCGCTGATGGGGGGAGGCGATGGCAACTCCCGCGGTGAACGCCTCACCACACCGCTGTCCCGCGGGAGTGGTGCATCTCATGCCGCGAGTCCGGCCTAGGCGAAGCGGCTCACTCGGCTGGACATTCATCGTCGTCCCGCAGCGTGCCTGTATCTCGAGCGCCTGGCCGATGTCGATGCGGCGATGCTGGCACCGCTCACAGCGGCCTCCGTCGCCGAACTCCAGCGTTCAGTGCTCGCGAACGAACGTCAAGTCCAGCGGCGCTGCGGCAGAAGGTCGGAACTGCACCCGTAGCGTTCGCGCATCACGCGCATGCGCCACGATCACACCGCTTTCGGTGCGTGCACCACCTCCCGTCACGCTGGCGACCAACGAGTCGCCAGCAATCCGCCCACTCCCGTCCCAATACACCCCCGAGAAAGTGAGCCGGGCCCCCAGCCCCCCCATCTCGCTCGACATGGCGTTGACCGACAACCCAACGAACTCGAGCGACGGTGTGACGGAGCGCCACGCACCAGTAAACGCATCCGGTGACGATGCCGTGAACGTGGTCTCCGCTGGCCCCGCCGAGCAGGCGCTCGTCGCGCACAGCATTACCACCATCACCCCGCGTATCCGCATGCTCCCTCCGTAATGAGCCCGCTGCACGTTCGCTCCGGGACCCCACGCCGCGCCAGTACCACAACCAAAACATACGTGACCATGGCCAGAGTCACGTCGGGATTCGCTCGTCGAGGAACGCACGCGTGACGCGTTGCGGGCGACGCAAGTGGCGGTGCCCTGTCGTCGCGCGCGCCCACGGCCGAGCGCCAGCGCCCTTCAGTCGCCTTGCCGTGTGCAGCCGTGCAATACCGACTTCTGCAGCACGCAACCGAACAACGCGCGCGCAGACACCCCTCTGCCGGATTGGCCTGGGCAGACCCCAGCCCGACACTCGGCCATCCTCCCTAAGCATTCTTGCCCTGCCTTCTCGTTGCACCCTGTCGCTGCCCCCTGTCGCTGCACGGGGTCCTGATCGGCGCCCTCGCGAGCGCGTCCACGCTCGGCGCGTAGCCGCTCGAACTCACCGCCGCCCCGGCGGCGGCCACGATTTACCGGCTCAAGAAGCTCGGCCGGTCGCTGGAGCGCATTGGGGTTGGGGTTGGCGTTGGCGTTGGCGCGGCCAAGCTCACGCTCGCGAAGAACGAGTCCGACACCGTGGCAGTCGAAGAGGGACGTTCCGCCACCGTGGAGCTGAGCAAGCTGGGCTATGCGACCGTGCGCCGCGCCGACCAGTGGGACACGAGTTCCGTCCAATACCCGGTGTCCACCAACAAGCTCGAGCTGCCGGACCGCCGCGTGGCGGTTACGGCGGCGCTTCCCGGCGCCGAGGTGTTCACCGGAGACACGAAGCGAGGCGATGACGTGGCCGACGTGGTGGTCCCAATGGCGGGTGCACCACCGTTAACGTGCCGAAGGCGCGATGGATCAGGTGAAGGGGAAAGCCCGAAACGCCTTGGGCGCCCTGACCGGTGACAGCAGCGAACAGCTCGAAGGCAAGGCGCAGCAAAAGACGGGCACCGTGCAGAGCGAACGCGGCAAGCCCGAGCAGCGGAAGCCGCGCCGACGCCCTATGCCCTCGTCGTCAGCGCTTTCTCGCGGCTGGCGGCGAAGACAGCAGCTCGGCGATGGCAGCACCATCCTTGCGCGGATCGCTCGCGCCGGCGTTGAGCCCGGTGACGAAGTTGCGGTAGACCGCTTGGCCGGCGCCCATGCGCGTGCTCGAGTAATCGCCACGCATGACGAGCTCATGTCCCATGGCCGACAGTGAATCGCGCGTGCTGCGCGCAATGCGTGCCTCGAGATTCACGTCGCATCCGGGAAAGGTTTCCTTGGAGAAGCGCGGCGCATCGAGCGCCCCCTGAATGTTCATGCCGAAGTCGACGATATTGGCCACGAACTGCGCATGCGCCTGCGACTGGTTCCACCCACCCATGATACCGAAGGCGATCTTCTCCGGCCCCTTCTCCATGAAACCCGGAATGATGGTGTGTAGCGGGCGCTTGCGACCGGCGACGACGTTGGGGCTGTTCGCGTCGAGGGAGAAGCCACCACCGCGGTTGTGCCAGACGAATCCAGTGCCCTCGGCGACGAGTCCGGCGCCGAAGCCGACGGTGGAGTAGTTGCTCTGGATGAACGACACCATGTTGCCCTCGCGATCGACCGCGCTGAGATACGTCGTGCCGTCATCGGTGCCTTCGGGGGTGCCGAACGTGAGATTGCAGGTGGCGCGCGTCGTGTTGATGAGTTTCGCGCGTTGCGCGGCGTAGCTCTTGGACAACAGTTGCGTGACCGGCACCTTGGCGAAGCGTGGATCGGCGTTGTACCGCTGCATATCGAGATACGCGAGCTTCTTGGCCTCGATGAGATGGTGCAGTGATTGCACACTGTTGTGGCCCATGCTCGCCAGCGGGAAACTCTCCATGATGTTGAGCATCTCGAGCGCGGCAATCCCCTGGCCGTTGGGCGGCAACTCGTACACGGTCCACCCGCGATAGGTGGTAGAGATGGGCGTGACCCATTCGACCTCGTAGTCGGCGAGGTCCGCCGCGTTCATGACGCCGCCATGACGTCGCTGGCTCGCCAGCAGCTTCTGCGCGATGGCGCCCGTGTAGAACGCCGCGGCACCGTTGGTGGCAATCTGCCGGTAGCTCCACGCCAGGTCGGGGTTCCTGAACACGTCGCCAACCTTGGGGACCTTGCCGTTGATCAGATAGGTGCGCGCCGTCGCACTGTCCGCGCGCAGCGCCTCTTCGCTGTCCGACCAGTACACACTGACGACTTCGCCCACGGGGAAGCCCTGCTCGGCGTACTGAATGGCGGGTTGCAGAATGCCGGCCATGGGCATTCTGCCGAAGCGCCGGTGCAATGCGTCCCACCCCTTGACGGCCCCAGGCACGGTGGCGGCGTCGATTCCGCGCGACGGGATGCGCGTATGCCCCTTGCGGCGCAGATACTCGGGCGTCATTGCCCGTGGTGCCCACCCGGAGGCATTGAGGCCGTAGAGCCGTTTGGACTTGGCCTCGTACACCATGGCGAACATATCGCCCCCGATGCCGTCGTTCATGGGCGCCACCAGTCCCATCATGGCGTTCATGGCAATCGCCGCATCGAAGGCGTTGCCGCCCCGCTCCAACACGCGGGCCCCAACCTGCGACGCCAGCACGCTCTCGCTGGCCACGACGCCCTGCGTTGCCTGCACCATGGAGCGTGATTGCGAGCGGTCCTGCGCCTGTCCAACGGCGGCAACGACGAGAAGACCGGTGCACTGCACGGCGAGCGCAACGCGCATGAGAAGAGGCTCATGGTGAGAAATGGAAGCATCGGACGACCTCGTCAACCTTGTCGCCACCACGCAGTTCGGCAAGCAACGGGAACCATACTACACCCCCCCAAAACAGAGGTATTTGGTCTCCAGATACTGCTCCAACCCGTAGCGGGAGCCTTCGCGTCCCATTCCCGATTCCTTGATGCCACCAAAGGGGGCGAGTTCCGTGGAGATGAGCCCCTCGTTGATCCCCACCATCCCGTACTCGAGCGCCTCGGCCACCCGCCAGCAGCGCCCGACCTCACGGCTGTAGAAATAGGCCGCCAGTCCGTATGTGGTGTCATTCGCCATGGCGATGGCCTCGGCTTCCGTGTCGAACGCAAAAATCGGCGCGACGGGGCCGAAGACTTCTTCGCGCGCAATGCGCATGGATGGCGTGGCGTTGGCGAGCACCGTGGGGGCGTAGAACAATCCGCCGCGGTGTATGCCGCCCGCGACGATCTGCGCCCCACGCGCCACGGCGTCGTGCACGAAGGCCTGCACCTTGTGCAGCGCCTTCTCGCTAATGAGCGGCCCCACTTGCACCGAGGGGTCGAGTACGTCTCCCGTTCGCAATGCGGCGACGGCGACGGCGAATCGTGCCACAAAGTCGTCGTACACGGCGCGCTGCACAAGCACGCGATTGACACACACGCACGTTTGCCCGTTGTGCCGGAACTTGGACTGCACCGCTCCCAGCACGGCGGCGTCGAGATCGGCGTCGTCGAAGACGATGAACGGGGCGTTGCCGCCCAACTCGAGCGACACTTTCTTGAGCGTTGGCGCACACTGCGCCATGAGGAGCTTGCCGACGGCCGTTGAGCCGGTGAACGACAGCTTGCGTACCAGCGGGTGCTCGCACAATTCGAGTCCCACGTCGTGACTGCGTGTGGTGGTCACGGTGTTGTACACCCCAGCCGGCAGGCCGGCTGCCTCTGCCAGCGCCGCAAGCGCCAGTGCCGTCAACGGCGTTTCGGCGGGCGGCTTGATGACCACCGGACAGCCGGCGGCCAGCGCGGGGGCCACTTTTCGGGTGATCATCGCCAGCGGGAAGTTCCACGGGGTGATGGCCGCCGCCACGCCGACGCCCTGCTTGATTACCACCAACCGCCGGTCACGCGTGTGTGGCGGGATGACGTCACCGTACGCGCGCTTGCCCTCCTCGGCGAACCACTCGACGAACGATGCGCCGTATGTCACCTCGCCGAGACTTTCCGTGAGTACCTTGCCGCTTTCGCGCGACATGAGTTCCGCCAAGGCGTGGCGATGCTCGAGGATCAGCGCGAACCACTGGCGCAAGATCACGGCGCGCTCTTTGGCCGTGCGTTCACGCCAGCCAGGCCACGCCGCATGCGCGGCCTCGACAGCGTCGCGCGTCTCATCGCGTCCGAGATCGGCCACCGTGCCCACCAGGTCGCCAGTAGAGGGGTTGTGGACCGCGAAGGTGCGCCGATCGCGGGCGTCGTGCCACGCCCCGTTGATGAACGCCTGGGACCGCAAAAGCATGTGATTCATGGCGTAGGAAATGTGCCGCGCGCGCGTGCGGCGCAAGGAGGGCCGCGAGCGCGATCGCGGATGCTGCGCACGCCGGTCGCCGAGGAGATCGAGGCGAGTGCGGACGATGAGGTGGTGGTGTGTGGTCGGTCCGGGCTCGAGAACCAGGGCTGTCTGGTTGCACGCGCGGACCGTCGGCCGGAGTTGGACCCGCTCGTGCTGCAGTGGGTGCGCAGATACCGAGCGCTCTTCAACGTGCCGGAGACCGGCGCGCGACCGAGGCGCCATGGACGCGCCGGCCGCCGCGACCGTTATCGCGTCGTGCGGTACATCATCTCCACGAGTTCGTCGTACATCGCCTCGGCATCTTCGGGGCTCTGCTGAATGGCGGCCGAGGCACAATGCTTGAGGTGATTGCGCATGAGTTCCCGGCCGACAGCGCGCAGCGCTTCGTGCACACTGGCAATCTGGGTCAGAATATCTGCACAGTAGCGGTCGTCGTCGACCATCTTCTGCAGGCCGCGAACCTGTCCCTCGATGCGGCGAAGGCGTTTGGTATTGCGTGACTTGGCATCCGCATCGACGGCGACCGCTTTCCGGCCCTTCTCCGTGTGCGTCGCCGAGGACGTCTGATCGGTCCCGCAGCCACAGCCAACCGTCACGACGGGCATGAGCGTCGGCGGCGCGGTGCGTTTGGTCGTTCCCGCTTTGGACGGCATGATCGCTCAGGCGAAGGTGGCGCGGCGGAGCCGCAGGGAGTTGCTCACGACACTCACGGAGCTGAACGCCATGGCCGCGCTGGCGAGAATGGGACTCAGTTGGATGCCGAACGCCGGGTAGAGCACACCCGCCGCAATAGGAATACCGATGACGTTGTAGATGAATGCCCAGAAGAGATTCTGCTTCATCGTGCGCATCGTACGCCGGGACAACTCGATCGCGCGCACGACGCCCAGCAGGTCACCGCGCATGAGTACGATGTCACCGGCATCGATGGCGACATCCGTACCGCTGCCGATCGCCATACCGACATCGGCCTGCGCGAGCGCGGGGGCGTCGTTGATACCGTCACCCACCATCGCGACGACGGTCCCGAACGATTGCAGCCGCTTGATCTCCGTCACCTTGCCGTCGGGGAGCACCCCTGCGACGACTCGATCTACACCCGCCGCGCGTGCCATGGCGTTCGCGGTGCGTTCGTTGTCGCCCGTGAGCATCACCACCTGCAGGCCCATCGCACGCAATCGGCCAATCGCGACGCGCGAGGTTTCCCGCAATGGATCGGCGACGGCGATCACCCCGACGAGCTGCCCATCGAGCGCCACCCACATCGGCGTCTTGCCCTCGTCGCTGAGTCGCTGGACCTCGGTGTCGAGCGCCGATACGTGGACCTGCCATTCGGCGAGAAGGGCTGCGTTCCCCACCACGACCGCTGTGCCCTGCACGACGCCCTGCGCACCGCGCCCGGTGACCGAGAGGAACGTGTCGGGGGTCGCCAGTACGAGTGCCCGTGTCTGCGCCGCGCGCACGATGGCGTCGGCGAGCGGATGCTCACTCGATTGTTCGAGACTCGCTACGCGCTGCAGCATGACGTCGGCGCTTACCGCCGCCGAGGGTGCCAGCAGCACATCGGTCACGACGGGACGTCCTTCCGTCACGGTACCCGTTTTGTCGATGACAACGGTGCCGATGTCACCCGCACGCTGTAGCGTGTCACCGCCTTTGATGAGCACGCCCATCTCGGCGCCTTTCCCACTCGCGACCATGACGGCCGTAGGTACGGCAAGTCCCATCGCGCAGGGGCAGGCAATGATGAGCACGGCCACGGCCGCAGCGAACGCACGCACCAGCGGCGCGTCAGCGGCCGCGACATACCACACGCCGAACGTGACGAGCGCGAGCACCATCACGACTGGTACGAACACGGCGCTGATGCGATCGGCCAACTGCTGGATGGGGGCCTTGCTCCCCTGCGCATCGCGCATGAGCTGAACGATCTGCGCCAGCACACTGCTGGCGCCAAGCGTTGTGGCGCGATAACGGAAAGCACCCGTCCGGTTCACGGTGCCGCCAATGACGCGGTCACCCGCGCGCTTGGTGACCGGCATCGACTCCCCAGTGAGCATGCTCTCATCAACGGCACTTTCGCCCTGCGTGACCTCCCCGTCGGTGGGAATGCGTTCACCAGGACGCACGATGATGATTTCGTCTGGCTCTATGGTATCGACCGGCGCATCGACTTCCTGCTCGAAGCGCGCCACGCGCGCCGTGCGCGGCTGCAGCGCCACCAGTGAACGCAGCGACGCGGCGGTGCGCATGGTGGCGCGCGCCTCGAACATGTTGCCGGTGAGGATGAGCGCGATGATGATGATAACCGCTTCGTAGTACACGTCGGGCACGACACCGCGCGAGGTGAAGAAGCCGGGCGCCAGCGTCGCCACCAGCGAGTACAGGAACGCGGCAAGCGTCCCGACGCTCACGAGCGTGTTCATGTCGGCCGCACCATGACGCAGGGCCGCCCATGCGCGCGTGTAGAAGTGACGGCCCGCCCACAGCATCACCCCCAGCGTGGCCACCAGCAACGCCAGCGCGAGCGTGTCACCGGGCACCGTGTACAGCCAGGGCATGATGGCGCGAAGCATCGGGTCGAACGCCGTCATGCTCCAGCGCATGAACGGATCGGCGACCACCCCATGCGTGTGGCCGGCCGCCAGCGCACTCATGAGTGGCATGCTCACCAGCATGGCCACCAGCCCCACTCCTCCGCTCACCAGCGCTTTGCGCCGGAGATCGTGATACTCGTCAGCCTGCGCGCGATCACGCGCTTCCTGCTCCTCGAACGCGCTCTGATCGGCGTCGGCGAGTGCGGCGCCGTAGCCGGTGTCCCGGATGACCTCGAGCAGGGCGTCGGTGGAGGTGGCGCTGCGGTCGTAGGTGACCGTTGCGCTCTTCATCATGAGATTCACCGAAGCGTCGGTGACGCCCTTTGCTTTCTGCAAGGTACGCTGCACGCGGGATGAACACGCGGCGCACGTCATGCCGGTGACCGGGATGCGAACGGTTTCCGTGGCTGCAGTCATGTCATGGCCCTCGCGATCCAAGGCAGCGCGCCGCCGCGGTCCAAGGTGCCGAGCGCTGCGAAGGACGGCAGAGGCGCGCGAGTGAAACGTCAGCGGGCGGCGACGACCTGATAGCCGGCGTCGTCGATGGCGTGCGCGATCTGCTCTTTGCTGGTGCGCGCGGGATCGAACGCCACGGTGGCGGATCCAATGGCAACGGCTTCGACGGTGACGCCGCTGGTCTGCTGCAACGCCTTGTCGACGGCCTTCACGCAGTGGCCGCACGACATTCCGGTGATTTCGAAGGTCACATGTTCCATACGTCCGCTCCTGACGGGGAAAGATCCTGTAATATACCCCCTCCCCCTATTTTGTTCCAGCGCTCAACCGCCGGGTGATCACCCGGTGATGCGCACCGGTGTGCCCCACGGATCCAGCGCCCGTGCGCCGTCCACGCGAAAGCCGGCCTCGGCCAACGACGACAAGGCGGCCTCCGGGCCGGGGATCACGATGGTCCACTCGAGCAGCTGCGCATCGGTGTTGCGCGGCGAGGACGCGCCCCGCGCCCACGTATTGGTGCCGAGGTGATGGTGATAACCGCCCGCACCAAGAAAGAGCGCGCCGGGGTACCGCCAGACCGTGCGATCGAAGCCGAGTGCGTGACGGTAGAACTCCGAAGCACGCGGAATACCACCGACGTGCAGATGCAGATGCCCCATGACCGTGCCGTGGGGCATACCCGTCCATGGTTCTTCGTTGGCAGCCGCCACCACACCGACGGTGTCGAGCGGATCGGTGGCCATCACGATTTCCTTGCCCGTGCGCCGCCACTCGCTTCGCGGCCGATCGCGATAGACCTCGATGCCGAGCCCATCGGGGTCCTGCAGGTACAGTGCTTCACTCACGAGATGATCGCTTGCCGCTGCCCGGGCCCCGACACGGGTGAGATGCTGAACGAACCGCCCCAGCGCCGGGCGGTCTGGCAGCAGGATGGCAAAGTGATAGAGCCCAAGCCGTGAACCGGGTCGAATCGGAACTGTCCCGGGACGATGCTCGAGCACGACGAGGGGCTCGGCGGCGCCGGCGACTCCCATTGCCACGACGTCTTGCTCACGCGAGAGTTCATGGAGGCCGAGGACATGGTGGTACCAGTGCACCGAGCGTGAGAGATCGCTGACCTGCAGTCGGACAGCACCGAGGCGCAGGGTGTCCGGAAGGCGGTAGCCCGTTGGCGCGTCGCCGTAGCTGCCCGGAAGCGCGAGCTGAGGCACTGGGGCCTCGCCGAAAAGATCATGATTGGAAACACCCATGCTCGAAGCTATCTGCTGTACCAATAGTTGGCACGCCAAGCAAACGAGATGGCTAGGAGATGAGACGTTGATGAAAGTGGGCTGAGACGGCACTGCCGAGCGACAGGGCGCCTGTCCTGCAGGTAGACTTAAGGGAAGGGGCCCACCACGAACCTCGGAGGACGCATGCGTAGCGCACTGCGCGGGACCTTTCCCGTGAGCACGACCAACTATTCCGCATTCATTGGGTTGGCTCTTGTGGTCGCGGCATCGGTGGCGGGGTGTGCCAAACCGCGACCGGTGACCGGCGCTGGGGCGCCAGCCACCCCGGCCGCTGCACCGGGGGGCGCCCCGGCGACCAAGACGGCGGCGACCATGGAATCGGCCAATACGATTGACGAGAGCTCCTTCGGCCAGCAGCCCGTGAGCCGCGTCGAAGAGCTGTTCATCGGACGATTCCCGGGGGTACAGGTGCTGAACGTGAACGGCCAGGTGCAGGTCCGCATCCGTGGCGCGTCGTCGTTCACGGCCAACACCGAGCCGCTCATTCTGGTCGACGGCCAGCAGATGACGCCGGGTTCAGGTGGACTGATCGGTCTCAATCCGCGCGACATCAAGAAGATCGAGGTGCTGAAGGACGCGGTATCGCTGGCCGAATTCGGCGTACGCGGCGGCAACGGCGTCATTCGAATCACGACGAAGCACTGAGTACGCGGCGCGCGACGGCACGAGGGCTCCCTATGGTGCCTTTGTGCCGTCGCCGTGATTAGGTTGCCCGCATGACTCGCTGGTCCGCCCGTCTCCGTCGCGCCGCCACGCTGGTGTTCAGCGTGCAGCTGCTGCAGCTCGTGCTGCTGGCGGCAACTGCTGCGTGCGAGCTTGGCGCGGCGGCGCCCCACGCCCCATCGCGGCATGGCGTGGCGCAGCACTCACCGGCGCACGGCGGTCATCACGCGCCGCCGCATTCCCAGCAGCAGGAGCAGAGCCCGGACGCCGGCTGTCCCATGGCCATGGCGTGCTCGACGACCGCCATCGTCGTCGAAATGCAGACCATCACGACGCGTGTCGTGGTCATGCCCTCCCGCGTCCTCTCGCTCGACGTCGACACCCCGACGTCGGTACGCCCAGCGCCCGAGACACCCCCTCCGCGAGCCTGACCGCTCGCCGTTGTCTTCGACAACGGCGCCGATCGGTTTTTTCGCTCCGCACGGTGAACATCCGTTGCGCGCCTGACTGGCGCCGCGACGACCCGCGTGCGGCTTCTATGTCTCGCGACATCGCTCTCCGTGAACATGCATACTCTGCACGTGGCCGCCCTGTTTCTGGCGTGCCAAGTGTCTGCTGCCGCTGCGCATGCGCAGACGGACTATTTCAACACCGATGCGGGACGTCCCATCCGCACCGAGGATGCATACGCCATTGAGCGTCGCTCCGTCGAGTTGCAGGTGGCTCCGCTACGACTCGAGCGCGCTCGCGGGGGCGCCTATCGCTGGGGGGTTGAACCGGAAATCGCGATCGGCCTGCTCCCCCGCACGCAGGTCGAGATCGGCTTCCCCCTCGAGCACGCCGAAGGACCGCGCGGTGCGCGCAGCACGGCGTTGGCAGGGCTCGAGCTATCGGCGCTGTACAACCTGAACGCCGAAACGCGCTTCCCGGCGCTGGCGGTGGTTGCCGACCTGCTCATTCCAGCGGGCCCGGCAGGGCCCGACCGGTACGTTCCGTCGTTCAAGGCCATTGCCACCAAGACGTTTCCGTGGGCCCGCTTCCATGTGAATGGGCAGCTCAGCCTCAACCGCGATGCCGTAAACGCCAGGGTCACGTCGGCGAACACCGAGCTGTCGCGGTGGACCGCTGGCCTGGCCGTCGACAAAACGTTGCCACTCAGGTCGATGCTCTTCACCGCCGAACTGGTGGCCAGTGAGCCCATGACCGCCGGTCTCGCGCAGCGGTGGGATGCTGCGGGCGGATCGCGCATTCAGCTCAGCCCGCGGGTTGCCTTCGACGTCGGTGGCGGATATCGCCTTCGCGGCGACGATCAGGGATGGTTCTTCACGACTGGTGCCGCGGGCGCCATTGGCCTTCCGTGGACCTCACGCCGCTGAACGGGAGACAGACACATGCCAGCATTCCTGAAGGCCGCGCCGCGTGCGCTCCTCACCGCGACACTCGTGCTCGCGCCGGCTACGCTGCCAGCACAATGGAGCACCACGTACAAGCAGTTCTACCTGCAGGCGTCGCACAACTGGCAGTTCCGGACACATTACACGTCGGCCGATCGGCTGTTCAACGCATTCGACTATGGCCACGCGATTCTGTACGAAACGTTGTGGCGCTTTCCCGACGCCCCGGCGTCGCGACTGGAAGAAGACCGCTATCGTTTCCTGACGGAAACGGTGCTCATCACGCCGCCGCGCCTCCCGCTCGAAGAAGCCGCGATTGAGCCGATGTATGCGCGGCTGGCGCCCGAAGCCAAGATGATGTTCGACTGGGCCCACCTGCTGCACCGTCAGCTGTACGATGTCCTCGCCGACGAACGGATGACGTGGGAGGCGCGCGACGCCGAGGTCGCGCGTCTCCTGCGCTATTTCCGATCGCGTCCGGACCTCGCGTTCAGCAGCAAACCCAAGTCGATGCGCCTCATGCAGGAGCAGCCGTACTCGCTGGCGTTCCGCAAGAAGTATCCGAAGTTCAACGGGCTGATCTGGGGATATCACTGGCTCCAGATGGGGCTGTACGAACCGCTGATGGTTGGCACGTCCCGCACCGAAAAGCAGTCGCTCATCCGCGGCACCGTTGCGCGTTTCTTCCAGATGCTCAGCGCTGTCCCGGGCTCGCTTCCGCATCAGATGCCCATGACGGTCGCGGTCGCGCCCAAGTTTGCCGAGCGCTATCCCGAAGCGGCGATCATCTTCGACAATCTGCACTCGATGCACGACGCGGTGAGCGACATCCTGACCAACCCGAGCGTCGCGCGCAACGAGAAGCGGGCGCAGATCATGTTGGCGGCGCGGCGCTTTCGCGACGACACCACCGAAGTCATGAGTGTGGCGGCATGGCGCGTAATGTCCGAGCAGATGGGGATCGAGAACATGGGGGGGCCATCGGTGGGCTTCCTGCCGTCGCTTCCCACTCCGAGCGTGACCGTCGGTGCCGTCATGCAGCACGACTCGCAGACGGGCGCGATGACGGGCTTCACCTACGGCGAAGCAGTTGGGGGCGCCCATGCCATGCATGCAATGCACAGCATGGCGGCACCCGCAGCGGCGGCTCCCGCCGATGTGCACGCGGGATATGTCATGCCGGCCGGCCCGAGTGATTCCGCGCAGGTGGCGACGATCGTGGCTGAGTTCCATCGGGCGCTCGAAACCGGCGACAGCGTCACGGCTCTATCCCTGCTTGCCCCCGACGTGGTGATGGTCGAACGCGGCGCCGTGGCATCGCTCGCGGACTACCGCGCGCATCGTCTGCCGGCCGACATCGCGTTCGCTCGTGCGGTCCAGGCGCGGCGCCAGCCCCGGTCGGTCACGGTGAGCGGCGATGTCGCGTATAGTGTTTCCACGTCGGCGACGAAGGGGGACGACAACGACCGTGCCGTCGACACGCTGGGCGCCGAGTTGATCGTGGCGCGCCGGCTGGGGGGACGGTGGCAGATCTCCGCCATCCACTGGAGTTCACGGCGCCGGCCGTAACGACAGTGCGAGGCACGCCGAACTGTCCGAGGTGGCGACGCAGGTCCGGTACCCGGCGGCACGCGCCTGTGATCGGGATCACCGTTTGGCATAGGGCAGCTGCCCTACGGCAGAGTGTGCCTCTTGTGTGTACATTTCACCGTGTCCCACGCACACCCCTTCGGCGATCCGAACCTCCGTGAGCGTCTTCAGCGTCAGCTGGGAGACAGCTACGTCATCAACCGCGAGTTGGGCGGGGGGGGCTCGTCGCGCGTGTTCCTGGCCACGGAAGTGGCGCTCGAACGCACCGTGGTCCTCAAGGTGCTCCCCGCTACGCTCATGGACGGTGTGGATGGTGCCAGGTTCCGGCGCGAGATCCTCATCGCGGCGCGCCTTCAGCATCCGCACGTGGTGCCGCTGCTCTCGGCGGGTGATGCGGACGGCGCCGCGAATGACGACGTTTACCGTTGGTACACCATGCCCTATGTCGAAGGGCAGTCGCTGCGTGAGCTGTTGGCCAAGCGCGGTGCACTCCCCATACACGATGCCCTGCGGTTGCTGCGGGAGCTCGCGTCGGCGCTGGCGTATGCACACGCCAAGGGTGTTGTGCACCGCGACATCAAACCCGAGAACGTGCTGCTCTGCGACGGAGTGGCCATGATCTCGGATTTTGGGGTGGCGAAGGCGCTCGACGACGCCAGCGCGGCGGCAGTGGAGACAGGTCGCCGCGTCACGACCGTGAGCATGACCATCGGCACCCCGGCCTATATGGCGCCGGAACAGGTCAGCAATGCGAAGGTGGTTGACCACAAAGCCGATCTGTACGCGTTCGCCTGCCTCGCCTACGAACTGCTTACGGGCAGCGCCCCCTTGGTCAGGAAGTCACTGCACGCCACGATGGCGGCACAACTCAGCGACGCGCCCGCGCCGCTGCGGGACGTTCGCACCGATACACCCGTGCCGCTTGCCGACATTCTCATGCGCTGCCTCGAGAAGGATCCGGTGCAGCGTCCGCATTCGGCGTCCTCCATTGTCAAAGTGCTGGACGCGCTGGCCGTGCCTGGTGCTCCCAAGACTCCCGCCCGCAATGCCGCCGTCGCGCCAGCATCACCGCGTCGCGGCGTACCGAGTGTGATGATGGCCGTGAGTGTCTTCCTGCTCATGTTGGCCGCGACCTGGATGGCCCTGCGCTAGCAGGCTGCTGGCGGCCGTGGCACGCGGACGCGCGCACTCCCCGTATGGCGGGGCTTGGGGACGCGGCGTTTCGTGACGCGCCGACGTCAGCCGATGACCGGCTTGATGCGCAGCACGCGCCCGTTGCCGCTATCGGTCACCACGTAGACGAAGCCATCGGGCCCCACCGTGACGTCGCGAATGCGTTCACCCAGCTCGCCGAGGTAGCGGACTTCGCGCGCGACACGACCGTTGGTGAGCTCGAGCCGGACCAGGGCGCCGGGACTGAGCGAGCCCACGAGGATGCTCCCTTTCCAACCGGGAATCGCATTGGCCATGTTAAAGGTCATGCCGGACGGCGCGATGACGGGATCCCAGTAGTACACCGGCTGCTCTAGGCCGGCCTTGGCCGAGCCTTCACCAATGCGTGCGCCCGAGTAGTCGACGCCATACGTGATGATGGGCCAGCCGTAGTTCTTGCCGCGTTCCGGGCGATTGAGTTCATCACCGCCACGCGCGCCATGCTCCACCGTCCAGAGTTGACCGGTGGAGGGATCAAGCGCCGCCGACTGCACATTGCGGTGGCCATACGACCAGATCTCGCGTTGCGCGGTCGTGTTCCCCACGAACGGGTTGTCCGCAGGTACGCTGCCGTCGGTGTTGATGCGCATGATCTTCCCCTGCCCCATGGAGAGATCCTGTGCGCGGTCGCGCCAGTTCATCCGGTCGCCCTGCGTGACCAGGAGCTTTCCGTCGGCGGCAAACACCAACCGCGCGCCGTAGTGGCCACCACCGTCGAGCTTGGGCGTTTGCCGATAAATGACCTGCACATCGAGCAGCGCGTTGCCGCTCAACCGTCCGCGCGCGACTGCGGTACCGGCGCCCCCCGCACCCGACTCGGCGAACGACAGATACACCAGCTGATTCTGCGTGAACTGCGGATCGATGGCCACATCGAGCAGGCCGCCCTGTCCTTGGGCGTACACGGCCGGCACGCCGGCGAGCGGTGCCGACAGCTGACCGCCGGGCGACAAAAGACGCAGACGGCCCGGCCGCTCGGTGACCAGCGCCCGACCATCGGGGAGGAACTCGATGGCCCAGGGATTGACGAGCCCGCCCACGACCGTTTCGGCGGTTACCACGCCGCGCGTGCTCGACGGCGTGGGCGAGCGATCGGCCAGCTGCTGCCCCGGAGGCTGCACGCCGGTCGTTTCCTCGGCGGGCGTCGAAGCCGGCGAGGCGGAGCAGCCAGCCAGCACGATGAGCGAAAACCATCGGCGCATAAGGTCGGCCCGAAGTGACAGTGAAGACCGGGCGCGGCCCCGGTCGCTTGATCGTGCATTCCCGTGAACAGCCGTGCTCATCTCCAAACACCTGCCTGCCCGGGTCGTTCCCCAACTGTGGGGAAACCCATGACCGGACACCGGAACCCGGAACCCGGAGCCCGAAACTGATCCGTTCCGGGTTTGGGGTTCAAGCTGCGGGTTATTGGCTGGGATGAACTGGACGCCCCCGCCCCGCCGAGCGAGTTTTCACCGGTTGCTCCTTCCTTTTCCCCGAGGCCACGGGTCCCATGCCGATCACGCTCAAGGTCAACGGCGCCACGCGCACGGTTGACGCGCCCGCAGACATGCCGCTGTTGTGGGTGCTGCGAGACGAACTCGATCTCAAAGGCACCAAGTTCGGCTGCGGCGCGAATCGCTGCGGCGCCTGCACGGTGCACGTCAACGGTGTTGCCCAGCGTACGTGCACGCTGCCGGTCTCCCGCGCGGCGGGCGCCGAGATCACGACCATCGAAGGGCTGTCCCCCGATGGCGCGCATGCGGTGCAACAGGCGTGGGAAGAGCTCGACGTCCCGCAGTGCGGGTACTGTCAGGCGGGCCAGATGATGGCGGCGGCTTCGTTGCTCGCGAAGAACGCGAAGCCCAGCGACGCCGACATCGATACGGCGCTCAACACCAATCTCTGCCGCTGCGCCACGTACCTGCGCATTCGCGCGGCGGTGCGTCGCGCGGCCGAGATCAAGGCGGGCGGTGCCGCGGTGGGATCGAGCGGCGCCCCCAAGAACCGCGAGGAGGACTGATCATGACCTCTGTCAACGAAAACAGCACCGGCGTCAATCGCCGCGACTTCCTGCGTGTGAGTGCGCTCGCCGGCGGCGGCATTCTCCTCGCCAGCTACGCGCAGCCGCTCGAAGCCATTGAACGACTCGGTGCTGGTGCTGCGGCCGCCGACCCGATGCTGAGCGCGTTCATCCGCATTACCGCCGACAACATCGTCACGATTACCGCGAAGAACCCGGAGATCGGCCAGGGCATCAAGACCATGCTCCCCATGCTGATCGCGGAAGAGTTGGACGTGGATTGGAAGAACGTGCGCGTCGAGCAGGCGGACTTCGACCCCACCAAGTATCCGGCGCAGGTTGCCGGTGGCAGCACGGCCACGCCGACGAATTGGTTGCCGCAGCGCCGCGTGGGCGCCGCCGGCCGTGCCATGATCGTGGCCGCTGCGGCCAAGCAGTGGAACGTGCCCGTCGGCGAGCTCACCACCGCCAAGGGTGTGGTGAGCCACAAGGCGAGCAACAGGACGGCCACCTACGGCGAGCTCGCGGCCACGGCGGCCACGATGACGCCGCCGGCGCTCGACACCGTGCCGCTCAAGGATGCGAAGGACTTCACCATCATCGGCACGCGCAAGAAGACCGTCGGCATCAAGGAGATCCTCACGGGCAAGCCGATCTTCGGCCTCGACGTGACGGTGCCCAACATGCACTACGCGACGTTCGTGAAGGCGCCGGTGTACGCGGCGAAGGTGAAGAGCGCCAACCTCGATGTGATCAAGCAGCAGCCCGGCGTGACGCACGCCTTCGTGGTGGAAGGCACCGACAACCTCGCCGGGCTCAAGGCCGGCGTGGCGATCGTGGGCAAGAACTGGTGGCTGGTGCAGCAGGCGCGCAAGAAGCTCGTCGTGGAGTGGGCCGACCATCCCACGTCGCAGCAGTCGAGCGCCGCGTTCGCCGCGAAGGCCACGGAGTTCTTCGCCGCCGCGCCGCATCGCACCATTCGCACCGACGGCGATTACGACGGCGCCATCAAGGGCGCCACGAAGGTAATCGAAGCGGAGTACAGCTACCCGTTCATCAACCACGCCACGCTCGAGCCGCAGAACTGCACGGCGCGCATGAATGCCGACGGCACGTGCGAAATGTGGACCACGTCGCAGACGCCGCAGGGTGGACGTGCACTCGTCGCCCAGACCCTGGGGCTCAAGGAAGACCAGGTGGTGATGCACATGATGCGCGCCGGTGGTGGCTTCGGGCGCCGTCTGTACAACGAACCGCTCGCCGAAACGGCGTTCATCGCGCGTGAAGCCAAGGTGCCGGTGAAGCTCATCTGGACGCGCGAAGACGACATGCAGCACGACCAGTTCCGTCCGGGCGGTTTCCACAAGTTCACCGCCGGCATCGACGCCAACGGCAAGCTGATCGCGTTCCGCAACCACTTTGCCACCTTCGGTCAGGGCGAACGGTTCGCATCGAGCGCCGACATCGGCCCCGGTGAGTACCCGGCGCGCTTCGTGCCGAATCTCAAGATGGACGTATCGGTCATGCCCCTCGGCGTGCCCACCGGTGCCCTGCGCGCGCCGCGCTCCAACGCCCTGTCGTTCGCCTTCCAGGGCTTCATCGATGAATGCGCGGACGCGGCGGGTCAGGACCCGATTCAGTTCCGCATCGACATGCTGAAAAGCGAGATCCCGGCCGCGCAGCCGCTCACGCCGCAGCAGCAGGCGGGGCAGATGGACGCGCAGCGCGTCATCGGTATTCTCGAAATGGTGCGTGACGTCTCGGGGTGGAGCAAGCGCAGCAGCCTGCCCAAGGGCACGGGGATGGGCGTGGCGTTTTACTACAGTCACCGCGGCTACTTCGCCGAGGTGGTGCAGGCCACGGTGAGCAAGGCCGGCGAGGTGAAGGTGGACAAGGTGTGGGCGGTGGGTGACGTGGGGAGCGAGATCATCAACCCCAACCACGCCGAACAGCAGGTGCAGGGTGCTGTGCTGGACGCGATGGGGCAGGCCTACGGCCAGGAGATCACGTTTACTGCCGGCAGGGCCGACCAGCAGAATTTCTCGCCGGCTACCACCGCGAGTGGATCGGCCGCGAACTTTCCGTTGCTGCGCATCAAGCAGGCACCGCCAGCGGTGGAGGTGCACTGGAAGAAGACCACGTTTTCGCCCACCGGCATCGGCGAGCCGGCCATGCCGCCGCTGATTCCGGCGCTCATGGGCGCGATTCATCAGGCGACCGGCAAGCGCGTTCGTCAGTTGCCACTCAGCAAGGTGGATCTCAAGTGGGTGTAACGGATGTCGCCACGTCCCCGTTCGCTGACCAGCGGCCGGGGACGTCTGGTTTACGCAAGCGTACACCGGTCTTTCAGCAGCCGCATTATCTCGAGAATTTCGTGCAGGCGCTGCTCGACGAAGCGGCGCTTCCCGCCGACGCCACGCTCGTCGTCGGTGGGGACGGGCGGTACCTGAATCGTGAAGCGATTCAGACGATCATTCGCCTGGCGGTCGCGAATGGCATCACGCGCCTTCAGGTGGGACGGGGCGGGTGGCTCTCCACGCCGGCGGCATCACATCTCATTCGCCAGGGGGCCGCGGGTGGCATCATTCTGTCGGCAAGCCACAATCCCGGCGGCCCCGATGGTGACTTCGGCATCAAGTACAACACGGCGAATGGTGGGCCGGCCCCGGAGTCGTACACGAACGCCGTGGCGGCGCGCGCGGCGGTGTTGACGTCGTACGCCATCGCCGATGTGCCACCGATCGATCTCGATGCCGTCGGGACGACCACTTTCGAGGGCGTCACCGTGCAGGTGGTCGATCCGGTCGCGGCGTACGCGGCGCTGATGGAGTCGCTGTTCGACTTCACCGCCATTCGAGCGCTCTTTGCCGGTGGCTTCCGCATGCGCATGGACAGCATGCACGCGATCACGGGGCCGTACGCGGTGGAGATTCTCGAACGGCGGTTGGGCGCGCCTGCCGGCACCGTCATCAACGCCGTCCCGCTCCCCGACTTTGGTGGAGGCCACCCCGATCCGAATCTCACGTACGCGCACGAGCTCGTCGACGAGATGTTCGGCGCGGCCGCGCTCGATTTTGGCGCGGCGAGCGACGGTGACGGCGACCGCAACATGATTCTGGGGCAGCGGTTTTTCGTGACGCCAAGCGATAGCCTGGCGGTGCTCGCGGCCAACGCCACGCTGGTGCCGGGATACGCGCGCGGCCTGAGTGGCGTGGCGCGCAGCATGCCCACCAGTGCCGCGGTAGATGCGGTTGCCGCGAAGCTCGGCATCCCGTGCTTCGAGACGCCCACGGGCTGGAAGTTTTTCGGTAATCTGCTCGACGCGGGGCACATTACGCTGTGCGGCGAAGAAAGCTTCGGCACGGGTAGCGATCATGTGCGTGAGAAGGACGGCCTGTGGGCCGTGCTCTTCTGGTTGAACGTGATTGCCGCGCGCGGTGAGAGTGTGGCGCAGATCGTGCGCGCGCATTGGGCGACGTACGGCCGCAATTACTACACGCGGTACGACTACGAAGCGGTGCCGACCGAGGCGGCCAACGGTGTCATGGCGCATCTGCGCGCGCAGTTGTCACGGTTGCCGGGAACGTCGCTCGGCGGACGCGCCGTGCGCGCCGCCGATGACTTTGCCTACACCGATCCGATCGATGGCTCGGTGAGTGCGAAGCAGGGCATCCGCGTGCTCTTCGAGGACGGCGCGCGCATCATCTACCGCCTCTCGGGTACCGGCACCGAGGGCGCCACGATACGCGTGTACATCGAGTCGAAAGAAATCGCGCCGGAGCGGCTTTCGATGGAGACGGCGGAGGCGTTGCGCGAGCTGGTGCAGACGGCGCTCGGCTTGGCGGAGATCGTGGTGCGGACGGGGCGTGAGGCGCCGACGGTCATCACTTGAACGCTACGGGCGGTTTTACTGCGAACTGCGGTTCGGGTTGGAACTGCTATAGCGGTTGATGGACGGCCACTGCAGTTCTGGACCGCCACTGCGGTTGAGGAACACTGCAGTTTGGGTTCAATCGGAAGCGCCCGTCGGCGACGCCGACGGGCGCGTTTTTTGGTGGTTGATACGACCGCCACTGCAGTGGTGGTGAGGTCAACCACCAAGAAGTGCCGACCCGGCAACGCCGGTCGGCACCTTCCATATGGACCCAAACCGCAGTGTTCCTCAACCGCAGTGGCGGTCCAGAACCGCAGTGGCAGTCCATCAACTGCGGTAGCAGGAACAACCCGAACCGCCGTGGCAGTCCACCGCCGTTGCAGTCCACCGCCGTTCGAGGATCGCGCCTACGGAAGTGCCCGCCCAACCACGATGGTGATGTTGTCACTGCCGCCGCGTTCAAGCGCCAGGTCGCACAGCGCGCGGCACAATTGCTCCGATGACGTCATGCGTGCGCACGCGTCGGCGATTTCCGCGTCGCTCACATGCTTGGTGAGGCCATCGCTGCACACCAGAGTGATGCTGCCGCGATGGCTCACGTCGAGACGGGAGATTTCGGGGATCGCGTCGTCGGCGCCAATGGCGCTGGAGAGCACGTGATTGAGCGGCGAATTGTGGGCACGCTCCGGGGTGAGCGCGCCGCGATCGATCATGTCCTGCGCGAGGGTCTGGTCGCGCGTGAGCTGTCGCAGCTCGCCTTCCTGATAGTGATAGCAGCGGCTGTCACCCACTTGCACCACGTACAGGAACGGCCACACCACAATGCCAATCGAGAGCGTGGTGGCCATCTTGCGGCCATCCAACTGGATGGCGGCCTGCTCCTTTACCCGGCGATGCGCTTCGATCGCCGACTCGCGCAGCGCCGCCGTGAACTCGTGTTCACTCGCCGAACCCGCAGCGTGCCAGCACTTCATCGCCGATGCGAAGTACTCCGTGACCGCGATGGTCGCCAGACGACTCGCTTCGCTGCCATCAGCGCTGCCCCCCACCCCGTCGGCGACGAGCATGATGATGGCGACGCGTTCACCGCGGAGCGTGATGGCGGAGGTGTCCTGCAGGCTGGTGCCATGCACCACCACCTGTGGGTGCACGGTGCACAGCAGAAACTGATCCTGATTCGAGGTGCGAACACGACCGGGATGGGTAATCCCGAACAGGTCGAGTTCATCATCGCGAGGGCGGACCATCTTGGGGCGTTCGTCGGTCACTGACTCCATGCCCTCACAATGCGGCACAACCGAGGCTGCGGCAAGCGGCGACCCCGACCACGGCGGCACCACGGGATGAACTGGCAGTCTGGCGGGTCCGGCCGCCTCCGCCAATATTCTGCCGTCCATAGTCGAGCGGAGTGCTCCCGTATCCCGCCCGACCTGGACCTTTCGCCGCCCCCCGTCGAGCCACACGGCGACTGCCGCCGACCCCGCTCCCACCTGCCTCATTACCGGCGCCTCCTCAGGCGTTGGGCTCCATGGCGCGCTTGCGCTGGCCACCCGTGGCTGGCATGTGGTGATGGCGTGCCGCGACCTGGCCAAGGCCACCGCGGCCGCGGAGGCCATGGGGATCGCGTCATCCCAGCGCTCCCTGCTGCACATCGATTTGGGCTCGCAGCGCAGCGTGCGCGGCTTCGTGGACGCATTCCGAGCCACTGGACGGTCGCTCGATGCCTTGGTGTGTAACGCGGCGGTGTATCTGCCGCGGCTCACCGAAGCCCAGCGCTCCCCCGAAGGCTATGAAATCAGTGTGGCCACGAACCACTTCGGCCACTTCCTGCTCGCCAACCTCCTGCTCCCCGACCTCGAACGCAGTGCGCACCGTTCGCGCCGCCTCATCATCCTCGGCACCGTGACGGCAAACGACGAGGAGTTCGGTGGCAAGATTCCCATCCCGGCACCGGCCAACCTCGGAACCCTGGCGGGACTCGAAGGGGGCTTCAAGGCGCCGATTGCCATGATCGACGGCCAGGCCTTCAAGCCAGGCAAGGCCTACAAAGACAGCAAGCTGTGCAACATGATCACCGGGCGCGAACTGCATCGCCGGTTTCACGACCGCACGGGTATCGTGTTCAACACGCTCTATCCGGGGTGCGTGGCCGACACGCCGCTCTTCCGCCATACGCCGCCGGCGTTCCAGCGCATAAGCCCGGCGTACACACGCCCCACAGCGCCGAACGCCCCGAGATCTTGGTAGGCTCGCCGCCCATCCCGTGATCGATTGGCTACCCCCGATCGCTCACCCATGTGAGAGAAATCGCGGCGCTACTGGCGACGACAGCGGCCGGTGGTAGCCCCCCCAGGAGAAACGGCCCGGCCACCAACGCACGATGCCGGTGAAGACAAGCGCGAAGAACGCCATGTTGGCCCCCGCGGTCTACATTTGGGCCATGTCGAGTTCACTCGTGTTACGCGCTGGCCCAGAGGCGCTGGCCCTCACCAAAGAGCGTGGGCTGCGCGCCCAAGACGTCGACATTCTTCCGGGCGCGTCGGGAGGCGCCAAATGGCTCGCCATCGCCGGCCTCGACCGCTACCTGTTCGGCACCTTTCTGCAACAAGAGCGCGCCGCCCCTCTGCAGTGTATCGGCTCGTCGATTGGCAGCTGGCGCATGGCCTGTTTGGCACAGCGCGACCCACTTGCCGCACTCGCCCGCGGGCACGAGGCGTACATTCACCAGCAGGTGTACACGAAAAACCCGAGCCCGCGAGAAGTGACCGAGGTGCTCACGCGTTGTCTCGACTACCTGCTGGGTGAGAACGGCGTGCACGAGATCGTGCAGAACTCCCGGTTCCGTGTGCACGTCATGACGGCCGAGGCACGGGGAGCCTCAGCGAGCGACGCGCGCCCCGTGCTGGCCGTCGCGCTCGCCGTCGCGGCGGTGGCAAACGTGCTCTCGCGGCGCACCCTCGGGGTGCAGGTACGACGCGCGATCTTTCACACCGGCGGCAACTCGTCACCGTTTTTGCATCTGCGCGATTTGCCCACGGTGCACTACGAGCTCACCACGCGCAACGCACGAGCGGCGCTCTTGGCTAGCGGCTCCATTCCGCTATTGCTGGAGGGCGTGCGCATTCCCGATGCCCCCGGCGTGCACTGGGATGGCGGCGTGACGGACTACCATCTCGATCTCGATTATGGCACCGGTCCCGGCCTCGTGCTTTTTCCGCACTTTTACGAGCACATCGTACCGGGCTGGTTCGACAAGTCCCTCCCATGGCGTCGTGCCGGTGCGCGCAACGTTTCGCGGACGTTGCTCATTGCGCCAAGCGCCGCGTTCGTGGCGCGGTTACCCGGCGGCAAGATTCCCGACCGCAAGGATTTCTACACCCTCACCGACGCCGAACGGTTCCGCCGCTGGGAACAGGTGAACGCCATGAGCACGGCACTGGGCGAGGAACTGCACGAACTCATTACCACGGGACGACTGGCCGATCACGTGCGGGCGTGGTAGCGAGCCACCGCCGCTTCTGCGGTCCTGCGGTCCCGCGTTGCCACGTTCCCGCGGTCCTGCGGTCTGCGGTCGGTGTGGCTGCGGTCTGCCGTCTCGGCGCGAGGCGGCGGCGCCACGCCGAGACGGCGGACGGCAGGCGCCCAGACAGCAGGAACGGGGGATGGCGAATGGCCCCTCCTGTGTATTGTGCGCCGACCCCATAGCTTTCCCGCCGGCCCGGTCACCAGACGACGATGCCGTCACTGCGCGTGCCACCGTGCTCCCACCTCAGCTCCCGACCCATGTCCACGAGCTTTCTGGCCCAGGTCAACGCGACCTTCGATCGTGCGGCCACCTACACCACGCACGACCCGACCTTGCTTGCGCAGATTCGCGCGTGCAATGCCGTCTATTTCGTCAGCTTCCCCATCCGGCGCGACAACGGCGCCATCGAAGTCATTCAGGCGTGGCGCGCCGAACACTCGCAACACAAGTCGCCCACCAAGGGCGGAATCCGATACGCGCTTGGCGTCAGTGAAGACGAGGTGCAGGCGCTCGCCGCGCTCATGACGTACAAGTGCGCGATCGTCGACGTGCCGTTCGGCGGCGCCAAGGGCGGTGTGAAGATCGACCGTCGCCAGTACTCCGACGCCGAACTCGAGCGGATTACCCGGCGCTACACGTTCGAACTCGTGCGCAAGCGCTTCATTGGCCCCGGCATCGACGTCCCCGCGCCCGACTACGGGACCTCATCGAAGGAAATGGCGTGGATTGCCGACACCTACGCCTCGCTCGCCAACGGTGAACTCGACGCGATTGCCTGTGTGACGGCCAAGCCGCTGGCGCAGGGCGGTATTCGCGGCCGCACCGAAGCCACGGGACGCGGCGTATACTACGGCCTGCGCGAGGCGTGTGACGACGGTGACGCCATGCAGCGCCTCGGGCTCACGCGCGGTCTCGACGGCAAGCGCATCATCGTGCAGGGACTTGGCAATGTGGGCTACTGGGCCGCGCGCTTCCTGCAGGAAGCCGGTGCGCACATTGTCGCCGTAGCGGAATACAACGGCGCGGTGGCCAGCGACAAGGGCCTCGACATCGTGGCGCTCGACGCGTGGCGCAAGGAACATGGGTCGCTGCTGGGCTTTCCCGGCGCGACCGATCTGCCCAACGCCATGTCGGCGCTCGAGCTGCCGTGCGACATTCTCGTGCCCGCCGCCCTCGAACATCAGCTCACGGCCGACAACGCACCGCGCATTCAGGCCCGCATCATTGCCGAAGCGGCGAACGGTCCGAGCACGCCCGAGGCCGAAGCCATTTTCGCCGAGCGCGGCATGCTCGTGCTGCCCGACGTGTGGCTCAACGCGGGCGGGGTGATCGTGTCGTACTTCGAGTGGCTCAAGAACCTCTCACACGTGCGCTTCGGGCGCATGCAGAAGCGGCACGAAGAAGAAACACTCCGCAAGCTGCTGCGCGCCATTGAAGAGAAAACCGGCACACGGTTCACCGATGCCGAATCACTGGCGCTCACCGAAGGGGCCGACGAAGACGACCTGGTGGCGAGTGGGCTCGCCGAGTCGATGATCGTCGCGTATCGGCAGCTGGCCGAGGTGCATCGTCGCATTGGTGACCCGGCGGTCACGTTGCGCACTGCCGCGATGGTGAGTGCCATCGACAAGGTCGCGCAATCGTATGTGGACATGGGCATCTTCCCGTAAGGATTTCCCGTCCCGTCACCGAAACGGGAACCCGTTCCGGTGACGGTGCCCTTCGCCCATGTCCTCTCCTGCCCTGTCGCGCTACCTCGCGTTCCGTCGCACCGCGCCGCCACGGCCGCCGCTCGAGCGGCTCACCGTGGCGGCGCGCGGACTGACCTTTGCCGTGTATCGCACCCCACCGGTTGGCGAGGCCGTGCCGTTGTTGTGCATCAATGGCGGGTTGCTCTTCGATCATCGTCTCCTCTGGCCTGCGCTGGCTCCACTCGCGCAGCATCGTCCGCTGATCTTCTACGATCAGCGCGGACGCGGCGCATCGTCGGTCCCACCGGGCGTGACGGCGTCCCGTATCGAGTTCGATGCCGGTGATGTTCCGGCGTTGCGCGAAGCGCTCGGCATCGCGCAGTGGGATGTCCTGGGCCACTCGTGGGGTGGCGGTATTGCCATGCTGTCCACGGCCCTCGATGTGGCCCGCGCGCCGAACGCGGTGCGACGACTCGTGCTGGTGAATGCGGTCGGCACCTCGAGCGCATGGCTGCCGCCACTGCATGACGCGGCGCTACGCCGGCTCGACGGGGACTCGCGCACGCAGCTGGCGGCCCTCGATCCGGCCACGCTGCATGTGCCCGAGGTGACGCGACATGCCGACTACGCGCACGCGTATTTTCCCGCGTGGTTTGCAGACCGCGAGTTCGCGCGCCGCGTGAGCGCGCCGCGCGGGGACAGCGTCACGGGCGCACACGTCGCCGCGCGCTTGCGCCGCGAGGGCTACGACTGGCGCGACCGGCTGCGTGACCTCCGTGTGCCGACGCTCGTCGTCCACGGAGCGGCAGACGTGCTGCCGCTGTCGGAAGCGGTCCGCACGACGGAGTGCCTGGCGCAGGCGCGTCTGGTCCCCATCGACGGCGCGGGCCACAATCCCTTCTGGGAAGCCCCCGACGCGTTCTTCGCTGCGGTGCAGGCCTTCCTGTCGGAGGGCACACCGGCTTCCTGATCGTGCGCCTTCATGAAGACCGTCGAAACCGTGCTCGCCTGTTGTGTCGTCGGCCTCGCCTGCTTCATTGGTGGCCAGACGCTCGGTGCCCGCGACCGTTCGGTGCTCGACGAAGCCAGTGGGACCATTGTCGGGCGGCCGCCGCGCATGCCGGCAGCGCGGACGACCGCAACACCGTCGGCCGCATCACGCGCCGACCGGTCGCACAGCGAAGAGCGCCTGGTGAGCGACGCCTCGGGCACGGCTCGCCCCGCCGGGAACGCCGAGGAGATGCGCCGTCGCATTGCGAGCGGCATGGACGGTACCTACATCGACGAACTGCTCGCCGCCCGCGATTCTGCGATTTCACGGTGGCCCGACCGGGTGACACGTCCGCTGCGCGTTTTCGTGCGCGAGGGGTCGGATCTCGATCTGTGGAACCCGGATTTCCTGTCCGCCGTGCGCGATGCGTTCGACACGTGGACCGAGGCACGCATTCCGGTACGCTTCACGTTCGTGCACGATTCGGCCACCGCCGACATTCACGTCCATTTCGTGGGCAGCTTTGCGAGCGGCATCAGTGGCAAGACCGTCTGGAGCCGCGACGGCGCACACTGGTTGTTCTCGAGCGATATTCAGTTGGCCGTCACGCATCCCAATGGCGGCAGTGTCACCCCCCCGCAGATTCGCGCCATCGCGCTGCACGAGGTCGGCCACCTGCTGGGGCTCGATCACACGCGTGACACCGGGAACATCATGTCGGCGCGGGTGCGCGTGCGTGAATTGAGTGAGGCAGACAAGGCGACGGTGCGACTGGTGTACGCGGTCCCCGCTGGGTCGCTCAAGCGCTGACGCACGACCGGCGCAGCGCGCTGCCCGGCGCACGGTCGCCGGGCGAGCGTACGCCGGGCGTCAGCGAAGCGAGAGCACGACGGTGCGCGTCGCGCCACTCTTGTGTTGCACGACCAGCCGGGCCTCGCGCGTGGCGTACATCACGCGCCGCAGCGCCACGACGTCGCGTACGGGGGTCCCGTTCACAGAGCGCACGACTTCCCCGGCGCGCATACCGGCATCGGCCGCTGGCGTGCCAGCGGGCACCCGCAAGACGAGGACACCGGGCTCGAGGCCGAGGCTTTCGGCAAACTCGTCGTCGATGGTGGCGAACTGCGCGCCGGCGAGGACGAGCACCCCACTGCCGCTGAACATGTTCATCGTGGGCGGCACCGGCACGGCAGCGGCACCGCCGGGCGGCACGCGCGAGAGCACGAGCGTGCGGACCTCCTGCACGCGTGGCGACACCGTCACCGGGACCTCCCGTGGCCTGCCGGCGCGGCGAATGCGCAGTCGTACCGTATGCCCAGCGGTAATGAGCTCCGCGTAATTCACGGCCGCCTGCGTGACGTCGCGTCCGTTGTAGGCGAGCAGCGTGTCGCCGGCGCCAAGGCCGGCGCGCGCCGCCGGAGAGCCGATGTCCACCGTCTCGACGACGGGATACTCGCAGTGGCTCGTCATCACGCCATCGGGGGTGACGATACGGATTTGCGCGCCCGAGAGCGACAGCCCCATGTACCCCGACGGCGCCGTGACGCCGTTGGGCAGCGACGCTTCGGCTTCACCGGCAAACGCGGCGACCTGCGGCTGCAGCGACCGGATGAACTTGCTGATGGTGGGCGCCTGCACGCGCATGGTGGTATCGATGGCAATGAACATCCGACTGGGGGGGCCACCGCCCGTTTCTTCGCGCGCAAAGCGCACGACGACCTGCATCAGGGAATCGACACCACGCTGCACCTGCGAAATGCGCTGCACCCGATGGCCTTCCAGTCCGCGCTGTTGCTCGAGGGTGAGCGCGGCGCTTTCGAGTTCACGCTTCAGGCGCAGCAGCGCCAGGCCCTCGGGCGCGTTCACGAGCATCGACGGTGACGACTCGAGTTCGAGACACACGTTCGTGGCGCTGCCGGCGTTCGCACTGCTCACCATGCGTTTGGTGGGCGTGCGGGGACGTGACGTGGAGACGGCGGTCTGCGCGTCGGCGTGGCTGCCCCACGCGCTGGCGGCGAGCACTCCCAGCGTGGCGCAGACGCGCCAGACTGGTGTTCGGATTCGTGGCTGCATGATTCAGTACCGCTCGATGATCTTGTCCACGGGCAGTGCGCCGCCGAGCGCCTGCAGGGTGGCCTCGCGCGCGGTGTAGGCGGCGAGATAGTAATGGTTCAACACCGGATCCTGCGGTGCGTCGCGCAGCGCGGCCCGAGAGGCGGCCATCATCTGATCGAGCGCCGCGAGCCGTGCGCGATACACTTCGGAATCACGCACGGTGGTGTCGTTGGACGCGAGCCAGAGCGACGCCCGTTCGTAATCCCGCTGCGCGCGGTAGAGTACGCCGGTCGCTTCGTCGACGGTGCGGAAATCCTGCTCGTTGCCGAACGCGACGGCGCGTACGCCGACATCGGGCGCGGTCGCCACGGGGGCGGTGCCGGCGCGCGAGATCCCGTCGCTCATGCCGCTACTCGAGCGGCCAGCGACGGCGCCGCCGGTCGCGAGGATGAGTGCGGCGGCGGCGCGGCGCAGGACGGGGGAGAACGCGCGGTGCGGCGGGGTCGTCGCGCGCGCCGGCGTCGGGCGATCGTCGGGGAGGATGGCGGTCGACGCGTCGGTGTTGCGGCGCAACCCGGCAGCGATCTGCTCCCATTCGACCAGGCGCGGCGCGGCGGCGTTGGGCGGTGTCTGCCCCCACGCCGATGCCAGGGTGACGACCGACGCCACGGCCTCCCGCTCGGCACGACACGCCGCACACGACGCGAGGTGTGCGAGTTCATCCCCACTAAACGGCAGCGCGTCGAACGCGACCAGCCGTTCAAGGTCGAGGTGCGCGCTACTGGGCTGCATATCCACCTGCGTATCCGCCTTTATGGTTCCGATCCTGACCGGACGTGATCGACAGCGATTCCACCAACGGGGCGAGCAACCGGCGCAGCTTCGCCCGGGCCTTGAACAGTTGTGACTTGGAGCCGCCGGCAGTGATGCCGAGCTCCACGGCGATTTCTTCGTGCGTGTAGCCTTCCACGTCGTGCAACAGAAAAACGGTGCGAGCGCCAGGGGAGAGTTGCTGCGCGGCGGCCTCGATGCTTTGCGCGAGCATGCGACGTTCCGCGTCCTGTTCGACGACGGCAGAGTCTTCTTCGATGGCGGTTTCGGTCGCCGCGAGACGCTTGACGCTGCGGAGTGCGTTGAGCGTGCGATTGATGGCGACGCGATGGATCCACGTGCTGAACTTCGCATCGCCACGCCACGAGGGGAGGGCACGGAAGATCTGGATCCAGACCTCCTGCGCGATATCCTCGGCGAGGTCGGGATCGGCGGCAAGGCGACGGACGACGGCGTCGACATGCGGCGCATGCTGATTCCACAGCAGCCGCATGGCACGCTCGTCGCCGTCGATTGCGCGTCTCACTATGGCGGCGTCGGTTTCCATCATGCTCGCTCAATTTGTCACGCTTGGGGTGCGGACGGTTGCCTGTCGTGGTCGTGGTCGTGGTCGGGGTACGGCCACCACAGTCGGGGCACTGCCACCACAGTCGGGGCACTGCCACGACGGTCGGGGTCTACCAGCGGTCGGGGTCTCGGTCGGGTCGGGCGCGGCGCTGCGCTGGCGCGTCGGGGTCGGGGTTGGGTCGGGGTTGGGGTTGGGGATCA
>VYKS01000206.1_pt1 | contig 43828 bp, 37 predicted proteins | sample 5114511 | NCBI WGS metagenome assembly VYKS01 (sample SAMN12291795, study PRJNA351875) | freshwater metagenome | isolation source: freshwater lake | place: USA: Michigan, Gull Lake | collected 2011-07-05 | reverse complement strand
GGCAAATAGCAGTGGTATATCATCTACTCTTTCGGTCTTTACGCTTACAACTTTGCTCATCATTTAATTTTAACCATATCTCTTCACCTCTTCCAAAAATCAGCGAACCGTAAGATACCACGATTGACTGCCATTCACCGCCCGATAAATCGGGTGTCCTCTGGCAGAAGAAAGATAGAGCGATCGGTTGCGCTCAAAAAAATCCGACAGATATAAGATCGGTTTTTTGAGAATGCCTTTACTTACTAATTATTTAAGAAGTCTTTCCTAACCTTTGCACAGCATCTTTAATAAAGGATTTAATAAATTCATCACGGAGGTTAAGTTGAAATTGCCGTTCTACGACTTCGCTAATGCCGCCATCGCCCCAGTTTTGATTTGCCTTGAAGTATTCAATAAAACTTTTGCCTGCAATCCTTGTGAGATATGCACCTGTCACGCCTTGAATTGTGGATTTGAGTAAGTATCCCACTACCGTTACCGAAATTGCTGAAGTCACAATTTGGGATATGCCCTTAACTATACCCAGACTAGCCATGGTTTTAGCGAGGCTTGATGCCAGTTCTTTACCTTGCTTAAAATCTAATTCACATTCGTACACCTTGGCAATTTCGATAACCATCTGGGCATTAATGGCTGCGGTGGCAAGTAAATCTACGACAGGTAAGGGCGTAGCAAAAATTACTCCTACTACTAACCATTGGAACTTTTCTATAACTTTTTCGGCTTGCTCTTGTCGCTGCTGATTAATTAATTCACGGGTTTGGGAGCCAAGTTTTTGGGACTGGAGCAAAATATTATCGGCGACAAGGTCATCACCTTCGGCTTTAAGAATTGTCACCATCCGTTTTAAGAGAGGCTTTAGAAGTGGGACAGCCGAGATTATCTCTCCTGATTCTAGGATAATGGGTTTTGGGTTTGCAGCGATCGCTACCACATCTTTAGGGTTAATAAATTCCTTAACTCTTTCCCTTAAACGATCTAGGATGATTTGCCGATCGCTTTTGACATAGAGATCAATTTTGTTAAATACTAAAAGAGATCGCTTACCAATACTGCCTAGGGTTTTTAGTAGCTCATATTCAGATTTTAGGAGATCGTTTTCTACTACAAATAATATTAAATCAGAATTGGTTGCTAGTTCTTTTGCCAGTTGTTCCCGAATTGTGCCTGCAGTCCCGACTTCTAAAATGCCTGGAGTATCGGTAATAGCTAATTCTAAACCAGCAATATCTATAGGTGCATAGACTTCTCCTACTTCTGTGGTTCCCATAGCGGCACTAACTTTGCCGACTGATTTTTCTAATGTAGTGTCACCTACCAAAGCATTAATTAAGGAGGTTTTACCAGCCGAACCAGTACCAAAAATTACGACGGAGAACTCAACTTTTACTAATTCGGTTTGTAATTGCTCGGATTGGGATGTGAGCGATCGCCTAATTACCTCATCTTGAATTTGATTGACCTGTTGCTGCAATGCTTGGAGATTTTCAGTAGCTGCTTCAAATTTATCATCGGAAACCTGTGGCTCTATTTTTTTTGGCGATCGCCTTGAGAATATACCCAAATATTTCCAACTAACTATACCTAAACCCAAAACTAAAATTAGCAATAGCAAAACTACTAGGGCAGCTAATAGGGGCTGATAGGTGGCAATAAATTTATAAATTTCAATCAGCCGATCCAGTAGAGTTACTACCAGTCCGAGGGTCAAACCAGTACCAATTAATAAAACTAGCGATCGCAACCACGGAAAATTAGGCATTTGGAACATATAGAAATCTAAGCAGATTGTAATCTTAATGGAATTGTAATAAACCTTTAGAATGAGACTTGTTAGTATAGTCAAACGCTAGGAGTGTCTGATTTAATTTTTTAAGTAAAATTTGAATTATTCAGACTGAGATAACATCCTTAGAACCTGTTCGGCTCACACCGGCGTAGGAAAGCAAACCTTAGAGAAAATCATAACCAATGACAAACACGACTTCAGCAGCACCCACCCGTAGGGGCGAATATCGCGGTACTCAAATGGACTGCGCCCGAAGAGGTGACATCACCGAAGAAATGCACTATGTGGCATGGCGTGAAAACCTACCTGTAGAATTAGTGCGTGACGAAGTAGCAAGAGGTAGAGCGATTATTCCTGCCAACAAAAATCATACAAACCTCGAACCCATGATGATTGGGATTGCCTCCAGATGCAAGGTAAATGCCAACATTGGAGCTTCCCCAAATTCTTCCAACATGGATGAAGAAGTGGCAAAGCTGACTCTAGCTGTGAAGTATGGGGCGGATACGGTTATGGATTTATCCACAGGCGGCGGTAATCTGGATACCATTCGCACGGCAATTATTGGGGCTTCACCTGTACCGATTGGGACTGTGCCTATTTATCAAGCCCTAGAAAGTGTCCATGGCAAAATCGAAAGTCTGACCGCAGACGACTTTTTACATATTATTGAAAAGCACGCCCAACAAGGTGTGGATTATCAGACTATCCATGCAGGGATTTTAATTGAACATTTGCCCCTAGTTAAAGATCGGATTACAGGAATTGTTTCCCGTGGTGGTGGTATTTTAGCCCGATGGATGTTGGCGCACCATAAACAAAATCCGCTCTTTACCCACTTTAATGACATTATTGAAATCTTCAAGCGCTATGATGTTTCCTTTAGTTTAGGCGACTCTTTGCGTCCAGGATGTCAACATGATGCCTCTGATGCTGCTCAATTAGCAGAACTCAAAACCCTAGGTAATTTAACTCGGCGGGCGTGGGAGCATAATATTCAGGTGATGGTAGAAGGTCCTGGTCACGTACCGATGGATCAAATTGAATTTAATGTGAGAAAGCAAATGGAAGAATGTTCTGAAGCTCCTTTCTATGTCCTAGGACCTTTGGTGACAGATATTGCCCCAGGTTATGACCACATTACTAGTGCGATCGGTGCCGCAATGGCAGGTTGGTATGGTACAGCTATGCTTTGCTATGTTACCCCTAAAGAACATTTAGGACTTCCTAATGCTGAAGATGTGCGGAATGGGTTAATTGCCTATAAAATTGCTGCCCACGCTGCCGATATTGCCCGCCATCGTCCTGGAGCGCGCGATCGCGATGATGCCCTATCCCATGCCAGATATAACTTTGACTGGAATCAACAGTTTGCGCTTTCCCTCGATCCTGAACGGGCTAAGGAATATCATGATGAAACCCTGCCTGCCGATATCTATAAAACTGCGGAGTTCTGCTCTATGTGTGGGCCAAAGTTCTGTCCCATGCAAAGCAAAATTGATGCCGAAGCCCTAGCCGATCTAGAAAAATCCCTTGCCAAACATCCTGTTAGTGTCTAAAGTGATGGGATAAAGTAAAAAGGAATTAGGATTAAACCCAAATTCAGGATATAGGAATATTAATTCTTATATCCCATTTTTTTTGAGTTCCATTTATGTGAGATTTGAGAAATCGCCAATCTTAAGATATTCACACAAAATGATAAAACTTTTTCAAACTAGTCTGCCCAAAATTTTATAGGTGATTAAAGCAAAATATTCTCTGAGGATCAATAATTTATGTTCTCGATCGCTAATATTAGGAGGTAGTAAACTTGGGGCTGCGATTACCTTAAATCCATAGCGTTGAAAAGTTAAAAGCGATCGCAATATATGAGGTGGATCGGTAACTAATAAAATTTTCTTAACCCCCTGCGGTTCGAGGATCAAGCTGGTAAATTCAGCATTTTCGTTAGTTGTGCGTGAGCAAGCTTCTCCATCTATTGCCACACTGGGAATACTTAACTTTTTCAGCATATCTTGAATTTCGTTAGCATCACCCCTACCACTGGCAAAGATTTTTGGGGCTGCTTGCGATCGCCATAATTCCGCAGCCACATTCACCCTTGATGCTCGCATTCCTGCACCCCTCCCCAAAATGACAATGGCATCACTTGGGGTTATAGCTACCGAGGGAAACCTCATTAATTGGGTATTGGCGAAGTCTACGAAAAAGGCAGAAGTTACAACCCAGCTTAAAATTAGGGGCGATAGGGAAATTAAAAGGACAAAAACAAAAATTTTGTGGAAATTCCGCAGCCAAAAGTAAGAAACTACGGCTAATCCCAAAAATATCACGCCTGAAATCAATGCTATTTTAGGGGTAGTAAAAATATCTATTATTTCTGCTATCAGAGATGTCCAGAGTAAGTTTGGGCTTGAGCAGAGTTTTGGGTCTAACATTATAGTTTGAGTTATTAGGCTAAAATTCTAGGTATCACACGGAAATCCCTGCCTCCAACCTCGTATATTTAAGAATTTAGTTTTAATTTAGTATGCACCCTTCCAAACCAGATCAAAAATACCACATAGTCACTTTGGGCTGCCAAATGAATAAAGCCGACTCAGAGCGAATGGCAGGGATACTAGAAACCATGGGTTATAGCTCTACAGAGGAAGCCGATGATGCCGACCTAGTCCTTTATAACACCTGTAGCATTAGAGACAATGCCGAACAAAAAGTTTATTCCTATCTGGGTAGGCAGGCAAAACGCAAGCACAAAAATCCAAACCTAACTCTAGTCGTAGCGGGTTGTGTCGCCCAGCAAGAGGGAGAGGCTTTACTCCGCCGTGTGCCTGAGTTAGATTTAGTCATGGGGCCGCAACACGTTAATCGATTAGATGATTTATTGGCTCAGGTTTTTAATGGCAATCAGGTTTCTGCAACCGAATCTGCCTATATCGAAGAAGATATTACTACGCCCCGTCGCCATAGCTTAATCACGGCTTGGGTAAATGTTATTTATGGCTGTAACGAATCCTGTACCTACTGTATAGTTCCCAGAGTTAGAGGTAGTGAGCAATCTCGAACCCCTGAAGCGATTTTGCGAGAAGTTCAAGCTTTGGCTGCCCAAGGATATAAAGAAATTACCTTACTAGGGCAAAACATCGATGCCTACGGACGAGATCTAGCCTCTAGCGATCTGGGTGGTGGAGTTGGCGGCAAGATCACCCTCACGGATTTGCTGTATTACATTCATAATGTGGAAGGAATTGAGCGCATCCGTTTCGCTACCAGCCATCCTCGCTATTTTAGCCCTCGCCTGATTCAAGCTTGTGCCGAGCTGCCCAAGGTTTGCGAACACTTCCATATTCCGTTTCAGTCTGGGGATAATGAACTGCTAAAAGCCATGGCAAGGGGCTATACCCACGAAAAATATCGGCGGATTATTGATAGTATTCGCGAGATCATGCCTGATGCTTCCATTACTGCGGATGCGATCGTAGCTTTTCCAGGAGAAACCGAAGCCCAATTTGAAAATACCCTCAACCTTGTCCAAGATATTAGTTTTGATTTGGTGAATACTGCTGCCTATTCTCCTCGCCCTGGAACCCCTGCGGCAATTTGGGACAATCAACTCAGTGAAGAAGTTAAAAGCGATCGCCTGCAAAGACTTAATCATTTAGTTAATCAAAAAGCTGCCGAAAGATCCCAACGTTATTTGGGCAGAATTGAGGAGATTTTGATTGAAGGCATTAATCCCAAAAATCCCAATCAAGTTATGGGAAGAACCCGTGGAAATCGGATTACCTTCTTAAATGAAAATTCTCCTGAATTAATATCCCAAGTAGTCTCCCTCAAAATCATTGAAGCCAGACCATTTAGTTTAACAGGCGTATATCTAACTTGAATTGGCGAGTAATTATAGCGATCGACAGAATAATTAAACAATACCGTGGCTTGCAGCAATTCGGGAGCAATGTTTGTGATTGAGCGATCGGGTTTGATGGTAGCGTCTTCCACATCTGAGAAGCTATATGTTTTGAACCAGAATCAGCAAAGGTATAATGTGAACCGAGATTGTATAGAGAAAAGAGTAAATACGATGAGTCAAACTGAAATTACGGAGTCTTTACAAACTAGCACCAGCTTTTACAAGCTTTTTCAGACCTTACCTCTAGAAATTCGACAAGGCTTTCTAAGAATTCTGTTTCATGATAATCCATCTGAATTGGAAGATTTTATCCTATATTTAGCGTGTGAAAATTCTCGTAAAGAAGGGTTCTTATCCGATCTAGAAGCCCAATCCTTCCTGCAAAGTTTGCCCCAGTGAAATATCAAATTGCTAAGCGCTTCCAAAAAGATTTGGCTAAGATTAGCGATCAAAAAATTCTCACAAAAGTTAGAAAATGTATCGAAGCGGTTGGAGAATCTACATCTTTATCTATCCTCTGCAAGAAGACCTCGGTTTACCGATGGGATAAATTGCAGTAGGAATACTCATAGTTATAAACAATCTTACATCAGAAGTGCTATAATGTAAGGTATGCAAAAAGCTTTCAAATACCGATTCTATCCAACTTCTGAGCAACAAACCTTGTTGAGAAGAACGATGGGCTGCGCTCGTTTGGTCTATAACCGTGCTTTGTCCGCAAGGACTGAGTTGTGAATCTTAGGAATCCCCCGATTTATCGGTGGGAGGATGTCAACTGAGATTTCTAACATTGAAGCATTAAAAGGTTTATCAGGGTATTATCGAATTAAATTTGATTACAACTACCGTATCGGAATTTTCTGGGATGGCGAAATTATTCAAATTCTCAAGGTAGAAAGTCGCGAGGGATTTTATAAAAATTTTCCGTCGTGTGAATATTGAAAGCGATCGCACTCAAGTAGTGATTGTTGCCATTAAACGAAGGGTTGCCAGTTCGCAAATTGATTTTTGATCAATTCGGCAATTTCTTGGCTATGGGTTTGGATTAGGGCATGGGTAGCATTAGCTAAAATTTTGATTTCGGCATTTTGGATACCATCAGCATATACCTGACAATGCCATAGAGGAATGGTATCGTCCTGATCCCCAGCAATTACTAGGGTGGGGACAGTAAGAGTGTGAATATCCTGCTCTAGGGTATCGATCGCATCCTCTGGACGTAGGCGATCATAGATGAATGACTTGGCAACAGGTTGATTGACTAAGGCTTTGCGGGCTTCAGCAATGACTTGGAACTCTTGAGTCTTGCCGATCAGGGCTGCTACGGGTGCAATTCCTTTTAAGACTAAATCGACGATCGCATTTTCCCAAAGCAAAGGTTTTAAGTAATTATAACGACCGACAAAACTATCATCCCTAATTCCCGCAGGGGCAATTAAAGTTAAAGCCCTGGTGGGATACTTGAGGGCAAAGGCTGCCGCAGTCCAAGCGCCGTAGGAATGTCCAATTAAGCAAAAATTATCGAGGGCGATCGCAGTCAAAAATTCCTGTAAAAACTCCACTTGATGCCAAATTGTATATTTAAGCTGGGGTTTAGCCGAATCTCCAAATCCTAATAAATCTAGGGCGATGCAGCGATATTCCCCTTTAAGTTCTTTGATAATTGGCAGCCAAGCTGAACTTTCGCCTAAAAACCCATGTAAAAAGACTAATGTTCGGTTCTTACCCTTAACTAATCTAGTATCTAAATAAGCAGCACTATAGGTGGGCAGGGCGATGATCTGTTTGGGCATTAGGCTATATTTCTATTTGAGTGGTTTGAGTTCCTGTTGAATATGTTTGCGCCCACCTTGGACAACTCTAGTTATTTCTACCAACCTTTTTTCTAAATCAGCTAGGGTACTATCACTATAATCTCTGACCTCTTGACGCATATTTTGCAGATCGGTAATTTCCTGCTTGTGAACTAATTCCTGCTCTTGCTTATATTTTTGCCGCATTTGATTAACTTCTACTAATGCCTGCGATCGCATTACCTCACATTCCTGTATATTTTTTTGGCGAATTTGATTGGCTTCGATTTCTACTTGGCGCAGGATTTTAGACTCATCGACTAGTAAATTCGCTTTTTCTTCCGCCTGTAAAATTATCTGTCTGGCTCTTTGCTGGGCATCAAGGACAATCTTTTCTTCGTAAGCTAAGATATCTTCGGCTTTGGCGATCGCATCGGGAATGGCATCTCTAACCCGATCAATTTGCAAGTATGCTTTCTCTTCATCAAATATCTTGCGCCCAAAAATTGTAAAAGTATCCAGCAATAAGTCCTCAAGATTATCTAACTCCGTATGCATTTTTGTCACAAACTCCGATCTTTTCGGCGAATTTTTGGCAGAGCTATCTTCTAGGAATTTTGACATGGTTTTTATAGTCTTAAGCTATTCTTTAGTGGCAATTTTACAACCTAAACCTGTGATCAAGGCTAATTGTTTCTAGGCAAATTCTTAACCCGAATAATGGCATTGACTTTTAATCATTTAACTAATAGAAGTTTTAGATGGATATTGACCTAGCGCAAATATTAGGATTTGATTCAGTCTCTGATGGTACTTTAGCAAGTGCTATAAATTTTCTTGAAGATTAACAGGGATAAATCGCCTCTGTAAAGAGTTTTTTGAAATCCAAGCTGAGAGTGTTAATACCTAAATTTCTAAAAGCTCGACTCAGTTCCGTGGTCAAGCCCCTAGAAAAGCTAGTCCTTTGTATTTCCAACAATTTAACCAAGAATATATAAATGCTATGCTTGAAATTGCGACGATCTTAAATCGCCAAGATCTGACTCCAGAAAACCTCCTAAATGTGATTACAGATTTCGTAACGGGTAAATTTTAGTTTAGCTTGTGGGTTTAACTTCTCTCTCAAATTAATCAGTGCGTCATCGGTTTGATAGAGTTGTCGATCAGCAATTCTTCGATTATATCTAAAATTTCTAGATTGGCTTGAATCCTTTCTCCTTTGGGAATATGGGTAAGTTTATTCTGCTCTCGTTGATAAATTTCTTGGTTCCACATGCAGAAACTATTTACGGGAAGATGTTGCAGTTCTCTGGGGATGAGCAGAATGTCTTGGCTGGTTAGTTTGGCTGAGTAGCATGGTTTGATTTTCTGTACGGCTTCAATTATTGCTATCGGTATTTCTCTACCGTCACTTTTCAAGGCTAGGCGTTCATTACCGTAAAGTTTGTCTAGGCATACCTCACCCAAGCTTAAACCTCGAACTATTTATCAACATTTAGATTTATCAACATTCAGTAGTAATTGGTAACTTAATCGATTTCCTATGCTTTGACTGTAACATTAATAGCTTTGAGGAAGTTCGGCGTAGTATGGTTTGTAGTCGATTTCGGCAATGGTACTGTAGCAATATGGCAGACCGAACTGAAAGTCAAGTGAATACATCAGTTAAAAAGTTTTTCTCATTTTTAGTAACTGAGCAACATATTACTCTTAACAAAGATTTACTAACAGGATTAGGGATTCAGCTTAGCCATAACCCAAGTCACATAGGTACCAATGGGACTCCATAGTAAATAAGGCAATAACAGCCATCCCGCCATACTCGAAATCTGCCATACTTGAATTGTAAAGACCAACCCTAAGATAAAACCAAATCCACCTACCATCGCTCCTGCCATGACATTTCGTAAGCGGGTTAAGACCGGAGTATAGGCTAAAATGACACATTCCAAGATTACATAACCTGCCATAAATAACCATTTATTTGTAATAACAGATGTAGTTTCCCAGAGTGATGCCGCCGACGTAATTCCGCACATAAATATGAATATCCAGATAAAAGGAATTGCTCCTTCAAAAGTTAACCATTGAGGTCGGCGCAGCCGCTTAAACCACTTATAGTCACTTGGGAAAACCTTATTAAAGACAAATCCCAAAATAAACGAACTTATGGCAATTACTAACCAAGTCACGATCATAATATGCTCTGCTTGGCGATCGCACAGATATCTATACTGAGGGGAGAATCAAAACTATTTAACATATAAGCCTATGTAATATTGATACTTCCTCATCATAGTTAATTGAGTAGCAGCGTAAAACTAAATTCTGTGAAAGTACAAGGAGAGCAGAGGAATCGAACCCCTAGAGTGTAATCCTACTCCAGTTTTCAAGACTGGTTGCCAACCATTTAGCAGTGCTCTCCATTGATAGAAACTAAAGGGTGTCTGACGGGACTTGAACCCGCTAATGGCTAGCTTCACAGGCTAGTATCTCGACCACTTCGATTTCAGACACCATAAATTTGTAGGAGTCAGCCTCCAACGCCTCCACTAGGATTTGAACCTAGGACAGTCACTTTAGAAGAGTGATGCTCTTGTCCACTGAGCTATGGAGGCAAAATGAGCAGGGATGGTAGGAATCGAACCCACATAGCCAGTTCCGAAGACTAGCGTCCTATCCGTTGAACGACATCCCCAAAAATTCGCATAGAGCGAAAAGCGAATGATGGGAGTCGAACCCATGTCTACTGGTTGGAAGCCAGAGATGCTCGCCACTGCACCACATTCGCATTATTGATGGGATTATCCCAAAGCTGATGACAGGAATTGAACCTGTAACCCATCGCTCACAAGGCGATCGCTCTACCAATTAAGCCACATCAGCATATTTGGTCGCAGGGGTAGGAATCGAACCTACCGATCTTGAGGTTATGAGTCTCAGAAGCCACCATTGCTCCATCCCTGCTATGAGTCCTACTGGAGTCGAACCAGTCTAAAAGTGTTTAAAAGACACTCGCGTCAGCCGCTCTGCCAAAGACTCTTAAATCCGAGTGGTAGGGGTTGAACCCACGACCTTCTGCTCCCAAAGCAGCCGCGCTCCCACTGCGCCACACTCGGACGATACTCCTGATAGGATTTGAACCTATAACATCTGGTTTCTAAGACCAGCGCCTCTGCCGTTGGGCTACAGGAGCAAACTCGGAAGGGAGGAATCGAACCTCCAAACTTCGCATTCAAAGTGCGATCGCTTTACCTATTTGCGTACTTCCGATTAATGCCGAGGTAGGGATTGAACCTACATAACTCCACTTTCAGAGAGTGGTGACTTTGCCAATTCGTCTACTCGGCAAAACTGCCTCGGTAGGGATTGAACCTACGACTACCCGCTTAACAGGCGGATGCTACTACCACTGAGCTACAAGGCATTAAGCCCCCTGAGTTAGTATCGAACTAACGACCTCTCCCTCTTCAAGGGAGCGCTACTACCAACTGAGCTATCAGGGGAATAAGGAGAGAGTGGGAGTCGAACCCACAATGAGTTTTACCCATAACTGTTTAGCAAACAGCTTGCTCTGCCAATTGCCATCTCTCCAAAATGGGACGGGTTCGATTTGAACCAACGTGGGATTACCCAGATGTTTTACAGACATCTTGCTTCAGCCACTTGCATACCGACCCAGATAGTGCTGACGGGACTCAAACCCGCAATCAATGCTTTGAAAGAGCATTCGCTTAACTCAATTTGCGTACAGCACTAGAAAGTTTAATTGGTGGCAGCGACGGGATTTGAACCCGTATCTTCTCGATTATGAGCCGAGGGCATTGACCGTTATGCTACGCTGCGACGTGAATCTCCCAATTAAAGGCTGAGGTTGGATATAACGGGGATGAGGAGATTTGAACTCCCGATCTATCGCTCGACAGGCGAGTGCTTTTACCGCTAAGCTACACCCCCATCCAAACTTTCAATTTGGTGACTATTTAGTTTTCAAGGTTCAGAGGTTTGTAATTTCCTCGTAGTATGACTGTAGTATGCGTACTACATAGTTGTCAAGGGGTTCTCTAAAATATTCTGTCTTTTGTTTCAGAAATGTCTCTGAGAAGGAGCTACAGGTTTTTAGGCAATTATGATGGCTATACTTCAGATGTATTACAACTAAATAAGCTCATTCCTATGAATCAATTTCCTGTTCTCGCCAGAATTGCTCGGCAAAAGCAATGGTGGGATGAATTGGGGCTTTGGGTTTGACAGATAAAGTCATGTTTGCCTCCATAGGAGTACGATTCCCTTTGCGGTGATTACGGCACGGGGGATTACATGATCTAGAGTTAGATTTTTAGTGTGTCCGCAGTACTGGCAAGAGTGCCGATCTCGGCGTAATACTTCTCTGCGGGTAACAGGAGGTACTCTCCACATTCGTTCCGCGCTGCCCTTAGTCAGGCGAATATGTTCTGGGACTTGTAAGATAAATTGAGGCGAATTAATCTGCCAAGTGCGCTGACTTGTCATTTCTAATGGTTCGGCTCGACCCGTGACTAGAAGTGCGATCGCCCGTTTGATATTGATGTGACGGATAGGCAGATAGTTCTGCGAAAACACGACTACAGAATGCTTGAGAACTTCGGGTTGGTATTGAATTGCGTAACTCACGATTTACTCCTCTTAGAGTCAATTTGCATGGGATTGAAGCCAAAAATATTCCCCACGTTCTTGTGCTTGAAAGCCAAAGAGAAGGGCTTGGTCATCCCCTTATAACCATTTGATTTTTTGGATTACATGTAATACATTTGTAGTATAACCATAGATATAGAAGTTTGTAAACAAACGTAGGAAAAGTTATGTATAAATTGTCTCCAATAATATCCACTAAAATGGAAGTTACTAGCATCCGTTTAAAGCGGAAATTAAAGGAAAAATTGAGAAAGATAGCAGGAGGAGATGGATACCAAGCGTTAATTCGACAGGTATTGTGCAACTATATGGGTAGCTATGAAATGCCACTTTAGGATTACTCACCTCAGATTTAGTAGTAGGGCTAAATCTCCTTGCTGAAGAGAGTCAGGGATAACGGCATTACATGTTCGTCTAATTTTTGCCGTTTTGTCCATTTTACTAGACATGTCTTCTTCTTTTGCAATAGGGGTTCGATAATCTACCACTCTTAATCGCATAGACTACTTGTATATCCTATGTTTGATAACTTTTTCTACTCTTCCTAAGATACCAAATGGGTTCTATAAAGATTCAATTCAGGTTAGAGCTAATTTTGAAACGGTTTACAGAGAAAAGTCGATGAGAGTTGAGGATCCCTGAAGGAGCTAACCAAAGCATAAAGTAGGCTTAATCAGATCTTATTCTTGCGCTAAGCGTTTTAATGTAAGATTTAAATCTAATAAGTAAATATCATATAGATATTGAAGTTAATTCCATCCAAGACAGTGAATGGCTTTTGAAGTGAACAATTATTCCCTTTCAGATTCGCCATTTACGCACAATTATTCTCTTAGAAGGGAGCTGTAAATTTAAAGGATAGATAATACTGCGCTTAATCAAACTCATCAATACCATTTACTGGGAGTAATTTTTTAATGAATAATGCTAATGAATCTTGTACCACCCTCATAGATAAGCCGTCAAAAGAAAATTTGAACCCTAACAGCGAGCTTTTTGAGTTCGAGTATTGGGCAAGTGCAGTCAAAGAACAGATGGTATTCATTTTGAGAAGCAGAGAGTGCAACTTAGGAAGAAAGGCTAACAGAAATTCGGCGTAAATATTAAAAAAAGTTTTACTAGCGCTAGATACACACTGCAATAGCACTTTCTTTTCAGCTAAAACCATGAATTAAAAGGTTGGTAAGTAATTGTCATCAGCTTTTTACAACTCACGGTAAAAATATTCTTTTTTGAGAATCTACAAACTATTGTGCTATAAAGAGTTTTGTATTCTTCTCTGATGAAAAGGTTAACCGATAATAAGTATCAAAATTATGATTGCATCACCTGACAAGATCACTTCTATTAGTGCTTTCGGAATAGCTAGGTCTACGGTTGAGGGTTCACCACTAAGTAACGAAGAACTCCACAAGATGCATGCGTTCTGGAGAGCTTCAAACTATCTAGCAGCGGGCATGATTTATCTGCGAGAAAACCCCCTCCTGAGAGAACCCTTAAAGCCTGAGCAGATTAAGCAGCGCTTGCTCGGTCACTGGGGTTCTAGTCCGGGAATTAGCTTTCTCTACACTCACATGAATCGAGTGATTAAAAAATTTGACCAGGAGATGCTTTTTATGGTGGGCGCAGGACACGGTGCCCCCGGCTTCATTGGTCCTTGCTACCTCGAAGGCAGCTATTCCCGATTCTACACCGAATGCGGCGAGAACGAAGCTGGACTGAAGCAGTTCTTCAAGCAATTCTCATTTCCTGGCGGAGTTGGGAGCCACTGCACCCCTGAAACTCCAGGTTCTATTCATGAGGGCGGTGAACTAGGTTATAGTCTCTCCCATGCTTATGGCGCAGCCTTTGACAATCCCAATTTGATCGTAGTGTCTATGCCCGGTGATGGAGAGGCGGAAACTGGACCGCTGGCAACCTCTTGGCATTCCAACAAATTCATCAACCCCATTCGAGATGGTGCCGTTCTTCCGGTATTGCACCTAAATGGTTACAAAATCAACAACCCCACAATCCTCTCTCGCATCAGCCATCGCGAACTCAAGGCGCTGTTTGAAGGGTACGGCTATGAACCTTATTTTGTGGAAGGTTCCGATCCAGAATCGATGCACCAAGCAATGGCAGCGACGATGGATCATTGCATTGCCCAGATTCACGGCATTCAACAGGAAGCCCGTTCTAGCGGGGTGGCAACTCGTCCCATCTGGCCCATGATCGTGCTGCGATCGCCGAAAGGATGGACCGGCCCAGATTATGTAGATGGTCTCAAGGTTGAAGGGTTCTGGCGATCGCACCAGGTGCCCATGGGCGGAATGCACAGCAATCCCGAGCATGTGCGTCAGTTGGAAGAGTGGATGCGAAGTTACAAACCAGAAGAGTTGTTTGATGCCAACGGCACTTTGCTGCCTGAAATCAAGGCAATGGCTCCCACGGGTGATAAACGCCTCGGTTCTACACCTTATGGGAATGGCGGGTTGCTGCTGCACGAGTTAAATATGCCCGATTTCCGGCAGTATGGGGTGCCTGTACAGAAGCCTGGCACAATTGAAGTTGCAAACACTCAACCCTTGGGCGTTTTCTTGCGGGATGTCATGAAAAACAACATGACTAATTTCCGTGTATTTGGACCGGACGAAAACTCCTCTAACAAATTGGGTGCTGTTTACGAAGTCAGCAAGAAATTCTGGATTGCAGACTATCTGCCAGAAGATGAAGATGGTGGCGAGCTGTCTCCCGATGGTCGCGTGATGGAGATGCTGAGTGAGCATACGCTGCAAGGCTGGTTAGAAGGCTATCTTCTGACCGGACGGCATGGGTTCTTCTCTACCTATGAAGCGTTTGCCCATGTGATTGACTCAATGTTTAATCAACACGCCAAATGGTTGTCGATTTGCAATGACATTCACTGGCGCGAAGAGGTGCCATCCTTAAACATTCTGATTACCTCTACCGTTTGGCGACAAGACCACAATGGCTTTACCCATCAAGATCCTGGCTTCATTGATGTGGTGCTAAATAAGAGTCCAGATGTGGTTCGGATCTACATGCCGCCAGATGTGAATACATTGCTATCGGTTGCAGATCATTGCCTACGCAGCAAAAATTACATCAACGTGATTGTCTGCGACAAGCAGTCGCACTTGCAGTATCACACCATGGATGATGCGATTAAGAATTGCACCAAGGGTATCGATATCTGGGAGTGGGCTAGTAACGATCGAGGAGTAGAGCCAGATGTGGTAATGGTTACAGCGGGAGATATTCCCACGCAGGAATCGCTGGCGGCATCGTGTATGCTGCGGGAGCATTTCCCCGATCTGAAGATACGTTTTATCAACGTAATCGATTTGTTCAGGTTGCAGCCTCAATCAGAGCATCCTCACGGGTTGAGCGATCGCGACTTTGATAGTCTTTTCACACCTGATAAACCCGTTATCTTCAACTTCCACGGTTACCCTTGGCTCATTCACAGGCTCACCTACAGCCGCACTAACCACAGTAATATCCATGTGCGCGGCTACAAGGAAAAGGGGAACATCAACACTCCTTTAGACTTGGCGATTCAGAACCAAATTGACCGATTTAGTATTGCGATCGATGTGATTGATCGAGTTCCTCAACTCATGGTTGCTGGCGCTCATGTCAAGGAAATGCTTAAAGACGAGCAAATTGCTTGCACTAACTATGCCTACGAACATGGCATCGATCGCCCAGATGTTGTGAACTGGAAGTGGCCTTACTAACCGATCGACTCAACAGAGGAATTCAGAAACTATATCTGAATTCCCACTGTCTCGGTGGGCGATACTGATGTCGGAGTTGATAGAACCGTAATAAGACTGAGGGAGAATATTATATGAACGTTTACACCCTTTCAACCCATCCTTTTAACGATCAGAAGCCCGGTACATCCGGCCTTCGTAAGTCGGTTCCTGTTTTTCAACAACCCCATTATCTAGAAAACTTTATCCAGTCGATCTTTAATAGCCTGAAAGACTACAAAGGACAAACCCTAGTTTTGGGTGGTGATGGACGTTATTACAACCGGGAAGCCATTCAAATTATTTTAAAAATGGCAGCGGCTAATGGTTTTGGACGGATTAAGGTAGGACAGCACGGAATTCTATCAACTCCAGCAACCTCAGTTGCAATCCGCAAATATCAAGCCTTTGGTGGCATCATCCTATCTGCCAGTCACAATCCGGCTGGACCAACCAAAGATTTTGGCGTAAAGTACAACATCGACAATGGTGGGCCTGCTCCCGAAAAGGTAACGGAAGCCATCTATGCCCAAAGTCAAGCGATCGACAGTTACAAAATTTTGGATGCTTCCGATGTCGATGTTGATATTTTGGGCGAGTCAAAGCTGGGTGAAATGGTAGTGGAGGTGATTGACTCGGTGTCTGACTATGCCGAGTTGATGGAGTCTCTATTTGATTTCGATCGCATCCACCAATTTCTCACCAGTAGCCAATTCGGGATGTGCTTCGATGCGCTCCATGCGGTAAGCGGTCCCTACGCCCATCGGATCTTTGAACAACTGTTAGGAGCCCCAGCTGGTTCAGTTCGAAATGGAACTCCTCTGGAAGACTTTGGCGGCGGACATCCCGATCCAAACCTGGTCTATGCTCATGACCTAGTGAAGATCTTGTTCGGCGAGCAGGCTCCCGATTTTGGGGCGGCTTCCGATGGCGATGGCGATCGCAACATGATTTTGGGACGCCGATTTTTTGTCAACCCCAGCGATAGTCTGGCAGTTTTAGCGGCTAATGCCAAACTCATTCCCGGATACCAAGAGGGTTTGGCTGGAATTGCTCGCTCTATGCCAACCAGTCAGGCAGCCGATCGAGTGGCAGCAAAGCTGGGCATTGACTGTTTTGAAACTCCTACGGGCTGGAAGTTTTTCGGCAATCTGATGGATGCTGGTCGAGTCACCCTTTGCGGCGAAGAAAGCTTTGGCACCGGCTCGAACCATATCCGTGAAAAGGACGGACTATGGGCGGTGCTGTTCTGGCTCAATATTCTGGCAGTTCGACAACAATCGGTGGAGCAGATTGTAAGGAATCATTGGCAAACCTATGGACGCAACTATTACTCTCGCCACGACTATGAAGCGGTCAATAGTTCTCGCGCCGATACCTTGATGGAGAATTTGCACAAAATTATGCCCACCTTGAAGGGAAAATCCTTTGGGCGTTATGAAGTCGAATACACCGACGACTTCAGTTACACCGATCCTATTGATGGTAGCGTCAGTCAACATCAGGGCATTCGAATTGGCTTTACCGATGGATCCCGCATAGTCTTCCGCCTATCCGGAACCGGGACTCACGGTGCAACCTTGCGAGTTTACTTGGAAAGTTACGAACCAGATCCCGCCTACCAGAGCCAAGATCCCCAGGTGGCGCTGAAAGAGCTGATTGCACTGGCGGATGAAGTGGCTCACATCCACGAACTGACGGGCATGACAGAGCCAACGGTTATTACCTGATGGATAGGGGTGTCATATATCGAGCGCCCTTCAATGTTTGAGCCTAAGCATTTATCGAAAATAACTTTAATAGAATTAAGTGAAATAATTATGGAAACCAACATTCAAAGCATTCAAGCCAGAGAGATTCTTGATTCTCGCGGCAATCCAACGGTAGAAGTAGATGTAACATTGCAGAATGATAGCAAAGGACGGGCTGCAGTTCCTTCGGGGGCATCGACTGGAAGTCGAGAAGCTTTGGAGTTGCGGGATAACGATCCCAAACGCTACGGTGGAAAAGGCGTATTGAAAGCGGTTGCCAACGTCAATGAGGCGATCGCCTCTGCGCTAACTGGAATGGATGCCACCGATCAGGTCGCTATCGATACCAAAATGCTAGATCTGGATGGCACTGAATATAAATCAAACCTAGGTGCTAATGCCATTTTAGGTGTCTCAATGGCGATCGCCCGTGCGGCAGCTACGGCTCAAGGTTTACCCCTCTACCGTTATCTGGGTAAGGGAGAGACAAACTTGCTGCCCGTCCCCTGTTTCAATATTCTTAATGGCGGCGTTCATGCCGACAATAGCGTAGACTTTCAGGAATTCATGATTGCCCCAGTGGGTGCTTCTACTTTTTCAGAGGCGCTGCAAATGGGGGCAGAGGTTTACCACGCCCTAAAATCTATCCTAAAAGTACGGGGTTACAGCACTGGCGTCGGTGATGAGGGAGGGTTTGCTCCAGATCTTAAAGCTAACGTAGAGGCGATCGAACTGATCCTGCAAGGGATTGAACAAGCTGGACTGAAACCAGGAGAACAGATTGCGATCGCCCTCGACCCTGCAGTCAGTGAACTCTATCAAGAAGGTGGCAAGTATTTATTCTTCAAGTCCGATCAAAGCCAAAAGACAACCGAAGAAATGATTGCCCTGTGGGAAAGTTGGGTCAACCAATTTCCGATTATTTCCATTGAAGATGGTTTGGGTGAAAAGGATTGGAGTGGCTGGCAACAATTAACCAAGAGACTGGGCGATCGCATTCAGCTAGTGGGTGATGATGCCTTTGTGACAAATCCCAAGATCATCAGACAGGCGATCGCAGACGGTGTGGGCAACTCATCTCTGATAAAGGTCAACCAAATTGGTTCCGTTACCGAAACTCTTAACGCCATTAATGATTCCAAAGCTGGCAACTATACCTGTATGGTTAGCCACCGCTCGGGTGAAACCCCTGACGACTTTATTGCGGATTTGGTGGTGGCAACTGGAGTTGGCCAGATCAAATCAGGGGCACCCTGCCGGGGAGAGCGCCTAGCGAAATACAACCAGTTGCTTCGCATTGAAGAGGAACTGGGAAGCAGAGCAAAATACGCAGGTATGTCAGCATTTAAACTAAAACATCCGACTACCTGACCATGCCCACTCAAAATGTGAGTTCGGAAAAAGTAACAAATCCCCAATTGGAACAAACAAGATTGATAGATTAGCTATATGAATGATGACAAATTGAAGTTTGAAGTATCAGAAGAGATAAAAGCACTGATACCAGAAGAAAAGTTAACATCGATCGTCCAGATGTATGCGCAACTTGACTCGAACCAAGACGGCAAAATCCAGATCGATGAATATCTTAACTTTGCTTTAGCAAAAGAGAAAATACGGCTGACCAAGAAGTTTGAATCTGTAAATACTGACAAGGACGGATGCGTTGACTTTGAAGAGTTTGTGGTTGCAACTGAACCTAATTTCAGCATTCTCAAAAAGTTTCGCGAACTAGACCTCGACCGAAATGGATTACTTTCGCTTGAGGAAGCAATTAACATTGCTAATTACCTTTTCATACCCCTCAATACCGAGCAAATCAAAATCATCATGAAAGAGGTAGATCGCGATGGTGACGGACAAATCACCTATTACGAATATTTAGGGGCGATCGCCCACATCGGGTTTCAGTAATTCGAGTTTGGTTGGCTGGTTCCGACTTTCCCCTTTTAACACTTGCTACTACTTAATGAGGTTTATATGGATACCAGAGAACTCTGGCAACGTTACGAAGACTGGCTCTACTACCACGAAGGTCTGGACTTGTATTTGGACGTGAGCCGGATGCGGTTTGACGACGCGCTGATTGACACCTTGAAGCCTAAGTTTGCCAAGGCGTTTAAGGATATGGAGGCACTGGAAGGAGGGGCGATCGCCAACCCCGACGAAAACCGCATGGTCGGTCACTACTGGCTGCGAGATCCCGATCGTGCGCCCTCCCAGTTAAGAAAGGAAATCGTAGCCACGCTAAATGAGATCGAAGCCTTTGTCCAGAAGGTTCACGATGGCACGATACATCCACCGGAAGCACCCAAATTTACCGACATTCTCTCGGTTGGGATTGGCGGATCTGCATTGGGACCCGAGTTTGTTGCGGAAGCGCTGGCTCCAGATTTCCCATCCATGGGAATTCACTTCATCGATAACACCGATCCTGCAGGCATCGATCGCGTTCTCAATCGGCTGAATGCTCGGCTTAAAAGTACTCTGATTATCATTGCTAGTAAATCCGGCGGCACTCCGGAAACTCGGAATGGGATGCTAGAGGTGAAGCACGCCTACGAGCAGCATGGCTTACATTTCCCGTCTCATGCCGTTGCCATCACCGTTCCCGGCAGCAAAATGGACGAACTGGAGCGGATGGAGGGCTGGTTAGCCGAGTTTCCCATGTTTGATTGGGTGGGAGGGCGCACCTCGGAAATGTCGGCAGTGGGACTGTTATCAGCGTCTCTGCTGGGCATTGACATTCGATCGCTGCTAGCAGGTGCCAAGGTAATGGATGTGGCAACTCGCGAGTCCGATCTTAAGCGCAATCCTGCCGCTCTATTAGCCCTTGCCTGGTACGCTGCTGGAAATGGCAAAGGCGAGAAAGACATGGTGATGCTACCCTACAAAGATAGTCTGTTGCTGTTTTCCCGTTACCTGCAACAGTTAGTGATGGAGTCGCTGGGTAAAGAGAAAGACCTGGACGGTAACACGGTTCATCAGGGGATTGCGGTTTACGGAAATAAAGGCTCCACCGACCAGCACGCATACGTGCAACAGCTTCGAGAAGGGATTCCCAACTTCTTTGCTACGTTTATTGAGGTGCTGGAAGACCGAGAGGGAACTTCGATCGAAGTTGAGCCAGAAGCGACTTCTGGGGATTTTCTCTCTGGCTTACTGATGGGAACGCGACAGGCACTGTATGAAAACCATCGGGAATCGATTACCGTCACCATTCCCCAGGTCAATCCTCATACTGTCGGCGCTTTGATTGCTCTTTACGAGCGAGCCGTCGGACTCTATGCATTCCTCATTAACGTCAATGCCTATCACCAACCAGGGGTGGAAGCCGGGAAAAAAGCCGCCGCATCGGTATTGGATTTACAACGGAAAGTTCTGAAAACGCTGAAAAATGAAAGTCAACCCTTGACACTGGCAAAGCTGGCAGAAAAAGTCGGAGCCGACGACCAAATTGAAATTGTTTACAAAATCGTGCGCCATTTAGCGGCGAACCAGCGAGGAGTAAACTTGCAGGGCGATCGCGCCAAACCATCGATTCTCTTGGTTTCTGCTCAGCAAGAAAACGTTTATCTAGAGGTTGCTTTATGAAAGTTGCTTTTTTTAGCACCAAATCCTACGATCGCCAATCCTTTGAAGCGGCGAATGCCAACTATCCTCACAAACTGACTTTTTTTGAAGTCCAACTTAACCGCGATTCGGCGATGCTGGCAGCAGAATTTCCAGTCGTTTGTATGTTTGTTAACGATATTGCGGATGCGGCAACCCTTGATATACTGGCTTCTCACGGAACACGACTGCTAGCATTGCGATCTGCCGGATTCAACACCGTCGATTTGAAACGTGCAGCCCAGCTAGGGATCAAAGTGGTGCGAGTGCCTGCCTATTCTCCCTACGCCGTTGCCGAACATACTGTTGGCTTAGTGCTGACGCTGAACCGTAAGCTCTATAGGGCATACAACCGCGTTCGAGACGATAACTTCTCTCTAGAAGGCTTAATAGGATTCGATATACATGGCTGTAATATAGGTGTAATTGGCACGGGCAAGATCGGCATGGTATTTGCCCAAATTATGCAGGGGTTTGGTTGCTCGTTGCTGGGTTACGATGCTTATCCGAATGCTCAATTTGAAGCGATCGGCAATGCTAGGTATGTTCCACTTCCAGAACTTTTAGACAAGGCTGATATTGTCTCGCTTCATTGTCCGTTGTTGCCTGAAACGCATCATTTGATTGATGCAGAGGCGATCTCTCAAATGAAACAAGGTGTTATGCTAATTAATACAAGCCGCGGTGGTCTAATTGATACTTCTGCTGTAATTGGAGGAATTAAGTCAGGCAAAATTGGCTACCTTGGCATCGATGTATACGAACAGGAAGACGAACTTTTCTTTCAGGATATGTCTGATACCATCATTCAAGATGATACCTTTCAGCTCCTGCAATCTTTTCCCAACGTTGTAATTACAGCGCATCAAGCATTCTTAACCCGCAATGCTCTAGAAGGAATTGCCGACACTACCCTGTCTAATATCACTGATTTTGAGCGAGGTCAGCCTTTAAAAAATGAGGTTACTTATGGCGGAAGTGAGAAGTAGGAGCTCTAAAATATACAGCTCCTAGAGAAGCAAAAGTAAAATATCTTAGTATGTCTAGCTTTGAAGATTACAGCGTATATTCAGAAATTCAACAAATTATCAACAATAGGAGAAGTAATTATGGTCAGCGCCCTTCCCAATAATATTCAAATTGAAGACGATCGCACGGGAATTAGTATCGAAACCCTGAAGCGGGCATTTTTGGATAACCTGTTCTATATTCAGGCAAAGTTTCCCAAGATTTCTACTAAGAATGACTATTATATGGCGTTAGCTTATACTGTCCGCGATCGCCTTTTAAATCGTTGGCTGAATACAACACAAAGCTATTTGGAGAAGGCTCCTCGGATGGTTACATACCTATCTGCAGAGTTTTTGATGGGTCCTCATTTGGGTAATAACTTAATTAATTTAGGGATCTATGATTCAGTTAAACAAGCCATTGAAGAATTGGGACTTAACCTAAACACTCTATTAGAGCAAGAAGAAGAACCAGGACTAGGGAATGGGGGACTAGGTCGCCTAGCGGCCTGTTACATCGACTCTCTTGCAACCCTTCAAATTCCAGCGATCGGTTATGGAATCCGCTATGAATACGGTATTTTCGATCAAGAAATCAAAGACGGTTGGCAAGTCGAAATTACAGATAAATGGTTGCGTTATGGGAATCCTTGGGAAGTTGTTCGTCCAGAAGCAGAATTAGAGGTGAAGTTTGGCGGAAAATCTGAAGCATATCTGGATGATCGTGGTCACTATCGGACGCGCTGGGTTCCCTATAAAATCGTAAAAGGAGTTCCCTATGACACTCCAATTATGGGTTTTCGCACCAATACCGTCAACACCCTCAGACTTTGGAAAGCAGAAGCACCAGAGTCCTTTGATTTTGAGGCTTTTAATAAAGGAGATTACTTTGGAGCAGTTCAAGAAAAGAGCAATTGCGAAAACATTACCAAAGTTCTTTATCCCAATGATTCTTCCTCCCAAGGAAAGCAACTACGGCTTGAGCAACAGTATTTCTTTGTCTCTTGCTCTTTACAAGACATGATTCGGATTATGAAGACTCAGAATCAAGCTTTAGAAAACTTTCACGAACACTTTGCAGTTCAGTTAAATGATACCCACCCTACCATTGCAGTGGCTGAACTGATGCGTCTATTGTTGGATGAATATGGGTTTGAGTGGGATAAAGCTTGGAACATTACCACCAAGACATTTGCTTACACTAACCATACCTTGCTGCCTGAAGCATTAGAACGCTGGTCTGTCAGCTTGTTTGGTAGTCTTCTCCCACGGCATCTAGAAATCGTATATGAAATCAATAGTCGTTTCCTCAATGAAGTTCGCATCAAGTTTCCCGATGATAGCGATCGCCTTAGAAGGATGTCAATCATTGATGAAAGTGGAGAAAGATATGTGCGTATGGCTTATTTAGCCTGTGTGGGGAGCCATACTATTAACGGGGTTGCAGAACTTCACAGTGATTTATTAAAAAAGACAACGCTACATGATTTCTATGAAATGTATCCAGAAAAGTTTGCCAACGTTACTAATGGTGTCACTCCTCGCCGTTTTATGGTTTTAAGTAATCCCAGACTGGCGAACCTGATTACAAGCAAAATAGGAGATAGCTGGATCAAAAATCTAGATGAACTTAAAAAACTGGAGCACCTTATCCATGATCCAGACTTTTGTAATGACTTCCGTCAGGTAAAGCAATCTGTTAAGCAGGATCTGACCGATTATATTCGCGAAAACCTCAACATTAAAATAGATCCCAACTCCCTATTTGACATTCAGGTAAAACGTATTCATGAGTATAAACGCCAGCATCTGAATGCTCTCTACATAATTACTTTATATAACCGAATTAAGGCAAACCCAAACCTAGAGATTACGCCACGCACCTTCTTATTTGGCGGAAAAGCGGCTCCTGGTTACTATATGGCTAAGTTAATTATCAAGTTAATCAATTCGATCGCAGAAGTGGTGAATAATGATCCAGATGTGCGAGACAGGCTGAAAGTAGTATTTATGAAGGATTACAACGTCAAATTTGCTCAACGTGTGTATCCTGCTGCCGATCTCTCGGAGCAGATCTCAACCGCTGGGAAGGAAGCGTCTGGTACTGGAAACATGAAGTTTTCCATGAATGGCGCGCTTACCATCGGCACTCTTGATGGCGCAAATGTTGAAATCAGGGAGGCAGTGGGGGCAGATAACTTCTTCCTGTTTGGGTTAACGACTGAAGAAGTTCTGGCAAAGAAAGCGGCGGGATACAATCCCTGGGATTATTACAACAGCAACCCAGAACTAAAATTGACGATTGATCGCCTTTCCTCTGGGTTCTTCTCCCACGGTGACCCCAACCTGTTCAAGCCATTACTAGATTCTCTCCTCTATCAAGATGATTACTTGCTGTTTGCAGATTTTCAATCCTATATAGAATGTCAAGATCGCATAAGTGAGGTTTACCGTGATCAGGATCATTGGACAAGAATGTCGATTCTGAACATGGCGCGCATGGGTAAGTTTTCAAGCGATCGATCGATAGAAGACTATCTCCAATATGTTTGGAAAGCTCTACCCGTTCAGATAGAAGTGCCAGAGTACAGTCAAGTTAATGGCGACCTGAAGCTCACTTTCTAGTCAGGTCATTGTGGGGTGGGCATCTTGCCTACCTCGTTCCGTTATTCATTAGGAAATTCATTATGACACTTAAAATTGGTATTAATGGCTTTGGTCGCATCGGTAGGTTGGTAGCTCGGATTGCCATGGATCATCCCGAAGTAGAACTGGTAGGTATCAACGACCTAGTTCCCCCAGATAACCTCGCTTATCTATTCAAATACGACTCTACCCATGGCATTTACAAAGGTACAGTAGATGCTAAAGAGGATGGAATTGAAATCAACGGGCATTTTGTTCCTTGCTCAGCAATCAAAAACCCAGCAGACCTACCTTGGGGCAAGCTAGGTGCAGATTATGTGGTCGAGTCTACTGGGCTTTTTACCTCCGCAGAGGGTGCTGAAAATCATCTAAAAGCGGGGGCAAAGCGAGTTGTACTATCGGCTCCGACAAAAGACCCAGACAAGGTTCAGACCTTTGTGGTAGGGGTGAATCACCAGGGCTTCGATCCATCAAAGGACGCAATCGTTTCCTGTGCGAGTTGTACCACCAACTGTCTGGCTCCCGTTGCTAAAGTCTTGAATGACTCCTTTGGCATTGCAGAAGGCTTGATGACGACCGTTCACTCTATGACGGCGACCCAACCGACGGTGGATGGACCTAGCAAAAAAGACTGGCGGGGTGGACGAGGTGCTTCCCAAAACATCATCCCGTCTTCAACGGGAGCAGCCAAAGCCGTTGCCCTAGTGCTGCCCGATTTGAAAGGCAAACTCACTGGCATGGCATTTCGGGTTGGCACTCCTGATGTTTCCGTAGTAGATTTAACCTTTAAAACATTACAAGCAACCACATATGAGGCAATCTGTGCCGCAATGAAAACCGCTTCTGAAGGTGAACTAAATGGCATTTTAGGCTACACCGAAGATCAGGTTGTTTCAATGGACTTCCGCACTGACTCTCGTTCCAGTATTTTTGATGCCAAAGCTGGTATCGGCTTAAATTCCAACTTCTTCAAAGTGGTTGCTTGGTATGACAACGAGTGGGGCTATTCCTACCGAGTTATCGATCTAATGCTGTTTATGGCTAAAAAGGAAGGCTTACTATGAAACCATTGATTCATCGCACCAAAATTGTTGCCACAATCGGACCTGCTAGCGATTCTCCCGACATGATTCGGAAGATGCTGCTGGCAGGAATGAACGTAGCGCGGCTCAATTTCTCCCACGGTAACTATGAAGATCATGCAGAGCGGATTAAGCGGTTGCGATCTGCCTCAGAGGAACTTAACTTGCCGTTGATGCTGCTGCAAGACTTGCAAGGACCCAAGATCCGTGTGGGCGATTTGCCTGCCGAGGGCATGATGTTGAATGAAGGAGATTCTCTGATTCTAGTACCGATCGCTAATTACAAGGGACAAGCGAACACTGTCGGCATCGACTACCCCTACGTGGCAGAGGAAGCCGAACCGGGAACGCAGGTTTTGCTGGACGATGGTTTGCTGGAACTGCGAGTTGAAAGCATTGATGGCAATGCCGTTCAATGCCAAGTGGTTGAAGGAGGTCTGCTCAAAAGTCACAAAGGGGTCAACTTCCCGACACTGAATCTGCGCATGCCATCCATGACTGATAAGGACAAGAGCGATCTCGACTTTGGTATCGAGCAAGGCGTAGATATCATCTCTCTCAGCTTTGTCCGCAAACCGGAAGATATTCAAACTCTGAAAGCATTGCTGGCGGAGAAAGGAGCCAACATTCCCGTGCTGGCAAAGCTAGAAAAGCCGCAAGCGATCGCCAACCTAGAAGCGATCGTGAATGAGTGCGACGCGATCATGGTGGCGCGGGGCGATCTGGGCGTGGAGATGAGTCCTGAGAAAGTGCCGCTGATTCAGAAGCGCATCATCCAACTGTGCAATCAAAAAGGGATTCCGGTGATTACCGCTACCCAGATGCTGGACAGCATGATCCACAATCCCCGTCCCACCCGTGCAGAAGCAAGCGACGTTGCCAACGCAATTATGGATGGCACCGATGCGGTGATGCTGTCTGGTGAGTCTGCTGTGGGCGATTACCCATTGGAATCGGTTAAAATGTTGGCACGCATTGCTACAGAAGTGGAGCCAGCCAGTCATTTCGTCAACTATCCGCCTAAACGTACTGACGATGCGGATGCGATTAGTGAAGCACTCCATGCAATCGATGACACTATTAATCTCCACTGTATTATCGCTTTAACCGAAACGGGTTACACCGCCAAACTTGCGTCGGAAGAGCGTCCGAAGGCTCCGATTATCGCCTATACTCCCCATCCGAAAGTCTATCGCTGCCTCAGCCTGAACTGGGGGGTCAGACCGGTCTTAATGCAATTTCCCAATGGTACTTTGGAGGATTTGCTGCCTAAAATCGAAGCGGATTTAATCGAACGAAATTTTGCTGCTCCCGGTAACAAGGTTTTGGTGATGGGTGGTTTGCCGATAGGCAAAGCTGGCAGTACGAACTTTCTAAAAATTCACACGCTCGGAGGCAACAAGTAGAGGATAATGTCTAAACTAATTTTGACTCGCCACGGACAGAGCCTTTGGAACGCCGAGAATAAATTTACCGGATGGGTAGATGTTCCATTGAGTGAACAGGGTCGAGCAGAGGCAACGATCGCCTCCTGTAAACTCAGAGATTATCGAGTTCGAGTGTGCTTCACAAGTATGCTGTTTCGCGCTATAGAAACTGCGATTATTATCCTGACGGAAGTGGATGAAATTTGCGATGGCAGAATTCCGATTATCAAGCATGATGTCGATAATGAAGACTGGCATGGCTGGGACAAATACAACGGCGATCCAGAACAGGAACTTCCCGTTTATACTGTTTCCGCTCTAGATGAACGTTACTATGGGGATCTGCAGGGTTTAAATAAAGCCGAAACCGCTGCAAAATTTGGTCAGGATCAGGTGCAGCTATGGCGACGATCCTACGATACGCCTCCACCGGGTGGCGAAAGCCTAGAAGATACGGTAAAGCGCACCGTCCCTTTCTTTTGCGATCGCGTTCTCAAGCATCTGATGGCGGGGGATAACGTGCTGATTGCCGCCCATGGAAACTCTCTTCGTTCCATCATTAAGCAATTGGAAAATTTATCCGAGGAGGAGATTGTGAAAGTTGAATTAGGAACGGGAATCCCAATCGTATACGACATTGATGCCCAGGGGCAAGTCACTAGCAAAGTCATTCTGAACTAATACTCAGTTTGACTCTGATAGGAGATTAATACCCCATGGAACTCGAAATCGCCGATCCTTTGAAAACTCATCCAGAAAAGAAGCCATAGCATTGATTATATCCGAGAATTGCTGCCATCGACTTTTGGCACAGCTCAAAGCTCTAAGAATCAAAACGATAGCTTCCTTGTCTTTCCATTTCATGCCAAAGCAGCACAATCGAGCTTTAATAGCAGGTACCTATGCTTTAGCAACCGTACCTTCAGCGATCGTAAGCAGCATTGCGCGTTTATTAAAACTATCTTTCAAGTAGGTAATGGTAAATTATGGCAACAAGCATTGAAAAATTTCCCGCTCGAGCCCTAGCCGAAGCGGATCTGCGTCCCAGAGGACGAGTATTTCCTAGCCCTGTTAGTTGGCGTGACCAGATTTTGTATCAGCTTCTACCAGATCGCTTCAGCGATGGTCAGGAGGCTCAACGCCCGTTATTCGATCGCAGCCATCCCGAACAGTTCAGGGCAAGTGACAAAGCCTCTTGGATGGCAGCCGGAAACAAATTCAATGGCGGGACGCTAAAAGGCATTGCCAGCAAACTGGACTATTTGCAGAACTTAGGCATCACAACCCTTTGGATAAATCCGCCCTGGAAGCAGCGCGTCGATCTACAGACCTATCACGGGTATGGCATCCAGAATTTTCTGGACATCGATCCGCGTTTTGGAACTCGTCAGGATTTACGGGATCTGGTGGATGCGGCGCACAATCGCAACATTTACGTAATTCTAGATGTGATTTACAACCACACTGGTAGCAACTGGTATTACCGAGACGAGGGGGATGGTAGTCCCAAGGAAAAAATGCCCTACCGCTTCTCACCCCCCTACCCGATTCATGGCTGGCGTTCTGCCCAAGGAAACAGCATTCCCGAACCGGTGTCGATGGATGATGGTGTATTTCCAGAGGAATTTCAGAATCCGGACTGGTACAACCGCGCTGGCATGATTACCCAGTGGGAAGCTTCGGAATGGGAAGATCCGATGCATCCTTCTGTGGAGTTCCGGCGGGGCGACTTTTTTGAATTGCGCGACCTTAACCTAGAACAAGAAGAAGTCATTGCAGCTCTAGCACGGGCTTACCAGTATTGGATTGCTTTAAGCGATTGTGATGGCTTTCGAGTTGATGCTGTCAAGCACGTCTCTCCCTTGGCTTCACTCAAGTTCTGCGATGCAATTCACGGCTATGCTCAGTCGATCGGCAAAGATAATTTCCTGCTAGTCGGCGAGCTGACTGATGACAGTATGGTGCGAGTTTATCTAGATATTTTTGGGCGCAATCTAGATGCAGTGCTGGATATTGTTGTTGCCCCCAACCGACTACCTGCCGTGGTCAAAGGCTTGACCCATCCAAGCGACTTCTTCAGCCTGTATGATGAGAAAACCTTACCTGGCAGCTATCGGCAGTTGGGCATTTACCATGTTGCTGTATTAGATGACCACGATATGTCCTCTCGTCCTCGCAAGGAGAGATTTGCTGCACACAGCGACTATCTGCCCCACTGTTACGAACAGGTGGCTCATGCAGTGGGGATGATGTTGACCATGCCCGGCATTCCCTCTATATACTACGGCACCGAACAAGCGCTTGATGGCTCTCAGGACTATCACGACTATACCATCGAACCCAAACACGAATATATAGATCGCTATATTCGAGAATGTATGTTTGGTGGCAAGTTTGGAGCATTCGGCACGGAAGGTTGCCACTTTTTTAATCCGAATCACCCGACCTATTTACGCATTGCCGCGATCGCTCGCATCCGCAATCGTCAAGATAGCGTCGGCAAAACCCTCCGTCGGGGTCATCTTTATCTCAGGGAGACTTCGTTTTGCGATCGCTCTTTTGCCGTTCCCCCAGCAGGCGAAGCGATCGCCTGGTCTCAGGTGCTCTACACGACTGAAGTCTTAATGGCACTTAACACCAACGGTTTAGAGCAACGGGGTGCGTTTGTCAACGTGGATCGTAGCTTGCACCCTATTGGTTCCACCATGACGATTCTGTACCAGAGCAATTGGAGCGATAGCGAGCTTCGTAATCCCCCTCGAACTAAAACGTTAATGGTTCAGGAGTGTCAGGGGCGAACAGCAGTGCGAATTGACTTACCCCCTTCTGGGATGGCAATTCTGTCCTAGCTGAAATGCCAATATGCAATCAAGTATTCTTCACTTTTAACCCTTAAAACCATCGAAAGCTATACAAGGATCCCAATATGTCAAAAAATCTACTAGATCAACTTCGAGAAATGACTATCGTCGTCGCGGATACAGGCGATATTCAAGCTATTGAAAAATTTAAGCCCCGCGATGCAACGACGAATCCATCTCTGATTACAGCCGCAGCCCAAATGCCAGAGTATCAGGAAATTGTGGATGAAACGCTGCTACAGGCAAAGAAAGATTCTGGATCGGGCGCAACCGAAGCCCAAATTGTTTCCCTCGCATTCGATCGCCTCGCTGTCTCCTTTGGCAAAAAGATTCTAGATATCGTGCCGAAGCGGGTTTCAACTGAGGTTGATGCGCGGCTCTCCTATAATACGGAAGCAACGATTGCGAAAGGACGTTATCTGATCTCTGAATATGAGAAAGCCGGGATTCATAGCGATCGCGTGTTGATCAAAATTGCTTCCACCTGGGAGGGCATTCGTGCCGCCGAGGTGTTGGAAAAAGAGGGCATTCATTGCAACCTGACGCTTCTGTTTGGATTGCATCAGGCGATCGCTTGTGCCGAAGCAGGCATAACGCTTATTTCTCCTTTTGTTGGGCGCATTCTTGACTGGTACAAAAAAGATACTGGACGAGACTATTCTTCATTCGAAGATCCAGGTGTATTATCGGTCGCTCAGATTTACAACTACTACAAGAAATTCGGCTACAAAACCGAGGTAATGGGAGCCAGTTTTCGTAACATTGGCGAAATCACCGAATTGGCTGGCTGCGATCTGTTGACCATTTCTCCCAACTTGCTGACACAGCTACAGGAGACTGTTGAAGAACTACCCCGTAAACTCGATCCAGCGAAGGCAGCAACAATGGAAATTGAAATGCTTTCCCTCGACAAGGCGACCTTCGATCGGATGCACGCCAACGATCGCATGGCTTCAGAAAAACTCAACGAAGGCATTAAAGGCTTCAGTAAAGCACTGGAAATGCTGGAAAGTTTCTTAGCAAGCCGTTTAGCAAGATTAGAAAGTGGCGCTCAAGTCGGCATTGCTGCCACCAAGATTTTCCAGAGCTACGACCTAGATGGCGATGGCTTTATCTGCCGAGAGGAGTGGATGGGTACTGATGCCGTGTTTGACGCGCTCGATCGCGATCGGGACGGCAAAATCACCCCCGAAGAGATGGAGTCAGGCTTAGGCGCGATTCTTCAGATGGCAGATGCTTAGCTACCAATTATATGAAAATACTGATACTCAATGCGGGTTCTAGCAGCCAAAAGAGCAGTCTCTTTGAGATAGCAGGCGATCGGCTTCCCTCTGCCCCCCCAGAGCCACTTTGGGAAGCAACTGTAGATTGGACGCACAAACAGGGCTTTGCAGAAATCAAAGTCAAAACAGCGGCAGGGGAGGTGTTGGTCGATATTTCCCAGAGCCATGATTTAGACGGTGATGGCTTTGTTTCCCGTGAGGAATGGATGGGGTCTGACGCAATGTTTGATGCCATCGACATCGATCGTGATGGCAAAATCTCTCCCACAGAAATGGGGTCAGGCTTAGGAGCGATTCTTCAGATGGCAAAGGAAGAAAATTCAACGCAATCTCGCTCAAAAGTTATCACTCATCTATTGGAAACGCTCTGGCAAGGCAAAACCGCCGTCATCGAGCATCCCTCTGAGATCGACGCAGTGGGGCATCGGGTGGTGCATGGTGGGCAGGAATATTGCGAAACGGTCATAGTAACTGATGCGGTGAAAGCCGCGATCTCTGAGCTCTCTGCCCTAGCTCCGGCTCACAACCCAGCCAACCTAGAAGGTATTGAAGCAGTCGAGAGGATCTTGGGATCTGAAGTGCCGCAGTTTGCTGTTTTTGACACCGCCTTTCACAGCCATCTGCCGGATGTCGCCGCCATTTATCCCGGTTCGTTCGCTTGGGCAGAGCGAGGCATTCGTCGCTACGGGTTTCACGGCATCAGCCATCAATACTGCGCTCACCGTACCGCTCAATTGCTGAATCGGGACTTGCAAGACCTGCGGTTGATTATCTGTCATCTGGGAAATGGTTGCTCTCTTTCGGCTGTCCGCAACGGACATAGTGTTGATACCACGATGGGGTTTACTCCCCTAGATGGGCTGATGATGGGATCTCGCTCCGGTTTTGTCGATCCGGGCATTCTCATTCACCTGCTACGGCATGAAGGCTACACTGCCGATCGTCTGGACAGGGAACTCAATAATGAATCTGGGTTGAAAGGTATCTCTGGCGTGTCCGCAGATTTACGACAAGTGATGGTAGCAATCGAAGCAGGAAACCTTCGGGCGAAACTAGCGCTAGGTATTTATATTCACAGGTTGCGCTCCTGCATCGGTGCCATGCTTGCTAGCTTAGAAGGATTAGATGCTTTAGTGTTTACGGCTGGTATAGGGGAAAATTCTGCGATGGTTCGTTCCTTGGCTTGTCAAGCGTTTGAGTTTATAGGGCTAAAGCTCGACGAGAAGCAAAATGAAAGCTATCCCATAGATAGAGACATCTCCACTCCAGACTCAAAGGTTCGAGTTCTAGTGATTCATACGCAAGAAGATTGGGCGATCGCTCAATCTTGCTTTCATTGTATCTCCACCCAGTAAATCGAAAACTTCGATTAAATTTCGGGTGACAATCCGTTTCCTTACTTCAAGCTCCTTTCCATTAGTGTGTTCGCTGTCTCAACTAACTGTCATTTGCCTTGACGACTAAAACTGATTCGACAGGTAAAGCCGTAATCCCATTTATGAATCCGGGCGGAATTCATTCTGATCTAACCTATGTCGATGGCAAAGTTACCTACGGTCAAGCTTTTACCGTACAACCCTTTGGCAATAACCTAGTGACTTTTATTGGGGCTTGCGATCGCTGACCAATGGCGAGTATAGGACGACCCTTAGCGAACTTCATTATTCAATTAAACTTATTGTCCCCAGATCTCCTCTAATCTCTGGTCTCTACCACAACGATAACGGTAATATTTATAGAGTAATGAATTCTTTTTGTAATAATCTTGATGATATTCTTCTGCTGGATAAAAATTCTTTAGGGCAGAAATTTCCGTGAAAACTTCGGTTTTTAATTTCGCTTTAATTTCCAGTCTACTCTGTTCGGCTAATTTTTTTTGCTTGTCATTTTGATAAAAGATTGCGCTTCGATATTGATCCCCAACATCACAAAACTGCCTGTTTTTAGCGGTTGGATCGACATTTTTCCAAAATACTTGAAGCAATTTATCATAGCTAACTTTGGTTGCATCATATTCAACTTGCACAGATTCTGCATGACTAGTATTTCCCGCACTTACTTGTTTATAGGTGGGATTGGCGACATTTCCTCCACTATAACCAGAAGTGGTAGATATTACTCCATTCAGGTCGTCAAATGGCTTTTCCATGCACCAAAAACAACCACCTGCAAATGTAGCTTTTTGAATATTCACGCCTTGAGCATAAGTCACAGGTGAAAAGCTTAACCAAAATATGATGAATATTGCAAATAATTTTCCCATGTCTATAATTTAACTGCTTTTTATGAGGTCTTCAGAGTAGATGTGATGGTCTGTGATTACTTTGGGTAAGAAAGGTGGGGCAAATTGCTGACATTTAAGGAATTTCCGATATTTGCTTAAAGAATTTGTTATCTCCTCCTTATATCAAATTGAAGGAGTATTTTTTGCTTTTTCGACTAACGCAGATCTCGCCCAAATGGTAGTAGTGCTAATGGGGCTAATTTTATGTGCTGCCACGCAAACGGAATACCAATTATTGAAACAAATAAAGGAATAGCAACGGTAATATGAGCCAATGCGATCGCCCATCCAAACAATAATAACCAGATAATATTAAATACTAAACTTAATGGATTGTTGGCAAAAGGAGACTCAACTAGCTCTTTACCAAATGGAGTCATTACTGCTGCTCCAAGCTTCATCAATTGCAGCCCAAACGGAATACCAATAATGCTGAGGCAAATCAGTAAACCTCCCAAAATATAACCAAGACCTGTGAAAAATCCGCCACAGATCAGCCAAAGAATATTTAATAGCAAACTCATTGTTTAATCTCCATCGTGCGATCGCTCCAAAAAGAGGAGTAGTATCAGTAATAATTCCTCTCATTATTGAGGATGGGATTTCCGTAATAACGTATATTCTGCCAGTACTGCATCGTGATTAATAGATGTATCAGTGTATCCGCTTCCTTGTGTTGCTGGGTTAAACGAAAAGGTTTTAGAGGTTTAGATAAGTAGCCTTGCCCAAGCAAAAACTCTTCTATCGCTTTTTGGGCGATCGCTGATGAAGAAATTTGATGTTCTCTAGCATATGTATCTAGCTCATTGGATACCGATTTTGGTAGTTCAATAGTTATTTGTTCCATCTGCTTAAAGTAATTAAATACTTGACTTAGTATAGCCTAGTCCAACTTTGATGCTCAGAGTTACAAGCTTCAGCTTCAGAGGTTCGATTTTGAACTTGATCATGCTCGACTTTGAAGTAAAAAGGTACAAGTTTCAGCTTCCGAGGTTCGACTTTGAACTTGATCAGGCTCAACTTTGATTTAAAAAGGTTCAAGTTTCAGCTTCAGAGGTTCGACTTTGAACTTGATCAGGCTCGACTTTGATGTCCAGAGGTTCAAGTTTTAACTTCAAAGGTTCGACTTTGATGCTTAAAGGTAAAAGTTTCAGCTTCTAAGGTTTAACTTTGGACTTAATGAGTATTAGCAATTATGTTTATTTATAATTCCAAGAGTCAATTCTAATTCTGGAGATGGATTACTTACATCTTGACTGCATGAAGCTAATTGTAGGAATAAACTTTTCGAGATTCTCTGGTTTTGAAAAGTTGAAAAATATTGAGGTTCTCTCTTTAGATCAGGAGACTGAAAACACGCTCTGACAAAATAGTATCCATAAGTATTTCTGAAATCTATTGGTACAGCATTCCTTGTCTGCGGGGCAATCGTTAGTTCAAGTCCTATTGCATTATCACTGAAAGCAGAAAAACAGTTACTTGAGGTCAATACAGTGCCTCTATCTTTGTCTGACCAACTGGCTTTATAGTCTCTTACGGCTTCAAACTTTGGGGCATTATCATATTGCAGCGTACCAACAATACCTAGTATAGGTTTGCGTGGCGGAATCACCCTACAACTTTCCCCTTCACTGCTTCCACAGGCTCTACTTGTTACCACATTCCCTTTGATATCCATTATTATAAGTTTTTCGGGTAGTGAAATAGAATAAAGACCATCACTAACTCCAATAATCCCATCCGACCAAGACTGTACTTCAGGCATAAAGCCCGGATAATCTAACCTTAGATCTTCCAAGCCTTTGTAAACCGATTTATATTCATGCTTAATAGCTGTTTCAATAAATTTTGCTTTATCGATGGCGTTAGCGTCAAGTTGATAACAACCACTTAAGTTAAACAAAAAACAAAGTATAGTTACAAAAATGAAAAAGAATTTTATTCTGGACTGAGAGAATATTTTTGTGATAAATCTTTTACTAATCATCACTTTTTTGTAATAAGATACACGTTTGGTGCAGAATACCTAAAATTATAGATTAATCATGTAGATTTTCAACTTCAACTTGTTTTGAGATCGCAACTCCAATAATCTGATGATCAATTACTAAACTTGAGACCAAAGAATTAGTAGTCGGCTCGCTCCATTTCAAGAGCCAAGTGGGTTGGATGCCTAGGAAGAAAATTACAGCCACTAAAATCAAGGCGGGGGCGTGTTCTAGTCTCGTTACCTTAGGATAGTAAGCAGTAGCATTATCCAATTTTCCAAAACAAGTTCGATTGAGCAGAATCACAAAGTAAACCGCCGTCAGCCCACTGGCAATAATGCAGATAATCGTGAGAATTGGATAAACTGAGAAACTGCCTTGAAATACTAGAAACTCGGCAACAAAGCCAACTAATCCTGGAATCCCTGCGCTTGCCATACCGCCGACAATTAGTAAAGTGCTGGTCAGAGGAAGTCCCCGAATCGGATTAAGTAGTCCATTCAAAGCATCCAGATCGCGGGTTCCGACTTTATCTTCAATTACACCGACTAAATAGAAGAGAACTGCCAAGATTAAGCCATGACTAACCATTTGCCCTACAGCCCCTAGCAAACTCAACTTGGTTCCAGCCGCACAAGCTACAAGAATATATCCCATATGCCCAACCGAGCTATAAGCGACCATGCGTTTAATATCCTTTTGGGCGATCGCACTCAAAGCTCCATACAGCACACTCACAGTTCCGATAATTGCTAAGGTTGGGGATAATACTGCCCAAGCATCGGGTAATAATTGTAGACAAAAGCGCACCAATCCGTATGCACCTAATTTTGCTAAAACTCCACCCAAAAGAATGGCAACGGCGGGAGAAGATTCCACATAGACATCAGGAAGCCAAGCATGGAGAGGGACTAGGGGAGTTTTAATCCCAAATCCTACGACTAAAATAGAAAGGATAATAACTTGAGTGGGCAGAGGAATAGAGGCTATTAGATTGAAGTTAGCGGCATAATCAAAACTGCCCGAACCATTTAACCAGACCATACCAAAGAATCCCATGAGAATTAGAAATCCAGAAATGGCGGTATAAATTAGGAACTTCATGGCTGCGGCTGTGCGCTTTTCGCCTCCCCAGATTGCAATCATCAGGTAAATGGGAATTAGTTCTAATTCATAAAAGAGAATAAATAGAAGTAGATTTTGAGCGACAAAGGCACCTGAAACGATACTGCACACAGTCAAAATCAGGGCATAGTAGAGCCTAGATCTCTGCATTTCTGGTTTACTACCATAGATCACCATTAAAGTTAAGAAGCTATTCAGAGCTAGCAAAGGTAGGGATAAACCATCGATACCAAGGCGGTAATTTAATCCTAAGGTTTCAATCCAAGCAAAATTCTCTTCTAGTTGAAGCCCTGAAATTCCAAGGTTAAATTGGGTAAATAGGAATAGAGTATACAAGAAAGCAAGAGTTGCGATCGCCACAGCTATGTTCCGAATCCGAGTCGGAGCTAAATCTTGGGGATAAAACCCAATTAAAGCCGCTCCAATCAATGGCAGCCAAATAAGAATACTAAGCATAGTTTTAAGTTTGATTTAAGATGATTTACGATTAGAAATTAATTAAAATAATTGCGCCAATCCCAATCACTACGGTTAAGAGATAGGCTTGAGTTTGTCCAAAGGTGCTAAACTTCAGGGTTTCTCCACTCCAAATTGTGATTCTGCCAAACAAGTTACCTAGTCCATCAACAATGTATTTATCAAACCAGAACACAATTTGCGAAATCACAGCTACGACTAAAACAATGGTTTGGCGATAGATTTTGGGGGTATAAAAATCATTGGCAAGTAAATCCTGTAATCCTCTCCACGGGAACTTCACGGGTTTAGGAACTGAATTTCCGAGATAAATCACACTGCTAATGCTAGATCCAAAAATTGTTGACCAAATCAGCAGCATTGCCACATCTTTATTTAAATCTAGCCACACTGGTAATAAATTTAAAGATTGCAGAACTAAAGGCAAGTGCAGCACAAATCCCATTAACGCAATTGTCGGAACTGACATTAACCAACTTACCTCTGGCGATCGCTGTGCCATTTCCTGCGCCGATCTTCCAAAAATTAGACTGAAAACCCGAGTCAAACTAAAAGTTGTGATGCCATTTACAACTAATATCAAGCCCAAGATCAACGGGGCATGCTCCCATAGTCCATCTGTCAGTTTGAGCAATGCCCAGAACCCTCCCAAGGGCGGCAAAGCTACCAATCCACCTGCACCAACTAAAAAGGCTAAACCCGTAAGTGGACGACGAGACCATAGACCTCCCAACTGGGTTACGTCTTGGGAAATACTATTCCAAATCACATTCCCAGATGCCATAAATAGCAGGGCGATCGCCACGGCATGGGATAAAACTAAAAGTAACGCTGCTTGAGATTGACCAGTTCCTACGGCAATAAATATCAGTCCCATGTATGTAGAAACAGAATAGGAAAGAGCCCGCTTGATATCAATTTGAGCGATCGCAATTAAAGAGGCTCCAAGAGCCGTAATCCCGCCAATTACAACCATAAAATTCATGGCAAAAGGCGAAAGGCTAAGAACTGGCTCTAGCTTAATCAAAACCCAAGCCCCTGTGGGCACAACCACTGAGCAGCGAATAATCGTACTCGGTAGGGGAGCTTCCATCGCTTCATCCAACCACAAATGCAAAGGGAACTGGGCGCATTTTCCCATAGGGCCTGCAATTAAAGCTAAACTTACTAAAGTGATTACGGTAGGATCGATCTGGGCTGACTCTGCCCAAAGAGCTAGTTCTGAGAAATCCCAAGTCCCAGCTATAGGAAGAAGCGCAACTACGCCCATTAATAAAACTAAATCTCCCACCCGTTTGGTTAAAAAGGCATCTCTTGCCCCCGTTACCACTAGGGATTGATTGAACCACAAACCCACTAATAGATAGGTTCCCAAGGTCAGAATTTCTAAAATAATATAACTAAAGAAGAGGGAATCACAGAGAACTAAGGCACACATCCCTGCTTCAAAGAATGCTAGGAGCGCAAAAAATCTTGCCCAACCCCAATCCATCTCCATATAGCCGATCGCATAAATCTGAGCTAAAAGATTTAATCCCGTAATCAAAACCGTAGCCCCAATAGTTAAAGAGGAAATTTCAATGGGACATGTTAAGTTTAAATCCGCAACTTGAAGCCACTTGAAAGCTAGTTGCAGAGGTGCGCGATCCCAGCTTGCCTGAAGAGCGATCGCCCCATGTAAAAACGCCAAGCAAGTCATAATTAAATTGACATAGCCTGATGGTCGAGGCCCAGTAAGACGGGTAACGGCGGGGAACCAAATCACCGAAGCGATCGCCCCAATTAGTGCGTAAAGTGGAATTAACCAAGCACTCTCAAAGAGAATTTGGCTCATAGTTTTAAAGGTGTTTATTAAATGGTCTTGATTGATTAAAGCCTATGATAGCCATAAAGTATATAGATTAAAATCAATCTTTTTGATACCAATCATAGTTTTCAATCTATGGATAAGCCATCCCTATATTGCGATCGCACTTGGATGAAAGCATTGCCAATTGCTTCGATCGATATGGGCTTACTGATATAGTCATTCATTCCCGAATTTAAGTAAGTTTCCCGATCTCCGATCATGGCATTGGCAGTCATGGCAATAATGTAAGGGGAGTCTGATGAAGAGAATTGTCTAATTGCTTTAGTGGCTGTCTGTCCATCCATTTCGGGCATTTGAATATCCATAAATACCACATCATAGTTAGAATTTTGCAGGATCTGAATTGCCTTAAGTCCATTTTCAGCCACATCGGCACTGTATCCCATTCGACTTAAAACTTTGAGCGCAACTTTTTGATTCACTAAATTATCCTCCACTAACAAGATTTTGAGAGGCAAATTCTGGGCTAAAGGTGGATCGATAAAGTTAATTTTAGATTTTACTAAAGTTGGAGACGAGTTTGTCTCATTATTTATAGATGAGGTCTTGATAGATGAGGTCTTGATTGTGAAATAAAAACTAGAACCAACTTCTAAGTCATAATCTGGGACAAAATCCTTCGGTGGGTCTCCTGCTAGACATTGACAGTTCTCGAGGCTGGGATCTGGGTCAGAGGCACTAACTACCCACATGGTGCCGCCCATCATTTCACTTAGTCTTTTGCTAATTGCTAAACCCAATCCTGTCCCCCCATGCTGACGGGTGGTAGAGGCATCAACTTGGCTAAAGGGTTTAAAGAGACGGCTCATTAAGTGCTTAGGAATACCAATCCCAGTATCTTTAATTTGGAATCTAAGCTCGCATAAACCTTGATCTGATTGGCGATTAGCAGTTACAAATAGTGATACCTGACCCGTTTGGGTAAATTTAATGGCATTGCCAAGGATATTAGTCAAAACCTGCTTGATGCGGACATTATCGCCTTTGATCGTTTGGGGAACTTGGGGGTCGATATCACAGATTAAACTCAGGGATTTAGCTAGGGCTGTAGGTTTTAATAATTCGACCACACCAGTAATACAGTCCCAGATATTTAAAGAGATTTCCTCTAGTTCCAGTTTATTAGATTCGATTTTGGAGAAGTCTAAAATATCATTAATTATCGCGATCAGGGACTGCCCCGCCGAGCGAATCATCTCAAGGTATTCTTGATCTTGAGGGCTTAATTGCGAATCTAAAAGTAATTCTGTAATCCCAATTACCGCATTCATGGGCGTGCGAATTTCATGGCTCATCATAGCAAGAAATTCACTTTTTGCATTATTTGCGGCTTCGGCTGCCCGTTGGGATTGTTGTAGAGATAGGTTTTGAGCCGTTAATTGTAATTTTTGTGATTTTTCGATTTCCAGCAATTGAGCCTGAGCGATCGCAATTCCTACCTGAGCCGCCACTGCTTCTAATAATTCGATTTCTTCCTTTGTCCAATCCCGAAAGCGATTGCTTTGATAAAGACAGATCATCCCATTAGCTCCTCCATAGTGGGAAGTTCGAGCCATTAAGATTGACTTGAATCCCATTTGCTGATTAGCAGATGCAAAATCCCTGAGGCGTAAATCCTCGTAAACATTGTCAATGGCGATCGCCCGATCAGCATTCATCACTTCTGTGGCAAGGGGATTATGTTCGAGCAGAAATTCCATATTCAGCATGGATACCCCCTCAAATAGCAGATACTCAGCCACAGTCAGAATCCTTGGGGTTGGCAGCTCATTATAGGTATAAACTAAACTGCGATCGACATTAAATGATTCTCCTAATAGTTTTACTGTGGTTTCAAAAATCTGATTTAGACTAGATCTGGAGCGAATATTTTCGGTAATTTGCCTGAGTAATAATTCCTTTTGGAGTTGATTTTTAACTTCCTGCTCATTCTCTTTGCGTTGGGTAATATCAATAGCGACACCTATGACCAAGTTGATCTGACCATCGACACCGCAATATACCTGCCCCCTGCCATCAACCCAAACTAACTTGCCATCACTTCGCAATACTCTAAACTCAATAGAATATCCCGTCAGATTTTGAACGGCATTTCTAAAGGCAGTTACGATATGGCGACGATCGCTCCTATGAACAGACCGCATGAAGTCTTTATAAGTTAAATTGTTTTTGATATCAACCCCATAACCAAATATTTCATTCGTCCGTTCTGAACAAGTTACCTTCCCAGTTAAAATATCCCATTCCCAAGTACCTGTGGCACTGGTTTCTAACGCTAACATCAACCGAGAATTGGTTTTTTCTAAAGTTAGCTCCGTTGCCTTCCGATCTTGAATATCCCGTGTCGAACATATAACCTTAACCTCATCTGTATTAGGGTCTTGTATCGCCCGTTTGGTCATTTCTAGCCAAATATAATTACCATTTTTATGGATAAAGCGATAGCTAACTCGATTAACTATGCCAATATGCTTGAGGGTGACAGCAAATGTTAGATTCACCTTGACTAGATCTTCGGGATGGATAAACTCCAAAACTGGATGGTTAATAAGTTCCTCTGACCTATAACCAGTTAAGCCTAAGCACATCGCCGAAGCGTAGGTAAAAGTAGTATCTGCGGTATGGCAAGAAACCATATCCGTAGAATATTCTGCTAAAAGTCGATAATACTCTTCACTCTCTCTGAGGTTTTCTTCATGTTGTCGCCTTTTTGTGACATTGGTAATCATGCCTAAGGAGCCAACATATCTGGAGTTATCGTCAAATAATGGTCTGGTAATTAAGATCGCCCAAAAACCACTGCCATCTTTACACACAAACTTAAAATCATACTCACTTCTAATCTGATCATTATTGGATTGTAATCTTCTTTGAAATGCCTGATCGGCGATCGCTATAGCGTCAAGATCCAAAAAAGCATATAAAGACCGCCCACATATTTCTTCTGAGGCATAACCCAAGAGGTCGGCAAGATTTTGGTTAACAAAGGTAATATCCAAATCTCGATTAACAATCCAAATACCCTCGCAAGCAATTTCAACAATATATTGATACCAATCACTGCTGCTATATTCATGGCTATTGAGACTTGGATCAAAAATTATTGACATAATTCTTTTTAATTAACTTTATTCTAAAGCCTGAGGCTTCTCTAGCACCAGTATCTCCTAGAAGATGCTGAGAATTATTTATGCCTGGAGTCAGTTAACCAGCCACTACGCCAAAAAGAGAATAATAACGACATGGCGATCGTAATCATCCCGATCAAGCAATAGATGTATCCGTATGGAACCTTGAGTTCAGGCATATTACCCGCCAGTGAAGTATCAAAGTTCATGCCATACACCCCTACAACAAAAGTTAAAGGAATAAAAATAGAGGAAATCACCGTTAAAACTTTCATAATTTCATTCATGCGATTACTAACCGATGATAAATATATCTCCATCAAGTTAGAAGCCAACTCTCGATAGGTTTCGACCATATCAATAATCTGTACAGCATGATCATAACAATCACGAAGATAGATATTGATAGGGGGGCTAATTAAATTACTCCCATCTCTAATTAAGGCATTAATCGCATCCCGTTGCGGCCAAATTGCACGGCGCAGGAGTAAAAGTTCTCTTTTAATTTTATGAATCTTAGTTAAGGTTTTCTGATTTGGGTTAGCTAACACTTCTTCTTCTAGATCTTCTAATCGCTCTCCAAAGTTTTCGAGGACAGGGAAAAACCCATCTATAACTGTATCTAGTAATGCGTAGGTCAAATAGTCTGCTCCTTGTTGCCGAATACTCCCTTTATTATGATGAATGCGCTGGCGAACTGGCTCAAAGGTGTCAAATTCTGGTTCTTCTTGCACCGTTAGTAAATAGTTTTTACCTAAAACAAAGCTCACCTGTTCAGTAATAAATCCTTTCTCATCGGGACGGAGGGATACCATCTGGGCAATAATCACCTGCTGATCTTCATATTCTTCTACCTTTGGTCTCTGAGGAACATTCACCACATCTTCTAACACCAAAGGATGGAGATTAAATACATTTCCTAATCTTTGTAAAACCTCTTCTGACCCCAGTCCTTGTACATCCACCCAAGAGACAGCGTGAGAATCTAAATAAGGAGCACATTCTTCGGGAGTTGTTAGTTGTACTCCTACGGCATTATCAGCATCAAAATCAATCAGAAATATATTGGGAATTGTCGAGTCTTCATCAATAACTAAAGTCCCAGGTGGGCTACCAGGTTCATGGAAGGTATATTCAAAATCTTCATAGTCATCCTTTTCATCCTCATCTAATTCTGGCGCAAGCAAGGTTTTATGGGAATTGGGCAGCATTTTGAGTTTTGATAAATGATAGCAAACACTTGACATCCTCCCACCGATAAATCGGGGGATTCCTAAGATTCACAACTTAGGTTTCTGTTTCTTTCCATTACTGGAATTTCGCAACTGCCCTTTAGAGGTATCCCTATCAG
>VYKS01000138.1_pt1 | contig 43972 bp, 33 predicted proteins | sample 5114511 | NCBI WGS metagenome assembly VYKS01 (sample SAMN12291795, study PRJNA351875) | freshwater metagenome | isolation source: freshwater lake | place: USA: Michigan, Gull Lake | collected 2011-07-05 | reverse complement strand
GCCACCGCGCCGGCACGTCCCGCAGCCGCGCCAACTGGGGCCGCTGCTGCGCCCGCCGCTGGCGCCATACGCGCCACCGGTGACTCCGCACGTCCCGCCACCGGCTTCCAGCAGCGTGGCCCGTCGTACGGGGAGCTGATCGGCAACAAGGGTGGACTCACGCCGCTCCTCTTCGCGGTGCGCGAAGGCAACGATGCGGTCATGCTGCGTCTCCTCGCGGCCGGTGCGAACATCAACCATGTGAGCGAAGGCGACCATACGTCGCCGCTGCTCATGGCCACCATCAACGGGCGCTTCGACATGGCGCGCGTGCTCATGGAGAAGGGCGCCGATGTGAAGCTGGCGAGTGATGCCGGCGCCACGCCGCTGTACGCGGTGCTCAACACGCAGTGGGCGCCCAAGTCACTGTATCCGCAGCCCACCGCGCAGATGCAGCAGAAGATCTCGCACCTCGAGCTCATGGAAATGATGCTCAAGGCGGGTGCCGATCCGAACGTGCGTCTCAAGAAGCACCTGTGGTTCATGTCGTACAACTTCGACCTGCTCGGCGTGAACACGGTGGGCGCGACGCCGTTCTGGCGCGCGGCCTATGGGCTCGACGTGCCGGCCATGAAGCTGCTCGTGCAATACAAGGCCGACCCGACGGTACCCACCATCAAGCCTATCGGGCGACTGCCGGGCGATGATGCCCCCGAAGAAGGGGCTGCCGGCGGCGCTGATCCGTCGGGATTGCCGCCCATTCCCGATGGGGGGCCGGGGGTGTATCCCATTCACGCCGCATCAGGCGTGGGCTACGGCGAAGGGTTCGCCGCCAATTCGCACCGGCACGCACCGGACGCGTGGATTCCTGCGGTGAAGTATCTCATCGAGGAGATCAAGGCCGACCCGAACGCCCGCGATCACAACGGCTACAATCCGCTGCACCACGCCGCCGCGCGTGGCGACAACGAGCTCATTCAGTATCTCATGAGCAAGGGCACCGACGTGAAGGCCTTGAGCCGCCGCGGCCAGACCACGGCCGACATGGCGAACGGGCCCGTGCAGCGCATTCCGCCGTTCCTGGAAACGGTGGATCTGCTGGTCAAGCTGGGCGCCAAGAACTCCAACAAGTGCAAGAGCTGCTGACGGCTTCAGTCGTCGTGTGACAGCTCATATTGGCGCTGGGCGTGCATACGCTCAGCGCCTTGTGCTTTGTCACGCTGTTTGGCGGCCTGCAGCGCCTTGGCCTGCGTGCCTGACGTCTTGATGGCGGGCAGGGTGAGCTGCTTCTCGAGCGCCGTGCTGTGGCAGGCCGGGCAGGTGGGGACCGTGCTGCCGCGCACCAGCGTTTCGAAGCTGTGCTGGCAGGAGGTGCAGACGAAGTCAAAGATGGGCATATTGGCCGTAGCTCCCTGAGTTGCTCACGCGTAAACACACCACTTCGTGCTTCCCGGAGGAAATCCGATGCATCGTATGCGCCGTTCCCCGATGACCGCCGTCAAGCTGACGGTCGCCTCGTTGGCTCTCTCAATCCTCGCTGCCGCCCCACTCTCCGCACAAGCGGCAGAGGGACGCCAAACGGTGGTTGGAGAGGGACAGCGCATAACGGCTACGCTCAGCCCGGGCATCCGCGTTGGGAAACTGCTATGGGCCTCGGGCCAGCTCGGCACCAGTCCCACCGATACGACCATCGCGGGGCAGACCACGCGGGCCTTGGAGAGCACTGAAAAGGTGTTCAAGGCGGCAGGGACGACGCTCGCCGCCGCGGCGACCAAGTGCACTGTCTTTTTGACCGATGTGAAGGATTTTCAGGGGATGAATTCGGCGTATACCAAGTTCTTCCCCAGCAATCCGCCGGCGCGCTCCACGGTCGTCGTGGCGGCGCTCGTGGTACCGGGCGGCAAGGTCGAAATCGAATGCCAGGGTGTGGTACCCTGATCCTTTGCGTGCCACTGGGTTTGGTTTCGCGGGCATAGCTCCGTAACAGCTGGACACGGATAAAACGGATGGAGCGGATGAGCGCGGATTAACTGCCTTGAAGGGCTTATCCGCGGTCATCCGCTCCATCCGTCTAATCCGTGTCCAGCTGTAAACCGCCGTTACTGCGGGGCTTTACTTGCCCGTCGGCCACACCACGCCCTGCGAGCCGCGCGGGACCGCCCCAATGCCCTTGTAGCGGAACTTCTGGACGCGCTTGCCCTCGTACGTCTCCGTCGTGTACACGTTGCCCTTGGAGTCGCTGGCAATGCTGTGCACGGCGAAGAACTGGCCGGGCTGACGGCCACCGTCGCCGAACCAGGTGAGAATCTCGAGCGACTGACGGTCCATGACGTACACGCGCTCGTTCTTGCCGTCGGCGAGATACAGGTACTTCTGCTGCGGGTCGCGGGAGAAGGCGATATCCCAGACGGAGCCGTCGCCACGCGTTTCCTTCGCGACCTGGATCTCCTTCACGAACTTGCCGTCCTTCTGGAACACCTGGATGCGGTCGTTCGGACGGTCGCACACGTACACGAGCCCGTCGTTGGACGGTTCGGCGCAGTGTACCGGATTGCGGAACTGCTTCACCAGTGGCGCGGAGGGATCGTAGGGGGGCAGGCGGGTATCATCGGGCTTGTTGCCGTAGGCGCCCCAGTATCGCTTGATGCGGCCGCTGTTCACGTCGATGACCGCGACGCGCTTGTTGCCGTAGCCGTCGGCCACATAGGCCTCACCGGCCTTGGCATCGAAGGTGATCTTGGCCACGCGTCCAAAGTGGGACGTGTCGTTGCTGTTGGCCGCCTGCTTGGGCGCCCCGTACTGGGCGAGAAACTTGCCGTCGTGCGAGAACTTGAGTATCTGCGAATCCATGGCGCCGTTGCCACCGATCCACACGTTGTCCTTGTCGTCGATGGCGATGCCGTGATTGGACGCGGGCCAGTCGTAGCCGGCGCCCTGTCCGCCCCACGCTTTGACGAGGTTGCCCTCAGGGTCGAACTCGAGGACCGGCGGTGCGGAGCGGCAGCATTCGCCGATCTTGGGATTGCCGTCGGCGCCCGCTTCCGTGCGCTGGTTGAGCGTCGAGTCGCCGCGGTGGATGATGAACACGTGGTCGCGACTGTCGACGCCGACGCCGATGACCGAGCCCAGAATCCAGTGGTTGGGGAGCGGCTTGGGCCAGAGCGGATCGACCTCGAACTTCGGAGCCTGCACCGTTTGGCGGTCGAAGGCCTGCAGGGTAGTCTGCGCGGCGGCGAGGGCCACCAGGCCGGCGGCCAGCAGCGACCAGCGCATCGTGGGACGGAACCTCGGCATTGCGTACTCCAAGGGGGCGGGGAGGTGCGCAGGCCCGTGTGCATCCTGCGCCATGGTGGTATTTTCGAACAGTCGCGCACCGTGGGAGGGAGACGGTGACGCCCGCGTCAGATCGAGTGGATCCGACATGTCTGAAGCTACCCGCCTCTTCCCCCTTGTCCAGACAATCGTTGCGCTTCGGTCGTTTATGGGCCGCGATCGCGATGCTGGTGGCGTCACTGCTGCCGGTCCGCGCTGCGGTCGCCCACGAGATACCGCGCCACGTCGGTGTGCGCGCCTGGGTCGCTCCCGGGAGTGACCGTGTACGCCTGCTGGTGCAGGTGCCCATGGACGCTATCCGCGACGTGGATTTTCCGGTGCTGGCCAACGACGCGCTTGACCTGTCGAAGGCGCAGCCGTTCCTCCGCGATGCCGCGCAGCTGTGGATTGCCGATGCGCTCACGCTTCGCGACGGGGCTACCACGCTTTCCACGCCGCGCGTGATGGCGGTGCGCGTGGCGCTCCCCAGCGATCGCGCCTTCTCGACGTACGGCGGCGCTCTCGCGGCGCTCGCCAACATGCCGCCCGTCGACGTCAGTGGCATTCCGCACGGCCAACTGCGCCTGGAAGTCCAGCTCGAGGTCCCCGTTGGGGCGCGTGTGCGCGATCTGGTCATCGTACCCGCGTGGGCCAACCTTGGGGTCAACACCACGACGGTGCTCACGCTCGTCAACGAAGATGGCAGCGAGCGCGGCTACACCTTTACGGGCAATCCCGGCGATGTGCGTGTGAACCCGCGCTGGTGGCATGCCGCGGGGCTGTTTGTCATTGAAGGCGTGAAGCACATGCTCGGCGGATTCGATCATCTGCTCTTTCTCCTCTGCCTCGTGCTGCCGTTCCGTAAATTCCGTCCGCTCTTGGGCATCGTCACGTCGTTCACCGTGGCGCACTCGCTCACGCTGGTCGCGAGCGCGTTGGGCTTCGCGCCCGACGTGGGGTGGTTCGCACCGCTCGTCGAAGTGGTTATCGCACTCTCCATTGTCGTGATGGCGGTATCCAACATCCTTGGCCCGCAGCTCGAGCAGCGCTGGCTGGTGGCGTTCGTGTTCGGGTTGGTGCACGGGTTCGGCTTCTCGACAGCGCTGCGTGACACGCTGCAGTTTGCGGGACCGCATCTGCTCACTTCATTGGTGGCCTTCAACATCGGTGTCGAACTGGCTCAGGTCGGCGTACTGCTCATGCTCATTCCCTTGCTCGATACCCTGTTGCGTCGCGTGCCGGAGCGTCCAGCGGTCATCGTCGGATCGGCGTTCATTGCGCATGAGGCGTGGCACTGGACCGGCAATCGATTCGCCGAGTTTCGGGCGTTCGACATCACGATGCCGGCATTCGATGCCGCGTTCGTGATGACGACCATTCGTGTGCTCATGGCGCTGCTCGTCTTGACGGGTGTGGCGTGGGTGCTGGGTGGTGTCGTCGCACGCATTTCCAAAGACCCGATGTCGCGACGGGCGGCGGCGCTGGTCGCGCTCACTCTTGGTGCACTGATGCTGTCGCCGCGCCACAGCGAGGCTCAGGCGCGTTCCACCATGGCCGGTGTGTACACGCCGGAGCAGGCGACCAAGGGGCGCGAAGTGTTCACCAGCAACTGCCTCGGCTGTCACACCACGGCATCACACCAGGGCACGGCCTTTCAGCTCAAATGGTTCGGGCGGCCGTTGTATGACCTCTTCGACTATGTGAGTCAAGCGATGCCCAAAGCGGCGCCCGGCACGCTCACCGAAGACGAGTACGTGTGGGTGACCGCGTACATCCTGAAACTCAACGGCATGCCCGCCGGACGGACGGAGCTCAACGCGGAACCGGCGTGGCTCAAGTCGGTGCGTGTCGACTCCACGCTTGGCCGCGGTGTCGGCGCGCGCGCACCCCAGCAGTTCAGCACCACGCAGGTCGGCACCACGCAGGTCGGCAACAGGCAGGTTGGTATCAGGCAGTTCGGCAGGTCTCACGATTCACGCTTTCGTGTACGTATGGAGAACCCATGATCGGACCACGTCCCCTCACCGTGTCCACGATCCACTCGTTTGCGCTCGGCGCGGCGCTGGCGATGTTCGCCGGTACGCTTCCGGCGCAGGCGCCCATGGCCAAGAGCCCGCCGCCCAAGCTCGAGCGCGGCAATGCGTTTGGCGAATGGCGTCACTGGGGCGCTGACCAGTGGAGTACGCGCTACTCGCCGCTCGATCAGATCAACGCCTCCAACTTCGACTCGCTCGCCGTGGCGTGGGAGTGGAAGGGCGGGGCCTTCGGCAAAGACGAGTACTATCGCACCACGCCGCTGTACGCGAACGGTCGCCTGTATACCGTTGCCACCACGCGTCGCGTGGTGACAGCACTCGATCCGGAAACGGGAGAGACGTTGTGGATGTATCGCCTCGAAGAAGGCATTCGCTGGCAGAAGGCGCCGCGGCAGTTCGCCGGGCGCGGCCTGGCGTATTGGAACGCGGGCGGCAAAGAACGTGTGCTCGTCTCCACGCCGGGCTATCACCTCGTCTCGCTCGATGCGAAGACCGGCAAGCCCGATCCGTTGTTCGGCAAGAACGGCGTCGTCGATCTCATGGAAGGCCTCGGCTATCCCATGGTAAAGCTTGCCGTCGACGACTCGGGGCCGCTCGTGATCTCGGACGCGGCGCCCTATCGTCAGGCCAAGCCCGGCGAGACGTGGGATGCCGTTCGCAAAATTGGCGCTGATGGCTCGGTCGGTATTCTGAGCCAGATCGCGGCGAGCTCGCCGCCGATGGTCGTGGGCAATGTGCTTATCGTGGGCAACTCGTCCATTCATGGCTACTACCCCATTCGCGCCACGAATCCCATTGGCACCATCCGCGCGTTCGACATTCCCACGGGCCGCTTGCTCTGGAAGTTCAATCTCGTGCCGCAGCCCGGGGAGTTCGGCGCCGACACGTGGAAGAACGGCTCGAAGCAGGGCACGAAGGGCGTTGGCAAGACCGACGCATGGGCGCCATACGCGGCCGACGAAGAAGCCGGGCTGGTGTATATCCCGGTGGGCATGCCGCTCATGGACGAATACGGGGGACATCGTCCCGGCGACAATCTGTTCGGCAATTCACTCGTCGCGCTCAACGTGCGCACGGGAACGCGAAAGTGGCACTTCCAGATGGTGCATCACGACATCTGGGACTACGACACGCCGATGGCGCCGAACCTCATGGACGTGACCATCGACGGCACTCCGCGCAAAATCGTCGCGCAGCCTACCAAGCAGGGCTGGTTGTACGTCTTCGATCGCATCACCGGGCAGCCCATCTGGCCCATGCCGGAAACGCCCGTCCTCAAGAGCGGCATTCCGGGGGAAGTCTCCGCGCCCACGCAGCCCATTCCCACCAAGCCGGCGCCGTACTCGCAGCAGGGGTTGGTGGAAGCCGATCTCATCGACTACACGCCCGCCATTCGGGATTCGGCACTCGCGCTCGCGAAGAAGTGCCGCATGGGACCGTACTACATTCCGCCGGCCGCCAACGACGGCAAAGACGCGACCGGCTTCAAGTGCGCGTGGTATGCGCCCGGTGCGAGCGGTGGCGTGAACATCGATGGTGGCGCCACGATCGATCCGGAAACGGGGATGATCTACGTCGCGTCGATCACGGGGCTCAGCACGACGGCGTTGCAGAACGATCCGTGCTCGGAGTTCGCGTACAGCTCACCGGCCAGCAACTGCGGGCTGCTGGGCGCGCTGCCGGCGCCGGCCGGTTACAAGCCACCCGAAAACGTCGGCTTCGCGGGTCGCGCCAGCGGCTCGAACATCGGTGGCATCTCCATCGCGAAGCCCAAGGAGTACGGCGGCATTACCGCCTACAATCTCATGACGGGCGATAAGGCGTGGTGGATGCCCAACGCGGGCTTCATCAAGCAGACGAGCCGCGATCCGCTCTTCGCCGGCGTCACACTGCCGCCTCTTGGTGGTCGTGGCCAGGCACAGGCCATGACCACCAAGACGCTCGTGATTTACGGCACCGGCCGCAGCGGCGGTCTGCCGGGTGAGCCGCCCAAGCTGTTCGCCCTCGACAAGAAAACGGGCAAGCAGATTGGTGCCGTACAGATTCCTGCCAAGACGACCGCCGTGCCCATGACGTTCCTGCACAAGGGCCGCCAGTACATCGTCTTTGCCACGGGCGCCGAAGAGAACACGAGCCTCGTCGCGCTCAAGCTGCCGCGAAAGTAGTCGCGCGAGGCGCTACTTTTTCCGCTCGTACCGCTTCAACGCTTTCTGCCCCACTTCAGCGCCGTAGACATTGCCCGCCGCATCAACAGCGACCCCTTCCGCGCTGCTGGTGTTGGCGGGCTTCGTCTCCGGGTCAGGAATGAACGCCGTGACTTCTCCCGTGCGCGCGCTGCCAATGCGAATGCCCCGCGTCCACGCACCATGCGGTGGGTTCACAGAACCTGATTCGCTGTCGGCAACATAGATCATGTCGTTCTTGTCGATCCAGATGCCACTGGGGCGGCTGAACTGATACCACGTGTCGAGGATCTTGAAATCCTGGTCGACGATGAGAATGCGATCGTTGCCGCGGTCGCCAATGAACAACCGCCCCTTGGAATCGATGGCGAGCGCGTGCGGCTGATCGAGCTGTCCTTCGCCCTTGCCGAAGCTGCCCCAGCTCTTGCGCAGCGTACCGCTCTTGTCGAACACCAGCACGCGCGCATTCGAACCCGCGCGCGAGGAGTGTCCTTCGGCCACATAAATGTCGCCATTGCTCGCCGTCACCACGGCGTTCGGCTGCCAGAAGAAGGCGCTGTCACGACCGCCACCCGGTGCGCCGAGTGACAGGAGATGGTCGCCGGTTGGGCTGAACTTGTGGATCTGATGGCCCTTGCCGGCGGGCGCCTGTGTCGCGCCCAGGGTGCAGGTACAGTCGACCACCCAGATGTTGCCGTCTTTGTCCACGTGAATGCCGTGCGGCGAGAGAATCATCCCGGAGCCGAACGATGCCACGAGCTTGCCGCTCTGATCGAACTTGAGCACAGGAGCCAACGCCGACGCGGCGCAGTTGTTCACACTGCACCGTTCGGCAACCCACACGTGCTTGCCATCCTTGTCGATGGCAACGGCGCTCGTCGAGCCCCACGTACGCCCCTCGGGGAGCTTGGCCCAGCCCTCGACCGTGCGAAAGGGGTTGGGGCGGTCGTTCACCGCGGGCATGGTCGGTGACGATTGCGCGTCGGCGACAACAGAGGTCGCGGAGAGCGCAGCAAGCAGGAGCAGTCGGCGCATAGGGCACGGGGAGGGAGGACGCACAGAACAGCGGGAGACCGCAAACAATGCGCTTGAACATGGGAGTGCCGCGGGCTGCTGGCAATCACCCGCGAGACGTGAACATCAGTCCGGCGTACTCACCGCCAGACTGCCGGTCATGATGGCCACCGCGTCCGTCATGCTGATGCTCGCGGTGTCTACGAGTGCGGCACGCTTTCCCAACCGCTGAATGTGAATGCGGTCGGCCAGCTGAAACACGTGCGGCATGTTGTGACTGATGAGCACCACGGACAGCCCGCGGTCGCGCACGCGCATTATGAGATCGAGCACCATGCCACTTTCGCGCACGCCCAGCGCGGCCGTGGGCTCGTCGAGGATGACGACGTGACGCGCAAATGCCGCGCTGCGCGCGACCGCAATACCTTGGCGCTGGCCGCCGGAAAGCGTCTCGACCGCCTGCGTGATGGCGCGCACCTGCACGCCGAGCGCCGCGAGCGCGTCCGCGGCCTCGCGCTGCATGCGCGGCCGGTCGAGCCAGCGCAGCACAGCCCCCAACGCGCCCGGCCGACGCAGTTCACGCCCCAGAAACAGGTTTTCGGCAATGCTCATCGCCGGTGCGAGCGCGAGATCCTGATAGACGGTTTCAATGCCCGCCGCGCGGGCGTCGGCAGGGGAGGCAAACGCAACCGGCCGGCCGTCGAGCAACAACTCACCCGAGTCTGGCACGAGCGCGCCCGAGAGCGCCTTGATGAGCGACGACTTGCCGGCACCGTTGTCGCCGATGACCGCCAGAATTTCGCCAGCCCGCACGTCGAAGTCGGCGCCGTCGAGTGCGACCACCTGGCCGTACTGTTTGCGCAGGCCACGCGCCTGCAACACCGTGGTCGCCTGGTGCGCCACACTCATGCGCCCTTTCTCGACCATTGATCGGTGGCCACTGCCAGAATCACCAGCACACCGGTAACTAGAATCTGATACACCGACGACACGCCCAAGAGCGTGAGCCCGTTGCGAAAGACGCCGACGATGAGCGCCCCTACAAGAGATCCCACCACGATACCACGTCCGCCAAAAAGACTGGTGCCACCCAACACGACCGCCGTGACGGTGTCGAGGTTCTCGGTCTGACCGGCTTGCGGGTCCCCAACGCCGGTGCGTGCGACGGCGAGCAGCGACCCAAGGCCGTACAGCAAGCCGGCCGTCGCGTAGACCGCCAGCAGCACGCGTTCGGTGTTGATCCCCGAGAGACGAGCCGCTTCTCGGTTGTTACCCACCGCGTACACATGGCGACCGGCGGCTGTTTCGCGCAGAAACCACCATGCGCCGGCGTAGAGCGCAAGCATGAGCACCGTCCCGTAGGCGATGCGCGCACTGCCCAGTTGCACGGTGTTGCCCAACACGGTGAGCAACGGGGGCAAGTCGGTGACGGTTTGTGAACGGGAGACGATCTGCGTCAGCGCGAACGCGATGTTCATCGTGCCGAGCGTGACGATGAACGGCGGCAGCTTCACCCGCGTCACGAGCAGTCCGTTGATAGTCCCTGCCAACGTCGTGGCGCTGATCCCCAAGGCAATGGCCGCCACGGGAGACATGTCGCCACGACTTCCCAGCAGCGTGATGAGCACGCTGCCGAGCGCCATGAGCATCCCACAAGAGAGGTCGATGCCGGCGGTGAGGATGACGAGAGTCTGACCGATGGCCAGCACACCCACCACCATCACCTGCTGCGCAATGAGGGAAAAGTTTTCGGGGGTGAGAAAGCGCGGCGATTGCAATGAAAAGAAGACGCACGCGGCGAGCAGAGCGATCAAGGGGCCGAGGGCGGCCGCTTGCCGTACCTTCACTGAGTTCCCCAGCAGCGTGCGGCGCCTTCGGCAACACTGAGGCTTTCCACACCAACCACCTTTTCGCCAGCGACCAAAGCGACGCCCGTGTCGGTGAAGCCACTCGGCTTCTTGCCACTGCGGAAGAACTCCAGTGCCGCCTGCACGCCCAGTTCTGCCATACGGATAGGGTACTGCTGCGCCGTAGCGGCGAAGTGGCTGGCGGCGACGTCCGCAACGCCTTTGCAGCCGCCGTCGACCGTCACGAGCAGAATGTCCTTTTCACGCCCGGCCTTCACCAGCGCGTTGTAGGCGCCCGCCGCGCTCGGCTCATTGATCGCGTACACGACATTGATGTCGGTGGCCTTCTGCAGGCAGTTCTCCATGACCGTTTGCGCCTTCGCCTGGTCGCCGATGCTGTCGCCCATGCACACGACCTGTTCCGGGCGCGCGGTTTCATTGCTCGTGCGCGCATTGGTGGCGAGCCCCATACCCTGCAGGAAGCCGTTGTGGCGCTGCGCCCCCGTGGGGTGACCGGGCAGCAGATCGATGGTGACGATCTTGGGCGCGCGACCGTTCAGGCGCGCCTTGGCGTACTCGCCAATGAGCTCACCGGCGCGATAATTGTCGGTGCCGAAAAACCCGTCGGTGGCATCGATGGGATCGGTGGGGCTGTCGAGCGCGATCACCATCACACCGCTGGCCCGCGCCTTGGCGATGGTAGGCACGATGGCTTTGGCGTCGCTCGGCGAAATGAGAATGACGCGCGCGCCTGCCGCGATGTGGTTTTCGATGGTGGCGACCTGTCCGGCATTGTCGCCGTCGGAGCGGCCCGCACCCGCGAGCAGTGTCACGCGGTTGGCACCCGCCGCTTGCTCGGCGCCCTCCTTCATCTTCACGAAGAACGGGTTGGTCTCCGTCTTGGTGACCAGGCCGATGACCGGCGTGTCGTCTGCCTGCTTGCTGCACGCGCCGAGGAGCGTGCCCAATGCGAGCAGCAGGGGCAGAGCGTACTTGGGCTGGGTCACAGGTGGCTTGGAATACATGAACGGAAGATCAGCGGGGGGGCGCACTCGGGCAACCCGGACCAAGGGGGGCTGTCCGGCGGCGCGGCAGGAAAAATCGCTGACGGAAAGTTGCATTCGCAACGGCGTGGCCGCAGCCTAGTGGCATGCGTGACCTTACCACTGGCTCGATTCCGCGACACCTGATCCGTTTGGCGCTGCCGATGGCGTTCGGCATGATCTTCCAGACGATGTACTACCTCGTCGACCTGTGGTTCGTGACCCGGCTCGGCGACGCCGTTGTGGCCGGCGTGAGCGCTGCCGGCAATGTGCAGTTCATCGTCATGGCGCTGACGCAGGTGCTCGGGGTGGGTACCATGCCGCTCATCGCCAACGCTGTTGGTCGCAAGGATCGCGACGATGCCACTCTGGTGTTCAACCAGAGCGTGGTGTGGGCCTTTGTGTGCGCCCTGCTCACGCTGGTGGGTGGCTTTGCCCTTGCCGGTCCATACATGCGTGCCGTGGGGGCAGATAGCGCCACCCAGGCTGCTGGCCTATCGTATCTCACGTGGTACCTGCCGGGCCTCGGACTGCAATTCGCGCTGGTCTCCATGGGCGCCGCGTTACGCGGTACCGGCATCGTGAAGCCGACGATGCTGGTGCAGATCGTGACCGTCGTGCTGAATATTCTGCTGGCGCCGGTGCTCATCGCGGGGTGGGGCACCGGCAAGCCGCTGGGCGCCGCTGGCGCGGGGCTGGCGAGCTCGATCGCCATTGCCGCGGCCGTCGTGCTCATGCTGGTGTACTTCGTGCGCCTCGAACATTACGTGGGCTTCCGTCGCGACCTGCTCACGGCGCGGTGGGACGTGCTCGCGCGCATGCTGCGCATTGGCGTGCCCCCCGGTGCGGAATTCGCGCTCATGTTCCTCTTTACGGCGGTCATCTACTACGTCATCCGTGACTTCGGCCCCGCGGCGCAGGCGGGCTATGGCATCGGGTCGCGCGTCATGCAGAGCATCTTCCTCCCCGCCATGGCGATCGCCTTCTCGGCCGCGCCGCTCGCGGGGCAGAACATGGGCGCCGGCCAGATGCAGCGGGTCCGTGACACCTTCAAGTGGGCGGCGATCCTCGGCAGTGGGCTTATGGCCTTGCTCACACTGCTCTGTCAGCTGCGTCCCGAGATGTTCGTGCGCGGCTTCACCGAGGAGGCGGCCGTACTCGTCGTCTCCGCCGAGTTCCTGCAGACGATCTCGTGGAACTTCGTCGCCTCCGGTCTGATCTTCACCTGTAGTGGCATGTTTCAGGCCTTGGGGAACACGGTGCCGTCGTTGATCAGCAGTGCATCACGACTCGTAACATTTGCCACCCCCGCCTTGCTGCTGGCTCAACGTCCCGGCTTCAAGCTGCGTCATGTGTGGGTGCTGTCTGTCGCCACCATGACGGTTCAGGCCGGGTTCACGCTCTGGCTGCTCGGCAGGGAGTTACGTCGGCGCACGACGGTTGCCGCGGGGTGAACCTGGCCACAGCTTCAGGCACTCCCCTTTGCACACTCCCCGCTTGGACATGTCCCGCAGCCTGCTCGCCGTTATCACCGGGTTCTTGTTCATCTCGACGCTGAGCGTTGGCACCGATATGGTTCTGCGCATGGCGGTGCCGTCGCTCTTCGAGGTGGACGGGAGTACCACCAGTGCGCCCATTCTGCTGCTCACCATAGCGTATGTCGGGCTCTACGCTACGCTGGGCTGCTATCTGGCCGCGCGAATGGCGCCGTCGGCGCCCATGCGGCATGCGTTGGTGCTTGGTGTCCTTGGGCTAGCGTTCAACGTTGCGGGTGCCGTCTCCATCTGGGCCCAGTACCCGGCATGGTATCATGTGATGTCATTGCTGCTCGTGATGGTGTGGGCCTGGTTGGGCGGGCGCATGCGCGAGCAGGAAGCACCACAATCGTCATCCCGAACCCTCATCGTGTGAACCGTGTTCTCAACCGCCGTCGCCCGCAGGCGCGTGCCCGGCGCCTCATGGCGACGTGCCTTGCGGCCGCAGCGGCCGTGAACGTTTCGGCGTGCGCAAAAGCCGAGAATGCAACGCCGGCCGATGTGGCCATGCAGTTCTATGTCACGCTCGAACTGAGTGGAGTACGTGACCTGCCGGAGCCGCGCGCCGTAATGGCCATCGAGCCGTATCTCACCCCGGAGCTCGCGACGCAGCTCCGTACGGCGTACGATCAGCGCATCGCCAAACGACGCGCGGCTGGGGCCACGTCACCGTTGGCCGACCGCGGGAGTTTCCCGCCAGGTGAGGGGAATCCGTTCAGCAGTCTGTTCGAAGGACATTCGAGCTACGGCGCGAAGGCCACGATCATGCGCGGGGACACGGCGCTGGTGCCCATCGGGTTTACGAATACCGATCAGAAGCCCGCCGTCCAGTGGAGCGATACGCTGGTCCTGATCAAGCAGGTCACGCCACAGAACTCCTGGCGCATTATCGATATCCGGTATGGAACGAACTGGGAGTTCGGATATCAGGGATCGCTCACCCAGGTCCTGCGCACCATGCTCGCGCCGTAACCGCTTTTTGTTGCATCTGCGTCAACGCTTCGCTTCTGTACGACTGCCTCGACTCTGACCCCGGACACCATGAACCGCATTGCCAGCGTTGCCTTTGCTGCGGCAGCTTCCATCGCGTTGGGCACACCCGTGGCTCGTGCGCAATCGAATGTGCTGCCCAATCCGCGCATCGTCGTGGATTCCACCGACCCGGTGGCCGTCATGGTATCGCAGCTCGATCTCGAGAAGTACAAGGCGACCATCAAGGGGCTCACGCAGTTCGGCGATCGCCGCCAGGGCACCAAGCGCAATCGCGATGCGGTTGATTGGATCGAAGCGCAGCTCAAGAGCTACGGCTGCACGAATACCGAGCGCATCACGTACGAGTACAACCCGCCTGAGCCCACTCCGCGTCCAGCTGGCGCAGCTGGCGGTTCCGGCGCACAGGGTGGCCGCCCGCAGGGGCCGCCATTGGCGGCGGGTGGTGGACGTGCGCGCGGCGTGCGCACACGCACTGGCGTGAACAGCGACTCACTGCGTCAGCCCGATGCGCGGTTGCGGGCGTTGAACGCCGAGCCGAGCATGCCGGGTGAACGGCAGGAAGTGTATTGCACCAAGATCGGCACGACGCACCCCGAGGAGATGTACATCATCGGGGGGCACATGGATGGCATTGGCTGGGGCGAAGCGGCCAATGATGACGCGTCGGGCAGCGCCATTGTGATGGAGCTGGCGCGCATTTTCAGTGATCCGTCGGTGCAGACCGAGCGCAGCATTCGCTTCGTGCTCTGGAACAACGAAGAGAGTGGCTTGAACGGCGCTCGGGCGTATGTGGAGCAGCGCGCCAAACTGCAGGGTATCGAAGAGCCCAAGGGGTCGGGCAAGTACCCGGAGCCCAAGTGGCTCGGCATGATTCAACACGACATGATGATGTTCGATCATGGCATGCCCAATCCCGATGGCACGATACGCAAGGAGCAGCGCCCCGAGGCCGACGTGAACATCGAGTTCCAGTCGAACTCGAAGATGTCCAAGCAGTCGGCCGATCTGGCGTGGTACTTCCATTCGGCCAACGCGAAGTACGCCACGGATTATCCGGCGCAGGTGGGTCCGCACATGACCAATACCGACTCCGGCCCGTTCCAGGATCTCGTGGCGGCGATTTCGTTGCGGGAGAACGAGCGCGGCACGCAAGTGGGCAGCGGCTGGGATCCGCACTGGCACCAGCCCACGGACCTGTTCGCGACGTTCACCGATGCCGACTTCCGCCTGGGCCTGAACGCCGCGCAGACGACGCTTGGCGGTGTGGCCAAGCTGGTGAACGCGAAGCGAGTGCCGGCGTCGAAGTAAATCGTCGTGCGTGGACGGCCTGTGGACCGTCTACGCGCCGCATGTGGGTTACATGGCCAGGCCAGGTGGAAGACGATGCGCCCACGGGCGTGCGCGTTCTACCTGGCCTGCAATGCGAAAGAGCGTCGCTTCGTCGCCAAACCGTCCGACGCACTGCGTGCCAATAGGCAAACCGTCGGCGCTCCAGTAGAGCGGCATCGACATGGCCGGTTGGCCTGTCACGTTGAAGAGCGGCGTGTACGGAATGAAGCCGAACACTTTGCGCGCCGTTTCGTCGAGCAGCCCCACCAGTTTGAGCACACCACCAAGCTTCATGCGGCCGAATAGCGCGAGCGCCGCACGCTCGGCCCCAGATGGCAGCAGTGCGCCGATGGGGATTGGCGGAGAAGCGAGTGTGGGGGTCACCAGCAGATCGTAGCGCGTGAAGAACTCACCGCAGGTGCGTCCCGCGGCTTGCAACAGGCGTACACTCGAGGCGTACTCGCTGGCGCTGTACGACGCGCCCACCAGCCCAAGTGCCCACGTCGCCACTTCGACATCGTCGGCACGAGGCGCCCGTCGCAACTGCTCGCCCATCCACTCGATATCTGCACGGCATTCTGCGGCGACGATGGTGAGAAATGCTTTCGCCAACCGTGCACCGTCCACCACCGGCTCTGCGCGCTCCACATGATGCCCCAGCGACTCGAGAAGAGCCGCCGAGTCGTTCAGTGCGGCTACGCAGTCTGCATGCACCGTACTGCCGAAAAACGGCGTGGTCGTGACGGCAATGCGCAGCGGCTGCGGGTCACGCGCGACTTCGTCGAGATACGGGCGCTCCTGCGCCGGACAGGCCACCGGCGTTCCGGCATCTTCGCCGGCGGTCGCGTCGAGCATGGCGGCGGAATCGCACACACTCCGCGTGATGACATGCTCCTGTACGAAGCCGCGCCACGAGTCGCCCATATCTGGACCCGTTGGCAGGCGCCCGCGTGTGGGCTTGAGACCGAACAGTCCGTTGCAGGAGGCGGGAATGCGAATGGATCCGCCGCCATCACCGCCGTGCCCAATGGGGACAATGCGGGCGGCCACCGCCGCACCGCTGCCGCCACTCGAGCCGCCCGGTGTGCGGTCCAGGTTCCACGGGTTGCGGGCGGCGCCCAGCGCTTCACTCTCGGTGAATGGTGTGAGCCCGAGTTCCGGAGTGTTGGATTTGCCAATGAACACCGCGCCCGCTCGACGGTAGCGCGCTACCAGCTCACTGTCGTGCCCCGGCGTCACCTGTTGCATGACCTTGGTGCCGTAGCTCGTGGGGACCCCCGCAATGGTGGCGACGAGATCCTTGATGAGCATGGGCACGCCGGCGAACGGGGCGTCGGCGGGGACACGAGAAGCCATGTCGCGAGCCAGTTGGTCGAGCGGCCGCACCACGGCATTGATGGCCGGATTGCGCGCGGCCATGCGGGCCAGCGCCGCCTCGGTCACCTGCGCCGCAGAGACTTCACGCCGGCGGACCAAATCGGCGAGCGCCAGACCGTCGAGCGCGTCGTACTCGGGAAAGGGAAGCGTCATACTGCAATCTTCACAGCGAACGTGCCGAACGTGAGGGGGCGGCGCGGAATACATCAACCGGGAACGGGTGCGGCGCGGAGCTGGTCATCGGTTGTCAGGATAGTCTTGCATCCAGCGAAATCGCCCGCGCAGAAGTCGCATCTCGTTCGGATCGTGGAGGTGAAAAGTCATTCGCATACTCTCGTCGCCCGCGAGGGATGAAAGCGTGAGCGTGTCTCCGAGCCGCGTGTAGTTCAGCGTGATGGTCGAGGTGTTAATGCGCGGACCGGTGGGCGGCTTCATAACACTTATGGGTAGTTCGAGCCGATGAGTTAAGGGGTCCGCCCTGATCGAGATAAACACACTACTGTCCTTGTCAAACCAAACGCTCGAGCTCCACGAGACCGCCAGCGTTCGCCATGCCGGTGTCGCACCCGATTGCTCAACCCGCTCCCATATCCCATGGAGCGTCCTATCACCAACAATGTTGGACATTGCAGTAGATGAATTGACTTGCGCCACTGTCTCGGCCACCACCCACATCAGCAAACCCACTGTCGCGAGCCTACGGATTTCCGTGGCCTTCTTTGGCTCGACAGGGTGGGGCAGGCGCGCGGCAAAGGCACTCCCCGTCACTACGGCCCAGAGTGCCGGCAAGAAAGGCAACACCAGCGCGCTCGCCATCGTCAGGTAGTGAAGCGAGTGCAGCTTGAGCGGGACATCGAAAAAAAGATTGAGTGCCACGACATTCACGAGCACGGGTACAGCTAGAATCGCGCCGGCGATTCCCGTACGTCGAAACAGCAACAGGACGGCAGGGATGACTTCACACCACCCCCCGAACATCTGGTACAAGGGCGACTGTCCCATAAAGGCCCACAGCAGTCCCATGGGTGTGAAGTCGCCGAGCGGCAGGAGCAAGTTGGATGGATCGAGTGCTGGAAACTGTGATGGCACCACCTTGGCCATCCCGTACACGAGCAACGTGGACGCCAGTCCCAGTCGAAGCACGTCGCGCCACCAAAGAGTGATGCGTGCCGAAACAGGCTTCGGAGATCGGCGTGTCCACTCGGTAGCACATACCAGCGACATGATCGCGAGCAACGCTGCCAGCGCAAAGTTGTAGGTCGTGTCGCCGCTTCCCGTGGCCGCCGGCTGCTGGGCTTTCGAGAGTCCGAGCACGAGCGCGGCGAAGCGCGGTACCAGCCATTTGAGAAACGCGCCGTACAGTCCGCCGAGCAGCGGCACCATCTCCAAGAGCGGTGTGGCAATCCACACCGTCAGATATAGCGCGGCCGCGCGCTTCCCCACCGTTGCCAACAGGTACATCCAATTGCGGCCAGGCAGTTGGGACGGGGGCGCTTCGGTGTCAGATTGCGCTACGTGGGGACGATTCATTGGAAGTGTCATGGGCCGATCTTAACGCGGCCCACGGTAATCGGCCAACCACCGGCGCTCCCCCTCAAACGACTGTTTCCCTCGCATGCGATACCTCTCCACTGTTGCGGCTCTCTTTCTGGCGATCGGCACCGCGTCCGTGGTCGACGCTCAAGGGTCGGGCGCGGTGTCCGCTCCGACGAGAGACGCACAGCGAACGCCCCCTGCCATTACCCGCGAGTTCCGCGGCGCGTGGGTGGCGAGCGTGGCCAACATCGACTGGCCCTCCGAGCCCGGGCTGTCGTCGTGGCAGCAGCAGGCCGAGCTCATAGCGCTGCTCGACCGAGCCCGCGCGCTGCGACTCAATGCGATTCTGCTGCAGGTCCGCCCCGCCGGCGACGCGCTGTATGTCTCGTCGCTCGAGCCGTGGTCGTCGTACCTCACCGGTGTCGAAGGGCGCGCCCCCGAGCCCTTCTACGACCCGCTCGCCTTTGCCGTGAAGGAAGCACACGCCCGCGGACTCGAACTGCATGCGTGGTTCAATCCGTATCGCGCGCGGCACCCCACCATGCAGGGGCCCAATGCGCGTACGCACGTGGCGAACACTCATCCGCAGTGGGTCAAGTCGTACGGCAAATACCTGTGGATGGATCCTGGTGAGCCCGGCGTGCTCGCGCACTCCGTGAAGGTCGTGCTCGACGTGGTAAAGCGGTACGATATCGATGGCGTTCACGTCGACGACTACTTCTACCCGTATCCGGAAGCTGACAGCAACAAGGTGGAGGTCCCGTTCCCGGACAGCGGCTCCTTTGCACGCTATCGCGGCCGTGGCGGCAAGCTCGAGCTGTCCGATTGGCGTCGCAACAACGTCGATCGCTACGTCGAGCAGCTGTACAAGGGCACCAAGGCGCTCAAACCGTGGGTGAAAGTGGGCATCAGTCCATTCGGCATCTGGCGCCCGGGCTATCCGGCCAGTGTGCAGGGCTTCGACTCCTACGAAAAACTTGCCGGCGATTCACGCAAATGGCTGCACGAAGGATGGGTGGACTACTTCACGCCGCAGCTGTACTGGCCCATTGCCCGTCCGGCGCAGAGTTATCCGGTGCTGCTCGACTGGTGGATTGGTGAGAACCGCAAAGGCCGTCATATCTGGCCGGGACACAACTCGAGCCGAGCGGGGACCGGTGGCGCCGAATGGCCGCTCGACGAGCTGAATAACCAGGTGCGTCTCACGCGTGCGACGACCACGAAAGGGCAGGGCGCGACCGGCGACATTTTCTTCAGCATGAAGTCGCTCATGCCCGGCGCCTCCGCGCTCGCGGACAAATTGACGGCCGAGCTGTACACCGACCATGCGCTCATCCCCGAATCACGATGGCTGGGATCACGCAAGCCGGCGGCGCCGCGCGGCCGCGTGGTGCGGGATGCGTCATCCAACGAACAGCTGTTACGTATCGTGCCCGGTGCGCGGGCCCGCTGGATAACGGTCCAGGTGCTGCGGAACGGCAGCTGGCAGCAGTGGGTGCTCCCTGCGTCGTACACGCAGCTGGTGATCGGCAACGCGCAGGCGATGCCCGCCGACGCCATCGTGCTCACGGCCATCGATCGCAACGGCGTGGCCAGCGTGCGCACGGCCGTCACGTCGGCCTCCCGCGCGGCGTCTCCCCGAACGACAGGTGGCGCTCGCTGATGGCGTTGGTCTCTCTGCAGGATGTGACGATCGCCTTTGGTGGGCCGCCGGTACTGCACGGCGCGAGTTTCGCCATTGAACGTGGTGAGCGCGTGTGTATTCTCGGCCGCAACGGGGCCGGCAAGAGCACGCTCATGCAGGTGCTCGACGGCACGCTCAAACCCGACAGCGGAACGCTGGTACGCCAGGGCGGCGCCACCGTGGCGCGTCTCGAGCAGGATGTACCGCGCACGCTCACCGGCTCCATGTTCGACGTCGTCTCCGACGGGCTCGGCGAAGCCGGTACGCTGCTGTCGCGCTATCACGCCGCGTCGCTGGCCGTGGCCACCGACCATTCGGAGAAGGCGCTGCAGGAGCTCGACCGGTTACACCGGCAAATCGACGCGACCAACGGTTGGCAGTTGCACCTGCGCGTCGAGACGGTGCTGCAACACTTGGGGCTCGACCCCGAGGCGCGCATCGAGCAGGCGTCCGGTGGCCGGACGCGGCAGGCACTGCTTGCCCGTTCGCTGGTGAACGCGCCCGATGTGCTCCTGCTCGACGAACCCACCAACCACCTCGATATCGATGCGATCGAGTGGATGGAAACGTATCTCATTGCGCAGGGCATTACGCTCGTCTTCGTCACGCACGATCGGGCGTTTCTGCGCCGGGTGGCCACGCGCATCGTGGAGCTCGATCGTGGCAAACTGGCCGATTACGGCAACGACTACGATACGTATCTCGAGCGCAAAGATGCCATGCTGCACGCCGAAGCGAAGGAGTGGGAAGACTTCGACCGTCGGCTGGCGCAGGAAGAAGTGTGGATCCGCACCGGCATTCAGGCGCGGCGCACCCGCAACGAAGGACGGGTGCGCTCGCTCGAAGCCATGCGTGTGGAGCGCTCCGCCCGCCGCGACCGATTGGGAACGACTCGCGCGCAAGTGCAGGAGGCCGATCGCTCCGGCCGCATCGTAATCGAAACGCAGGGGCTCACCTTTGCGCACGGCACCCGCCCCATTGTGCGCGACTTCAGCACGACCATCATGCGCGGTGACCGCGTAGGGCTCATTGGCCCCAACGGCTCGGGCAAGACCACCCTGCTCAAGCTGCTGCTGGGTGAGCTGATGCCGCAGGAGGGCACGGTCCGTCACGGCACCAACCTCGAAATCGCCTACTTCGATCAGCTGCGCGAACAGCTGGATCCGGAACAGAGCGTCTTCGATGCGATTGGCGACGGCAGCGAGTGGGTAGAGGTGGGCGGACAGCGCCGCCACGTGAACGGGTATCTGCAGGACTTTCTCTTCTCGCAGGAGCGCGCCCGGACTCCCGTGCGTGCGCTGAGCGGTGGCGAGCGCAATCGGCTGTTGCTGGCACGGCTATTCACGCGCTCGTTCAACGTGCTCGTGCTCGACGAACCCACCAATGATCTCGACATGGAGACGTTGGATGTGCTCGAGCAGCTGCTGCTCGATTTCAGCGGGACGCTGCTGCTCGTGTCGCACGACCGTGCGTTCATTGATGCCGTGGCGACCAGCACCATCGTGTTTGAAGGGAAGCACGAGGTACGTGAGTACGCGGGGGGCTTCACAGACTGGGTACGTCAGCGCCCGGCCCCCGTTGAACCGCCGGCGCCGGCCAAAACCGTGCCGCCTCCCAAGCCCACCGATGCGCCGCGCCCCAAGGCCAAAAAGCTCAGTTACAAGGAGACGCAGGAGCTCGCGGCACTCCCGGATCGCATCGCCGAGGCCGAGGTGGCACGAGACGCGCTGTTGTCGCAGCTCTCCGACCCGGTGGTGCTGCGTGACGGCCTGCGCGTCATCGCTCTCAACGCAGAACTCACGGCCGCAGAGGCCGGGCTGACCGCGCTCATGGAACGGTGGGAAGCGCTCGAAACCATTGTGGCCGAGGCGCAGCGCTGACGAGCGGCGAGCCGAAAGGGGGCCGGGTGATGCCAAATCGGGCACGCGGCGACAAGTTGTAGCCGTGGCTCGTCGGCAGGTGCCGTGATGGGCCGAGCCTGTGCCCCCCGCTCCGGAGTCTGTTGTGCTCTCACGTTGTCTCGCGCCGGCCTGTATGCTCGCGGCCATGCTCATGCCCGCGGCCGTGCAGGCGCAGGATGGTGTTCCGCGCTCGACCCGCCAGACCTTCCCGACCGATCCCACGGCGAGCGTCCCGCCGCTGACGCAGCTCATGGGCACGGCGACGAGTGAGCTGGCCGATGTGATTGCCCGCTTCTCTGCCGACCAGACGTCGTTGCAGCGGCGGTACGATGCCCCCGACTCCAAGTCGCAGCGCGCCCGAATGCGCGCCTTTTTCACCACGTGGCGGGAGCGGCTCACGCAATTCGACTTCGGCAAGCTCTCGCAAGAGGGGAAAGTCGACTATGTGCTGCTCGACAATCACCTGCGTTATCAGCTCGAGCTGATGGCGCGTGAAGACGTGCAGGCGCAGGAGATGGCGCCGCTCATGCCTTTTGCCGATCGCTTGCTCGAGCTGCACGATGCGCGGCGTGATCTCGTGACGGTCAACGGACAGGCCGCCGCACGGACCCTCGCCGAAGTGACGCGCGTCGTGGACAGCATGCGTACCCTGCTCGAGCCAGCTGCTGGCGGCGCCCGTGCGGCCGGCGACAGCGCACGGCCGCGCGCAAGCGCCCCCAAGGTGTCGCGCACCGTTGGCAACCGCGCCGCCGATCAGCTCGATCAGATTCGCAATGTGGTATCGCAGTGGTATCGCTTCTCCAGCGGCTACGATCCGCTGTTCACGTGGTGGGCCGCCAACCCGTATCAGAAGCTCGACGAATCGATGCGTCGCTACGCGCAGACCATCCGGCAGCGCATTGTCGGCATTACGGTTGCCGCGCCGGTCGTTGCCGCCGCAGGTGGTCCCGGCGGCGGTGGCGGTGGTGGTGGCGGTGGTGGTGGCGGTGGTGCCGCGGCCGCGGCCGCGGCACAGGCGCCTCGCAACGCCGCATCGGCCAATGAGCCCATTATTGGCGATCCCATTGGCGCCGAAGGACTCGCTGTCGATTTACGCCACGCCATGATTCCGTACACCGCCGACGAACTCGTGGCGATTGCGGAGCGCGAGTACGCGTTCAGCGAAGCGGAAGCCAAGAAGGCCGCGCGTCAGATGGGCTTTGGCGACGACTGGAAGAAGGCGATGGAGAAGGTGAAGAACATGTACGTCGAGCCGGGCAAGCAGCCCGATCTCATTCGCGATCTCGCCAATGAAGCCGAAGCGTTCTTCGGTAAGCACGACTGGGTCACCATTCCGGCGCTGGCGCGCGAAGACTGGCGCATGGAAATGCTCTCGCCGGAGCGTCAGCGCGTGAGCCCGTTCTTTCTCGGCGGCGAAAGCATCCTCGTGTCGTATCCCACCAACGACATGACCGACGAAGAGAAGATGATGAGCATGCGCGGCAACAACCCGCACTTCTCACGCGCCACGGTCTTTCACGAGCTCAACCCGGGACATCACCTGCAGGGGTTCATGACGGCGCGCTACAACACGCACCGCCGCATGTTCAACACGCCGTTCTGGAACGAAGGGATGGCGTTGTACTGGGAAATGTTTCTGTGGGATCACGATTTCCACGTACGCCCGGAAGACCGCCTGGGGGCGCTCGCGTGGCGGATGCATCGCAGCGCGCGCATCGTCTTCTCGCTCAGCTTCCACCTTGGCAAGATGACGCCGGAACAGTGCATCGAGTATCTGGTGGACAAGGTGCCGTTCGAACGTGCCAATTCCGAAGCCGAAGTCCGCCGCTCTTTCAACGGCTCGTACTCGCCCATTTATCAGGCGGCGTACATGCTGGGCGGGCTGCAGCTCCGCGCGCTCTACAAGGAGCTTGTCATGAGCGGCCGTATGAAGGACCGCGAGTTCCACGACGCCCTGTATGTGGGTGGTCCCATGCCTATTGCCATGGTGCGTGCGCGCCTTGCCAAGACCCCGCTGACTCGCGAAGGGGCTGTGCCGTGGAAGTTCGCCGAGCAGCTGCCGGCGCCGCGCCCCTTTCCCGTGAAGTGAGCCGGCGAGCGGCTTACTTCACCGGGAGCACTTCGAGCGTGCGCGTGGCTTTCGGCGGAACTGGTTCGTAGGCGTCCGCCGCAAACATCGCGCTCCATTGCGTGATGGCCGCCACCACCGCGGGGGCGTTGGCATCGACAGGAGGCAACACAACCATCCAGGTGCGATCGCCGCCCGCCGCTGCTGCGTTGGGCTCGCGTCGGGTGCTCAGCACGAGCATCGGCGTACCCGCGGTGCGCTGCGCATCGAGGAGTGGCTCGAGACGCGGCTGAGCCGCATGCCAGGCACGAAAGCTCCATCGTGTCGTCAGCTCGCGTCCGCTGCTTTCCTGCGAGGCGACGTCGAGGCCGTCACCCATCGTGATCCCGGCGGCATGCAGCGCCTCAAGCGCGCGAAGACGTCGAGTCCTGAGCAGCACGGGGCGGCCATTGGCCACGCGCATCGCCCCTGCCGTATCCACCTCCATGGCGATGATGCCATCAGGAGCGGGGAGTCCCATGGTGCTACGCAGTCGTTCGTAGGCGGCGGTAATTCCCAGCCCGCCATGCGAGGCCATCAGAATAACGGGCCCGCTCGGCTGGCGACGCTTCAACTCCTTGATGGCGCCGCCAATGTCGATCGCGAAGTGCTCGGCCGCGTCGCCGCGCATGATCGAGTCACGGGACGTCCCGTTACCCCGTAAGGCCACGCCAATCACGTTCATGCTGCTCGCCGCGTTGATGGCGAGCGCCCACTGGTTGAACAGTGAGTCGGGCTCTGCCAAGCCGTGCACGAGAATGACCGTACCACGCGACTGGACCACGAGTTGGACACCGTTGAGGCGTACGCTGTCTCGGGTGTCGAAGGTGCGCAGGTTGCCCGAAGGGAGCGACGCGGAGCGCAGCGTGCCGGCGCGCGTGGCCTCACGGCGTACTGCGCCCGACCCCAACAGCACGGCGAGCGCGCCGCCGCAGGCCACCGCAACGGCCACGACGCCAATCACCACCCACCGAGCGACGCATGAATTCCGGATCACTTCGGTGTGGGTGCCACGCCAAGCTCATGGAAGACGAAGCTGTACACGTCGGCCATCTCTTCGATCTGCTTGGTGAGCGACGAGCTGCCGTGCCCCGACTTGGTTTCAATGCGAATGAGCACCGGCGTATTGCCGGCGTGCGCCTCCTGCAACCGTGCGGCAAACTTGAACGAGTGCGCGGGCACCACACGGTCATCATGATCGGCCGTGGTAATGAGCGTAGCCGGGTATGACACGTCGTCGCGCAGATTGTGCAGCGGCGAGTACGCATACAGGTAGCGGAAGCCTTCGGGATCGTCGCTCGATCCGTAATCGGCAATCCAGTTCCACCCGATGGTGAAGGTATGGAAGCGGAGCATGTCCATCACGCCGACCGCGGGGAGCGCCACGCGGGCAAGCTCCGGTCGCTGCGTCATGATGGCGCCGACCAGCAGGCCGCCATTCGAGCCCCCCTGCATGGCCAACTTGTCGCTGCGGGTGTACCCGTTGGCAATCAGCCACTCCGCCACAGCCACGAAGTCATCGAAGACGTTCTGCTTGCGTTCCTTCATGCCACCCTGGTGCCACGCCTCGCCGTACTCACCACCACCACGAAGGTTGGCCTGCACGTACACGCCACCTTGCTCCAGGAAGGCGACGCGCAACGCACTGAATGACGGGGGCAACGACACATTGAAGCCGCCATACGCATACACCAGCGTCGGGTTGTTGCCATCGAGCACGAGCCCTTTCTTGGCAACGATGAACGCCGGGACCCGCGTGCCGTCTTTGCTGCTGACGAACACCTGCGTGGTTTCGAATTGCGACGGATCGAAGGGCAGCGCCACCGCGCGGTACACGGTGCTCGCACCACTGGCGATGTCGTAGCGATAGACCGTGGCCGGTGCCGTGAACGACGTGTAGGTGTAGAACAGCGACGTGGCGTCACGCTCGCCGCCGAAGCCGACGATGGTACCGAGGCCTGGCAGCACGACCTCGCGCTCGAGCGCGCCGTCGTAGTGGTGCACGAATACGCGTGACGTCACGTCCTTCAGGTACTGGGCAAAGAGTCGTGCACCGGCGGTCCCGACCCCTTCGAGCGGCTCTTCGCGCTCTGCAATTACCGTGACCCAGTGCGCTTCGTCCGGCTGCTGCAGGTCAATCCGCACGACGCGTTGATTGGGGGCGTGTCGATTGGTGAGGACGAGGAACGCATCGCCATCGTTGTCGAGCACCGTGAGCTGGTCGTCGAACTCCGTCCAGAGTGGCAGGAACACGCTGTCCGGCCTGCGCAGATCCTTTACCAAGAGGGCGTTGCCGTCTTTCCCCTTGCCGCGGTCGCTGATGGAGAGCACGGCATAGCGCTCGTCTTCCGTCGTGCCGACGATGTGGAAGCGCTGCAGGTTCTCCGCGTCGTGATACACGAGTGAATCGGCGTCCTGCGCTGTCCCCAGCCGGTGGAAGAACACCTGGTGGTCGTCGTTCTTGGCCGAGTAGGCGGCGTCCCCCTCGGCGGGCTCGGGGTAGCGGCTGTAGAAGAACCCGTCGCCGTGCCACGCGATCGCGGAGACTTTCACCCAATCCACGACATCAGGGAGCGTTTCGCGGGTCTCGAGGTCGAGCACCCGGATCTGCTGCCAGTCGGAGCCGGCGCGGCTGACCATGTAGGCGATGTAGCGCGCCGACTGGTCGAAGGTGAGGCCGGCCACGCGGGTGGTGCCATCGGGCGAGAGGCTATTGGGGTCGAGCAGCACCTCCGCCTCCCCATCCTCCCCGCGCTGAATGCAGTACACGGGCTGGTTCTGGAGGCCATCATTGCGGGCAAAGAGCAGCCAGGGGCCTTTTTGCTCGGGCGCGGACGACCGGGGGTAGTTCACGAGCGTCGTCATCCGGTCGCGCAGTTGCTCGCGGTACGGGATGCGATGGAGGTACTCGAAGGTGACGGCGTTCTGCGCGGCGACCCAGGCGGCGGTCTCCTCGGAGAGGTCGTCCTCGAGCCAGCGATAGGGGTCGGCGACCGGGGTCCCATGGTAGACGTCGACGTGGGCGTCTTTCCGGGAAATGGGATATGTTGGAGTCGGCATGAGGGGAGTGTACCACGAGAGGCTCCTAGGCGGGGCTGGGGCACGCCGGGCGCCCGGGCAGGGCCCATATGCGTGGCGCTCGCCCCTACCATCCCCGGTCCGGTCTGGCTATGTTTTGAAGCTCCCCCTGAATTGGGGGTGCCGGACGGCCTGCCGTCCGGTTCCGCAGCAGTCCCAGCGCCGCACTCCCGTTTCAAGCATGGGAGCACCGGTCTGGTGGCGATGCCACGTCGATTCCGGCCGAAAGACTTCGCTTTCGTGTCCGCGTCATGGCCTCTCGCACCGGGAGTTCTCCAGATCGCGCCGCAGCTTGGCGCGGCGGGGCACCGGATCCGCAGCACCTTTGAACCGGGCCAAGTGTGCGGCCCCGGAGAGTCAGATGCATCCGTTTATCGAAACCCAGAAAGAGTGGATGAAGGAAGTCGCCCCGTTCCGCGCCGGTGACACGGTGCGCGTGAACGTGCGCGTGAAGGAAGGCGACAAGGAACGCGTGCAAGCTTTCGAGGGTGTGTGCATTGCCCGTCGTGGCGCTGGTGTCAGCGCGACGTTCACGGTGCGCAAGATTTCGAACGGCGTCGGTGTGGAGCGCATCTTCCCGGTGCACAGCCCCATGCTCGCCGACATCGTCGTCGTGCGTCGTGGTGTCGTTCGCCGCGCCAAGCTGTACTACCTGCGCGACGTGACGGGTAAGGCTGCCCGCATCAAGGAACGCAAGGTCATCCGCCCCGCGAAGTAATTCGCGGCTGCGCCAGCCGGACCCGTCTGCTGTGGCTCGCTGGGGCCCCATCGAGCGTACGCTGCGAGAGCAGCATGGTCCGTTGCTGGCCGGTGTTGATGAAGTGGGACGGGGCCCCTTAGCGGGCCCCGTTGTCGCTTGTGCCGTCGTCATGCCGCCGGACCGGCGCGCCATTGCCGGCGTCAATGATTCCAAGCAGCTCGACCACGACACGCGCGTCGAGCTTGCCGTTCGCATTCGCGAGCAGGCGCTCGTTATTTCGCTGGGGGCCGCCAGTGCCCGCGAAGTCGACCGCGTGAACATCTATCACGCCACCGTGCTCGCCATGCGTCGTGCCCTCGCGCGTATCCCGGCGCGACTCGGCGAAGCGCCGCACCATGTGCTCGTCGACGGCAAACCGCTGCGGACCTTGGGGGTGGTGCACACGGCCGTCGTGAAAGGCGACGCCAAGTGCTACGCCATTGCGTGTGCAAGCATCATCGCGAAGGTCACCCGCGACCGGCTCATGACCTCGCTGTCGCAGCGCTATCCGCACTTCGCCTGGGAACGCAACAGCGGCTACGGCACCGCGTTCCACCGCGATGCCCTCGCGCAACACGGTCTCACGCCGCATCATCGACGCAGCTTCTGTCTCGACGAGCAGGTCGCCCTCGACCTCACGACGGCCCTCGATCACTCTGCTACCGGTAACTCCAATGACTGACAGCACGAACACCGCCGCGCACGCACCGGTCTTTCGCCCAGGGTTGCTCGACGGCCAAGTTGCACTCGTCACCGGTGGCGGGACGGGCATCGGACTCGGCATTTCCGAACTGCTCGCCGAGCTCGGGGCGCACGTCGTCATTGCGAGTCGCAAGCCCGAGCATCTCGATGCGGCACTCGCGGGCATTACCTCGCGCGGTCACAAGGCCAGCATCGTGCCACTGGATGTGCGCGATCCCGAGCGCGTGAAGGCCGTCGTGAACGACATCGCCGAGGCGCACGGGCGTATCGATCTGCTCGTGAACAATGCGGCCGGCAACTTCTACTCGCCAAGCGCGACGCTTTCGCCGAACGCGTGGAAGGCCGTGGTCGAAATCGATCTCTACGGTACGTTCTACTGCTCGCAGGCAGTGTATCCCATCATGGCGACGCAGGGCGGTGGCCGCATCGTGAGCACGAGCATGACGCTGCACTACCGCGGGTGGCCGCTCATGGCGCACGCAACGGCCGCGAAGGCCGGTGTCGATGCGCTCACCAAAACGCTGGCCGTGGAGTGGGCGCCGGAGCGCATTCGCGTGAATGCCATTGCGCCGGGCCCCATTCCCACCGAAGGGGTACGCAAGGCGTTCACGCCGCCGGCGGCGAGTGGGGTGCCCGACGTGTTTGCGGCCGCCGAAGAGAAGATGGCGGAGTATGCGCGCAAAGGGATTCCGTTGGGGCGCTGGGGATCGCCGCGCGACATCGCGAACATGGTGGCATTTCTCGCGTCGCCGGCCGGCGATTGGATTACCGGCGGGATTTTCGTGATCGATGGCGGCGAGTGGCTGGCAAAAGCTCAACCGTAAAGTTCGCCACGCCAAACCGGTGCCGGGGCGGCCACGGTCACGGCCATGACGGCGAGCAAGAACCAATTGCTCGGCTGCAGTTGACCACTCATCGGTAACTGATATTCTTCTTGTGTTCTTCGGCGGCTCGCGCCGCTGGGGGACCGGGTAGCTCAGTCGGTAGAGCAGCGGACTTTTAATCCGTAGGTCGTGGGTTCGATCCCCACCCCGGTCACTACAGATCTCCATACCACAACGCCCGTCCCGGCTTCGGCCAAGACGGGCGTTGTGACGTATGGCGGCGTGTGCTACTTCTGCTTGAGCGACGCCTCGCGCGCCGCGCGGAACTCGTTGCCGACACGCCATTCGGGGAAGCGCGTTGCGTTGCCCACGCGATAGCCCATCGCGAGGAGCAGCTGCACGTCCTGCACGGCACCGGACATGTCCCAGTCGGGTTTGATCTCGTCCTGCGGGGCGTGGTAGTCGTTCGCGGTGTACTCATCGCGCTTGGCTCGGCCGAACTCCGGCGGCTTGCCGATCACCTCAATGCCGGCTTCGGCGTAGAACGCCGGTACCCCCTTCTTCGCGAAGTTGAAGTGGTCGGAGCGATAGTAGAAGCCCTTCTCGGGCTCTGCATCGGGACGCAATACGCGTTGCTGTTCCGTGGCCACGGCCTGCGCGTAGTCATCGAGCTCGGAGTTGCCCAAGCCGATGACGGTGAGGTCGCGCGTGCGTCCCCACTGACTGAGTCCGTCCATGTTGATGTTGGCCGCCGTCTTGTTGAGCGGATACAGCGGTGCCATGCCGTAGTACGCGGCGCCAAGCAGCCCTTGTTCTTCTGCCGTCACGGCGAGAAACAGGATCGAGCGCTTGGGGCGCGTGGGCATCGCAGCGAACGCCTTGGCCATCGTGAGCAGCCCTGCCGTGCCGGTCGCGTTGTCGAGCGCGCCATTGTAAATGGAGTCGCCCTTGACCTTCTCTCCCACGCCGAAGTGATCCCAGTGGGCGCTGTACACCACGTACTCGTCCTTCAGCGCGGGATCACTGCCTTCGAGCTTCGCGACCATGTTGCGCGAGTTGATCTCACGCAGGGTGTTCTGCAACGTCACGCTCGCTGTCGCGCCGAGCTGCACCGGTTCGAACTCCGGCGTGGCCGCCTTCGCCTTGAGTGAATCGAAGTTCTGGCCGGCCATGGTGAACAGCGCCTTCGCCTGCTCGGTGGTAATCCACCCCTCTACGGCGGCGCGAGACATGTTCTTGTCGGGGGCCACGAGGTCGAACTGTTCAGCGGTCTTGCCTTGTACCACCGTGAACGGATAGCCGGCGGGCCCGGTCTCGTGCACGAGCAGCACGCCCGCCGCCTTGTGCTTCATGCCTTGCTCGTACTTGTACGTCCACCGGCCGTAGTACGTCATGCGCGCGCCACCGAATCGCGACGTATCGGCAAGTGGCGGGTCGTTCACGAGCATCACGAGCGTTTTGCCGCTCAGGTCCATGCCCTTGAAGTCGTCCCACTTGAACTCCGGCGCTTCGGTGCCGTACCCGACGAACACCAGCTCCGACTTGTCCAACGACGCCGACGGCTGCACGTGCTTGGTCCACGCCACGTAGTCGTCGCGCCACTTCAGCGTCTGCGTCTTGCCTTCCTTCTCGAAGGTTAGGGCGGGCGCATTCGTCACCGTGATGCCCACCAGTGGCACCTTCTGCACATACGTGCCGTCAGGGTTGCCCGGCGCGAGGCCGATGGCCTTGAACTGGCTCTCGAGGTAGGCGGCCGTACGGTCTTCACCCACTGTACCAGGCTGGCGGCCCAGCAGGCTGTCGTCGGCGAGGACGCGCACGTGCTGCATGATGGTCGCGGTATCAATCGTGGCCAGCGCTTCGGCGGGGACGGGGTCGTTGTTGATGGTCGCGGCGTCACCGGAGGTGGCGCGGTCGGACGGTGAGCACGCGGCGGCAAGCAGCGCGAGCAGGAACAGTCGGGTGCGTTGCATCTGGTTCCGGTCGAGAGGGTGGAGCGTCAAATATGCATCCTCCTGCGGGCCGGCGATTATCTTCCGACATGTTTTGGACGCTACGCATGAGTCGCCGGTGGGGAGGGCTGGCGCTGGTCGTGCTGGCCGTGACGGCACCCGCAGCCCACGGGCAGTTCGGTCTGGGCGGCAAGTCGGCACCAGACACGGCACCCACGGCGGTGTCGCCCGCCTCGCCGCGCGCAGCGGTGCAGGCGTTTCTGGAGCGCGCGAATGCCGGTGATTGGGACGGCGCCGCGGAGTATCTGAGCGTGCCTGCCGCCGAACGAGCCCGCGCACACGTCCTCGCGCGGCGGCTCAAGTCGGTGCTCGATCAACGAGTGGCCATCGATCTGCCACAGCTCTCCCCGCTGATCAGCGGCGATACGCTCGACGGCGATCTGGCCGGCGACCGCGTCGCGGTCATCACGCGCCGCGATGGTCACGAAGATCCCGTGCGACTCGTACGCGTGAGCGGCCCGCCAATGCGCTGGGTGTTCTCGAGCGCGACGGTCGCGCAGGTGGATGCGTGGTTCGACGCCCTCGGCGCCCCGTGGATTCGCGAGCGCCTCCCCAAGACGTTGCTCGGCGAAGGGCCATTCAACGTGTACTGGTGGCAGTGGATCGGGCTGGGCGTGGCGCTGCCCGTGCTCGTGCTGCTGGCGTGGGTGTTCGGCGCGCTGCTGCGGTCGCTCATGGGGCGCGTGGCGCGCAGTACCGTCACCGATTGGGACGACATTCTTCTCGAGAACGTGCGCGGCCCGTTCCGGCTGTGGGCCGCCGCGCTCGCGGCGACGCCGCTCTTTGCGCTGCTGCAGCTCAATCCGCGCGTCGACGGGTTCCTCGAGGCGTTGTCGCGTGGCCTCTGGCTCATTGCGCTCTTCTGGGGACTGCTGCGTCTCATTCGCATCGTACAGACGCGCCTGCAGAATGCGGCGTGGGAAACGGGGCAGGGGGCACAGGCGCGCACGCTGGTGCCACTGCTGGGCAACTTTCTGCGCGTCACGCTGGCCATCATCGCGCTGCTCGTGGCGCTCGCGCAGTTCGGCTATCCGGTGGGGACGCTGCTCGCCGGTCTCGGCATTGGTGGTATTGCCGTCGCCCTCGCCGCGCAAAAAACGGTGGAGCATCTGTTCGGCAGCGTGAGCCTCGCGGCCGACAAGGCGTTCCGCGTGGGCGATTGGGTGCGTGCGGGCACCACGGAAGGCGAGGTGCAACGCATCGGCTTGCGCAGCACGAGCTTCCGCACGATGGACCGGACGGTGGTGCGTGTTCCCAACGGACGGCTGGCCGACGAACGCATCGAGACGTTCGGCGAGCGCGACCGCATTCTGTTGCGCACCGATCTCGACATCACCTTCGATACGACGCCAGAACAGCTGACACAGATTCGCGATGCGCTCGAAGCGGCGCTACGCGCGCATCCGCAAATCTGGCCGGAGGCGGTGCGCGTCAATATCGTGGCGTTCACCGATTCTGCCATCCGGTTCAATGTGGTGAGCTGGTTCCAAACGACCGACTGGAACGAGTTCTTGCGTATCCGCCACGACATGTTGTTGCAGTTCGTGCAGATCATTCGCGACAAGGGCTCGAGCTTCGCCTTCCCGTCACGCACCGTGTATCACGTGACGCAGCCGGCACAGCCGCCGGCGCCGGTCGACGGCTGATGCCCATGTGCATGGCAGGGCTCGCGCTGCTACAGGTGGACGTGCCGACCCAGGCACCGCCCATTGTGGCCACCGAATTGGCCGCCACGTTGTTGCAGGGCGCCATTACGTCGGGCGTCGCGGTGCTGTGCGCCAATCTGTACGTGCGCTACCGGCGCCCATGGTTCGGCTGGTTCGCCGTGGCGTGGGGCGTGTACGTGGCGCGCCTGTTGTGCATTCTGAGTTTTCTGCTCAGCGGCCAGCGGGTGTGGCTCTACTGGCACCAGGTCACCACGGGATGGACGGCGCTGGCACTGCTCTGGGCGGCGCTTGTGTTCTTGCGGCAGCCGCGTGCGCGCCCCGCGTATCTGGTGTTGGCGCTCTTCCCGCTGCTCTGGTCGTTCATCGCGATCTATCAGCTCGATCATTTCCTCTGGGCCGCCCTGCCGGCGGTGCTCTTCCTGAGCGGTGCGACGGCCTGGACCGGGTGGGTGTTCTGGCGGCACCATCGCATTACCGGCTCACCGGGCGCGCGACTGCTCGCCATGTCGTTTGCGCTGTGGGGCGTGCACCACTTGGACTATCCGTGGTTGCGCGCGCAGGGCGCGTGGAATCCGTGGGGCTACTACCTCGACATCTGCTTCGAGCTGCTTGTCGCCGCCGGTCTCGTGCTACTCATCCTCGACGACCTTGGTCGGGGGGTGCGCGCACTGTCCGCGCTGTCGGGCGATCTGCAGCGACGCACGAGTGAAACGCAGCCGTTCGATGTCCTGCTCTCGCGGCCGCTCGCGCTGCCCGGCGTGCGTGGCACGGCCATGTACCTCTTCGAACCGGCGCGCGCCGACCATGAGCCGTTCGACGACGAGTCACCGGTGGATGCGCTCGATCGCGTCCTCGAAGCGGCGCGCACCACACCGCCTGGCCAGGCCACGGCCGTCCCCTCCTCCGTGCGCGGCCGGGTGCTGCGTGGCGCGGGGGTGTGTGAGTCGTGGGTAGGCGCCGAGCTGCACGCGTCGGTGAATGACGCGTTGGTCCGTATGCGACTGACCCGGCGGCCACAGGTGATTGCCGCCAGCGGTGAGCAGCCGTTCGTGGCGGCGCTGCCCGTGGGGGCCGGCGCGCAGTTGGTGGGCGCGCTCATCATGGCCGGAGACATTCGCAATCCATTTACTGCTCTCGACGACGACTTCCTGTTGGCCCTCGGCCAGCAGGTGGGGGCGGCGCTCGATCAGTGGTCGCTCGACCGCCAGCTGGCCACGCGCACCCGCGCGCTCGAACAGCTGTCGGCCCGCATGTTGCGCCAGCACGAAGACGAGCGCCGTCGCCTCGCGCGCGAGCTGCATGACGAAACCGCGCAGGTGTTTTCGGCGGTGAAGATGCAGCTCGAAGCGTTGCGCGGATCGCTTGCCGACGGCACGGCACCGAGGCTCGATCGCCTGTTGGCGTTGGTGGATACCGGTATCGCGAGTATCCGTCAGGTGACCAGTGACTTGCGCCCCACGCTGCTCGACGATCTCGGGTTGCGGCCGGCGCTGCATTCGCTCGTCACGGATTTCACCGAACGTAGCGCCATGCGAACCACCTTCACGGCGCCAACGTCGCTGCCCGCGCTGTCAGGCGATGCCGATCTGGCGGTGTTCCGCGGGTTGCAGGAGAGTCTCTCGAACGTCGTGCGGCATGCCGGCGCCACGCAGGTCGACGTGACCGTATCGGTGACCGGCGATCAGCTGGTACTGACCGTGGTGGACAACGGCGTCGGTTTTCCGACGGTTCGTGGCGGACGCCTCAAGGACACCGATCACCGGATGGGACTCACCGGGATGCGCGAGCGTCTGCTCGCAGCCGGTGGCAAGTTGCACCTTGGCAATCGTGACCCGGGGGCCGAGGTGCAGATCGCGGTCCCGCTCGCACCGTTCGTGCTGCCACATGCGGATACGGTGGTGGCTTCTTATTCGGCAGGCCTCGCATGACCGAACCCGTCGCTCCTGCGACATCCGCTCGTATTCGCGTGCTGATCGCGGACGACCATGCGCTCGTCCGCGAAGGGCTGCGCTATGTGCTCGACGCCGATCCGCTTATCGAAGTCGTGGCCGAGGCGTCGAACGGCCGACTGGCGGTGGAGCTCGCCCTCGAGCACACGCCCGATGTCGTCGTGCTCGACATCACGATGCCCGAAGAGACCGGGCTCAAGGCGGCCGCGCGCCTGCGAGAACTCTTGCCGGCCACCCGGGTGCTGCTCCTGAGTATGCACGACCAGAGCGAGTACGTGCGCGAAGGGATACGCATTGGCACCCATGGCTATCTGCTCAAGGACTCGGCCGGTGAAGAGCTGCGGGCGGCCATTCGGGCGGTGAACGCCGGCGGGACGTTTTTCAGCCCGGCGGTGGTGCGGCGGCTCTCGACGGCCGACGCCGTGGCGGAACGTTCCCCTGCGGCGCAGCTCGAACAGCTGACCCCCCGTGAGCGGGATGTGCTGGCCGGTGTGGCCCGCGGCTTGACCAACAAGGCCATCGCCGCCGAGTTGGGGATCAGCCGCCGGACCGTGGAGGCGCACCGCGAGAGTCTCATGCGGAAACTGGAGATCCATTCGGTGGCCGGGCTGACGCGCTTTGCCCTCGAGGCGGGGATGGTCGCGCCGGGGTAACGGTCCCCGCCGTAACGCCCCCGCCGAGATCGCGCGGCGGCCGCTGGCCAGCGTGTGATATGGACCGTACAAGGCGGTGACAGCCTGGCCCGATGTTCGTCGGTAGCGTAGTCCCCGTGTCGCGTTCCTCCGTCCCGCGCATGATGCTCCATGACTTGTCGTCCTCCGCCGCCGATGGCGAGGCCATTGAGCCCCAAAGCGAACGATCCCGGCTTCGCCTCGTACGGTGCCAGATCGAGCGCCGCTCCGCTGGGCGCTCGCGGGTCTCTGTGGAGTTCGAAGGACCGTGGTTCACGGCCCCACTGGTCTGCGAACGGGAAGGGGCCACCTGTCCGGGAGGCGATCTGCGGTTGGCGGCCCTGGCCACGCTCGACGCGCTGACCACCGCGACGCAGGGCGCGCTGCACTTCGATCTGGTTGGCGTGAAGTCCACACGGGCGTTCGACAATAGCGTGATGCTGGTTGCCGTTTTGGTGCACTGTGCCGGTGAGTCGACCAAGGTGCTCGGGGTGGCGGTCGAAGAAGACAACGAGGTGCTTGCCACGGTGCGCGCGACCCTGCACGCAGTGAATCGGCTGGTCACTCCCATTCTGGGGCCGTTGCCCACCGCGAAGTAGCCCGTTCATCCAACGGCCTGGCGAGGGAACGTCGGCAGGAGGGTGGTGTCCGATCGACGTCTTCCTGCATAGGTTGTCCGCGTGAACTCTGCCATCGAACACATCTGCGCAGGACCGTTGCCTCGACTGCACCGCCCATCCGCTTGGGCGCGTCACGTCCTCCCGGCGCTGCTGGTGCTGCTCCCAGCGTGTCGTGGCTTCCGTCCAGCGCCTCCTGCCAGCCCCGTTGTCGTGCCCAGCGCGGCGCCCGTGCCTTCGGCTCCAACGGAAAGCAGAATGGCGCTTGCGGCGAGCATGGTGGGGCCTTCGGCGAGCGTGGCGGCGCCTCCGGTTGCGCCGGCAACCACCGACGACGTGGTCCGCGCGGCCGTCGCGGTGTTCGGCGATTCCGCCGTGGTGGCAAACGCTGATTCGGCGGCCGACGAGCCGGTCTGGGACCTCGATGTGCGGTCGTACGAAACTCACGATCGGGTGGAGTTCTACGTCGATCTGTTCAGCAACAGGGCCAAAGAGCACTTTGCCTCGCGTGTATCGCGAGGGACCCGCTACGCGCCCATGATTCGCGCCAAGCTTCGCGCGAGCGGGATGCCGGAAGACCTGACGTACCTGGCCCTTATCGAAAGCGGCTATGATCCGCATGCCTATTCGCGTGCGGCCGCAGTGGGCATGTGGCAGTTCATGAGCAGTACCGCCCGCGATGTAGGCATGCGGGTGGACTGGTGGGTCGACGAGCGTCGCGATCCCGCCCGGGCTACCGATGGCGCGATTCGATTTCTGGGCTACCTGCAGCGCCAGTTCGGCTCGTTCTACCTGGCGGCTGCCGCCTACAACGGCGGCCCCGGACGGGTGTCGCGCGGCTTGACGCGCTTCGCCGAAGAGCTCGAAGGGACGGCCGGCGAAGACCGGTTCTTCGCGTTAGCCGATCAGGACTACCTGCGCGCGGAAACCAAGAACTATGTCCCGCAGCTGATCGCGGCCGCGCTGGTCGCCAAGATGCCGACCAGGTACGGACTCACGATCGACTCGCTTCCGCTGTACGAGTACGACTCTGTGCGCGTCGCACCGGGAACGAGCCTCGCGGCCGTCGCCCTGGCCGGCGGCGTCCCCGCCACCGACCTGCGCGATCTCAACCCGGCCCTGCTCCGTGGGGTTGTGCCCCCCGATGCCGCGCTGTGGGTGAGGGTCCCGGTTGGTCGCGCCGACCGTACGGCAGCTGGGCTCGACACGATGCCGGAAGCGCAGCTGCTCGGGTATCGCACCGTCCGAGTGGGCAAAAGCGTGACCCCCACCAACTTCGCCGCTCGGCACGGCGTCTCGGTGAAGCAGCTTCGGTGGTTCAACCCGGTGGTGAAGACGACCAAGCGCGGTCGGCTGGTCGCTGGGCAGTCGCTCCGCGTGCCGCGGGAAGCCGCGTTGAGTTACGCGCGCGACATTCCCGATCCGTCGTTGGAGAAGTTCGGCGGACGTGGCGGCGCCTCCACCCTTCGGTCGCGCGGCGTGCATGTGGTGAAGCGCGGGGAAACGGTGGGGGGCATAGCCCGTCGCTATGGCCTCACGGAACGGGCGCTCAAGCGCATGAACGGGCTTCGCGGGACCCGCCTCCTCGCGGGGCAAGCGCTGCAAGTTCGGAGATCCACAACGGCGTCTTCCACGTCGTCGCGTGTGACATCCCGAAAGGTACCGTCAACAAAATCCACTGTGAAAAAGCCCAGTGGAAAAGCGTCGCCCAACAAAAAGAAGAAGGCGACCGCGAAAAAACCAACGGTCGCCTCCCGCAACACCAAGAAAAAGAAGCAGTGAGCTAGTCGAGTGTACCGCGACCTCGATACCCCTTGGTCACAATCGTTTCGTAACCGTTTGCGGGGCTCCTTCCCATCGCGAGTGCACGCCCGACCGCCGTGGGGCCACGGTTGTACACGAGCAGCGCGATCTTGAGATCGCCCTTGTACTCGCGAATGAGACCGCGCAGGTAGCGGAAGCCGATCCGCAAGTTCACCTCGGCGGTGAGCAACTCGTCGCGGGTGACGTTCGGTTCGAACGCCCGGGCCGTGCCAAGCATGAGCTGCGTGAGACCGAGAGCACCGGCACTGCTGACCGCCCGCTCATTGAAAACGCTTTCGACGCGGATCAGACGGAAGCCCAGTTCGGGCTCGATCCCGGCCGTGGTGGCCGCGTCATAGATCTTCCGCGCCAGGTCCGGCTTGATCCGGTACTTGGTGCTGTATGTATAGATGCGATGCCAGCGATTCAGCGACTCCCGTCGTTCGGCGGAGCGGGTGTCTGGCGAAAACGCGAGCTCCGGGATGCTGCTGGCCTTGCCGCGCTTGAGTACGTCACCGGCCGGCCGCCACAATGGTTGTGCTGTAAGTTGCGCCGGGCGGGTCAAGGCGAAGCGAACGGCGGGGGCCGCCTTGGCCGCCTCGTCGACCGTGGTCGACGCCGTCGTCATTGGCGCGGTACCAGCGCGCGAGCTCGCCTCGGGGCGAAGCAAGCCCACCAAGCAGAACACCGTGGCGGAGGCCACGAGCACCTTGGTCACGCGTCGCGTCGCGTGCCGGCGATGCATGCGCCGCCGCCGCGCCACCGCCGCGCCCTGCTTTACGTCCTGCGGTACGTCCTGTGGTACATCCTGTGGTACGGGAACTGCTATGGGGTCAAGCATGGCACCTCTCTCTCAGCTGGTCACTTACAGACCGGCAGTGAAGTCTCCGTTCGTGCCGCCGCGTTTCTCGCGCAGAACGATTTCAGAGATCACCATGGTCCGGTCGACCGCCTTCGCCATGTCGTAAATCGTGAGCAGCGCCACGGACACGGCGGTCAACGCTTCCATCTCCACGCCCGTTTGGGCGGTGGTCCTGACGAATCCCTCGACCCGGCAACCGGGCAACGACTCGTGTAGGGTAACCCGGACCTCGATCCCGGACAACTGAAGCGGGTGGCAGAGAGGGACGAGCTCAGCCGTGCGCTTGGCGGCCTGCATGCCGGCCAGTCGGGCGACGGGGATCACGTCACCCTTCTTCAATCCATTGTCGCGTATAAGGTTAAACGTTTCCCGCTGCATGGATATAACCCCACTGGCGACCGCCGTTCGTACGGAAATCGGCTTGTCGCCCACGTCCACCATCTGAAAATTTCCTGACCGATCGAGGTGCGAAAGCTCGCGCGCGACCGTCGGCAGGGGGGTAGACGGGGGGACAGTCTCGGCGCCGTCGGCCTGCGGGGACGGGGTGGAATCGGGTACGGGCATGTGGATCGAGGGGGATGAGCGCGTTACGGGTGCATGGTGTGATGCATCGCGTGCAACAGTGAGGCGGTGAGCAGGTTGGGGCTGACGTTGTTCTGCGCTTTGCTCTTCGCGGCTTCCACCAAGGGCAGGGCGCTTGCCGTGCGGCGTGCGTCGCTTTCACGACCCGCGTGCACCAGCTGCTGCGTGCGGCTGTGCAACAAGTGGGTCAGCGCATCGAGCGTATCACTGTACGCGCCGCGCGCGCCGGCCACGCCTTGCTTGGCGGCGGCCTTGATTCGCGCCGTCGCCCCGTCTGGTGTGCGCGGGGCTAACGCGGCCTCGAGGAGGACGCGGGCGTTGGCGAACGCGATCCCCATGCTCTCGCCGGCAAAAAGATCGCCCGGCGCCCCATTGGCGCGCGTCATGATCTCTTCGCGTGGGATGCGGGAGAGCTTCCGCTCCACCACCGGGTCGGCGAGGAACGCCTCCATGTCCCGGCGCGTGAGCGCCGGCACGCGCACCGACACCACGCGCGACTTGATCGTCGGCAGCAAGGCGCCCGGTTCACTAGTCGTCAGAATGAGCGTCGTCCCCGGAGGCGGTTCTTCCAGTAGCTTGAGGAAGGCGTTTGCCGCCTGGTCGGCACCTTCCTGCGATACCATCCGTTCGCAATCGCCAACCACGAACACCGAACGCCGCGCCATGGCCGGACGCACGGAAGCCAGCTGGACGAGCGCGCGGATGACCCCGATATACAGCCCTTCGGTGCCCACCGACGGGGCCCACAGCCCTTCGCTCTCCATGCGTTCGGCAATGCCTTCGCCGAGGTCGGCCTTTACGTCGTCCGTAGAGGGGTCGCTGTCCTTGAGCCGCGGACGCGGAAAGAACCAGTGCAGGTCGGGGTGCACGGCGCGCTCGGCGTAGCGGCACTGCTGACATTCGCCGCAGGGGGCGGGGAGCCGCTCGCTGGTGGCGCGGTCGCAAACAAGGTACTGCCCGAGCCAGAGCGCCAGCCGCTGCTTGCCCACGCCGCGCCGCCCCTGCAGCAGCAGGCTGGCCGGGAGTCGACCGTCACTGGCGGCCGCGGCCAGGCGATGCCGGATAGCGTGATGACCAAAGAGAGGGCGGAGGGACATGCACGTAATATATGGGACGATCGGTCGGCTCCCCGGTGGTCCGTCTACCCTGTCCCTCGTCTCCCTCCCCGCCCCCATGCGCACGATCGCTGTCCTTTACATGCTGGTCACTCAGGTCGTGCTCTTGACCCTCCTGGCGAACGCGTTGGGGGCGCAGGTGCGAGCCCGCGCCATCGGACTCGCTCCCGGCATCTTTGCGCCAGGCCCCCGCAATACCATTACCGACGTGGCGGGCGTTCGTGTGGGGCACGCCACGGTGAGTGCCGGTGATTCGCTGCGAACGGGCGTGACGGCGATCATCCCGCACGGCGGCGATCTCTATCGTGACCGCGTCCCCGCCGCACTTCACGTGGGCAACGGATTTGGCAAGCTGCTGGGGGTGACGCAGCTCCGGGAACTCGGCGAGCTCGAAACACCGATCCTGCTCACCTGCACCCTGTGTGTCTGGCCCGCCGGCGATGCCCTCGCCCAGTGGATGCTGAACAAACCGGAAAACGCCAACGTGCGGTCCATCAACCCGGTCGTCGGTGAAACCAACGACGGGGGGCTCAACAGCACACGGTCGCGGGCAGGGATTGGCGCTGCAGTGCTCGACGCGCTCGCCGCCGCCGACAGCGGCGCCGTAGCCGAAGGCAGCGTCGGCGCGGGGCACGGCACCATCATGTTCGGATGGAAGGGCGGTATGGGGACGTCGTCGCGGAAGCTCCCGGCAACGCTCGGCGGCTACACCGTGGGCGTGCTGGTGCAGGGGAACTACGGTGGAGTGCTCCAGATGGCGGGCGTACCCATTGGACAGCTGCTGGGGCGCTATGCCTTCCAGCGTGACGTGGCGCCCGGGGCCGGAACGGGTCGGCCGCCCGGTGACGCGGCTGCCGAGCATGGCGACGGGTCGTGCATGATCGTCATTGCCACCGACGCGCCGCTGCTCGCACGGAATCTCGAGCGGCTGGGGGCGCGCGCCATCATGGGCTTGGCGCGCACCGGTTCCAGTGCATCCAACGGGTCGGGCGATTATGTCCTGAGCTTCTCTACCAGCACCCGCGTGCGTCGGAATCCCGATGCCACGCTCGCCACCCACGACGAACTTGGCAACGATGCGATGTCCGCCCTTTTTCAGGCCGTCACCGAGGCGACTGAGGAAGCGCTGTACAACGCGCTGCTCATGGCCACGCCGGTATCGAGCCGAGCGGGGACGGTGCGGCCGCTGCCCGTGGACTCCGTGCGCGTGCTGTTGCGGCGTCGTTGACGCGCGATGAGGAGTAACCCACCATCCACCACTCGATCACAATGCTCGTGGCTCGACGGCCGGTCGGCGAGCCGTGAGCTTCGCGTTCGAGTGCCGTGTGGTGAGTGACGGCCGTCAAGGCACGGCTATCCCACCACATCCGCGAGCACGGCGCCCGCCGTGGCCAGTCCTCCGGCACCTGCGCCCTGAAACACCAGCGCCCCCGCCGATTCGCTTTCGATGACGACGCGATTGGCGGGACCGGCCACATGCGCCCAGGCATCGTCGCTCGTGACGCGCGTGGGGAGGATGCGCGCGATGAACTCGTCACCCTCACGCGACACGCTCGCCAGCAGTTTCACGCGATCCCCCTCGGCCGCCACGCGCGCGGCCCAGGCGGCCGTTTCCGCCTCGATGCCCCGACGCGTCACCCGCAGCGAGGCGGGCTCCACGCCGAACGCCAGCCACGCCAGAATGCGCAGTTTGTCTTCCGCGTCCTGCCCGTTGAGATCGCGCGTCGGGTCCGCTTCGGCGTAGCCCAGGCGCTGCGCGCTCGCGACGGCTTCGGCCAATGATTGCCCTTCCGCAACGTTCTCAAGCACGAAGTTACTCGTGCCGTTCAGAATGCCACTCACCGTGCTGATCCCCACTCCCGCCGATCCACTGCGTATGCAGCGCACGATGGGAATGGCGCCGCACACGGCCCCTTCGAAATCGAGACGCACGCCGGTCGTGCGCGCCAGCGCCTGCAACGCCGCGCCGCGTTCGCCCAGCAGGGCCTTGTTCGCGGTCACGACGCGGATACCGCGGCGCAGTGCCGTTTCCACCAACGTGCGCGCCGTCGTGGTGCCACCAATGGCTTCCACCAGCACATCGATATCGTCATCCAGCAGCTCGGTGGCGTCGGTGATGATCGCGCCGGTCGGGACAATGCCGCGCGCGATCGCCTGAGCCAAGGCTGGGCGCGGGCGCGACGGATCGCGCACGAGGACCCGTTCGACGAGTACCGGACGCGCATCGGGAAACGGCGCCGCGCGTTCCCCGAAGAGATCGAGCAGATTGCCGCCCACATGCCCGCACCCGGCGAGCGCCACACGTAGCGGCTTGACGGCACTCGTCACGATCACGGGCGCTACCGCGCGCAGCGAATGAGCCTGGGCACTCGCACTCGCCGGCACATCGGTCCGTCCGTTCACCTGAGCGAGGGACGGTGTCTTGACCGACGGTGCCGCCTGCGGCGCTACCGCGCGCGCCTCCGCCGCGGTCACGGCCTCGGCGATGATCTTCGCCACGCGCTCGGTCTCGAGCAGAAATCCATCGTGTCCGTGAAGGGACGGCAGTTCGACGTACCGCGCCGAAACGGCCCGCGTCCACTCGCGCACGCAGCGGTCGGGGTACAACAGATCGCCGGGAATGCCGACACCGGTCAGGCGGTCGGCCACGGGGCTGAGTGCGGCCCCCAGCCCCCCGCGTCCACGGCCGACGTCGTGCACGTCCATGGCATCGAGGAGAGCGCCGTAGCTGACCGCGTCAAACCGCGCGACGAGCTTTTCGCCGTGCACGTCGAGCCACTCATTCACCTGATACCCGCCGCCGCTGCTCTGCGACCGGCCGAACCGGTGCTCCAGCGCTTCCGGCGTGCGGTAGCTGAGCATGCCGACCATGCGCGCGAGGGCGAGCCCGTCGCGTGCCCCCCCAAGCGCAATGGCGCGGCGCATGATGGCATTCCACGCGAGCCCCTGCGCCGTCTGCGCGGCGGGCGCCGCAAGGCACACGGCACCGCGCACCCGGTCGGGAAAGCTGGCGGCGAATTCGAGCGTCACCATGCCGCCCAACGAGCCACCGCACACCAGCAGCGGTGACGTCACCCCCAGCGCATCGAGCAGGCGCGCGAGCACGGCGGCCTGATCGCGCGTGCTGAACGGGGGCAGGGCATCGGGATGGGAGGTGTTGGGGCCGGTGCTGCCGTCGCACCCGCCGAGCAGGTTGGCGCACAGTATGGCATGCTTGGTGGGATCGAGTGCCGCCCCCTCACCAATGACCCCCTTCCACCAGTCGGCGGCGTGCACCGTCCCCGTCAGTGCATGTACCACGAGGACGACGTTGTCGCGCGCGGCATTGATGGCACCTTCGAGCCGGTAGTGCACCGCCACGCGCTCCACATGATCGCCTGCGTCGAGGATCACGTCACGAAACGTGATCGTTTCGTCGCGCACGGCCCATGCGGGCGCCGCCGGAGCGTGTGCGCGTGCGGGCACCGGACCGGCC
>VYKS01000092.1_pt2 | contig 44754 bp, 44 predicted proteins | sample 5114511 | NCBI WGS metagenome assembly VYKS01 (sample SAMN12291795, study PRJNA351875) | freshwater metagenome | isolation source: freshwater lake | place: USA: Michigan, Gull Lake | collected 2011-07-05 | reverse complement strand
TGTTTATGCCATTGTCTTTGAGCTTATCCCTGTATTCTCCAAGCCATTTACCTTGCTCTGATTCTGGTCTACGGGCTTTAATATCAATGCAAGTAAATTCCCATTGCCACATAGAGATCCTGCATAATGCACTGCCCCCGACTACCCATTTCTGCTCTTTGCCTGAATACTTTTCTACCAGTCCAAAACCTACGGATAATTTGAAACTTGCCAGTGACCTAAATTTATCTTTCAAGCTGTGCTGTCATATTCTGTATTACTCTTTTGTGCCACCCAGATCGACAAGGGGCAAAATACTGAGGTTGTCTGGTCAGTGGTAACTTTTATTTTGGGCTACTGGCTGCCGTCGCCCGTGGAAAAGTAAATAATTGTGGTGGGGATTCTTAATAATGAATTTTGAGTTCCTGTTTTCGGTTATATTGCCAAAAGCATACTGTCTGTCTAGTTAACAATTCTAATTAACAGTTCTAATTAAAAATTCTTATGCAAGCGATCGCCATTAATACCCTAAAACTCCTCCTCAAACCTCTCAGTCAATTCTGGGCAAAATTAGAACAAAGTTTTAACCAAGTTCCAATCAAATTAGTAGGAACCTTAATGGTGATTATGCTTTTAGGGGCTTGTAGCAGTAGCACTTCCGAGATTAGTTCTGCTCCCAAACCCAACTTGAGTGCAGTTAAATTAACTCAATCACCGAAAATTACGATTTCTGAGGTTTCCCCACCATCTACAATCCAGAAATTAAGTCGCTATTTTGATACTTACGAACCTCAAGTTAAAATTATTGAACCCAAACCCGATCAAATCCTGACCGATACAAAAGTTACCGTCAAGTTTGAAGTTAAAGACCTACCTATTTTCAAAAACCCTGAATTAGGATTAGGTACTCACATTCATGTAATTTTAGACAACCAAGAATATAAAGCCAGTTACGACCTAAGTACCCCTCTAGTGTTTGAAAATTTGACGGCTGGAACCCATACAATCAGAGCCTTTGCCTCTCGTCCTTGGCATGAAAGTTTTAAAAATGAGGGAGCTTTTGCCCAATCCACGTTTCACATTTATACTAAAACTGGCGAAAATACTCCAAGTCCTCAGCTTCCATTACTCACCTATAGCCGACCTGTGGGAGCTTACGGGGCAGAACCAGTGATGTTGGACTTTTATCTCCAAAACACGCCTCTCCATGCTGCCTTACTTGAAGCATCCCCAACTACAGATTGGCAAATTCGAGTATCTGTAAACAATCAAAGCTTTACTGTGGATCAGTGGTTGCCTGTTTATATTAAGGGCTTAAACCCTGGATTAAATGTCGTCAAACTGGAATTTTTAGACTCAGAAGGTCATCTAGTGCCAAATCAATTTAATAGCACCGCCCATTTTATTAACTATCAACCTAATGGCACTGATACCTTATCTCGGTTAGTCAGAGGTGAAGCGATCGCAGGTATTGAAAGAATTGTAAATCCCAACTATGTACCTGAAGCAGTAACTACACCAGCCCCTAAGCATAATATCGAAGAGCCTAAAGTCCCAGAAGCGATTAGACCTAAAGTTGAAGCTAATAAAATAGAAATTAAACCTGAACCAAAAGTAGAAACTAAACCTGAACCGATCAAACCTCTGGAATTATCCACACCGATCGCTACCCCTGAGATCCCCAAAGATATTAAAGAGATACCCATAGCTCCAACCTTAAAAATCTCTGAACCCCAACCAGATTCTCAGCCAGCTATTCCACAAAATCTCAATAAAACTACAGAAGCTCCAATCACCTTACCCCAAAAATCAAATCCGATCCCATTAATTGAAGTACCAAAACCCGAACTAATAGCTCCTAACAAAACTACAGAATCAATCGTAGAGCCAGAGGTTAAAACAGTTCAGACTGAAATCACCCCAGAGCCTCTAGATCTAAAATCATCTCCTAAATTGCTCCCAAAAAGCCTCAAAGGCTTAGAAAGCCTAAACTTAGGAGAAAGGTTAAAACAAGCTCGTCAGAAAAAAGTTGATTTAGATAATGCGCCCAAACCTGAGCAAGATGTTCCCCCCGCCACGAAAGTTGATTAAATTAATGGTTTAGATTAATGCCCTAAATTAATGTCCTAGATTACAAATCATGCCAAAAGTTTTATGTTTAGGAGAAATCCTCATTGATCAAATTGCCAATCTAACTAGCCCAGCAGGTAATGCTCAAGATTGGATTGCCTATTATGGTGGTGCGCCTGCAAATGTTGCCTGTGGACTGGCGAAACTGGGTACAACTTCAGCATTTATTGGCTGTATTGGTAAAGATCGAGCAGGATTGGAATTATTAGAACTGCTCAATAGCAATGGAGTGGATACATCAGGAGTGCAAATTCATCCAACTGCAACCACTAGGCAAGTTTATGTGACTCATTCAGATGCAGGCGATCGCCAATTTGCAGGTTTTTCGGGTGATGATACTACTATTTTTGCCGATACTTTACTAGCAGCGAAGGATCTACCCGAAAGATTATTTGAAAGTGCGGAATTTTTAGTATTGGGAACCCTAGGACTAGCCTCAGAAGCAACGGCAAAGGCAATAGAACGAGCTTTAGATTTAGCTGAAGATAATTTTGTCAAAGTTGTAGTCGATATAAACTGGCGACCAATATTCTGGTCAAATCCCGATCGAGCACCTAAACTAATTAATGATTTGCTTTTAAGAGCGGATTTTGTCAAGTTTTCGGCAGAGGAAGCAGAGTGGTTATGCAAAACTTCTAGCCCCAGAGCGATCGCCCAAGAGCTAACGCATTTAGAAGGCGTAATTGTCACAAATGGAAACCAACCATGTCGTTATTATCTGGGAGAATATACAGGTTCTCAGTCTGCTTTTCAGGTAGATGTGGTCGATCCAACAGGCGCTGGAGATGGCTTTTTGGCAGGATTTTTACATCAACTTTGTCAAATTTCCCTACAACAGCTTGCAAATCCGCAAATTAGCAGTGAAATTATTAAATATGCATCTGCGGTAGGGGCAATTATTGTTACGGGTATGGGGGCGATCGCTACCCAACCCAATGATTTACAGGTACAAAACTTTTTAACAGCACAAAATTTTTAAAGGAAAGATAGATATGGGCGTTTGGGGTGTAGATAGCTTTGAGAATGATGACTCAGCCGATTGGATTACTGAATTTATCAAGCAACCTAGTATTACCGCAATTATTGATACTTTAACTCTGGCGGCGGAAGCTGGATTAGATGACTACTTAGAACTGGCTGAGGATGCATCTGTACTGGCGGCGGCCGAAATTATTGCCGCTCTTAACCATCAACCTAGCTCCGATTTGCCCGAAGAAATTGGCGAGTGGGTAGCCACCCAAAACGAAATAGATACAGAGTTAGTTGATTTGGCTTTACAGGCGATCGCTCGAGTTAAAACGAATTCTGAACTACAGGATCTTTGGCAAAATAGTACTAGCTTAGATGAGTGGCTTGCCGCCGTTAGTAATCTAGAAGAACGTCTAAGTTCCTAATTCATAGCCTTTTAATCTCACTGTTTAATCTCACTGTAAATTAATCGCTCATAAATTTGACTAATAAATCATTAAACTAATCAATCTCACTAATTAATCTCTAAAGTAAAATGTCCATCAAGCAAACAGTTAATATCGGTTCTCGCAAAAGTCAACTCGCCCTTGTTCAAAGTTATTGGGTACAAGCCGAACTCCAAAAAGCCCACAGCGATCGCACCTTTGAAGTCCACACCATGAATACCCAAGGGGACATAATTCTAAATGTTGCCCTTTCTAAAATTGGCGATAAAGGATTATTTACCAAAGAATTAGAAGATGCCATGCTGGACGGAACCGTGGATTTTGCCGTGCATAGCCTTAAGGATTTACCCACAAATTTACCCACGGGCTTGATGTTAGGTGCAGTTACTAAGCGTGAAAATCCCGCCGATGCTTTGGTAATTAATGCCAAATATAAAGATCTAAAATTAGATTCTTTGCCTGCAGGGGCAGTGATTGGGACTTCATCTTTACGCAGATTAGCGCAATTGCGCCACTACTATCCCCACCTCAGTTTTAAGGATATTCGGGGGAATCTCAATACCCGTTTGGCAAAACTAGATGCAGGCGATTATGACGGCATTATTTTGGCCGTGGCAGGACTAGAACGCTTGGGAATGGGCGATCGCGTTGATCAAATAATTAGCGCCGATGTTTCTCTTCATGCCGTTGGGCAAGGAGCATTGGGGATCGAGTGTCGGAGTAATGATGAGGAAATTTTAAATCTGTTTGAGGCGATCGCAGATGTGGAAACAACTCAAAGATGTCTGGCAGAACGGTCATTTTTGCGAGAATTAGAAGGTGGTTGCCAAGTTCCGATTGGTGTGAATACTGTGATTGAAGCTGGGAACCTCACCCTCAAAGGAATTATCGCCAGTTTAGATGGACAAACTCTAATTAGAGGCGAAGTAGTTGGAGGAGTTAAAGATGCAGAAGCGATCGGCATTGAACTTGCCAGCCAACTTAAAGGTAAAGGCGCACAGGCAATTTTAGATGTCATTATTGCCGAAAACAGAAGCTAACCGTCAGTTCCCTGATTCTAGAAGTACTACGGGAAACCTAAGTTAGATTAGAGCCTCTGATTTGAAATATGATGAGAGGCTTTTTTGTTAAGCTGGTTATTACTTTTAATGCTTAATCATGGATATAAATAAGCACATAGTCGATCAGCGGATAACCAAAATAGTTGAAGATAATCCAGATTGGTTTGAGAACATAAAAAGTTCTAATGAAGAAGATCAAGTCAGGCGGAGAAAGTCTAAAGCTTTTGTGATCTTGAGTGTATCCATATATTTATCATTGGAACTTGAAGAAGCTAATCAATTAATTACAGATGGTGGAAATGATGCTGGCATTGACGCTATTTATATAGGAGGCTTAAATGATTACGAATTTCCTGTGACATTTTTTCAAAGTAAATATACTTTTAATTTAGAAAAAGACACTAATTTCCCTGCCAATGCAATTGAAAAAGTTGTTGGAGCCGTTAATTCAATCTTTGATCCTTCAAAACCGATCTTGTTAAATGATGACCTAAAACCCAAAGTTATAGAAATGCGATCGCTTATTTCTGATGGCTATATTCCTGTTGTTAAGTGTATTTGTGTAAATAATGGCTTGATCTGGAATGAAGGCGGTGATAACCAAATTAAAAATGCGGGATTTCCAGAAAATCAAGTTCAATTTGAGCATTTTAATCATGATGATATTGTTCAACTTTTGCAAAATACTAAAAATGTTAAAGAAACGATGCATTTTTCAGGCAAAAGTATTGTGGAAGACTTCAACTATAAGAGAGTTTTAATTGGTAAGGTAAATGTCTTAGAACTTGCTCGACTATTTGAAAATCATGGCGATGTATTACTTGAAAAGAATATTAGAAGATATTTAGGGCTAATTAAAAATAGAGTTAACGAATCAATTAAAAATACTTTGATTACCTCAACTAAAAGAGAAAACTTCTATTTTTATAACAATGGCATAACTATTACTTGCAATAGATTTTCTTATAATGCTCTCCAAGGTAATGATTGGAAGGTAAATATTGAAAACCTCCAAATTATTAACGGCGGGCAATCTTGTAAAACAATTCAACAAACTATTAAAGATTACCCATTATTTGATTACACACAGGTTTTTGTATTAGTACGACTTTATGAGCTATCTGGACAAGATAATGATGATTTAGTCACAGATATAACGATCGCAACTAATAGTCAAAATCCAGTGGATCTGAGAGATCTAAGGGCTAATGATCAACTTCAACGTCAATTGGAGTTGGATATTAAAGAACTTGGATATATCTATAAAAGAAAGAAAGATAATGTTAGTGGGGGTGATATTGTATCCTCTTCTGTTGTTGCTGAGTCTGTCTTTACGGTTTGGCGTAATAAGCCGCATTTAGCAAAATTTAAGCAGGGTGAGTTATTTGGAAAATTTTATGAAGAAGTCTTTCAAGATTTAAACTCAGCTCAGGCAGTTATAGCGGTTTTAATTTATCGATTCTGTGATAATCAAAGGCGAAAAGCTGATCTATATAATTTGCATCCGCATTTATCCTATAGTAACTATTTTATAGCTATGATGATTGGCAAACAACTATTAATCGATTTGAAAATTTCTCTACCTGAATTGACACATAAGAATTTTAACGAAGCAAAAACCTTTTTTGAATCTAATAAAGAAAACCTCTTTAATCAAGCTAATCAAAAACTGGAGGATGCTTTATTAAATATATTTCCCCAAGGATTAAAAAATATTGAGCCAAGACGTTTATCTGCAACTTTTAGGCGAGGAGAACTATTAGATTACCTATCTGTAATTGGGCGATCGGGCTAATTTTAAGTTTTCAAAATGAATTGACCCATTACCTAAAATTTATCTTATGACTCATTTAAGATTGATATAGTAGTAATCGTCATTCACAAAATATATTCATATGGCTGGCAAAAAGCAACATATAATACCAAAATTTCTAATCTGGTAAACACCAGTTGTTCTGCTAAATTATCCTTACTGATTCTGGGATTTTGATGATAATATCCAGCCGACTCAAGGCACTTTTATATTACTTGCTGACAAGGTTAATGTTGGCTCCATTGCTATTGTGGGCGACCGCTTCTTTAGTATTTGTGCTAATGCGGGCAACCCCTATTAAGTGACTTCTGGCTGATTAAACTAATTTAGTTTTATTCAAAATTTGATAGCATTTAATTTTTAAATTAGCCTTTAGATTTTGTTTGTCGTTCCTTCACAATGGTTTGAATGGCAGCTTGATGCTCTGTATAGGTACGGCTAAAAATATGACTGCCATCATAACGAGCCACAAAAAACAAATATTTAGTATCTTTAGGATTGAGTGCAGCTTTAAGGCTTTTTAATCCTGGGGAGGCGATCGCTCCCACTGGTAGCCCTTGATTGAGATAGGTATTGTAGGGAGATGGAGTTCGGACTTGTTTGAGTGTCAGAGGTTGGTCGGGAGTTTGTTTAATATTTAGCCCATATTCTACGGTTGGGTCAGATTCTAACCGCATTCCTCGCTTTAACCTAGCCCGAAATACGCCTGCAATAATCCCCCGTTCGTGATCTAAGACAGCTTCTTTTTCCACAATGCTGGCAAAAGTTACCCATTCTTTTAAATTAGAATCTTTTGCTAAAGGTAATGCCACCTCTTCAAATCGTGAAAGCATCAGCTCAATAATTTTGTCAGGTGTAGCTTGCTCAAGGGAAATTTGATAGGTATCAGGAAATAAAAAACCCTCTAAGCTAGAAATGTTGGCGGGCAGCCAAGGTTTACGGGCAAGGTTGGTTTTAGTTGCCGTAATAAAATCCTCTGCCTTAAAAAATTGCTTTTGCTCAAAATATGTTGCCATCTGAGCGATCGACCAACCTTCGGGAATGGTAAAAGTTATTTCTGCAGACACCTGAGTCTGCATTTGCTCAACCACCTCAGCCAGAGATTGATTAGTTGAGAATTGATAAACTCCAGCTCTTAAAGCCGAGCGATCGCCCCTGATTTCTAAATATTTTAGCCAGATTCTTAAAGCCAGCCCAGACCTGATTACGCCTGTTTTTTCTAAATTAGAACTAATTTCTTGGGTAGAATCACCATGATTAATTTCTACTTTAATTTTTAAAACTTGTTCCGCAAATTCTGAAGAAGGGGCGGAGATCGCCCAAAACCACCAAGCCCCTGAACTAATTATTGCTACACCTAAAATCAGGAGTAGATTAGGCTTCATCGTCGTCATCAATCATATGCTCTTCGATATATGGCTGAATCATTTCTAATTCTTCTTGAGATAGTAATTCATACTCACCAGTTTTGCCAAGTTTAGCAAAAAACATCAATGGATCAAGAGCAGTAAATACCGAATAGGCTTGATCTTCATGCAAAAACTTAGCTAGCTCTTGATATTCCTCAAAACTATCATCATCTAAATCTACAGTGAATACTTCTTCTTCATCAAATTCGGGCAGTTCACCTTCTACAGTCAGAGTGAAGGCAGTATGCTTTAGTTTCAAGTTTTGTTCAGATAAAACCGCTTGAGCTGTGGCAAATACTAACTCTAATTCTTCATCTTCAATATCCACCAAAATTTCATCATCTTCGTCTTCACCCTGTTCCCAAGCAAAAATCTGGATAGAATTATCAATGGGTTGTAGCAAAAAGTAATCTACGTCATCAACAGCAATAGTTGCTTCAATGTTGCATGGTAGGTTTTTGCCCGTTTCATCAGTCAGTATAATTGTCGATTCCATATATATTTAAAATGTTTGATCACAACGTCAAAAGCTATCTAACCTTAAAAATTATGCCAGTTATGGTGACAGTAAAATCACATAATCCTAAATCTCTTTGGCAAGCCTTTCTAAGTTTCAAGTCAAGTTTCAAGTTACTATAAATTGGACTGGAATCTCTATAGACCTTTTAGCGTAGTTAATGGACGTATAAATATGGGTAGTGCAATTAAGTTATTGGTACTAGATATTGACGGGACAATCAGTGGGATTTCTAATTATGTCAAAGAGCCTGTAAAACAAGCGGTAAAGGCTGCCCAGAGTCAAGGTGTTAAAGTTGCGATCGCCACAGGTAGGATGTATAAATCAGCTCTACGATTTCATCAAGAGATCGGGGCAGATTGTCCATTAATTTCCTATCAAGGGGCTTTTATTAAAGATCCTCAAACTGAAAAATTAGTGGGGCATTGGCCAGTAGAAGTACCCTTGGCTTTATCTTTAATTGATAATTTCGGCGAATTTGATTTTAGAGATCGCCTTTCCATACATCTATATATGGATGACTGTTTATACATGAAAGAAGTTACCCCTGAATCTGCAAACTATGCAAAGCGATCGGGGGTAGAAGCAATACCTGTCGGTGATTTACAAGAATTTATTAAAACTAACTCCCATAATCCACCGACTAAGATCTTGGCATTGACCGATAATCCTACTCAAGTCAATCAAATGTTTGAGACTCTGACCCTGAAGTATGCGCCCCAAGAACTCTACTTGACTAAATCTCAGCCTACTTTTTTTGAAGCTACAAATCCAGTAGCAAATAAAGGTACAGCCGTTAAATACCTTGCCGAGTACATTTTAGGCTTTGACCCCGAAGAGGTTATGACCATTGGGGATAATTTTAATGATGTGGAAATGATTCAATATGCAGGGGTTGGTATAGCGATGGGGAATGCGCCTTTAGGGTTGCAAGAACTTGCGGATTGGGTAGCCCCAGATGTAGAGCAGGATGGAGTTGTGGCTGCAATTGAGCAATTTATTTTAAACTAGCTTTTAAGTTAGTTTTAATCTAGCTGATACAAATCTTTCAATCCCGTCATAATCTAGATGAGTTTGGATATTTGTATAGTGACCGTTGATTTCCAGCAGCGATCGCACAGTTTCTGCCTGACCTGCCATTAGCTCTATTAACCAATAACCGCCACTTATTAAATATTCTGGGGCAGTTTGAACTAAATATCGAATACAGTCTAAGCCATCCTCGCCACCATCCAAGGCTAAATGCGGCTCATGGAGTTTAACTTCTGGTTCTAGATTGAGGATTTCACTTTTAGGAATATAGGGAGGATTAGAAATCAGCCCTGTAATTTGAGATTTGAGATGAGATAGAGGTTCAAACCAAGACCCCTGATAAAATTCAATGGTATCTTCTAATTGATATTTTTTACTATTTGCTTGAGCAACCTTTAAAGCCTCAGAACTATAATCTACAGCATAAATTTTTGCTTTTTTCTGGTTATTTTTCATCCCTAAAGCTAATCCGATCGCGATCGCTCCACTACCTGTACCTAAATCCACCCAAATTGATGAAAGGTTGGGATCATGCATTCCTAAAGCTAAATCCACCAAAATTTCCGTCTCTGGTCGAGGGATTAATACGGCTGAACTTACAACTAATTCTAAATCTCGCCAGTAGGTTTTCCCAATTAAATGTTGAATGGGGGTTCTAGCTTCAAGCCTTTGTTGCCATAGCCAATCTAGTTCTAATACCTGAGATGGGTCAAATTTAAGTTGTCCTAGTTTTAAGTTAAGCCGATCGCAATTTGTAACTCCAATAACTAACCAATCCAGTTCTGCTAAAGAGATATTATAAAATTTTGCCTGATCCTGCGATCGCTTGTACCATTCCTGAAAATTCATGGCTAAAGTTTAAATTAGGAATTACGATACTTTGTCCTAATCCATTGTCTCAGATCGTAAATCACGCTATTTTCACTTTTGCAAGAGCGATCGCTTAAAACTTGATTGATCCCATATCCACAATTTCTAAACCCAGTTCTTCAGTTACTGTGGAGACTATTCTTGCCAGCAACCGATTGATAATTTCATGGATTTTAGATGGCATTTTAATGTTTAGAAGCCCTTGATTATAAGAGAGGCGAATTCCAGAGCGATCGCCCATATCCTGTTTCAGGTTTTGGTAAGTCTGCCAACTAATGTTTGGTAAGTTAACTATCTGCGTTATATCTGTTTGAGGTTTATCAAGCAAACTATAAGTTATTGTTGCAATTCCCTCCAGGTAACACTTAAAAAATTATAAGTCAACATCTTCATAAATCTCGGCGATCGCACATTCAAAATCAATACTCGTAAACTGCACAATATCTTTAGTCGTATAAGGCGTTAACTCCCATTTACCTCTTTCATTTAACCGAAATACTTCCACTGATATATCTGTAGAGCTAATCAAGATATATTCTTTTAAGCTTTCTAGTTTGCGATAACGAGCAAATTTGATCCCTCGATCATAACCTTCTGTACTTGCCGATAAAACTTCAATAATTAGCTTTGGATAAAATACCGCCCTAATAGCAAGGCGATCTCGTTCATCACAAGTAACCAGCAAATCGGGATAGAAAAAATTCTCAGAGATCTCAACCTTAGCATCAGAGCCTAAAACCCTACAGTTACTTCCCCGCAAATATGGTCTTAGCAAAGCGATTAAATTAACTGCGATCGCACTGTGAGAAATAGTCCCCCCTGCCATAGCAAAAACTTCGCCATCAATATACTCGTAGCGAAGTTCTTGTTGTGACTCCCATTGAAAATATTCTTCAGGGGAAAATTTGCGATCGCCTGATAAAGCAATCATGGTTTTAACTACAAATTAAAAAGGAGAAACCTTTGAAGAACTCCTGCAAAACATATACGAAGCTGTAGAAGGATGTTTGTCTATAGACGTTTTAAACAGACACTTCTTGCCAATCTAGGCGTTCAAGGGTAATAGAGCGTTCGTAGGCCCGTTCAAAACTATCTAGTTTAGGCTCAATTTGCAGAGGTTCACCCACATAACCCTGAATTGCTTCTTGGGTTTTTAAGCCATTGCCAGTGATATATACCACAGTAGTTTCATCAGCCCCAATTTTACCAGCTTCAACTAATTTTTTGAGAACAGCGATCGTGGTGCCACCAGCAGTTTCGGTAAAAATGCCTTCAGTTTCAGCCAGTAGCTTCATGGCTTCAATAATTTCCGCATCACTTACAGATTCAATGTTGCCATTGGTTTTACGAGCAATATCTAGGGCATAAACTCCATCGGCTGGATTTCCGATCGCAATACTCTTGGCAATAGTTTTAGGTTTGACTGGGGTAATAAAGTCTCTACCTTCACGGAAAGCAGTAGCAATAGGAGAACAGCCATCAGCTTGGGCCCCACTAAATCTTACTGGCTTCTCATCTACTAGTCCAACCTTGACAAATTCTTGGAAACCTTTATAAATTTTGGTAAATAATGAGCCAGAAGCAAGGGGCGCAACAATGTGATCGGGTAACTCCCAGCCTAATTGTTCAGCAACTTCATAGCCTAGGGTTTTAGAGCCTTCAGAATAATAGGGACGGAGATTAATATTTACAAATCCCCAACCGTGGGTATTGGCAACTTCGGAGCAGAGACGATTAACTTGATCGTAATTTCCATTAACTGCGAATACTTTAGGAGCATAAATTACTGTACCCAAAACCTTACCCGATTCTAAGTCGGAAGGAATAAATACACAACAATCTAAACCAGCATGAGCAGCGATCGCCGCAGTAGAGTTGGCTAGATTTCCTGTACTAGCGCAAGCAACGGTACTAAATCCTAATTCTCTAGCTCGGCTTAATGCCACGGAAACCACCCGATCCTTAAAGCTCAAAGTTGGCATATTGACGGCATCATTTTTAATGTAGAGATTTTTGATACCTAGTCTTCTTGCCAGACGATTAGCTTTTAATAGAGGGGTCATGCCTGTACCGACATCAATAAAGTTATCAGTTTGCACAGGTAAAAAGTGACGATAACGCCAAATCGAATTTGGTCCTGCCGCAATAGTTTCACGACTAACTTTAGCAGCGATCGCATCGTAATCGTAATCCACCTCTAGGGGGCCGAAACATAACTCGCAAACGTGCATGGCTTTTGGCTCATACTTACTTCCACATTCTTTACATTTGAGATGACTAAAAGTTGGAGTACTTGTACAAGTTGCAGGGGAAGTAGTAATGGATGCCATGGTAGATGTCCCTATATATGACTATATTCTAGGGTAGCATAAATTTCGATTTAAGGTATCACCAGACACAAAAGATCAAAAGATCGGATTTAGTCGCCCACATCTTAATTTTTATTTTTATTTGTATTTTTTTATTTGTATTTTTTATAATAAAAGATTCAAAAAGATATTCTTTTATATCTTGATCCAACTAAGTTTTTGATGATGAAGTTCGCAAAAATGATTTAGTTTTTATTGAACGTAATCTCAATGCCGAACAGCTAAAAAAAGATTTCTTAGTCTGTGTAGTTTAGAGTAATTCTACATCTATCTATTTCATCTCAAAAGGCGTATATCTACCACCCAAACCTTCCACAATCGCTCGAGTATTAGAAATTAACATCCCTGTATAGGTTTCACCATCACTTCCTTTCTCACCCAAGCCATCGGCATAGAGTTCTCGTTCCGAAACCTTAACCCCTGCTTCTTTGGCAACGGTGGTAATCAGTTTGGGATTGAGGGTGACTTCTGCAAAGATGGTGGGAACTTTGGCATCTTTAATCACTTTAACCAGTTCCTTAATTCTAGCGGCGGTAGGTTGCTCCTCGGTACTGATACCTGTTAATGCTCCTTCAACGGGAATTTTATAGGCATCAGCATAATAGCCTAGGGCATCATGGGTGGTGATCAACTTGCGTGAACTCTCAGGAATTGTAGCAATTTGTGCCTTGATCCAAGTATCAACTTGTTCTAGCTCACTCACAAGTTTGACAGTGTTTGCATTATAAAATTCTGCCTGATCGGGGCGCAGGGCCATTAAACTTTTATTTATAGCTTGAGCAATCTTGATCCCATTTTGGGCATTATTCCAAACATGGGGATCGGCTTCTTTTTCAGCTTTAGTTTCCTTTTCGGTTTTTCCATCATGATCGTGTTCATGCTCTCCCATTAAAGGATTAGTGATGGCAACTTCATTGATCGCTACTTTGGGAGAAGTATTAGAACTGGCTTGAATTAGTTTAATTAAACTTGGCTCAAAATCATATCCACCATATAAAACCAACTTAGCAGATTCGATCGCTTTGCGGTCATCGGGCTTTGGTTCATAGACATGGGGGTCAGATCCAGCATCAATTAGGCATTTCAAGTTAATAGTGTCGGCTGCAATTTGTTTGGTCAAACCACAGATTACAGTGTTAGTAGCCACAACTTGAGGCAGGGTATCGGTCTTGGTATCCGTAGTGGTAGTTACAGGAGTATTTACAGGCTGAGTAGCTTCTGGTGTGGAGTTACAGGCGGTAAGACTAGTAGCGATCGCCACAATACCAATACTTAATAGAGTTGAAATACGGGTTGGGGATGACATTGTGTGCTTTAATTACAGTAATGATAATCATTATCATACGAGTAGCTATGCTGGAAGTCGAGCATTTAGCCGTTAATTATCAAGATGTGAGCGCAGATGAGGATGTCAGTTTCTCGATTGATGCTGGAAAAGTTGTAGGCGTGATTGAACCTAAAGGAGCAGTGATGATGGCTCGCACTAGGCCTCGTAGTTGGTTTGGAAAGGCTAAATGTCATTGCGACTATATAGTTAAAGCCGCTTTAGAAAGAGTGGGAATGTGGGAGTTGAAGCAACGTCAAATTGCAGAGTTATCGGGGGGACAGCAAAAATCGAGAAGAGTTAGGTTAGTAAATGGGCCCTAGTTTTACCATATAATTTTGTGGGCTTCATTGATTACACTATTCTAACTAAATTAACCATGGCAAAAACGGATATTAACAACTATGACTGTATAGTAGTTGGGTCGGGATTATCTGGACTTGTCGCCGCTCGCAATCTACAACGAGCAGGTCACAATGTTTTGATTTTGGAAGCACAGGATCGGATTGGGGGGCGGATGTATGGTCAGCATGTTGCCCCCGATCAATATGTTGATTTTGGCGGTCAATGGGTGGGACCAACTCAAGCCCGCTTTCTTGCACTGCTAGATGAGTATAAAATTCCTCGCTTTCCTTCACCGTTACATGGAAAGACAGTGTTTCTGTACAACGGGCATCGGTCTGAATTTAATGGGTTCTTCCAGGGTTTTCATGAAGGTGAACATCCTAATATTAGCGAAGAAGAATGGGACGATGCCATGGATGCTTGGAATCGCTTTGAGCAGCTTTCAAATTCATTATCATCAGGACATCCCACTCAAACTGCTGAGAATCAACTCCTAGATTCTCAAACTTTCACTCAGTGGATTAATGAAAATACAAAAACTGATTTTGGACATTGGTACTTTTCTTATATGGTTCGGGCTGTTGGTTTTCTTGGACCTGCGGAGCCTGGTCAAGTTTCACTCCTGCACGTGCTTTGGGGAAATAAATGTGCCGCCCAATCTGAGCATCCAGAAGCTGAACTTATCCATGATGGGGCAGGACAAATTCCAGCAATAATTGCCGCTGAACTCAAAAATCAAATTCATCTAAGCGAACCTGTTGTCAGTATTTGCCAAGATCAAGAGGGAGTTGAAGTCAAAACCTTACAAAGCAGTTACAGAGCCAAGTTTGCGATCGTAGCAATGCCACCTCATCTTACGGGTCGAATTTTCTATGATCCTCCTTTACCTTCCACTCGCCAACAGCTTACCCAGAGAGTTCCGATGGGAACTATTGCCAAAATTTTGATTTCCTATGAATCTCCCTTTTGGCGGGAAATAGGACTTGGTGGAGTAGGTATGGGCAACACCGAATGGATTGAACTTTTTGCCGATAGCTCCGATCCTCGCAGTGGCAAAGGGGTAATTGCTACTTTTGTGATGGGCGATCGCTATCATCGCTGGCAGGCTCTTAATGAGTCGGAACGTAAAGCAGTGATTTTATCTGACCTTGCGGCTTACTTGGGGGATCAGGCACTATCGCCAAGCACATTCGATATCGTGGACTGGGCAGCAAATCAGTGGGTAGGAGGAGGATATGCCGCCTTCATGCCTCCTGGGGTGTGGACGAATTTCGGTCATACCATTGCTACCCCTGTTGGGCGCATCCATTGGGCTGGAACTGAGATCGCCGATCGCTGGCCTGGTTTTTTTGATGGGGCTGTGCGAACTGGTGAGGCAGCAGCCGAAGCTGTGATCGCTGGTCTTTAGAGATAAAGGGAACAGAAGTCTAAGTCGTAAATCCTCAGGCTTCTCCTAATTTATCGGTGGAAGCTCTTCAAGTTTTTGGTTCAGGTAAAATTCTAGATAAATTCTAGATAAATTCTAGATAAATTCTAGATCAAGGATATGCCAATAGTAGAATATTTGGAGATGTATTTGAATTGATCGTAGCAGCATTAGGTTTAGATGTGGGAAGGAGACGGATTGGGGTGGCGGGATGCGATCGCACGGGTTTAATTGCCCATGGGATCACAACAATTTTCCGTAAATCTTGGGAACAAGACATGGCAGAACTTCAGCAACTGGTCACAGAAAGAGAAGTTGATACTCTAGTCGTGGGGCTACCCTACAATATGGACGGCAGTATTGGCTACCAAGCAAAGCAAGTCCAAAAATTTGCCTACGGTGCTGCTAAACATTTAGAACTGGCTTTAGAATTTATGGATGAACGCCTCACTTCTTTTGAAGCCGAGCAGATGATGATGAACTCAGGAATTTCTCCGAGGGATAACAAGGCAATGATAGATCGCAAAGCCGCAGCTTTAATTTTGCAACAATGGCTAGAAGCAAAACGGCACAAACCTTGACTCAAGGTGGAAAGAAACTTTTTAAGAACGTTGCTTTTTAGGAATCTCTATCCCATACAAAAATAGATGAAGGATCTCTAATGGTGACATCGGTGGACTATGAATCATAATGTCGTCATTACTAAGATGAAGGTGAAGCTGCATATTTTTAGCATCATTATTATGATCAGGTAAGTTGAGGAGCGGAATGTGGGTTCTAAATTATCTCTTTATTTCAGGAGTTCAGAAGTCATGCCAGAACTAAAGGCAATTCCGAACTCTTTTTTTATGATTATTTTATCCCTTCCTTTTTATCGAGAATCTTCACTCATTCATACAGCTTTTGCATATTATTAATTTCCTGCTTAATTAGCTCACAAACTGATTCAGGGGATATGACTTTACAATCTTTTCCGTAACGTAAGACTTCACGCTTAAACCAAAATGTACTGCTAACTTTTCGCACTATCCGCTTTGTTTGGGGTGCATCAATTAACCATTCATTTTCCACATCAATATTTGTCTTAGTTTTATAGGCAAAAGCTAGACGGTGGAATAAGTGCATCTCGATATTGATTGTATCTAAGTGCGATCGCCAAGTTTCTGAAATCGGCATTGTAGCGGCATCAGTAATCCGATCTAATCTTAAACACCAGTTATGACTAAGCTCAGGTAAATCTTGGTTCCCAGATGATTCTTGACACCAACAATCGAGATACTGAAAGTCTTCATGGGTGGTAATTTCGGCGTAGTGAATATGAAAATGCCAAACTCTCTCAGCAGCGTCTTGGTAGGATAACTGGAATGCTTGCTGGCGGCGAATATAGCGTTCTACTTCGATCCGCCATGTTTGAGTAGGCTTGGTAATAAATTTTTCTAGTTCAGCTTTTAAGGGAATTGTAAGGTTGCCATGTTCGATCAGCATCTGGGCGATCGCCACTGCATCGGTAATTTTTCCCAGATCTATAAGGGCATTTCGACTGTGATTGAGTGCTTTAATCTGGGCATCTGTCCATGCCTGTTTGGGTGCAACTATGAGTTTCTTTTCGGCGATCGCTTCGACTAATTTAGAAATATTTGGGCGATCGCCCCAAGTCATACCAAGTTCGAGGGCAAGTGCCTCTAGCTGTGCCTTATGTAGATCGGATATTGAAAGTGTGATTGATTGTCCTCTTCGTCCCATGCTTAATATTTACACGTACACTTTGTGATTTTAGGATATTGACTATCGTGATTATAGATGCAAGAGTATAGTCATTGCAATGAGTCAAGTACACTAAAGCTATGGCGATTCAAAATTCAGAAAATTATCGAAGTCTGCTGGTGGAAGTAAAGCATCGGATTCGCTCTGCTCAATATGAGGCTTTGAAGGCAGTTAACCGAGAATTGATGACGCTTTATTGGGATATTGGGAAAGCGATCGTCACCCGCCAAGAAGTAGCAGGTTGGGGCAAGTCAGTTGTGGAACAATTAGCTCAGGATTTACAAGCAGAGTTTTTTGGTATTGGGGGATTTTCTGCCCGTAATATCTGGAATATGCGAAATTTCTATGTCACCTATCACACTAATGAAAAACTGCAGCCATTGGTTGCAGAAATTGGCTGGACTCATAATCTGGTCATTCTAGAAATGCGGAGATCGGGATTATTGTCTGTAAGTCTAAGGATCGAACGATTGTGGAGTATGCATTGCGACAGTCAAATCAGGCGATCGGTGTGGCAACTTATCAAATTGTGTCGTCGGTACCCTTGGAGTTGCAGGGGCAATTACCCGCACCAGAGCAGGTAGCAAGGTTATTAGGAGGAATTAAAAAAGTCCCTTATAGGGATTAATAAATTAAATATAAAAGTGTTTATCTCCCCAGGAGCTATGTTTCAGTCCCGTAATCGGGATCTATTAAAACACTACCATACCCATTAAATTAAATTTATGATTTGCCACTTAATCTCTCTAGGACTATTACCTTAAATATTTATGCTAGTATAATCTACAACCAGAAAAATTTTGGCTGCCATTATATATAAGAAAATCGAACTCTTTAGATCATTAGATCATCATAGTCAAAACTTACGAATTCTGTCATAACTAAAATTAAGGAGGTATTTATGGTCTACGATCCTGAGGAAATTCGTCAACAGATTGAGCAATATGAACAGAAGATTGAAGAATTAAATTATTCTCCAGTTTCTAACTCAGATGGAGAGATTATCAGCTATGCCGATTTTATAGACTAAGCCTAATTTATTAGCTACTTCATAAAGAGGTTAACTTATCAAGGTTTGCCTCTTTGCTTAAGATTTATTCAACTACAACATAATCTATGAGTATTACTTCAGATCAGATTAGGAATTTAAAAATACTGATTAGTGCGATCGCTACCGAAAAAGTTTTACCAGAAGTAACTGCTAAAACATTGATAGTAAAGTTGGTTGAAAAATCTAATGTGGCTGCGATCGCTTTAGGAATTGCTAAAACCTTTGATAACCCTAAACTGATCCGATCACTTAATCTTTATCGATCTGGTAAATCTGAAGATATTTCTTTAGAGTTAGACTTTGAAGATACACAGGTTATCTATCAAAGCCAAGCTATTGGAGAGATAAAGATTTTATTTAAATCGCCATTACCAGGTGAACTTCAAGCAAGATTAGCGATTGAGAGCGCAATTGATCGATTTTTAGAATATCTGCAAAAGGTATATCAAATTGTATTGTTGGAGGAAAGCGATCGTCATGTTCAGATTTTTATCCCAAGTCATTCTGACCGATCAAATTTAGATTTTGACAAGTTATGGCAAGAATTTATTGACAAGGTTGCGTTCTCTATATATGGAATGCCAAAGATTCAACTCTCAGGATTAGTGCAAACATTTGTTTTGATGTTAAAGTCTATAACACTCTCAGAACGGGGCTTTAGCACTTTAGAAATTCCAGTTATCAATCTAGAGCAGTCACTTATCTTATCATCTTGGTATTTTGCTGTTTGGAGAGAAACTAAAAAGCGTCAAGATGACCGTCAAAGGAAAATCAATGGCTTAAGAATAGAGCTTAAAGACTCATCTAATTTTAGCGATAAAGAATATCAAGCGAAAGAAAAACAACTTAAAGAGGCTGAAGAGACGCAACTAAAAGAAGAAAATAAGTATAGAGAAAATTTTCAAAAGTCTTTTGGGAAGATACTGGAAGAACAAAATATTACTTATACGGAATTAGCGTCAATTCAATTAAAGTTGACCGAAGAATTATCTAAGGTGAATTCAAATAAATTACATAAGCAAAGAGAGAAGCTACTATCTCAATTATGCTTTTCTCAAGAGTTCTTGACTCTCAAACTAAAACTTTTACAAGAGTCAAAGGGTAATCCACTAGATTTAGTCAGTATAGATTTAGAACGTAATCCAGAGCAGTTTAAGGAGATATTAGAAATTGCAAAGAATTTTGACAAAACAGCTACTGATCAAATTGCGGGAGTTAAAGGAGATATTTTTGCTAAGTGCATTACTGAAATGTACCGATTATTGGAAATGAAAGAAGAACAGTTTGATCCGTCACCCTTACCTCTTCTGACCGAGCGACCTATAGCTCAAGTGCGATCTGCTGGAGATGATAGCAAAGAATTTTGTTATGCCTGTGGAGTTGCTATCGATCCAAAACAAGCAAAGTGGCAAGTCCGAAGATTCATTTTTGAAAGTCCTGAACAACGTAGCCAGTCTGCATCTAATCAAGGAAGACCTCACATTTGCTCATCTTGCTCTGCTCTCTCTTTTGCGTCATCATTAAAGCTCTCGGATGAAAGTATTATTCTGCGTCTAGAGCCTGTTGATACTATCAAATCAAATTTGATAATTAAAGACTATCTCAGAATGCTCACAAATAAAGAAATGCACCTTAGCTCAGGACGTTTCATTGTTATTGCTTCAGAGAAAAATCAAAAGGGAGACCCTGCTGCAAAAAAAATGGGAGCGGTACAGTATGCTCTAGCAAAAGTCTCAACGGTCTTTCCATCTGAAGTTCTCTCGGATTTTCGATTTATTTTAATGATACAGGGAGGTGAAGTAAAACTTGCTACTAGACACTTGATTTTCATCAAAGGCTTGATGGATTGCTATGGACAATCTATCGTAATTGCTGGTAAGGATTTCAACTTAACTTTAGGAGATGCTATTCGGTATGTTCAACAAGACTTGCCTTATCTGGCTGATTACACAATCACCAAGATTGCCAACATCTCCCAAAGTTTGGAGTTAGAGAAGACTCGTACTCTTTATTGGGAGGCGATACAAATAGATTTGAAATTACAAGGAGACTCTATGGATTCAAACACACAACTTTCAAAACGAGCAAAACTCTATCGAGATGTAGCTGCTCTAACTGGCTTGGCATACGCCTTTGCTAGTTCTATGGAATTTAAGCTCAAGGGAATAGATGACAAGGATCGAGAGCGTGAGATTAGTAAGTTAATTGAACAGGTTAAAGATTCCACATTCTTTTGCTATTATGCAACTTTAGGAGTTGAAACAACTGTTCAAGCCAGATTAAGGAAGGATCCTGAAAACTATTTTATCTATGAACAGACCAAGAATCTTTTATTAAAACTTGATCAAGTAGATCGGGAAGAAAGTGATGAAGCAGGAAAAACATGGCTTCAGCTTTATGCAGATGACATGAACCGATCGTATGTCTATTTTGCTGAGAATGGTTACGGTAGTGATAAGGAGTGGAATGAGTTGACCTATCAACTTAAGCTATCCCTTTATACACGCTTTCCCGAATTGGTTCGCAAACAAAAAACTACTGGAGAAAAATCATAATGGCTACTGGATTACCAAAAGACTCTCAAAATGAACGCTTACATTTCGATATCTACGCAATTTTAGAAGGCTCTCAGGAACTATATCTTGGGCATGAAGTACAAGTAAATGTCAACATGGTCGAGATTGTCAAACTGACCAGCAAAGATGGACAATCTCTGGAGAAATGTTATATTTCACCTACTAAACGACGGGGTGTTGAGCGTAGATGCTTGATCTGGTCACCTCACAAAAGTGGAGTTTTACTGGGTGACAAATTTGAATGCGGTATCCCTGCTACCTGTGCAAAGCCAACCTGCCCAATATGTAGTTCTTATGGTGGACTACAAGCTGGGAAGAAAACTTTAATTGGTCGAGTCACACATGGCGGCGGTGTGGCAGTTCAAGACATTTATCCAGTGGAAAAACAAAGGGCAATGCATCCATCACGACTTGCAAGCCCCGAAACTGGCAAAGATGAGACTCCAATACCTTTCAAACGCCAGTACAATCAACCAGGAATTCTCTATCCTGTCTCTAACCATGCCTTGAGTGTGACAGATCATGAGTTTTCTTCAGTAGCTTATGCATTCTTAGATGCCTTGCCTCGTATTGGTTCTGGAAACCCTAAAGGTATTGCGATCGCTGAAGCCCCTGAGCCTGAAATTAATATGCCTTTATTAGTCGTTGATCGTTATCTTGTTCCTAAAGGTAAGCGTCCAATCATTTCTCCTTCCGTAACTGATCCGAGAATTGCCATTAAGGATTTCATTCGTTTAGCCCGAATTGAAGGAAGCACTGGTGACTATATTCAATTACCTCACTTTGAACGCTGGATCGGTGATGCAGCATTAAAAAAATTGCAAGACTATTCTAGTAACTTCGTTGAAACCGTATTACAGGCATGATTTATGTACTGCGTTGAAATTAAGCTTCAGCCCACGGCGGCAATGACTTTCCGTATGCTACCAGGGTCAATCCTCAATATTGCTACCTATCCATTTATACCACCTACTAGCTTGTCAGGATTTCTGAGACGACTAGGGATGATGAGTGCTGGTTTAGGTATTCCTGAAACTAAAATTAACTCAGAAAATCCTCCCACATATCTACTACCTTATTCCTATGTGGCATTAGGAGCGTATCCAACCAAAAATTCTTGGAATGGAATACATCGTACATATCGGAAAGGGATGCAAAAATTTACCCATGATGATTTTTCAAAACTATTCATTGACGGAAAAGGAGAGAATTTTCAGCTTCATACTTGGGAATATTGGATTGCTGAGGAGTTGGTAGGGTATGTAGTTAATGAATCAGCAGAAGCATTAAAACATATACAAGATATGCAATCTTATGGCTGTTATATCGGTAAGGAGGGTTATGCCATTCTAAGTGAGGTTTCAGAAGTTATTGAGCTAACTGAAAAGACAGTTACAGCATATCCTTCTACTCTTACTCCAGTTGATGCTCTAATTCAAAGCAATCAATTTGTGGGTGGGTGCGACATTTACAATCTCTATCGTTATAACTGGCTTCCAGAATCTTATCAACAAACCGATCAAGAAGGGTTAATGGGAGAGGAAAGAACACCCGTAGATGGATTTATTCCTTTTGTTTCGGCATATTTTTCAAAGGATGTCAAGAATCCACCAAATCTTGATTTCTATACGAATAATGAAGATATTTTTATTCCTGTAGCTCTTGTTAACTTATTAAAAGGTGAAATCCATGCCTAAGGCTTTTAATTTTGGAAGAGTCTTTTTCCCCGATAAAAAATCCATTCCAGATGAAGTACGTTTTCAGTCCCTTGGAAACCACGTTGGCAACGTCATGGAATTAGTAAAGTGCTGGCATCAAGATGAGTTTCCTGATTCAGGATCATTAGAACGAGTTTTAGAAGCAGCTAAAATTCATGATATGGGTAAGCCAAGACACTTTCAACTTTATTCCAAGACTAATAGAGATGGTAAGTTTGAGAAGTATATTTACTCATTCAAAGGACACCGATTTGATGCAAAAAGTCGTGATAAATGGGCAGAGTTACTAGCTATAGGTCATCATGACTTTTCTGTAAAGGATATCGCTCGTGATACTTATAAGCTAAAAAAAGATTCTGAATATTCAGACATTCTAGCCCAAAATCCACTGGCATACGCTCGTGAACTATACATCCTAGAGATGTGCGATCAAATAGAAGCAGAGTTGGCTTGCCGAGTTTTAGGTGATGATGACCAAGCCGAATCCCGTGCGTTCATGGAATTTACTATTGCTAAGAAAGATGAAGCAACCTACTTGATTGATCCTTGGCTATTTAACCAACCTTCAATTTCATTGACATTTAAGCATTGGGCAATGCGACTTGTTGATGTGGATAAGAAAGGTGAATTGCAGAAATGTTTGGGTGGGAAAGAATCAGATTTAGGTAAGACACTAGATAGTCTTGCTAAAAACTGGTGGAAAGATCAGGAAGTCTCCCCTGCGGAGGCTGAACCTAGAACAATTTCTCTATGTCCTTATCCAGAAATTAATAAAACCAAATCATGGACAGCAACAACATTTTATGAGCAGCTTGGAGGAACTGGCTTTAAGCCTAAGCCAATGCAGATTGAGATGTTTGATGCAATCTATGATCCAGACAATAATAAGCATCCTGCAATTCTACTAAAAGCTCCCACGGGTACAGGTAAAACCGAAGCAGTTCTGTTTCCAGCTTTGGCATCGGGTTATCGATTATTTCTTCCTCTACCTACCCGTAGCTTGTTAAATGATCAAAAAGAGCGTATTGAAAAGTATCTAAAAAAGTTTTCTCAAATTTCCCCCAATCGAGAATTTTCTCTGGTAGTCGATACTGGTTCTCAAATGTACCGATGGATCTATCAAGATGGAAAAGAAGTTAAACGAACAGCAAACCCACGAAGACATCTGTATAAAGGAGATGTAATTCTAACTACCATAGACAAATTTCTATATCGCTATTTTGCTTTTGGCGATAAGCAGAAATCTTTCACTTTTCCACTGAGAATTAATGGCGAAAAAACGCTTGTCTGTTTTGATGAAGCACATAGCTATGATGATATCTCCTTTACCAATTTTCAAAGTCTGGTGCGATCGCTATATGAGGCAGGGCGTTCTCTTGTTCTGATGACAGCTACAATGCCACCACAATTGACACAGTATTTTGATTATCTAGAGCCGATTGATTTTACAAATTCCTCTAAGCCCCATTACCGAAATTTTGAGTGGCTGAGTAATATCCCTTGCTATCAGGAAAATTCTGATGGACAAAAAGATTTTGTAGAATTTCAAGATCGGTTTGCTCAGATTACTTTAGAACAGTGGCAAGTAAAACCTGATACTCGCATTTTGGCAGTTGTAGAAACAGTGCGAGATGCTGCGGCTATTTATCAGGAACTAAAACAAAAACTTGGCTCTAATAAAGATAAATCAGGACGATTTCTTTTTCTTTATCATGGTCGGATTGCAGATCAGCTTAGACCTGATATCTATGAACAGATTAAGCATCGAGATAATAAGAAACAACCATATATCATCATTACGACAAGTGCGATCGAAGTAGGATGTGACCTAAATGCAGAAGTTCTCGTCACCCAGATTTGTCCTCCTGAGAATCTAATTCAAAGGGCTGGACGCTGTAATAGGCGTGGAGATGTCAAGGATGCAAAAGTTATTGTCGTGGGCGATCGTATTCCTGATTTTGCTAATAGTCTTGATGAGGATGGATGGCAGGAATATCAAAGAGTTTTACTGTCTCTGAAAGCATTTAATACTCAATCAATCTCTGAATGTATTAGACAGACTGAACATATTGATGATTACAGAGTAGTTGAGGTCTTCTCAATGCTTCATGATTATGTGTATGGAGCAGATTTAACCTGCCAACCGACTCACGAGAAAGGCTTAATTCCGACGCGCAGTTGGGAACCTTCTGTTACCTTATTATTTCAAGGTAAGCCTCAAAATGAAGCGAAGGTAGTTGAACATAGTATCTCAATAACAATTACTCGATTGTGCGGTCACCAAAAGTATGCATATATTTGTGTCAATGAGAGGAGATATGACAAGGAGACTACAAGATGGAACGATACCTATCCACTAGGATGGGGTTCAGCTTACGGTAAAGATATTATAGTCCGTATTTCCAATGATATGTCCGACTTTATTTTCGATGCTAAAGTACCAGAATATATCTATGATCCTGAGTTTGGCTTTGTGGATCTACCAAGCATCTTTATCAAACTAAAAACAAATGGAGCCGAAGAGAGATTGCTTCATGAATATAGCGATTGCGGTCAACAAAAAAAAGCAATTATTACATACACGAAATCACTTAGCGAATTAACATCATGACTATTAAAGAACTCATTGAAGCACTTTCTAAATTCGATCCTGATACTCCAGTTGTAGTTCGAGGCTATGAGGGAGGTTACAACGACATCATGGAAATCGAAGAAACTTCTATGCAACTTAATGTTAATCGTGTTTGGTACTACGGCGCTCATCGGGAAAAAGATAATCAAGAGCCTTTATCAGATATCCCGTTCACATCTGTAATTTGTCTTTGGAGTTATAACCATATTGCTGATGAAGACTGGCACAATTGCTAACTAGATAAAATAAATGAAGGAAGAAGATAATGAATAAAATTCTAAATCCAGAAGAGACTTATACTTTCAGCAAGTATTTTGAACTTAAGATTGAGGCACAGGATCTAGCTGAGGAGTTTGGCTATACCCTAGAACGCAAGAATCTGAACTTACCAAAATATCTGGGTGAATTAGATCGCATTAGGGAATCCCAAAGTCGGATCGAAGAGATTTTACCTTACGTGAGCTTATCCAACGAAATTGCGAGGCGGGAGTGGCTAATTGCTCCTGTTATAGTTGGGCTAATCCACTACACCAAGGCACAAGTGCGGACTGAGTATGCCATCAAAGTCTCAAAATATCTACAAGGGAACCTTGATTACCTGCTTGAAGCTGATGGTAAAGTCTTAATTGTGGAGGCAAAGAAAGCCGATCTTGACTTTGGGATGACCCAGTTAGTATCTCAATTGATTACCTTAGATCAATGGTTAGAAGATCAGCACCAAGACTATTTGGTTGGAGCCGTAACCACAGGGAAAATCTGGGAGTTTGCCCGTCTAAATCGTCAAGCCAAGCATATTGAGCAAGGGCTAGAAAGTTATAGAGTACCTGAGGATATTGAAATCCTGATGCGGATTTTAGTGCAGGCTTTGGGTGGAGAATAAAAATGGAGATTAGAGTTGCCCGAAACCTTTTTTACGGCTTTTTGATTTTGGTCTTGGCGATCTCATCTTTAGTAGTTCTGAGCCAAATCCACCCCGATCTTGGATTGCCAGCCTCATAGTTCGCTCTTGTTGATACATTAATATTTCTAGGGCGAGAGGATGTTCGGGATCGATCTTGATATGGGTAATCGAAGTTACTAACTTTTCACCTTCAGTTGGACTTTCTTTCAACGTACACATAATTCCGCCTTCATCTCCAGAATAGCCTACCCATTCAATCGTATATGGAATTTTTGGATCTACTTTTTTCCCTCCTGACTCAGCCCTTTTCAATAGAGCTTTGCCTAAATATGCGCGGATGGGGAGGTTAGCAGAAATTTTTTCAGTTAAAGCTTTGGCGGCTCTATAGTCATCAATTTGCATAATTACCCTCATTTATTCCTTATTTTGTAGATTTATTTTATGCCATACAGTTTAGTTCTGAATCTAGTTCCTAAATCTGACATTCCCAAAAGTCATCTGAATGGCAGAAATCTTCATGCTTTATTTTTAGATTTAGTGAGTTCGGTCGATCGGGGGTTGGGAAATGATTTACATCAACAGACGGGCAAAAAAGCGTTTACCCTCAGTTCTTTACAGACGATAGCTCCCAATCATCAAAATTTGCAATTTCAGCCCGATCGCTTAATTAAAGCAGGAACACTTTGTTGGTGGAGAATTTCTTTACTAGATGATGCTTTGTTTGGGCAGTTAATGCATCTGTGGCTGAGTTTAAATTCAGCAAAAGTATGGCGTTTGGGCGGAACAGATTTACAGATGGTGAGTGTATTAGGGACACCGCAAGTTAATCAGCCTTGGGCAAGTTTTTCCACATATTCGCAGATTTATGAACTTGCCTCGGATAGCGATCGCACGATTCAGTTAGAATTTTTTACCCCAACTACGTTCCGATTGACTAAATACGATTGTCCTTTACCTAGCAAGGAATTGATTTTTCAAAGTTTGTTAAGACGATGGCATGAATACAGTGGAATACTGTTTAGTGAGAATTTGATTGAGCCAATCTTCCCTAGTTATTTTAATATTCGTTCGGAAATTGTGATGGATGGGAGGAGTAAGTTGATTGGTTGTGTGGGGGCGATCGCTTTTCAGATTTTAGGAGAGGTAGACCCGATTATGATCAAGCAAATTAATGCACTTGCCGACTTCGCAATCTATGCAGGCATAGGCAGAAAGACAACTATGGGTATGGGCATAGTGAAAAGAACTAATTAACCTTAAATCATGATTGAGTGAGTACAATAATATTAACTAGAGGAACTTTTTATGCGAACTGCAACAATTGTTAGTGTGACCTCAGAGAGGCAATTGGAATTACCAGCGGAATTCTTGTCGGCGATGAAACCTTCAGATATCTATTCTGTGTGGATGTCCGAAGATAGTAGATTTATTTCGATTAAAAAAATCTATGAGAGCTTGAATGAGAACAAAGATGATTTTCTTGGGCGAGTTGAGAAGGCAGGAGAAATTAAGTTGCCCACAATTATGACCCAGAAGCTAAAGCCTAACACTGATTATCTAGTAACTCAGGTGACTACTGATGATATTTCTTTGGAAAAAGTAAGAAGTAGTTCCAGTTTGGATGACTTATTTGCAAAGATGGATGAAATTGGCGATGTTCCCGATCAAATGTCAATGGCAGAAATTTGTCAAATTGTCAAAGAGGTAAGAAGAGAACAAGCTAAGAAAAAACATGAAAGTCATTCTTGATACTAATATCTGGGTCTCAGGATTATTATTTGGGGGTAAACCCAGACAAATCTTTAAATTAGCCAAAAATGAAAAACTGGAGATCATAGTCTCTGATACCTTGATAGCAGAAAGCGAAGTTTATAGATAACCTGATGCGTTTACAAAAGGAACCTAATGAATTAATTCTAGATGTCAGAGAACTAAGTTTTACTGGGTTTGAAGCAAGTATCCAAGCTCCCAAGGATTTGAGGGATTTAGACGATTTATTTATTCTGGCTTTGGCGTTGGGAACTGGGGCGATCGCTATTGTTTCAGGAGATAGTGATTAATTAGTAATGAGAGAATTTCAAGGGATTTTGATTATGACTGCTAAGGAATTTTTGGATCGTTTTTTTCCTGAAGATTAAATTATGGAAGACTATTTACCTTTGGCGTATCTCAATGCTTGGGAATATTGCCACCGTCGGTTTTATCTAGAGTATGTATTAGGGGAGATGGAAGTGAATGAACATATTTTACTGGGGCAACATTTGCATCGGAATGTGGATGATGAGGGAGTAAGCCAAGAAGGTGATACTCTGGTGCATCGCAGCCAATGGGTATGGAGCGATCGCTTAAAAGTGAGTGGGGTGATTGATGCTGTGGAAGAAAGAGATAATCAATTAATTCCGTTGGAATACAAAAAAGGGAAGATGGCAAAACATCTAAATGACCATTTTCAACTTTGTGCGGCGGCTTTATGTTTAGAGGAAAGGCTAGGAAAGAGAATTGAGTATGGAGAGATTTTTTATTATGCCAATCGCCGTAGGCAAAGGGTGGTGTTTACTAATACCTTGAGAACTATGACTGAAGAAGCGATCGCTATGGCATGGAAAGCTTCAGAAGGAAAGATGCCTGCACCGATTCACAATTCTAAAAAGTGTGGAGCTTGCAGCTTACAGCAAATTTGTTTGCCACAGGAAATTAAACAATTATTGGAGGAGAGATAAAATGTCAGTTTTGTATGTGACCCAGCCTGATGCGGTTTTGGGAAAGAGTTATGAAGCATTTACCTTGAGTTTGAAGCAAGAAGATGGCTCGTGGGAGAAACGCTCGATTCCTGCCCAGACCGTAGAACAGGTGGTATTAATGGGAAATCCGCAAGTGACAGGTGAGGCCTTTGTCTATGCTTTGGAGTTGGGAATGCCGATTCATTATCTGTCTGGGTTTGGTAAATATTTGGGTTCGGCTATGCCTAGATATTCTCGTAATGGCAAGCTGAGAGTGGCTCAGTATGATGTTTATCGGGATCTGAATCATCGTTTGGAGTTGGTAAAGATTTTGATTGCAGGGAAGATTCATAATCAGTATGGAGTTTTATATAGACATGGCGATCGCACTAATACTTTGAAAGATTTGAAAGCAAAAGTGAAGGATCAGCAGACTCTAGAGCAGGTAATGGGAATTGAAGGTGCAGCAGCGAGAGAATATTTTGGGGCGATCGCTAAATTAGTTGATCCAAGCTGGAAATTTTCTGGACGTAATCGCCGACCGCCAACTGATCCGATGAATTCCCTATTGAGTTTTGGCTATGGCTTACTTAGGGTACAGGTAACGGCGGCAGTGCATTTGGCGGGGCTAGACCCATACATTGGGCTGTTGCATGAGGTGCATCATGGGCAACCTGCGATGGTGTTGGATTTGATGGAGGAGTTTCGTCCGTTGGTGGCGGATAATGTGGTGTTGGCGGTGATTGGGAATCGGGAAATTCAATCCAAGGATTTTTCAGAAAGTTTGGGAGCCTATCGCCTAACGGATGAGAGTAGAAAGAAGTTTTTACAGGCTTTTGAGCGCAAGATGAATGATGAGTTTAAGCATCCTGTATTTGATTATCGCTGTTCCTATCGACGGGCGATCGAACTACAAGCTCGGCTTTTGGCAAGTCATCTACAGGAGGGAGTGAATTATAAGGCTTTGATTTTACGATGACGACTTTGTTTTATCTGATTATTTACGATCTTCCCGCAGATAAGGCGGCAAATAAGCGTAGAACTCGTTTGCATAAGCTCCTTTCTGGTTATGGAAATTGGACTCAATATAGTGTGTTTGAGTGTTTTTTGAGTACGATGCAGTTTACTAAGTTGCAGATTCAGATGGAGAAGCTAATTAAGCCTGATCAGGATTCGATTAGGATTTATATTTTGGATGCGGGTTCTGTAAAAAGGACTATTACTTTTGGTTCAGAAAAACCTCGCCGTGAGGATGTAATTATTATATAATTGAGCCTAATTTTGACTAACCTCTGCCAAACCCAAGGGCGACCTTTTTTGCTGGTAGGTTTGCCAAACTCTAGAACCTTGACAAGTCAATAGTTTTAATTTTTTTAGACTTGAAAATGCTAATATTTACAAAAGATTTAGCAATTCAAAAACAGCTTTGCCAAATCTACGTCCAAAAACCTCTCTGCTTATACGCTCTAGAGGCTGCGGTCGATCTCAACTAAATCCCGCGATCGGGACTGAAACTTTTGAGCGTCTCCCTCACCTTTAGTGAGTTTGAGCGTCGATCTCAACTAAATCCCGCGATCGGGACTGAAACGTAGTTCGCAATTATCTGGCGTATTACCAGATCTTCCGTCGATCTCAACTAAATCCCGCGATCGGGACTGAAACATCGGCTCTATGAAGATTGTGGGCGATCGCCTAATTGTCGATCTCAACTAAATCCCGCGATCGGGACTGAAACTCCTAGGGACTGTCCTAGTCCATTCCCAACTATGAAGTCGATCTCAACTAAATCCCGCGATCGGGACTGAAACACTGAGGTTCAAGATTATTTCAAAAGCGAGGGATTGGGTCGATCTCAACTAAATCCCGCGATCGGGACTGAAACGTAAGAGCGAGCAATGTAGAGAATTTCCCTAGCTGAGATGGTCGATCTCAACTAAATCCCGCGATCGGGACTGAAACAGAAATTAAAAGCAGCTAATGAATTTATGGATACGGTCGATCTCAACTAAATCCCGCGATCGGGACTGAAACTAGCCATTCCTAGCTTTAGCGTTGTCCTTGGAGGTGTCGATCTCAACTAAATCCCGCGATCGGGACTGAAACGAGATTCCCTAATGAGTCTATATCCAGATATCCTCCTGGTCGATCTCAACTAAATCCCGCGATCGGGACTGAAACATTACAATAGGATTAGTCAATAGTGGGTTAGGAGGTCGATCTCAACTAAATCCCGCGATCGGGACTGAAACAAATCTGCCAATCCCCAAGCACTGAGGGCAAAGGTCGATCTCAACTAAATCCCGCGATCGGGACTGAAACGAAGAAGTTATCACAGCATTGAAATATTTTAATAAAGTCGATCTCAACTAAATCCCGCGATCGGGACTGAAACATCGATGATTGCTTTAGGAACGAAACAGATCCAGAGTCGATCTCAACTAAATCCCGCGATCGGGACTGAAACTAAACACCATCTCTATGATGCAAACCTTCTAATTCTTCAGAGTCGATCTCAACTAAATCCCGCGATCGGGACTGAAACCAATTCTCCATAATGGGACTGAAGGTAATTTGAAGGGTCGATCTCAACTAAATCCCGCGATCGGGACTGAAACTTTAGACAGGCGATCGCAGTCGTACCAGAACCAGCACGTCGATCTCAACTAAATCCCGCGATCGGGACTGAAACGATAAATGGGTTTATATGTGACCGTTGCCAGGGTCGATCTCAACTAAATCCCGCGATCGGGACTGAAACAGGCTATTTCGTCGACGAAGGTGTCTTGGGGAGTTGCGGGTCGATCTCAACTAAATCCCGCGATCGGGACTGAAACTTGTATACACTTCCTTAGCTTTTGGATTCAGATATGGTCGATCTCAACTAAATCCCGCGATCGGGACTGAAACATGAATGAATCCCTACAGCTATACACGGTGTATCTAGCTGTCGATCTCAACTAAATCCCGCGATCGGGACTGAAACTTTCTCAACAAAAAATCCTACTCTCAAAAAGAAAGTCGATCTCAACTAAATCCCGCGATCGGGACTGAAACTAAACCTTTACAGTGTGAAGATACTTGTCGCAAGTGGAGGGTCGATCTCAACTAAATCCCGCGATCGGGACTGAAACCCGATTACACTAGTTACCCCTATCTGATTGCCTTCAGGTCGATCTCAACTAAATCCCGCGATCGGGACTGAAACGTTCCTATATCCCTCGATAGCATCGCTGCATTGTGGGTCGATCTCAACTAAATCCCGCGATCGGGACTGAAACACACGTCGGGCGATCGGCACGAACTTGACACAGAGGTCGATCTCAACTAAATCCCGCGATCGGGACTGAAACATGCTGCCACTCTTGACGCACTGCCTGAACCATTGCGGTCGATCTCAACTAAATCCCGCGATCGGGACTGAAACAAGCAAGTTGGTTCGGATTGCCTTGGGCTGGTGAGAGGTCGATCTCAACTAAATCCCGCGATCGGGACTGAAACGCGATTCCAATACAGGCTTAGTCGATTCCGCAGGGGGTCGATCTCAACTAAATCCCGCGATCGGGACTGAAACAGGCAAAGTTCCTGGAGACACTATTCAAGTTACTCGGTCGATCTCAACTAAATCCCGCGATCGGGACTGAAACAAAATCTATGAATATGTCGGTAACCTATAGATATTATGTCGATCTCAACTAAATCCCGCGATCGGGACTGAAACTGTTGACTTTACTATCCATTTATCTAAGGGAGACCTAGTCGATCTCAACTAAATCCCGCGATCGGGACTGAAACACATCGGATCGACCAGCACCACTAGGATCTCGTAAAGGTCGATCTCAACTAAATCCCGCGATCGGGACTGAAACAAAAATAATTATGATCGTTATTACAGCCAAAGGTCGATCTCAACTAAATCCCGCGATCGGGACTGAAACTTCAAGATACTTGGGTCGTCCAATTACACCTTTCCCAGTCGATCTCAACTAAATCCCGCGATCGGGACTGAAACCTTCCATGCCAGAGGCGAAACATCTATCTCAAATAGTCGATCTCAACTAAATCCCGCGATCGGGACTGAAACATATATTTAGCCTTGTTCAGCCCTTTGCTCCATTGTCGATCTCAACTAAATCCCGCGATCGGGACTGAAACCTGCTTTCAACTAAATCGTTTACATAAACTCTGTCGCCAGTCGATCTCAACTAAATCCCGCGATCGGGACTGAAACCCAACAATATCCATCCCTACTGGGAGATAGGCGATGGTCGATCTCAACTAAATCCCGCGATCGGGACTGAAACATTTGACTTTGTACAAAACTATTCTGATCGGCGAACGTCGATCTCAACTAAATCCCGCGATCGGGACTGAAACACTGATGTGATCTCAACTGCTGAATATTTGTATGAATGTCGATCTCAACTAAATCCCGCGATCGGGACTGAAACACTGAAGCGAACTCACCTAACTTATGAGCAAAGGTCGATCTCAACTAAATCCCGCGATCGGGACTGAAACTAGCTGCTGGTGAAACTGCTAAAGGATTGGCTGGGGCGATCGGGGTCGATCTCAACTAAATCCCGCGATCGGGACTGAAATAGCTTTGTCAACTTTAAAGCTAATCATAAGCCTGCCCTTTAGACCTCTGAGGGATTTACAATACACACAATATCTAAATATAAAACAATGACACCCGAACAAGTAGAAGCAAGATTTCAGAGAATAGAAGCCTTACTAGCCCAGACAGCAGAACAAAATGCTGAACGCGATCGCCGATTAGCAGAACAAAATGCTGAACGCGATCGCCGCTTAGCAGAACAAAATGCTGAACGCGATCGTCGCTTAGCAGAACAAAATGCCGAGCGGGACGGGCGTATTGAAGATCTAGAAGAGCAGATGCAAATTATGGTAGTCGGTATTAATAGGCTAGTCGAAAGCTCTATAGAATATAGTCGCTGGAAATTAGATGTTGATCGATACATGAGAGAAAGCAATCAGCGCATAGAAGAGAGTAATCAACGCTTTAACGTTCTGCTTGAAGAGATTAGAGCCGTTAGTGGACGTGTAGCAATCCTAGAAAATCATTAATCTATACAAGTTGAGATTTACAAGAGAAAATACAAGTCGATCTCACCCAAATCCTACAATCGGGACTAAAAAAATGTTTATTAAAACCGTAAATATTTAAAATCGTAGTCATGATTTTCTGATGAAATTTGCGATCGCACTATTAGAAACCAGTTAGAAGCTCATTTTGCTAGGGATGAGAATCATCGAAAAGTAAGGAACAGTCTCGGCATTTACTTCAGCGATCGCCATAATTTTCTGGTCATTCATAGTTGCTTTTTCGATATATTGGGCGCGATCAAGTAGATTTAGTTTTTGGAGCAGTGATCGCACTTTACTAAAATGATTACTGAGTTTAATAATTGCCACAGCATCGGCATTGAGTAATTGGGTTTCTAAAATTTCTTCAGTTAGAGTTGCGGATAGAACACTGAAGATGTCATTACGATAACTGAGGGGAACGCCTAAGACGGCAGCCGAAGCCATCGGTGAACAAATTCCTGGGACAATTTCGATATGAAAGCGATTGCTTAGACGGGTAAATAAATACATAAATGAACCGTAAAACATCGGATCACCTAAGCACAAAACCGCCACATCCAGTCCTTGCTCTAAATATTCAGCAATGGGAGCGATCGCTTGATCGTATAGAGGTTTTGCTAGTTCAGGATTCTGAGCACGGGGAAAATGGAACCCTACTTCGATTTGATTACCAATTAGATGGGGAGCAATTATTTCCCTTGCCGTACTATTGTGATCGACTGCGGATTGATATGCAATCACCGGGACAGACTGCAATATTCTAAGAGCCTTAAGGGTTAGAAGCTCAGGATCTCCAGGTCCAACGCCGATACCATATAAACGTCCCGCCACCATTTGATTACTACTCATTCCTGCTCCTGCGCTAAAGAATTAACTGCTGCTGCTGCCATCGCACTGCCACCTCTCCGCCCGTGAATTGTTAAAAAAGGAATGCCTCGACTATTTTCCGCCAAAGCTGCTTTAGATTCCATCGCCCCCACAAATCCCACAGGGAATCCTAAGATCACCGCAGGTTTTGGAAAGCCCTGATCTAATAATTCCAGAAGGTGAAACAAAGCGGTAGGAGCATTGCCGATCGCCACAATTGCCCCCTCTAGATCTTTCTCCCATAGTTCCAAAGCCGCCGCCGATCTAGTATTTTGAATTTTAGCAGCGATCGCCTGTACTTCAGAAGCATTTAAGGTGCAAATCAGGGAATTATTCGCAGGCAGACGACTACGGGTGATACCATTAGCAACCATTTGGGAATCACAAAAAATCTTAGCTCCATTTTTAAGAGCATCTCTTCCTATTTTTACTACATCTTCAGAATAGGCTAAATCCTCGACAATATCGGTCATTCCACAGGCATGAATCAGGCGCACAGCAACTACTTCTATGTCCTTGGGCAGAATACCCAAACTTGCCTCGGCTCTAATTGTGGCGAAGGATTGACGATAGATTTCATTGCCATCACGGATATAGTCAAGCATAATTCTTTGGAAGTTGGTATCCTTTTGTAAATTCTCTGAAGGTTTGATCGTCGCTTTTTCTCTGGGATTGATAGGTTTGGATCAGTTCAGAAACTAAATTGGGTAAATCAGATTTAGGATATTCTCCATACAGTTCTCTACCAAACTTGCTCTCAAAATTATCATCTTCAACAAAAACTTGATAGGTGTCAGCATCAATTCCTAATAAAGTTAGATCGCCTTGATGATGTTGAGCGCAGGATTTTTCGCAGCCTGTGAGATGAATATTAATAGGATGATTGAGAACAGTAGATTTTTGGATGGATTCAGCGATCGCCCTAGCATCAGTCTGAGTATCCGTCATAGAAGATTTACAGCCAGAACTACCCGAACAGGCAACTATTCCACCGTAGGGATGATTAGGATCGATAGATAACCCTAGTTCTTCGATTTGTGCTTTAACCTTTGAGATGTATAAATGAGGAATATCAGAAATTATGAGATTTTGATAGGGAGTAAGCCTTATATAACCATTGCCATAGCTTTTAGCGATATTTCCTAAACCTTGGAATTGAGATAATTCTAATCTGCCAAGGGGAACTACTATGCCGATATAAGAGAGTTCTTTTTGATTCTGAGCATGAACTCCTAAATGAGCATATTTATTTGTTGTAATCCTTGACTTGTCAATCTGGATTCGATTTAAAGAAAATGTGAGATTACGATCAACTCGCTCTAAATAAGCATCCACTCCCCAATCATTGATTAAATCTCTAAGTCTTGGCGGTTTATTGTTCTGGGGATTCTGAGAAGAATATTCAATTGTATATTGACGATAAACTTCTGATAAAGCTGCTAAAACCTCTAAAATTTGATCAGGTTTGATTAGAACTCCCGCAGGAACATTAATTAGGCTCAAAGAGAAATAGATTTGATTACCTACGGTATGTATGCCGCCATGAACTTGAACTGCTTGTAAGCTAATATCATTTAGGTGACGACTAATCGAAACTGATTCTCCTCCATCAATACCGATACTAAATTTGGGCGAAAGAATTGCTAATTCAGGATGATGTTCTAGATATTCCAACCAAGCGATCGCCAAAGGATGAGTATCAATTAAGGCTCTTCGATCAATTCCTGCGGTCGGAGAAATCATCATATTACGTAGATGATCTAGATCGGGATTTTGAGCCGCTAAACCGAGATTTTGGAAGTCGCTTAAAACTGAGTTAGGTAGAGGTTCAGATGTGCGAATTTGAATATTTGCCCGATTAGTAATGTGAATGGAATTGGAGATATTTGGGATAGATATAATCGCTTCTATCTGCTTAAGGTCAACAACCCCAAACGGAATCCGAATGCGAGTCAGAATCCCATCCACAGTAGAAGTCGGCTTAAATAAACTAGGACAAATATTCATCTAGCCTTATCCCAGTACAATTTGAGATTCGATCAGCGATCGCTCTAAACTTTTACCAATAAATACCAACCGAGTTTGCCGAGTTTCATGACTTTTCCAGGTGCGATCGTAGGTACTTTCTAAGCGATCGCCCACGCCTTGCAATACCATCCGCATGGGTTTATTCAGCACATTCACAAAACCCTTAATTCGATAGATTTCCTGCTGAGTGATTAACACTTTCAGAGATGCCATTAATTTAAGCGGATCGGAATACTGCTCAGAGACAATTTCGACCGAATTAATATCATCGTCATGATCGTGTTCTTCTTCCGTATCGTGGTGGCTAGGACGAGCCTCTAGATTATCTTCTACCGCTGCATTAAATCCTAAAATTACTTCCGAATTTACACCTCCATCTTTACAAGCCAAAATCTTGACCCCACCCCGTAATTCACTTTTTAGCCAAGTTTCTACCCTAGCTTGAGCCGAACTTTCAACTAAATCAGATTTTGTTAAAAGCACCAAATCGGCACAGGCTAACTGATCTTCAAATAGCTCTTCAATGGGAGTTTCATGATCGAGGTTTGGATCATCTTGGCGTTGGGCATTCACAGCATCTAGATCGCTAACTAGTCTGCCACTTGCCACGGCTTCACAATCCACAACTGTAATCACCCCATCCACAGTAGCTCCATTTCGGATTTCTTGCCAACGGAATGCTTGAATCAGGGGTTTAGGAAGGGCTAAACCAGAGGTTTCAATAAGAATACAATCAATTTGATCTCGTCTTTTTAATAACTCCTGCATGGTCGGCAGAAACTCTTCTTGAACGGTACAACATAAACAGCCGTTGGTGAGTTCGACAATATTAGGGGTAATCCCTTTGCCATCTTCATCACAAACTCGACACGATCGCAGGATTTCTCCATCTATGCCAATTTCACCAAATTCATTCACTAAAACTGCAATCCGTTTTCCTTGATTATTTAGAAGTTGATTGCGGATTAAGGTGGTTTTGCCACTGCCCAGAAATCCCGTAATTACGGTCACAGGTATTTTTGCTGCCATTTTATGCCTTTTTTACTATTCATTTATTGAGGGCTACGTACATGAACTCAACCCTAGATTTAATTTAGTTACTTGCAGTTATTTAGGTAAGGGGAAAAGCAAGTTCACAACTTGAGAAGAAGTAAAAGCCAAGCCCACTCCAAAAATCATAAGCCCAATGGATTTTAAGTTAGAACTATCTAAAAATTTCTTGGCGATCGCAAAGGCAGAACCAGCAACTATTATTTGAATTACCGTAAATCCGATTAAATAGGAAATTAAAGGAGTCATTTGCGCCCCAAAAATTGCCTCACCGTAGGCGTATCCATGAAATAAACCAGAGGCGATCGCCAAGGTCATAATTATCAAGGTTTTAGGACTGTCTTTAATTACGAGCAAAGCCCCAAATAGCAGAATCGATCCTGAAACCATGAACTCTACAGCAGGTAAACTAATCGACATCAAATGAAACCCTGTACCAACCATTGCCGAGAGCAAAAAACCGATTGGGATTAAAATTCCTTGGGGTTTTAATACTGCCAAAAGACCAACAGCCACAACAACAGCAAAGTGATCGAAGCCAATAATAGGGTGGGCTAATCCCGATAGGAAACCATCCAAAAAATTACTAGGAGTTTTACCTCCCATGGCATGGTGAGCAAATACTGGCGTTGCAAATAATAGAAAAGCAAAAGATGCAGCGATCGCCCCAAAGCCATGACGAAATCTTTTAATTGCGTTAGTCCCTATAGCGTTAGTCCCTATAATTGATGACAAAAACTTGATCTGATTCATAATCCGTACCTCGCAGATATAAATTTAGTTATTTTGAACTTGGCGGGCATCCTGACTGGGAGCGGATTAAAAAATTACCTCTCTCCTTCACAGTTGCGGTACAGTGTTGGATTTTTACCAAACTTTCCCCAGCTAATTTTCGATCTTGTTTCAAGCTTGAAATAAAATTAAAATTAACTTCTAACGGCTGCTCCCCGTTAAAACCATGTGAGGGCATAATACTACACTAGATATGCATAGTTTCAAGTTGTTACTAAACTACAGCAACTTTGATCTTGCCCGACTTCATCCTGAAATTGGTATATTCTTATCCAAGCAGCATTACAGCAACTATCATGACAGCAAAAGTATTAGATGGTCGTTATAAGTTAATTAAAGCCCTTGGTTCTGGTGGATTTGGACGTACATACATTGCCAGAGATATGCGTAGGCCGGGAAGCCCCATTTGTGTGGTCAAACATTTACAACCTGCCAGCACAGATCCTGCCTTTGTGAGAGAGGCAAGAAGACTATTTAATACCGAAGCTGAAACCCTAGAAAAACTGGGTAACCACGATCAAATTCCGCAACTGTTGGCATATTTTGAAGAAGAGCAGCAATTTTATTTAGTTCAAGAATTTATTGAAGGGCGATCGCTCCAAGATGAAATTCAAATTAAAGGTAGTGGTAGGGAACAAAGGCTCTCGGAAACCGAAGTTATTACCATGTTAAGGGATGTTTTAAGTATTTTAGATTTTGTCCATAGTGAAGGTGTAATTCATCGAGATCTCAAACCCGATAACATTATCCGCCGTGCTAAAGATGGCAAATTAGTCCTGATTGATTTTGGGGCAGTAAAGGCGATGCAAGAGGTTGGTACTCAGATAGAGGGTACAGAAGAATCTCGATTTACCGTAACCATCGGCACTCCTGGATATATGCCCAGTGAGCAATCCATGGGTAGACCTAACTTTACCAGTGATATTTTTGGACTGGGAATGATCGCTATTCATGCGCTCACAGGACTTGAGCCGACAGATATCCCCACAGATCCACTCACAGGGGAACTAATCTGGCGAGAGCGGGCTAAAGTTACAAATCTCAACGGGAATCTGTGCGAAGAGATTAAAATCAGTAATGGTTTGGCTATGGTTTTAACCAGAATGGTACGCTATCAATATGCCCAAAGGTATCAATCCGCCAAAGAAGCCCTCCAAGCGTTATCCGCCTTTGTTGTCAGCAGCGAGCCGCAAACTAAAAAAATCTTAATGGGAACTGCCAATCCATCAGCAAAAGTGATCAAGGCTCAAAGGCGATCGGCAGAAACGGCATCAGGTTTACTAATTGCTGGTGTGGTTATTCTAGGTGCAGCTACATTCCTCTATGTTAACAGTACCTTAAATAAACCTTCCCAACCAGCGATCGTCGTTAATCCTGTACCCAAGGTTGAACCTAGTAACACCAAGCCCACCCCAAAACCCACTCCCGACCCAGTGGTAACTCCCACTGTATTAGACACCTATAGTCAGAGTTTGGATGTGCAGGTAGGGCTGCAGGTAGTTAAGGATGGAGTGCTTAAGCCCAATCAAGTCTTGAGCTATGTATTTGCAGGGCAGCAAGGACAAAAACTGACAACCAATATATCTGGAGAGGGAATTTTAATTACAATCTTGGCTCCTAATGGCGACCCTATAGATGCTAAATCCGTTCAAGTTTCAGGCTGGGATGGCACACTAGGTTTTACAGGTAATTATCAAATTCAACTCAAGCCTAGTTCTAATGGGAATGAACCAGATAAACCAGAACTTAAATATGTTTTATCAGTTTTATTAAATCAAGATATCCCACGGGTAATTGATATTCCCTCAGTCCCCCCAGCTCAGTAAATACCGACAATATAGCAAGCATAACTAGATGCCTTCATCCCTATTACCCAACCTCCAAAAATATCTCCGTAATTCGGCCCAAAGTTCTGCACGCCAAGTGATGCGATCGCCTAGCTATGAAGAACAACAGGGATTTGGCGATGTGGAGGCAAGATTCTCTGAAGCTACTCTGATCGATGCTCCCATGCGAGCTTTTACAATTCCTAGCTGTACAGTGGAGGAAAATGAATTTAATCACTTTATGGATGGAATTCAGCGCAGCTACTTACTCTATTATCAAAACTATGTTCCAGTCTATTATGGCTATACCGCAGCCGTAGTTAGACAAAGACAAAAAGCAATCCTATCCAAATGGCAGCATCAATTCCGTGAAGCTCTATATTTGCCCTTTGCCGAATTTGATTTAGATGAATTAGAAAATCTGCGATCGCAAAAATTACCCCTTGTAGATAGTCTTAAATCCATTAATTCCCCTAGTATTGCCTATGGTAATAGTGATGCTGAACAATTAGGATTGCAAATCATCCAAGAACGCCAAAATGCTCGTGATGCCATTACCCTCAGCCGAGAACGACTAGAAGCCGAACTTGCGGAAACATGGATCGCCGCCCATAATCAGGGGCTTACTCATGGATGGTTAGTGATGGATGGTTCGATCGCAATTTCACCTGAATCTGCTAATTATCCCCACACGGTTGGGATAATTAAAAGTCATAATACTCAGTATTTTCGGTTTCCCGATCAAGAAGTAATTCTCAATCTGCGCCAAGGCGAAAGAAGTTCAACCTTTATCCCCCGTGGTCGGCATCCAGTGTGCAGTTGGTATATCAGGCTTAGGGATCACATTAATCAAGATTTGTATTTTGGCTTGATCCGAATAGAAGCATCACTAAAATCCATTGGAGAATGCGATCGCCTCAGTGCTTGGATTATGACCGAACGCCGACCTCTATCGCTTCCAGATTCACGCTGGGACAAAATGATTTACCCTATTCGGGACTGTGAGCAATTTCTGCGGAGCCAAGAACCATCTAAATCTGCTTTAGGATAATTTTCGATAATTCCTAGGCTATAAATTTTTTAATCACATCTATAAGGTTATCTGGGGTTAAGTCTTCTCGATCCAGCATTTTCCTAAGAGCAGTCATAGCCTCCTTATATTCTAGATTAAAGTCGGCAGAATATAAAGGTTCCGATGATAACGATCGGGAAGAGTATTTAACCCTTGCAAAGCTTTTGCGAACTTGCTCAATATATTCAGGCAATTTAGCATGGGCTTTTTGGCGCAACAAAGTTAAACCTCGTTCACTAGTGACATACATTTGGGGGAAATGATTTAAGGCATGGGCTGCTACCTCCACCAAGTCAACTTCGTCAGAAGTCAGTCCTGCCATTAGGTGTAGGGTGGCAATCATGATAAATTTTTCCGCAACATTCATATATTTCAACTTACCTTTGAGGGTATAAATTCGAGATATTTGTCGCTGCATCTCCGCCTGTTCGGATTCCTTTGCTTCCGTTTTCCAACCAGATAAGTTAATACTTAGATCATCATCACTATTGTTATAAGCCGCCGCCAAGCGCATTTTAGAACGCTTCAGATAAGAGGTGATATCACCAACTTTACCCTTGCGGGAAAGAGAGCTATTTTTTGGCTCTGTTAAAATTTCTTCGAGTAAATCATCAGTTGAGGTATCAGGCATTAGCGAACGCAGGACACTAGGGACTTCTTTCCATCGCATTTGCTTCCGATCAAATAGCTCGCAAAGAGAATTCAAAAGCCCTGGAGGATCGCAAAATACTTGCTCAGGAATAGGAGAAGAATCATGCAATGGATCTCCAACTAGTAATACCATAATCCCTCTTCGCACGGCGTCCACAATCTTAGGATAAAATTCTCCGACCGCATTGTTATAGTGATATCGATAACCATCTTTAGTGTGGGCAAACATAGAGGGTAATCGATTTAATGCGTATGCTACTACTTCGATTAAATTAAGTTTTTGCCGTAATTCTGGGGATAAACTATGAATTTGCGATCGCACCTCTTGGATTACAGGATACTCAATCGCATTAATTAACAGGCTGCTATCAATTCGTCCTAGGGTTTTATTTAGTTCTTTCTGATCGGCAACTTTTTTTGTATAACGTTGAATTGACGCTTTTTTAGCTCTAACCTTTAATAGATTATCCTCAATCAAAGATATTTGCTTTTTAATGGCATTGGCAGAGCTAGCGAATAAGGCGTACTTCTGCTGCAGCCCGTTCAGATCTTGACTATTAACAGCCTGTTTAATTTGGACTTCCATCCGCTTGAGGTTGGCGATCGCATAAGCATAGTTACGTTTACTTTCGGTCAAATGTAAATCCAATGAAACAGAATACTCATCTAGCTCTGATAAAGACAGTTCTTTAATTGGTAGAAATTGATCAAGGTTAAAGCTCATATCGATGAATGCATTCCTAATCGATTTAAAAAATCATACCAATATTTTCAAATATGTCTAACATTTACAAACTGTAACAAAAGTCCAGAATAGTAAAGTCCAGAATAATTATGGCTAAAAATATAGTAGTGGTCTTTATAATTAGGACATTTTGACTAATTGGGCGTGTGGGGCTGCGCCCCTTTACCCAGTCCTAATTAAGTTGACTAATACTATATATTAAGCGAACAGAATACTTACTATTAATCTATAAAAAACATTAAATTTTTACTTAGGTTTGCTTAGAAGGAATCATTTAGATTATTGTACTAATCATATCAACGGGATCGGCGGGGCTCGAACCCGTAACTTCCGCCGTGACAGGGCGGTGCTCTAACCAATTGAACTACGATCCCAAGTTCCGAGCGATCTACATTGTGCCGATAAAGTGAGTATTTGTCAATTACTTTTTTTACGGACTTTAGCTTTGCTGCTAAAATTTCCTTACATCAAAACCAATCTGTTGCTATTGTCCTACATGAACACCAAAATATCCAAACAATCTTTTTCAATGAGTGATTTTGCTAATGCCTTGGCTGCTCATGATTATGAATTTAACGTAGGACAAGTTGTTAAAGGTAAAGTAATTAGTCACGAAAGTACGGGATCGTATGTAGATATTGGTGGTAAGTCCCCAGGGTTTTTACCAATTGAGGAAGCATCGACCAAGGCGGCGGGGATTTCTTCATCGGATTTAGCGGAGTTACTACCCTTAGAAAGCGATCGCGAGTTCATGATTATTAGCGATCAAGATGCAGATGGTCAGGTGAAATTGTCCATTCGCCGTCTCAAGATCAAACAGGCTTGGATCGATCTACGTGCGATGCAAGAAGAGAAAAAGGCTTTTAACTGCCGTGTTATCACTACAAATAAAGGTGGAGTAGTTGCTGATGTTCAAGGGATTAGAGGGTTTATTCCGCGATCGCATTTAGTTGATAAGGTAAATATGGGCGGCTTGGTGGGTAAAACTTTGTCTGTGGTTTTAGTTGAACTAGATGAAACTCGCAATAAATTAGTGCTTTCTAATTCCCTAGCGGTCAAATCTTCAGCCATGAGTCAGTTGTCTAAAGGGCAGCTTATTACAGGCACAATTAGCAGTTTACGGCCCTTTGGAGCCTTTGTTGACTTTGGCGGGGTTACTGGACTACTTCATATTAAAGAAATTAGCCAAAAATATATCGGTGATGTTAATTCGGTATTTTCTACAGGAGAAACCATTAAAGCTGTGGTTATGGATATCGATGAATCTCGTAACCGCATTTCTCTATCTACTAAAATTCTGGAAAACCATGCAGGTGAGTTTTTAGATCAACGGGAGCAGGTATTAGCCGAAGCCGAGCAAAGACTAGAGGCCAATATTAATAAGCTTTGGAATACTTAGGGTTTCCTCAAAAAGTATAGGATCATTTGCTGAAAAGGTTTTTAATAGGATCTATCTTTCTTCTGCCAGAGGACACCCGATTTATCGGGCGGTGAATGGCAGTCAATCGTGGTATAATAGCTGTACCGCATAACTTACGGATACCTTGACTCAAACGTACATA